>Ga0209814_10000346_pt1 | contig 14806 bp, 15 predicted proteins | sample SoiMetdeltSBSDD1_FD_187597 | JGI IMG/M metagenome (GOLD analysis project Ga0209814, IMG submission 187597) | Bulk soil microbial communities from a Populus tree surrounding site in Tennessee, USA - Soil MetaG P. deltoides SBSDD1 (SPAdes) (version 2) | ecosystem: Environmental > Terrestrial >... | reverse complement strand
GTCGTCGAGCGCGGCGCGCAGCGCGTCCGGGGCGTCGGGCGTGACGTCGACGTCGGGGATCGGCGGGCGCCACGGCACGTCGCCCACCCCGGCCCGCAGGCTGAGGAAGTCGGCGTGGCCCAGCCGCCGCTCCCACAGCAGGGTGCTGGGCAGCATGACCCGCCGGACGATCTCGGCCGGGTCGGGGCAGGCCTGCTCGCGCCTCGTACGCTCGGCGACCGCCACGCCGGCCAGCCGCTCGCGGAACCCGACCATCTCCCTGGCGAAGCGCTCCTTCTCGGACCGCTCGGACTTGCGGCCCTTGCGCTTGCCGTCGACGGCGTTGGCCACCGCCATGACCGGGGTCAACGCCGCGAACATCAGCATCTGCGGCGACTTCGTGGTGGCGTACATGCCGCCCGCCAGCGCCAGCGGCGCCAGGCAGCCGAGCAGCGAGAACGGCACCTTGCCGTGGCCGGACTTCGGCGCCTGGGGCGCCCGCAGCTCGGGCGTGGGCGGCGCCGGGGCGGGCCGGGGCGGCCGGTTGAACGGGATGGTGCCGGCCACGGTGGTGTGGCGCAGCGGGTCGACGGCCACCGGCCGGTCGTCGTCCTGCGTGAGCCGCACCGCCATGTCGAGCGCGCCCAGCCGCAGCGGGGTGCCGACGTCGACGGGCCGCGGATCGACCACGGCCTCGCCCGCCACCCAGGTGCCGTTGTGCGAGAGATAGTCCTCGATGGTGATGTCGCCGTCCGGGGCCACGGTGACGCCCGCGTGGCGCCGGGACAGGGTGCCGTCCCGCAGCAGGATGTCGCAGCCCACGGCCCGACCCAGCACCTGGGTGCCGGTGACCAGCGGGAAGCGCCGCCCGGCGTCGAGCCCGTTGACCACCACCAGCTCGCGGGCCGGCAGCGTGCCGGCCGTGAGCACGGGTGCGGGCGGCACCGGCGCCCGGTCCGCGGCGCGGGGGGCCCCGAAGCGGACGATCGCCCCCTCGTGCAGGCCGGCCTCGGTCAGCTCGAAGTCGGGGTCGGCGACGTGGTCGCCGATGAGCACGGTCCGTTCGGCCCCCCGGGGATCGAGGGCGCGCGCGAGGTCGTCGACCGTGGCCGACGGATTGTTGACCCTGACATCCAGCTCGTGACGGGACTGGCCGTCGAAGTACACGATCTGCACGGCGGCCCAACGCTAGTGGGCCGCCCGTGGCGGTTGACCGCGCTGATACCCGCCGGGACGCCGGGGGTGCGAAAAGCCCATGGGGCCACCGCTCGGGCCCACCTACCGTCGGGAGCATGCTCAACCTCGACGACGCCTTCGCCTCGTTCGACCAGGTGTGGCTGCCGCACATCGTGGCCAAGATCAACGACTACGACGTACGGATCGCCCGCGCCGACGGCGACCACACCTGGCACGTCCACGACGACACCGACGAGTTCTTCCTCGTGCTCGAGGGCCGCTTCACCATCAACCTGCGCGACGGGGCCGTCGTGCTGGGCCCCGGCGACATCCACGTGGTGCCCCGGGGCGTGGAGCACTTCCCCCAGGCCGAACCGGGCACCCGCATCCTCATGTTCGAGCCCACCGGCACCCCCAACACCGGCAGCGGTGACACCGACGCCGCCCACATCACGACCACCAGTGGGGTGGACCTCACCGGCTGACACCCTCGGCGCGGGCGGGTCCCGGGTGTACCTTGCCCCGCATGAGGACAGGTGCACGGCGCGAGTCCCCTGGAGGCTGTGACCTGCACGACCACGTCGCCTGGGTGTTCGACGACGACGCCGAGTGGAGGGCCGCCGCGACCACGTTCGTGGCCGAAGGCATAGCCCGCGGCGAGCGCGTCTACTACGGCGCGTCGGGCGCGGTGGCCGCGAGGCGCGACGACCTGGCCGAGCTTCCCGACCGGGATGCGCTGATCGCCTCGAACGCGCTCCAGATCTTCGACGCCGGGGTCATCGCCCGGGCCAGCTATCCACAGCGCGAGACCCTGATCCGGTCGGCGATCGACCAGGCCCTGGCCGACGGCTGCCCCGGCGTGCGCTTCGCGGTCGACAGCACCAACGTCGCCCCCGGAGGCAACTGGGACGTGCAGGCCGGCTGGGAGCGCCGCAGCGACCGGATGTGCCAGTCGCTGGCGCTCACCGCGCTGTGTGGCGTCAACCGGTCGGTCGTCGGCGACGACGACGTCGCCCGGGTCGCCTGCGTGCACCCGGCGACCGGGGGCAGCGGCGAGCCCGGCACGTTCTCGCTGTTCGCGGTCGACGGTGGGCTGGCGCTCAGCGGCGAGATCGACGCCGCCGTCGCCGGCGATCTGGCGAGCGCGCTGGCCCATGACGAGCCGAGCCCAGGCGAGTCCGTGCTCGACCTGTCCCGGTTGGACTTCATCGACGGCCGGGGCATGGCCAGCATCGCCGCCCGGGCCGACCGGGTGGCCGCCGCGGGCGGGCTGCTGCTGATCACCGGGGCCTCGCCGATGGCCCACCGCATCTGGGAGCTGTGCGGGTTCGAGCACCGCCAGGGTGTGCACATGGCCGAGGGCCTGCGTACGTGACCGCGGCCACCGTCGGCCGGGACACACGCCGGCCCGGCTTCCGGCACGAGGTCCGGCTCTACGCGGGCGACGCCGAGTTCGTGGGAGCGACCCTCGACTTCGTCCGCGACGGCGTGCGCGCCGGCGAGCCCGTGCTGGTGGCGGTGGGCGCCGCCAAGATCGAGCGCCTGCGATCCGTCCTCGGGGCCGAGGCCGCCGGGGTCCAGTTCGTCGACATGGCGCAGATGGGGCGGAACCCGAACACGATCATCCCGGTGTGGCGTGACTTCGTGGACACCTACGGGAGCGGCGGGCAAGCCGTCCGGGGTCTGGGCGAGCCGGTGTGGTCCCAGCTCAGCCCGCCGGCGCTGGCGGAGTTCCAGCACCACGAGGCGCTGCTCAACCTCGCCTTCGGCGACAACCCGGACTTCTTCCTGCTGTGCCCCTACGACACGCTGGCGCTGCCGCCCGCGGTCATCGACCAGGCCCTGTCGCGCCACCCGTTCGTCGACGGCCGGCCCGACCGCATCGGCGCGCAATACGCGCTGGAAGGCTGCCTGAACGCCGCGTTCACCGAAGCCCTACCGCTGGCGCCGAGGCAAGGTCCGCGGTCGCTGGCGTTCACGCTCCGCGACCTGCAGGCCGTACGGGCCTTCGTCCGCGACGAAGCGGAGGCGCTCGGACTGCCGCCCAACCGGACCGACGACCTGGTGTTGGCGGTCGACGAGGCGGCCGCCAACAGCATCCGCCACGCTCGCGGCGAAGGCACCCTGCGGGTGTGGGCCGAGGACGGCCACGTCGTGTGCGAGGTGGCCGACGACGGCCGCATCCGCGACCCGCTCGTGGGCCGGCGCCGGCCCGAGCCGGCGCCGGCCACCTCGCGCGGGATCTGGCTCATCAACCACCTGTGCGACCTGGTGCAGCTCCGCTCGACGGGGTCGGGCACGGTCCTGCGGCTGCACGTGGCCCTGCCCGGCCCCGACTGACGCCGGGGCCGGGCGGACCGTACGGCTCGGCGGCTAGCTGGCCGCCTGCTGAAGCTGGCCGGGGTTCGGGTGATGGCCGTTGCCTTGGACGCCGTTCACCGACTCGGTGGACTTGGCGTAGGTGATGACCGCGTTGGCGACCGAGTCGCTGTTGAGGTCGAGCACGCCCATGTTGTTGTTGGCGAACGTGTCGCACGCCTGGTGGTAGCACGGGTCGTACTGGGCCCCGGCGGTGCCGCCGTAGGTCACCACCTGCTCGGGCGTCTTGCGCCCCTCGGCCCCGGTGAACAGGCCCCCGGCGGGGATGCCCACGGCGATGAACGGCCCGTAGTCCGACCGGCCGTCGAAGGCCGTCGCCTCGAAGGCCAGCCCCCGGTCGGCGTAGAACTGGTTGAACCCTGCCTCGATGGCCGCCGAGCCATCGGGCCCGGCCGCGCCGAAGGTCGAGCCGTCGCCGTCGTACACGAAGCGCACGAAGTTGGGCGACCCGATCATGTCGAAGTTGAGGTAGAGGGCGATGTCGGCCCGCTCCGCTTCGCTCAGGCTCTCGACGTAGTGGTCGGACCCGACCAGGCCCGACTCCTCCGCGGTCCACCAGGCGAAGCGCACCTTGTTGGTCGGGTGGACGTTGGCCATCTGCTCGGCCACCTCGAGGATGGCCGCGCTGCCCGAGCCGTTGTCGTTGATGCCGGGGCCGGGGAAGACCGAGTCGAGGTGCGCGCCCACCATCACGACGTTGTCGCTGCGGCCGGTGCTCGTCTCGGCGATCACGTTGGCGGTGGGCCGGATCTCCCGCACGGCGTTGGCGAAGACCCGCATCTGCAGGCCGCTGATCGCGGAGAGGTCGGCGCCCAGCTGGTAGGTGACGCCGAGGACGGGGATGCCGCTCTCGTTGTTGGCGGTGAGCGTGACCGGCGGGATGTCCACGCGGTCGGGCGTGTTGCCCTGGTTCATGATGACGATGCCGGCCACCCCGGCCGCCGCCGCATTCTCGGCCTTGAGCTCGAAGGTGCAGACGCCCCGCTGCAGCAGGGCGATGTTGCCCTGGGGGAAGCCGGTGAAGTCCTCGGGCTCGCACCCGCTGGTGGTCTGGTTCCCGAGCCCCAGCTCGATGCCGACCGGCGTGACCGGGGCGGTGACGTCGCCACCATCCGACTGGTCGATGAGGCCGAAGTCGACGCCCTCCACGTAGCTCACCGCGTTCGGCGCGATCTGCTGGAGCGCCGACGGCCCGGTGGGCGCGAAGGCCAGGTAGTCGAACTCCTGCAACGTGGGCGAGTAACCCGCCGCCTCCAGGGTGTCCACCACGTACTGGACGGACGCGTCATGGCCCGGCGTGCCCGCGAAGCGGGTTCGCCCGCGGCTTGACCGCGCATTGTGACAAGTGGAGCGGGGTCAGGCGCTACGAATTGATGGGTTGGGTCAGGGAGCGTGGGCCGGGACCTGGATCCAGGCGTCGCGCAGGGCGCGCAGCCCGGTGGCGGCGCGCTCGATCACCTCGTCGTCACGCGCCGGATCGCCCACCTCCAACCACACGAACACCGCGTCGACCAGCCAGCCGATGGTCGACTGGGCAGCCCAGCGATCGAGCGCGGGGTCGCCCATGTGCAGGCCCAGCAGCTTGGCCGTGGCCTCGGCCGCGGCCTCCCGCAGCTCGCGGGCGTAGTCGGCGAACTGGGGCTCGCGGGCGGCCTGGCGCCACAGCAGCGTGAACCCGGCTTCGTCCTCGCGGGCCACGGTGAGCAGCGTGCGCATGCCCAGGCCCCTCGCCTCGCCCCGCTCCATGCGGGCCGCCAGCTCCTGGCCGTGGCGCTCGAAGACGCGCTGGAGCACCGCCCGGTACAGGACTTCCTTGGTCTCGAAGTGCCGGTAGAGGATGAGCTTGGTGACCCCGCAGGCGGCCGCCACGTCGTCCATCGACGTCCCCGCGAAGCCGTTGCGGGCAAATGCCTGCGCGGCCCCCCGGAGGATCGACGCCTGGCGCTCGGTTCGGCTCAGCAACGGCACGGTTCACAGTGTAAACGCTCTGGTGTACACTCGGTAGTAACACCCAGTGTCGGGAGGGGCGTGCGCGTGCCTGAATTTGTCGAATCAGTGGGTTCCGTGGGTTCGGAGCAGGTCGAGTTCACCGCCGAGGAGTTGCTGGCCGACCACCCCGTGGTCGAGCCGCTCATGGCCGGGGGCGTGCGCTGCCACGGCGGCTTCGGCGCCGATGGCCAGTACATGTCACCGAGGACGCGGTTCCGGGTGCCGGCCATCGCGGCCTGGCAGCACCAGCACCGCGCCCAGTTCGGCACCGACGTCATCGAGGTGCCCCTGGCCACCTGGCCCGAGCACTTCCCCAACGTGGCCCAGGGCCGCTTCCTCATCGAGGCCGGGGTGCGCGAGCCGCTGATCAGCACGCTGACCCGCATCGGCACGGTCGAGGGCTACGGCGCGGCCATCCGGGGCCTCGACCCCGGCGACGCCCAGCGCTGGTTCGACGAGGACGTGAAGGGCACCGCCATCGCCCATCTGGGCCGCGGCCTGTTCGAGGCCCACGGCCGCGACGAGGCGGGCTGGGAGGCCGAGGCCGGCCACCGCGACATGTGGTTCGCGGCCCGCGACATCGCCTTCGAGGGGCACGCCGCCGACCTCGACGTCGAGGCCATCCTGGCCCGCATGGGCTTCGGTCCCCGCGGCCAGGGCGGGGCCGCACCGGCCCGGCTGCTGCCCGACGACGTGGACCCCGACCTCGAGACCATCGCCATGTTCATGATCCGGGTGATGCTGATCGAGGTGCAGGCGTTCCACACCTTCGCGTGGGCCGAGACCCTGCTCGCCGAGCGCGAGCTCGTGGCCGGCGAGGGCGCGGCCGCCGACCTGGTGGCGTGCATCCGCCAGGACGAGACGCCGCACGTCGCCTACCTGGCGACCGCCCTCACCGAGATGCGGGACCGGACGTGGGTCGGCACGTCCGGTCGCCACCACGCGGGCACCGAGATGATCGGCACCCTGTGGGACGCCGCCCTGGACCTCTCGCTGGGCGCGAGCCGCCAAGCGAACCGGGCGGCCATCCTGGGTGAGATCGAGCGCTGGTGCCGCAAGCGCCCCAACGGCGAGGACCTGCTGGCCCGGTTCCACTCGCTCGGGACGGCGGAGGCCGCGGCGTGAAGTTCGGCATCTTCTACGAGCACCAGCTCCCCCGGCCCTGGGAAGAGGGCAGCGAGCTGCAGCTGATCCAGGACGCCCTCGAACAGGTCGAGCTCGCGGACCGGCTGGGCTTCGACGTGGTGTGGGAGGTCGAGCACCACTTCCTGGAGGAGTACTCGCACTCCTCGGCGCCCGAGGTGTTCCTGGCCGCCGCCTCGCAGCGCACCCGGAACATCCGGCTCGGCCACGGGATCATCCAGACCGCGCCCGGCTACAACCACCCGGCCCGCACGGCCGAGAGGGTGGCGACGCTCGACCTGGTGTCGGGCGGGCGGGTCGAGTTCGGCTCGGGCGAGTCGTCGTCCGAGGCCGAGCTGGGCGGCTTCGGCGTCGACCCGGTCACCAAGCGCGACGCGTGGCTGGAGGGCCTGGAGGTGGCGATCCGCTGCATGACCGAGACGCCGTTTACAGGCGTCGACGGCAGCTTCGTCACCATGCCGCCCCGCAACGTGGTGCCCAAGCCGGTGCAGAAGCCGCACCCGCCGCTGTGGGTGGCGTGCTCCCGCCGGGACACCATCCTGCTGGCGGCCGAGAAGGGCATCGGCGCCCTCACGTTCGCCTTCATCGACCCCGAGGACGCCCGGCACTGGGTGGCCGACTACGAGCGCACGCTGGCCGACAGCTGCGTCCCCGTGGGCCAGACGGTCAACACCAACATCGCCTGCGTCACCCAGATGATGTGCGCCGACACCGAGGAGGAGGCGCTGAGCCGGGGCCTGGAAGGCGGCAACTTCTTCGGCTACTCCCTCGGCCACTACTACATCTTCGGCGAGCACGAACCGGGCAAGACCGACGTGTGGGCCGAGTTCGTGCAGCGCCGGGGCGAGCGGGGCTACTCGCCCGAGATCGAGGCGGCGCTGGAGTCGGAGCGGCTGGGCGCCAAGGTCGCGGCGGGCGACCGCACCGGCCTGCGGGGCGCCACCGGCACGCCCGACCAGATCCGCGACTACCTGCGGCGCTTCGAGGAGGCCGGCGTCGACCAGCTCATCTTCATCATGCAGGCGGGCAAGAACCGCCACGAGCACATCTGCGAGTCGCTGGAGATGTTCGGCACGCAGGTCCTGCCCGAGTTCAAGGAGCGGGACGAGGCCATCGTGGCGGCCAAGGCCGAGCGGCTCGCCCCCGTGGTCGAGGCGGCGCTGGCCCGCAAGGGCGAGGCCGGGCCCCCGCTGCCCGACGGCTTCTCGTTCCCGGCCCTGCCGGTGAAGATGGTCGGCGACAACGCCGAGGGCAAGGCCTGGCTACAGCGCTTCGGCGACGATGCCGCCGCCGGCGAGCTTCCGTCGGCGCTGGGCTGATGGCCGCGCTCGACGGATTGTTCGAGGGCCGCGTCGCCCTCGTGACCGGCGGCGGCTCCGGGATCGGCGCCGCGGTGGCGCGCCGCCTGGCCGCCGAGGGCGCCCGGGTGGTGGTGGCCGACATCGTGGGTTCTGCCGCCGACTCCGTGGCCGACGAGATCGGCGGCCGGGGCGTGGCCCTGGACGTGGGCTCCGCCGACGCCTGGTCCGACACGATCTCCGGCATCCTCGCCGCCGAGGGCGGCCTCGATGTGGTGCACCTAAACGCGGGCGTGAGCACGGGCGAGGGCGACCCGACCCTGCTCACCGAGGCCCAGTACCGCCGGGTCATGGGCGCCAACCTCGACGGGGTCGTCTACGGCACCCGCGCCGCCGCCGGCGCCATGAAGGCCGGCGGCGGAGGCGCCATCGTCGCCACCGCCTCCCTGGCGGGCATCATCGCCTTCGCCCCCGACCCGATCTACACGCTCACCAAGCACGCGGTGGTCGGCTTCGTCCGCTCCTCGGCCCTGGCCCTCGGCGCCTACGGCATCAGCATCAACTGCCTGTGCCCCGCCGTGGTCGACACCCCGCTGATCGGCGAAGCCCGGGACCGCCTGATAGAGGTGGGCCTCCCACTCATCCCCCCGTCCGAGATCGCCGACGCCCTGGTCACGGTGGTCCGAGGCGGCGGCACCGGCGAGGCCTGGACCTGCCTGCCGCAACGCCCGCCCGAGCCCTGGACCTTCGCGACCCCGGAGATCTGGGCACCCGCCTCCGAGTCAACCTGAAGCTGAGAGCGTCACCACCGCCTCGCTCGTGTAGACGAGGAAGGTCAGGGTCTCCTGGAAGTACAGCTCGATGCTGGTGGCGTCGTGACCGAGGTAGCCGATCGCGAGGTCTTGGCCGAGGTGCAGCTCGAAGTCTCCCCCGCGCGTCGACAGCAGGAACGCATCGTCGATGGCGGGGGCCCAGACGATCGGTCCGTCCACGATGCGCGTGACATGCTCGAGGATCGGGTAGCCCTGGTCGGACGTCTCGGCGACCGACGTGTAAACGTCGCTGCTGAGAGCCAGGGCGTACGGGCCGTCGACGCCGGCCAGTCGCAGGGCCGACACGGCTTGGCTGATCGCGTCCGGGTAGTCGCGCACCTCCCCCGGGAGCCCCGTCACCGGGTTGGAGGAACCGGCGCGCAGCCCGGTGATGCCGGCCGCCGTGTACCCGTGGAAGATCGCCCGATCTTCGGCGAAGGCGATCAGGCGGGCCGCGTCCTTGACCGGCTGCCAGTCCGCATCCTTCGCCCCGCGTTCGACGTCGTCGACCTGCTGCCGGTCCACGGTGAACGGGGCGCGCAGCTCGACGATGGGCAGGGACCGGCGCGCCTGGGCGATGACGCCGTCCGACGGCGGGTCGATGGCGTCCAGGTGGCCGGTGCCGATCGCCGACAGCTCGATCCCACCCGGGCCGGCGACGTCGACGAGGCGCCGGCCTGCCACGTGACGCCGGAACGTCCGCCGTGCCTCGTCCTCCAGGTCGGCCCAGGCCGCCGCGGCCATGGGAGCGAGCTCTCGGTGCAGGTTGTCCATCAGTCGGTTCCTCTCAGGTCGCCGATTCCGAGCGATCCCGGGATCGGTCGATCATGCTCACCTGCCCCGCCTGTGGCCGGCGGAGCCGGCACCTCGTCAGCGTCCCGTTCGGCCCCGACGACGGTCGGCCGATCGGGCGGGTCGTCGAGGAGATCGGCGGACGGGACGAAGAACAGGCTGCCGGTCAGCGCCGTGGAGAAGTCCAGGATCCGGTCGTGGCGAGCGGGCGGATCGCCGAGGAACATCCGCTCCAGCATCCGTTCCACGACGGTCGGCGTTCGGGCATAGCCGATGAAATAGGTGCCGAACTCGGCGCTTCCGACGGTGCCGAACGGCATGTTGTCCCGCAGGATCTGGAGCTCGGTGCCATCGGGGTCGACGATCGTGTTCAGCGCGACGTGGGAGTCCGGGGGCATGACGGCGTCGTCGAGCTCGATGTCGTCCAGCTTGGTGCGGCCGATCACCAGCTCCTGGGTTTCGACCGGCAGGGCGTTCCACGCGTCGAGGTCGTGCACGTACTTCTGCACGATCACGTAGCTCCCGCCGCTGAACGCCGGGTCCTCGGCGCCGACGAGGACGGCCTCGCGGGCCGGCCGCCCCACCGGGTTCTCGGTCCCGTCGACGAACCCCAGCAGGTCGCGGTAGTCGAAGTACTTGAACCCGTGCACCTCGTCCACCACCGTCACCGCGCCGCGCAGCCTGGTCATGATCTCCGTCGCGAGCGCGAAGCACAGGTCCGGCCGTTGCGCCCGAATGTGGAACAGCAGGTCGCCGGGCGTAGCCACCGCACGATGGACCGGTCCCGTCAGCTCGCGGAAGGGGTGCAGCTCTGCGGGGCGCGACCCGGCGAACAACCGGTCCCAGGCCGCCGATCCGATGCCGGTGACGCAGCTCAACGTCGCGGCCTGGGCCCGGAACCCGACCGCTCGCTGCAGCCCGGACAGCTTGGCCAAGGCGTCACGGACGCGGGGCTCACCTCCCGCATCGATCCTCACCACGAGGAAGACCGCCGCACGCGTCAGCGGGCTCAGCACCGCTTGTGGAGTCGCCTCCCGGGCTGCCTCCGCCATCGCATCTACCCCCGGGGTGCTCGGTCACGGCCGCAAGCCGAGACCTTAGCGATACCGAACGTCGTATCGCCGAGCCGGCAATGATCCGCTCCCCGACGCCTTGTGTGCCTGAACGTCGCTCTCCGTGATGGCGTATCCAGATCGCGGACGGGCCGCCCTTGTGGTGTGCGGTCGGGCGAGCCCGTCAAGCCGCGAGGCCAGCAGGCCCACGGCGAACACCGCCATGACCCGCACGATCAGCGGCCCGCGGCCGATGACCACGAGGCCGAAGCACGCGGCCAGGTACGCGACGACGGAGACCGCGGCCCGCAACCAACTCCGTTGGTCCGCTGTCATGGCGGCCTCCGCCCGGGCCGCAGCCCGCCTGGTCCACGAGTTTGCTAGGAAACCCCGCCGTGAGCTTCACCCTGGGCGTGTACGACCTGTTCGCCTACGCCATCCCAGGATCGTTGTACGGCACGCTCCTCTACTATGTGGCGGCGCGGGCGGGGTGGCTATCGCGCAACGGCGTCGATGCGAACGGTCTCGCGGTCCTCGTGGTCGCGGCGGTGGCCAGCTACCTGCTCGGGCACCTCACCTTCGGGCTCGGCCGGACGCTGGCTCGCGCCGTCCCCCGCCGCCTCCACAGCCAGGACGAGGCCCGGCGGAAGTTCGTCGCCCGCGCCCCCGACGCCGCCGGCCGCGGCTATCTCGCCGCCGACGCCGGGGTGCTGCGGGCTGCGGTCGAGCACGCCCTGCCCGAAGCGACCGTCGAAGTGTCCCGCCTGCAGGCGACCGGGCTGATGCTGCGCGGCAGCGCGCCCGCCCTGCTGCTCGGAGCAGCCGTGGCGCTGGTCGAGGTGATCACCGGGCCGGAGCCGCTGCTGGCCGCATGTGCCACTCCGTTGCTCGCGGCTGCAGCCGGGGCCGCGTTGCTCGGCGGCCGGCGCCTGTCCGTGTGGGCCGACCTGCGCCTGCTGGAGCTGTGCTACTGGCTGCCGTCGATGGACCGGTTCGACGCCCCGCCCGGCGCCTGATCGGCGGCGATCACGGCGAGGATCGCCTCGTCGCCCTCATACGGCGGGCTGGGCCGAGGCCAGTGGACCACCAGGTCGGTGACGCCCAGGGCGGCGTAGGCGTCCCGGACCTCGCGGAATGCCTCCAAGGACCGGAGGCCGCCGTCGAGAACGGGACCGGTCAGCACCAACCGGTCGAGCGTGGCCGGGTCGCGCCCCTCGGCCTCGCACGCGGCGTCGAGGCGGGCCAGCTGGCGGGCGATGGCGGCGGCGCCCTCGGCCGCGGGCAGCGGCGGGCCGTCGTGGGTGCGCGGTCCGCTGGAGACCCACAGGGATCCGTGCCTCGCGGCCACGCGCATCGATCGGGGACGGGTGGCGGCGATGCCGAACGGGATGCGGGGCTGCTGCACACAGCCCGGGGCGGTCCGGGCCTCGTGGGCCTCCCAGTAGCGGCCGTGAAAGCTCGTCTCCGGGTGGCACAACAGCCGGTCCAGCAGCTCGACGAACTCGGCGAAGCGATCGGCGCGCTCGTCCGGGGTCCACGGTGGCTGGCGCAGCACGGTGGCGTCCCAGCCACCCGACCCGGCGCCGAGGCCCAGCGTGAACCGCCCGCCGGCGATCTCGTCCAGGGTGACCAGCTCGCGGGCGAACGGGACCGGGTGACGCACCTCCGGCGACGCCACCAGAGTGCCCAACCGGATCGTGCTGGTCACCGCGGCCGCGGCCGCCAGCGTCGGCACCGCGCCGTACCAGGGCGAGTCGCGCAGCGAGCGCCAGGCCAGGTGGTCGTAGGTCCAGGCGTGATCGAAGCCCAGCCGCTCGGCCCGCTGCCACTTGGACGCCGCCACCGGCCACGGGTCGTCCGGCAGGATCAGGACACCCAGGCGCACGGCCGCACCGTACCGGCGACGGGCGTGGGCGAGACTACGGGCGTCACGGCACAGGGGGTGGACATGACCAACGCGGGCGTGGAGCAGGTCGGCAAGGTGCGGCTGTTCGACCCGGTGGAGACGGCCGAGCTGTTGCGGGGCTGGCAGCTGCACGTGGCGCGCCGCCGCGCCATCCACGAGGCCTCGGCCCGGCGACTGCAGCGGGGCAGCTACTGGCTGGCCGTGCCGACCACCATCCTCGCTGCGGTGGCGGGCACGTCCGCCTTCGCCGCGGGCCAGGGGGTTTCGGCCAGCGACGCCCTGGCGATCATCGGCCTCGTGGTCGGCCTGGGCGCGGCGATCACGTCCCACCTGCAGTCCAACCTCAACCTCACGGCCCGGGCCGAGGCCCACCGGCTGGCGGCGAGCAGCTACAAGGTGCTGCTGCGGATGTTCGAGCGGCTGTCGCCCGATGTGGGCAAGCTGCCGCCGATCGGCTCCGAGGACAGCCTCGCGGTCACGCTCAAGGACATCGAGACCCGCATCGCCGACGTCGACGCCAGCGCCCCGATCGTCCCCGCCCGGGTGGCGCAGCGGGAGGAGTCCAAGGAGGTGGTGATCGTCACCGAGGCGGCCCAGCTGGTCGGACCTCTGCGCTGACCGGCGGTCACCACTCCGACTTGGGCCGCACCTCGTCGGCCAGGCCCCAGCGCAGGGCGGTGCGCGCGTCGATCGTCTCGCCCGACAGGGCCAGCCAGGCAGTGCGGTGGCGGCCGATGCGGCGGGGCAGCGAGACCGTGCCGCCGGCGCCGGGGACGAGGCCCATGCCCACCTCGGGCAACCGGATGCTCGTGCGGGGGGCGGCCACCACCCGCTGGGCGAAGGCCGCGATCTCGATGCCGGCGCCGACGCAGTGGCCGTGGATGAGGGCCCGGGTGCGGTCCGCCACCCGGTGCACAGCCAGGCCCGGATGCCGGGTCAGCCGGACCGCGTAGCTGGTGGCGCCGTCGGCGACCGTGCCGAACTCGCCGAGGTCGCCCCCGGAGCAGAACGAGGGGCCCCGGCCCCGGAGGTCGATCTCCTGGAACCACGAGACCGTGGCCGCGGCATCGAGGTAGCCGACCAGGTCGTCCCGCATCGCCGTGTTCAGCGCGTTGTGGACCTCGGGGCGGTCGAGAGTCAGGGTGAGCCAGTCGCGCCGGTAGGTGGCGGACACCGGAGGCCGGTCGTCGCCGGGCCCGCGTTCGGGCGGAGCCGGCCGCTCCGCCAGCCAGCGGCGGTAGGCGCCGCCGCCGAGCAGCATGCCGTAGGTCGCCGCCTCGGCGGCCACCGCGTCCCACACGGGCAGGTCCTCGGTCACCCGCAACAGCGACGCCAGCGCCACGGCGGCCAGCGGCTGTTCGGCGACCCGGTCGGCGAGCGGCTCGACCGGGGCGTCGTGCCACGGCGCGGGCGGATCGGGCTCCCCGGTGAGCGCCACGTCGACGGCGTCGAGCAGCTCGGGCGGCACGCGGCCGGGCTCGCCGACCAGCACGACAACGGTGGGTGCCCGCCGCAGGACCGCCAGCGCCGAGGGGTCGAGCCGGTAGGGATCGTCCAGCCGCACCACCAACGGCTCGGGCTGCTCCAGCACGGAGGTGGCGGCGATCATCAGCTCGGCCGACTCGCCGGTGAGGGCACCCAGGTCGTGGAGGTCCACCGGGCCAGACCCTACGCTCGGCCCGGTGACCCCGACGCGGCGATGGGCGGCGTGTGGCGCCATGGACCTGACCGGGGACCCGGCCGGTCCACCCCTGGCGCCCGCTACCTCGGCGGCCCCGACGGTCGACGCCGCCCTGGCCCCGTTCGGCCTGGACGCCAGCGTGCTGGCCGAGCGCGCCGCGTCGGCCGGGCTGGCCCGGGGCGGGCGTGCCTCGTGCGGCCGCGGCTCACGGCTGCTGCAGGCGGCGGACGGCTGGCTGGCGCTCACGCTGAGCCGCGCCGACGACGTGGCGTCGCTGCCCGCCCTGCTCGATGCCGGCTTCGACGGCGAGCCGGACGGCACCGGCGACGCTGCCCCGTGGGCGCGGGCGGCCCGGCTGGTGGCGGCTCGCCCGGCCGCGGAGGTGGCGGCTCGGGCCGAGATGCTGGGGATGCCGTGCGGTGTCGTCGCCGAGCCGGTGGCCGCGCCACCGCTCGCCCTGATCGCCGAAGCGGCGCCGGACCACCGCCGGCCGCCCTACGTCGTGGACCTGTCCGCCCTGTGGGCCGGGCCGCTGGCGACGTCGTGCCTGCGGCGGGTGGGTGCCACGGTGGTCAAGGTGGAGGACGTCCGCCGGCCCG
>Ga0209814_10000344_pt1 | contig 14843 bp, 15 predicted proteins | sample SoiMetdeltSBSDD1_FD_187597 | JGI IMG/M metagenome (GOLD analysis project Ga0209814, IMG submission 187597) | Bulk soil microbial communities from a Populus tree surrounding site in Tennessee, USA - Soil MetaG P. deltoides SBSDD1 (SPAdes) (version 2) | ecosystem: Environmental > Terrestrial >... | reverse complement strand
GCGTCGACCACCGGGGACGGGAGTGCGCCGACGGCGGCTGCGCCGGCGAGGCCGGTGACGGCGGCGGCCGCGCCGCCCGCGACGCGGGCAGCCCGGTTCCAGCGGCCGGCCCGGGAGGTGGCGCGGGCACGCCGGCGTCGGCGGGGTCGGGCCGGCGTGCCGGCCAGCACTGTGGCCAGGGCGCGCGACGGGATCGGGGGTGGGCCTCCGGTCACGACCCGCAGGTCGTCGGCGAGCATGGCGAGCGCCCGATGTTCGTCGCCGGGGTCCCGTCCGTCGAGCACTACCTCGAACGCGAAGTCCGCGTCGCGGTCGGCGAGCATGTCATCACTGCGATCGTCGGGGCTCATCAGAGGGGCACGCCTTCCCGCTCGAGCCGCCGGGTCACCCTCGCCAGGCCCCGCCGCTGCAGCGCCTTGACCGCCCCGCGGGAGCGGCCGAGGAGCGGGGCGATCTCGTCGATCGTCAGCCGGCCCACGAGGCGCAGCAGCAGAACGTCGCGCTGCGCCGGGGGCAGGGTGCCGCACAGCTCCCGCACCCGATCGGTCGCCAGCAGGCGCTCCACGTCGGCCTGCACGTCGCCGGGATCGACCGGATCGGGCGTGTCGTCGAGCGACTGCACCAGCGGCCGCCGCCCGGCCGCACGCCGCTCGTCGCTCAGGCGCCGGTAGGCGATGGTGAAGACCCACGACCGGAAATTCGCCTCGTCGCCCCGGAAGCTGCCCAGGTTGCGCAGCACGCCGACGAACACCTCGCTCGTGAGGTCGTCGGGCTCGGCCGCGCGCTGGACGCGCAGGAAGCCGGCCACCGCCGGGGCCAGCGAGGCGTACAGCCGCTCCAGCGCCCAGGCCTCGCCGGCCCGCGCCGCGGCCAGCACCGTCTCGAAGGGCTCGTCCTCCCTGTCGCGGCAATACGGCACGAGCGCGCTGGCCCTCCGTCGATCCGCTGTCCCCTCTAGCTGACCGGATGCTACCGAGCCGATGCCACCCTGTGTGGCTGGGCACGCGCACGTCGTCAGAGTGTGCCGCCCACCTGGTCATCCTTGAGCACGTAACCGACGCCGCGGACCGTCTGGACCAGCTTCGCGGCGCGGGGGCCGAGGCGCTGCCGCAGCAGGCTGATCCGGGCGGTCACCAGGCTCTCGTCGTGGGGCTCGTGGCCCCACACCTGCTCCAGCAGGCTGGCATTGCTCATCACCTGGCCGGCATGGCGCGCCAGCACCGACAGCAGCCGGAAGTCGGTGGGACCGATGTCGATCGGCGTGCCCTCGAACTCGGCCACGTGGGTGCGCTCGTCCACCACCAGCGGCCCGACGTGGCTGGCCGCGTGGCCCAGCCGGCCGGCGCGCCGCAGGACGGCTCGCACCCGGGCCAGCAGCTCCTCGACCTCGTACGGCTTGGTGACATAGTCGTCAGCACCGGCGTCGAAGGCCAGGAGCCGGCTGGACGTGCGGTGCTCACGGGTCACGAACATCAGCAGCGGGTCGCCGTAGTCCTGCAGGCCTCGGGCGAGCTGGCTGCCGATCAGGCCCCGGCGGCCCACCATCTCCAGGACCACCAGGTCGGGCCGGAACGTGCGGGCCACCGCGGGCGCGTCCGAGGGGTCGGTCGTCGTGCTGTGGTACCCGCGGCCCTGCAGGGCGCGGACCAGCGACTCACGAGCATCGACGTCATCGTCGACCACGAGGATCCGCGCGGCTCCGTTCATCAGCCCCCGACCAACGCCATCGCCGGAGCGGGACCGAAGGGTCCGGGCCGAACCCCGAGTGATCAGCGATCCGGCTCGCCGAGCAGCACGCTCGGGTCCGGCCACACCACCCGGATCCCGACCGCGTGCCCGCCTCCGGGGGTGTCGAAGGGCTCGCGCCCACGCTCGACGCCGCCCTGTGCCGCGTAGAAGGCCTGGGCCGCGGTGTTCCGTTCCAGCACCCACAGGTACAGGCCGCTGGGGCGGTCGTCCGCCAGCACCGCTTCCGCCGAGCAGGCCAGCAGCCGGGCGCCCACACCCTGGCGCTTGAGGTCGGGCCGGACGTGGAGGTTGTCCAGCAGCGCGCCCCACTCGGGATCGTCGTGGAGGATCGTGTGGACCAGCCCGACGATCTCCCCGCGGCGGTCGACCGCCACCGTCGTGCGATCCTCAGGCGCGGGCCGGGCCAGCCGTTCGGTCCACTCGGCCAACCGCTCGGTGCCCACGTCGCCGTCGAGGAACGCGTCGGGAAACGAGCCCCGGTAGTGCAGCCGCCAGCTCTCGGCGTGCAGCGCGGCGATGGCGGCAGTGTCGGCGTCGGTCGCCGGGCGGTACTCCATCACTCGAGGCTGACGCGGGGGTCCGGATCCCAGGGCACGACGTCGGCCGTCTCGACGGTCCAGCGCAGGATGCGGTCCCGCAGCTCGCGCTCGATGGGCGCGGTCTCGGGCGATCCGCTGAGGTTGCGCAGCTCGCCGGGGTCGGTCGCCCGGTCGTAGAGCTCGTCGCCCTCGTACAGCCGGTACACGTAGGTCCAGCGCTCGGTGCGCAGGGCGATGGCCTTGCCCACGGTCTCCGGGGCCTCGTGCTGAAGGCGGGCCTTCAGGTCGTAGGGGTAGTCGGCCCGTTCCAGCAACGGCTCCTCGGCGACGGTGAACCCGCCCTCGGAGAAGGCGGCGTCGCGGGGCGCGCCGGTGAGCAGGCTGCGGCCGAAGTGGGTGTGGCGCGGCTCGGCCTCGGCCAGCTCGACCAGGGTGGCGAACAAGTCGATCAGCTCGACCAGGTCGGCACGCTCCTCGCCCTCGGGGACGCCGGGGCCGGCCAGCACGAGCGGGTTGCGCACCAGGCACGAGTGCAGGCCGGACGGCCACTTCTCGACCAGGCCGTAGTCGCCCAGGTAGTCGCCGTGGTCGCTGCAGAACGCGGTCACCGTGCGCTTGGCCATCCCGGCCCGCTCGACCGCCCGCAACACCCGGCCGAGGTGGTCGTCCGCCCGGGAGACCATGCCGTAGTAGGTGGCCCGGATCTCGGCCCAGTTGGCCGCATCGAGCCGGTCGAGGCCGTAGCGGGCCCGGATCTCGCCCATGTAGCGGGGCGCGCCGCCCTCGGGCAGCCCCAGCGGCGCAGGCATGTCCCGGCGATCGTGGAGCGAGAACCACGGCTCCTCCACCTCGAAGGGCGGGTGGGGGAAGATCAGCGCGCACACCAGCGCCCACGGCTCGGGCAGGCCCGCGCCCAGCCACTTCTCGGCGGTCTGCACGCAAGCCTCGTCCAGGTCCACCACCGCGCCGTCGGCGTCGCGGCGCCCGTGGTAGAAGGCCCGGGACAGGGGGTGCTCGCGGGGGTAGGGCGAGGACCCGTACAGCATGGTGGGGGCGACCGCGAAGCCGTGGAGGTCGGTGCTGGCCTTGGTGACGCCGGGCGCGAAGGTGTCGCCCCGGATGCCGGCCCAGGCCACGTAGTAGCCGGCCTCGCGCAAGCTGCGCAGCAGGTTGGGCTCGTGCGGCTTGAGGAGGTTGTCGAGCGTGCGGTGCCCGGCCACGTGCGGGTACCAGCCGGTGAACAGCGAGACCCGGCTCTGTGAGCACACGCTGTGCTGGGAGTAGGCCTCGGTCCAGCGGGTGCCGCGGGCGGCGAGGGCGTCAAGGTGCGGCGTGCGCGCCACCGGGTTGCCGAACGCGCCGAGCGAGTCTGCCCTCAGCTCGTCGGGCATGAACAGCAGCAGGTTGGGCCGCGTCATGGGGGATGCTCCACGACTCCCCAGTCTCGCAGGGCGGCAGCGGTGTTCTCGTCCGCCGGGAGGAACGCCTCCAGCCGGAGCTCCGAGAGGGTGACGTCCACGGCGGTGGCGAACGACGTGAGCGTGGTGATCAGCCGCAGCTCGCCCTGGGCGGTCCGCAGCCGCAGCGGCACTGCGAAGCCGACGTGGTCCGGCCCGGGCGCCAGGGGCGGGACGTAGCCCTCCAGCTCGGCGATCAGGTCGTCCAGGGCGGGAGAGGGGCTGCGCCGGGCGTGCGAACGCAGGCTCTCGATGATGTGGCGGCCCCACTCGGCCAGGTTCTCGACCCGCGCCGCCGTTCCCGCCGGATGCAGCGCGAGGCGCAGCACGTTGACCGGCGGCTCCAGCAGGGCGGGATCGGCGCCCTCGGTCAGCACGGCAAAGGCGGCATTGGCCGCCACCAGCTCGCCGTAGGGCCGCACCACCACTGCCGGGTACGGCATATGGCCTTCGAGGATGCGGTCCAGCGCCGCCCGCACCGGCCGCAGATCGGGGGCGTCGAGGTCGGACTCCGCGAACACCGGGGCGTAGCCCGCGGCCAGCAGCAGCGCGTTGCGCTCCCGCAGCGACAGCTCCAGAGACTCGGCCAGACGGATGACCAGCGCCCGCCCGGGCCGGGACCGGCCCTGCTCCAGGAAGCTGAGGTGGCGCTGGGTGGTCCCCGCCCTGAGCGCCAGCTCCAGCTGGCTCCAGCGCCGGGAATCGCGCCAGCGGCGTAGCTCGTGGGGGAAGGCGACGGGCTCGGCGACCAGGGTCATCGCCCCCCGTGGTAGCGCCCCGATCGCGGCCGTGCCATTCCCTGCCGGGAATTGTCCGGCCCCTGCGGGTGCCTCAGGCTCGGAGGCATGGACCCCCTCACCGACCTGAACGAGTTCGCCGAGCGCTACCTCGCAGTGTGGAACGAGCCCGACCCCGACCGCCGCCGCCGGCTCATCGCCGAGCTCTGGGCGCCGGGTGGCGGCCAGATCCTGGTCGACCCGCCCGAGGAGGTGCGGGCCGCCGCCCACCACCATCAGTTCCTGGTCCCGCCCTTGGAAGTGCACGGCCACGAGGCCCTCGATGCCCGGGTGAGCCGGGCTTACCACAACTTCATCGCCGAGGGCGAGTACCGGTTCGCGGCGGCGGGCGAGCCGGCCTGCCTGCTGCCGCACGTGGTCAGCCTCCCCTGGGAGATGGTCACTGTGGCCGGCGGCGAGCACGCGGGCGGCGGCGTCACCGTGGTGGAGCTGGACGGCGACGGCCGCATCCAGGTCGAATTCCAGTTCATCGAGCGCTGAATCGGGCAGGCTACAGGTGTGGCCAAGTACGTGGTCAACGAGCGCGGGCTGGCCAAGGCCCGTCAGCTGATCGACGCCCGCCGGTACGTCCTTCGCAGCGACTGGGGCGAGGCGCAGCCCCGGGCCGAGGACCAGAACGCCTTCCTCGATCGTCACCCGTGGGACGAGTACGCGGAGTGGCACCTGGGCCTGACCGTGGGAGCCAACGACGACACCAAGGCCCGCTACGCGTTCGTCTACGGCGACTTCCGCCGGCTACACCGGATGGGCCTCATCTCGGCCCACTACCGGGCAGCCGAGTGGGGTCACAAGGAGATCGAGCTGGCCGCCCACGAGCTGCTCCAGTACCTCGACTCGCGCCGCGGCTGAGCAGCCCGGGCCGGCTAGTAGCCGACGCCGCCCCCGCTGCCGCTGCCACCGGCGGCGAACAGCAGGATGAGAAGGCCGATCACGACAACCGCCACCACGATCCACAGGATGGGGTTGCGCACATGTCGTTCCACGCTGGGTCCGCTACCCGGCGCGGCGGTCGCCTAATCCTCGATGAAGGCCAGCGCCGCGTCCAGGAACTTGAAGGACTTGGGCGTGGCGAAATGGTCGGTGCGGGGCAGGACCACCAGGCGGGCGTCGGGCAGCGCCTCGACCAGCGGGTCCGCCGGGCCGGCGAAGTCGTTGTCGCCCAGCACCACCAGAGTGGGGAGCGTCACCGCCGCCAGGGCCTCGGCCGTGAGCGGCCGCGTGTCGGCCTCCATCAGGGCCGCCAGGGCCAGGGGATCGGCGTCGGGGTGGGCGGCGAGACCCGCGAAGTAGCGGGCCACCGGGTTCGCCGTGTCGCCCTCGCCCCGCAGGGCCCGGGCGATGGCGTCGGAGCCATCGCGGCGGAACAGGTTGGCGCCCACGCCGGCCACCACCAACCGCCGGAACCGCTCGGGGCGCTCGCTCGCCAGTCCGAGCAGGGTGCGGGCCCCGAGCGAGAACCCGATGGCGTCGACCGGAGCGTCGGGCAGCACCTCGGCCACACCCGCCCCCAGGTCGGTGTACGCCGCGGGATCATGGGGCTTGGGGGCGGTGCCGTGGCCCAGCAGGTCAGGGGCGATCACCGTGCGGCCGGTGTCCCGCAGCAGGTCCAGCCAGCCGTTCTCGCCCCACGTGCGCGCGGCGGAGGTGGCGAAGCCATGGACCAGCAGGACGGCGGGGGCGTCGGTCATGGCGCTAAGTGTTAGCCGCCCGGGTGAGGCGGGCGCCCACTTCGCGCACGGCCTGGACCACCTCGGGCGGGCCCGCGAGCTCGAAGTCGGCGCCCAGCAGGGCCAGGTAGCCGGCCAGCACCTCGGGCGTCTCCGCCCCGGCCTCGAACGCGCTGCGCTGGTCGTCCAGGGCTTCCACCAGCCCGGTGCCGGCCGGGAGGCGGGCCGCCAGCCAGGCGGCGGGCGCGTGCACCACGACCCGCGTGCGGACCCGCCAGGTGGCCTGGGCCAGCCCGCCCTGCACGTAGGCGGCCAGGTCCCCGCCGGGCGGGTCGCGGGGCGTGAACCGGTCACCGACGGCATTGGCGGGCAGGTCGATGCGGTCGGCCCGGAAGGTACGCCAGCCGTCTCGGCCCCCGTCCCAGGCCACCAGGTACCAGCGCCCCCGGGCCAGCACGAGGCGGTGCGGCTCGACGGTGCGGGTGGTGGCGTCGCCTTCGTGGTCCCGGTAGTCGAACCGGAGCCGCCGGTGGTCACGGCAGGCGCCGGCCACCCGGGTGAGCACCTCGGCGGGCAGGGCCGGCCCGCCGCCGCCGAGCGGCACTGTGGCGGTCTCGATGGCCGCGGCCCGCTCCCGCAGGCGCGACGGCAGTACCTGCTCCAGCTTGGCCAGCGCCCGCGGGGAGGCATCGTCCAGCCCGGTGACCCCGGCGGCGGCCGCCAGGCGCAGCCCCAGGGTCACGGCCACCGCCTCGCCGTCGTCCAGCAGCAGCGGCGGCAGCTCGGTCCCGGCCCCCAGGTGGTAGCCGCCGCCCGGGCCGGGCTCGGCGTGCACGGGGTAGCCGAGACGGCGGATCCGCTCGACGTCGTTGCGGATCGTGCGGGTGGTCACCCCGAGTCGCGCCGCCAGCTCCGGACCGGACCAGCGAGGCCGGGACTGGAGCAGGGCCAGCAGGCGCAGGAGCCGGTCCGAGGTCGCCAACATGCGACCATGGTCGCACCTCATGCGGAACGCATTGTTCCGCATGATCGGTAAGGCCCTTCGGCCCTACCGACGCCGCCGCCGAGTGCGCACGATCGGGGTGACGAGACACGGGAGGTGTGCCGTGGCACTGCCGGCGATGGACAGCGACCCCACCGTGCCGGGCCCGCCGTTGACGCCGACCAGCACGCTCGCCGAGGCCTGGGCCCATCTGCGGGCCGGCGGCGAGCGCGTGGCGGTGGTGTGGCGCCACGACCGGCCCGTGGGCATCGTGGGAGCGGAAGCCCTGCTCGACGGGATCCGCGGCGGCCGCAGCGGCGACCCGGTGGCGACCGTCATGGATTACGTGGCGGTGCACGTCGACACCCACGCCGACGCGGGCGTCACCCTGCGGGAGTTCCGGCGGGCGGCGTGGGACTGGTTGCGAGAATGACGTAAGACAGTCCGCCTGTCGGACGCCGTAGGATGCGCGACATGTCGGATCGGATCCGGTTCGAGACCGACCCGTCGCGCTACCGCCACTGGCGCCTCGACGTCGACGGCCCGGTGGCCACGCTCACCCTGGCCGTCGACGCCGACGGGGGCCTGGGCGACTACGAGCTCAAGCTCAACTCCTACGACCTCGCGGTCGACATCGAGCTGCATGACGCCCTGCAGCGCCTCCGCTTCGAGCATCCCGGGGTCAAGGCCGTGGTCATCACCGGCGGGCTCGACAAGGTGTTCTGCGCCGGGGCCAACATCGGGATGCTGGCGGCCGCGTCCCACGCCCACAAGGTCGGGTTCTGCAAGTTCACCAACGAGACCCGCAACGGCATGGAGGAGATGTCGGCTCGGGGCGGCCAGGTGGTGATCGCCGCGGTCAACGGCACGGCCGCGGGTGGCGGCTACGAGCTGGCCCTGGCGTGCGACGAGATCCTGCTGGTCGACGACCGCTCGTCCTCGGTGTCCCTGCCCGAGGTGCCGCTGCTGGCCGTGCTCCCCGGCACCGGCGGGCTCACGCGGTTGGTCGACAAGCGCCACGTGCGTCGCGACCTCGCCGACGTGTTCGCCACCAAGGCCGAGGGCGTCCGCGGGCGCCAGGCGGTGACGTGGGGGCTGGTCGACGCGGTGGCGCCGCCGTCAGGCTTCGCCGAGCTGGTCCGCTCCCGGGCCGAGGCCCGGGCGGCGGAGTCGGATCGGCCCGACGAAGCCGAAAGCGTGGTGCTCGGCCCCCTGGAGGGGCGGTTCGTGGCGGTGGACCTCGACCGTGACCTGGGCGTGGCGCAGATGACCGTGCGGGCCTTCGGGTCCCTGCCGGAGTCATTGGAGGCATGCCGTGAGCTCGACGCGGCCGTGCTCGACCTGCGGTTCAACGAACCCGACGTCGGGACCTGGGTGCTGCACACCCAGGGCGAAGCGGCGTCGGTGCTGGCGGCCGACGAGGCGGTGGGGGCGGACGGCTGGCTGGCCCGCGAGGTCCGCCTGTTCTGGGGGCGCACGCTCAAGCGGCTCGACCTGTCCGCCCGCACGCTGGTGGCGCTCATCGAGCCGGGCAGCTGCTACGCCGGCACGCTGGCCGAGCTGGCCCTGGCCGCGGACCGCACCCTGCTGCTCGACGACGGCGACACCGCGCTGCGGCTGACCGCGGCCAACGACGGCTGGTACCCGATGGCCAACGGGCTGTCGCGGCTGGCCACCCGGTTCTGGGGCCGCGACGACGACCTCGCCCGGGCCCGGGCGGCCCTCGGCAAGGAGCTGGTGGCGGCCGACGCGGCCGAGGCCGGGCTGGTCACGGCCACGCCCGACGACCTCGACTGGGACGACGAGGTGCGGCTGCTGCTGGAGGAGCGGGCCAGCTTCTCGCCCGACGCGCTCACCGGGATGGAGGCCAACCTGCGCTTCCCCGGGCCGGAGACGCTGGAGACGAAGATCTTCGCCCGGCTCACCGCCTGGCAGAACTGGATCTTCCAGCGGCCCAACGCGGTCGGGCCCGAGGGCGCGCTGCGGCGCTACGGCACCGGGGCTCGTCCCGCCTACGACAAGGGAAGGGTCTGATGTCCTCGGTCGACCTCGCCGCTCGCATCCCCAACAACGTCGGCCTGGCCGACGACCGGCGGCTGCAACGGGCGCTGGAGTCGTGGCTGCCGCGCTACCTCGACTGGTGGCGCGAGCTGGGACCGGTCGAGCACCAGGACCACGACGTGTTCCTGCGCACCGCCACCGACGTGGGCCAGGAGGGCTGGGCCCACTTCGACTACGTCCGCATGCCGGACTACCGCTGGGGCATCTTCCTGGCCGAGCAGGCCGACGACCGGCGCATCGCCTTCGGCGACCGGCGGGGCGAGCCGGTGTGGCAGGAGGTCCCGGGAGAGCACCGGGCCGAGCTGCGCCGCCTGCTGGTGGTGCAGGGCGACACCGAGCCCGCCTCGGTCGAGCAGCAGCGCAGCCTGTGCCGCACCGCGCCGAGCCTCTACGACATGCGCAACCTGTTCCAGGTGAACGTGGAGGAGGGCCGTCACCTGTGGGCCATGGTGTACCTGCTCCACCGCTACTTCGGGCGGGACGGCCGCGACGAGGCCGACGAGCTGCTCGAGCGCCACTCCGGCGACGTCGACAACCCCCGCATCCTCGGTGCCTTCAACGAGCCGACGCCGGACTGGCTGTCGTTCTACTTCTTCACCTACTTCACCGACCGGGACGGCAAGTTCCAGCTGGCGTCGCTGCGGGAGAGCGCCTTCGACCCGCTCTCGCGTACGTGCGACTTCATGCTCAAGGAGGAGGCGCACCACATGTTCGTGGGCGCCACCGGGGTCGGCCGGGTGGTGCAGCGCACGGCCGAGCTCATGCGCGAGCACGACACCGACGACGTCCGGCCCTTCGGGGGGATCGACGTGGCCACGCTCCAGCGCTACCTGAACTTCCACTTCAGCGTCTCGCTCGACCTGTTCGGCGCCGAGACGTCGACCAACGCGGCCAACTACTTCGCCGCCGGGCTCAAGGGCCGGTTCCAGGAGGAGCGCCGGGCCGACGACCACCGGCTGCTGGACGCCACCCGGACGGTCCCAACGGTGGCGGACGAGGCCATCGGGGCTCGGGAGGTGCCGTCCCTGGCCGCCCTGAACGAGACGCTGCGGGACGACTACATCGCCGACTGCGCCAAGGGCCTGGAGCGCTGGAACCGGACGCTGGCCCCGGTGGGAGCGGAGCTGCGGCTGCCGCACGTCGGCTTCCACCGGGCGGTGGGGGCGTTCCGCGACCACCATGTCAGCCCCGACGGCCGGCTGCTGCCGGAGGACGAGTGGGCCGCGGGCGTGCCGTCGTGGCTGCCGACCCCCGCGGACGAGGCGTTCGTGGCCTCGCTCATGCGGCCGGTGACCGAGCCGGGGCGGATGGCCGGCTGGGTGGCGCCGCCGTCGGTGGGGATCAACGGGAAGCCGATCGCGTACGAGTACGTGCGGGGGGCATGACATGAGCTATAACGCAGCCGCGTGGCTGGTCGATCGCCACGTCGAGGCGGGCGACGGCGACCGCGTGGCGGTCGTGTGCGGCGAGGACCGCCTGAGCTACGCCGACCTGCAGCGCCAGGTGTGGCGGGCCCAGAACGCCCTGGCCTCGCTGGGCATCCGGCGTACCGAGCGGATCGTCCTGGTGATGGACGACGAGCCCAACTGGCTCGCCTGGTTCCTGGGCGCGCTGCGCTCGGGCATCGTGCCGGTCCCGCTGTCGACGATGCTCACCCAGGGCGAGCTGGCGCCGGTGGTGGCCGACGCGGTGGCGGGCGCGGTCGTGGCGTCGGCCCGCCACGCCGAGCGAGCCGGCGCCACGGTGGTGCTCGACGGCGACGACTGGGGCGGCTTCGACGACGTGAGCGAGGCGCCGGTGGCACCCACGGGCGAGGACTCGCCCGCCTTCTGGCTCTACTCGTCGGGCACGACCGGGCTGCCCAAGGGCGTGATGCACCGGCACTACGGCCCCGAGGCCACCGTCCACACCATGGCCGAGACGGTGCTGCGCATACGGCCCGACGACCGCTTCCTGGCCGTCCCCAAGCTGTTCTTCGCCTACGGGCTGGGCATCACCATGACCTTCCCGTTCGCGGTGGGGGCCACCGGCATCCTCAACCCGCAGCCGTCGTCGGTGCCGGGCATCGCCGCCCTGGTCTCCTCCGAGCGGCCCACGATCCTGGCGGTGAGCCCCGGGTTCGTGGCCGGCCTGCTCGACGCCGACCTGCCGGGCGACGCCCTGTCCTCGGTGAGGCTGGCGACCTCGGCCGGCGAGACGCTGCCCGCCGACCTGCACCGGCGGTTCACCAAGCATTTCGGCGTGCCCCTGCTCGACGCCCTGGGCAGCACCGAGGCGCTCCACTGCTTCCTCGGCAACCACCCGGGCCGGGAGCGGGCCGGCACCAGTGGCGAGGTGATCGAGGGCTACGAGCTGAAGCTCCTGGACGAGAACGACGTCGAGGTGACCGAGCCCGATGCGCCCGGCTACCTCCACGTGAAGGGCCCGTCGGTGGCCACCGGCTACTGGAGCCGCTTCGACGCGAGCCAGGCCGCGTTCCGCGGCGACTGGCTCAAGACCGGCGACGTGTACACCCGTTCTGCCGACGGCTACTACACGTTCCTGGGGCGCAACAGCGACATGATCAAGGCCGGCGGGATCTGGGTCTCGCCCGCCGAGGTGGAGGCGGCGCTGATCGAGCACCCCGATGTCCTGGAAGCGGCCGTGGTCGGTCCCCGCGATGCCCGCGGCCTGGAGCAGGTGGTGGCCGTCGTCGTGCCCCGCGCCGGCCGCTCGGTCGACCCGGACGCGCTCGAAGCCCACTGCCGCGCCCGCATGGCCGCGTTCAAACGCCCGCGCCGGGTGGTGGTGGTCGAGGGCCTCCCCAAGACCCCCACGGGCAAGATCCGACGCTTCGCCCTGCGCAACGCCCTGGCCTCCGGCGAGCTGTGAGCCGCGGCTCGTGACGGTCGACCGGGAGCTGGTGCCCGGTCGAGCCGATCTGCCACCGCTGGTCTTCCTGCACGAGGGCCTCGGCTCCCTCGCGTTGTGGCGGGACTTCCCTCGCCGGGTGGCGGCGGCCTGCGGGGGGCCGACAACGCTCGTCTACTCCCGCCCCGGCTACGGCCTGTCATCCCCGGCCGCGCGGCCGCGCCGGGTCACGTACATGCACGACGAGGCCCTGTCGGTCCTCCCGACCGTCCTGGCCGAAGCCGCCATGGAGCGCCCGGTCCTGGTGGGCCACAGCGACGGCGCCTCCATCGCGCTCATCTACGCGGGCGCCGGCCATGCGGTCACCGCGCTGGTCCTCCTGGCCCCGCACGTCTTCGTGGAGGACCGCACCATCGCCGGCATCGAAGCCGCCGCCCGCGCCTATGACGCAGGCCCCCTGCGTGCCCGCCTGGCCCGCCACCACACCGACGTCGACGCCACCTTCCGAGGCTGGAGCGACGTCTGGCTCTCCGCGCCGTTCCGCGCCTGGGACATCACGGACTCGCTCCCGGCCATCACGGCCCCGATCCTCCTGATCCAGGAAGCCGGCGACCCCTACGGCACCATCGCCCAACTCGACGCCATCGAGGCCGGCGTGTCCGCCCCCGTCACCCGCCTGGTCCTCCCCGGCACCGGCCACAGCCCCCACGAGACCGCTTCCGACCAGGTAGCCGCCCGCATCGCCACGTTCCTGTCCGGCCTCACCCCGGCGTGAGGGCCAGGTCGACCGCCTGCTCGAGGGACAGGCGGGTGCCCTCCGCCCACAGGCGGTCGAGCTCGTCCGGGCCGAGGGTGGCGCGCAGGCGCTCCACCGTGCGGGCATGTTCGGAGACGTCGCCGGGGGCGATGTGGCTGCCGAGGATCCGCAGGGCCTCCTCCGCCGCGCCGAGCAGGCGGGCGGCGCGGGCGGGGTGGCCGAGACCCAGCTCGGCGCCGGCGACGACGACCAACCCGTCGGCCGTGGTGACCCGTCGGCCGGTGGACCAGACGAGACGCAGTGCGTCGCACGCCAGGCGGCGGGCCTCGGCGTACTCGCCCGCGTGGTCGGCCAGGAAGCTGAGGCAGCCCAGCAGCATGGCGGTTTGCTGGTCGTCGCCCACGACCCGTGCAACCTCATGGGCCTCTTCGTAGGCCGCCCGGGCCCGGTTGTCGTCGCCGTGGACCCGGGCCAGCTCACCCATCCAGTTCAGCGTCGTGGCCAGCAGCGGCCCCTCGCCGACCCGCCGGGCCAGGCCCGTGGCTTCCTCACACAGTCCCAGCGCCAGCTCGTAGTGGGCCCGGTCACCTATGTAGGTCGCGGCCGTGAGGCTCAGGCTGTAGGCCAGGTAGCGGTCGGGGCCGATGCGGCGGAACGCTTCGGCGGCGGCCTCCCAGTGGAGGCGCGCCGCCCGCGCGCCGCGGGTCCACGCCACGAACCCCGTGGCCAACTCCAAGCGGGCTACCAGGCCGTCGTCCACGTCACCGGCCACGTCGCGGGCCATGGCGTGCGCGTTCGCCACCCAGCGGCGTCCTTCGTCGAGGCGGCCCTCGCGGTGCCAGAAGTTGCCCAGGGCGGCGGTGATGCGGGTCGCGATCTCGGTGTCGGTGTGCGCCGCGGCCCAGGTGTGGGCGGCTCGGATCTCGCCCATCAGCTCGGTGATGGCGTCCACCCACCAGCCCGCGGCGTCGGTCCAGCGCCGGTCTTCCATGTCCTCGACCCAGGCGGCCACCCACTCGGCGTGTCGGCGGGCGACGGTGCCGGCCTCGTCGGCGGCGGCGAGGAGTTCTCGGGCTCGTTCCCGCAGGAGCTCGAGGAGGACGAAGCGGGCTTCGCCGGCGCGGCCGGGCACCCGGCGCACGAGGCTCTGGTCCACGAGGCGGCTCAGGGCCTCGAGGACCTCGAGCCGGGGGTCGCCGCACACCTGCTCGACCGCTTCCAGGGGCACGGGGCCGGAGAACACGCCCAGCCGGGCGAACAGGCGCTGCTCGGGCCCGCCCAGCAGTTGCAGGCTCCAGTCGATGGTGGCCGGGACGGTCTGCTGGCGGGCGGGGGCGTCGCGGGCCGCGGCCCCGGGTGAGCCCAGCCGGGCCCCGAGCCGGGTGCGTAGCAGCGACGGGGGCAGGGTGCGCACGTGCCCGGCGGCCAGCTCGATGGCCAATGGCAGGCCGTCGACGGTGCGGCAGATGGCGACCACGTCCGCGAGGTTCGCCTCGAGGCGGAAGGTCCCGTCCACCGCGGTGGCGGCCTGGGCGAACAGCGCCACCGCGTCGCCCAGCCCGTCGCCGGCGTCCACGGACAGGGGGCTCACGTCGAAGACTTGCTCGCCGGCGATGCGCAGCCGCGCCCGGCTGGTGACCAGCACGTGCACGCCGTCCGATCCCCGTACCAGGTCGGCCACGAACCCCGCGGCGTCCACCACGTGCTCGAAGTTGTCCAGCACCAGCAGGTAGGAGCGTCCCCGCAACGCCTCGGCGATCACCGCCCCCGGATCGCTGCCCAGCCCCACGCGGATGCCGAGCTCGCGCACGATCAGCTGAGGGACCAGGTCGGCCTCGCGCACCTTGGTCAGGTCCACGAAGCAGCTCTCGCACGGCGCGGTCTCGTCCCGGGCCAGCACCGCCTCGACCGCCAGGCGGGTCTTGCCCACCCCGCCCGGCCCCAGCAGCGTGACGATCCGGCTCCGGTCGACCAGGGCCACGAC
>Ga0209814_10000341_pt1 | contig 14915 bp, 15 predicted proteins | sample SoiMetdeltSBSDD1_FD_187597 | JGI IMG/M metagenome (GOLD analysis project Ga0209814, IMG submission 187597) | Bulk soil microbial communities from a Populus tree surrounding site in Tennessee, USA - Soil MetaG P. deltoides SBSDD1 (SPAdes) (version 2) | ecosystem: Environmental > Terrestrial >... | reverse complement strand
CTTCAATAGATCCTCCTTTTGATCAAACCGGTTTTCAGGCCGGTCAAAAAAGTCCCAGATGCGAGGCGCGCGAGGAGTCGACGAGCGGAGGCGTACTTAAGCAGTACGTTGTAGCGAGTCGATCGAAGCGCAACGAAGCAGGTGGGCTTTTTTCATCGGCCTGTTCATTGTTTCAATATCTTCGCAAGATCTTCTTTGAATTGCAGACCTTCCGCCGAGTCTCCTTTGAGGTAATACGATATTGATTCTTTCGGCTCTTGGACCTGGATGCGATTGTCACGGAGATACTTTGCCATCACCGTTCCCTCTACCAGATGAGAGCTACGGGATTCGTGCTTCTGCAGGACAGCTTGCGCTTCCTTAGAAACCATGAAAGCAACGAAAAGTTTTGCCAGATTCGGGTGCGCTGCATTCTTAGGAACTCCTAACTGAAAGTAATCGGTATTGATCGGATTCAGGCCAGGCACGGCAACTAGAGGCGCTCCCTTCGCTTGCCAGGTCCACATAGCTCCTAGGGCGTCTCCGATATTCGCCATGATGGGAAATTCTCCGCTGACGACGCGCTCCTCTTCGCTGTAGCGCAACCTTCCCCCGCTCAGGGCAACCACTTTGCGCGCAAAGTCTTTCACCTTCTCTGGGCCCCAGACAAGCGACAGCTCTGCGAGCCATGCGACGTAGGGTGGGATCGCCATCTTTCCCGCCCAGTTCGGGCTTAAGCGGGGATCGACCAAATCGGCGTAGTTCTTCGGGGCCTTGTCCTTGGGAATCAAATTGGAATTGTAGATGATCCCGTTGGGCGACGTATAGACAAGCACGCCCTCTCCGGGAAAAATCTCCATCTCTTTAGTCACCCAAGGAAATATTCCCGAATAGTTCACTGTCTCTAGAGCATTCTCTTTGTGGAGCAGCGCGAAGTGGGATTGCGAACCGAGGTATAGATCCGTTGACGATTTCCTGCCGGCCTTCACCTCGGTGATAAGCCGGGCCGCTCGAGCATTCATGTCTGGACCGGCCGCAAAACTGACCTGCGCCTTCAGTCCATATTTTTTGTTGAAGCCCGTCTCGAGCTCGGCGAGGCCTTTTCGTCCGCCGAAAGTTTGCGCTCCCGCGACAAAGACGATCTCATCTCCCTCTTTCTTTGCGCCGGCGATCAATTGCTCGGCTGTCTCCGCCGCGCCCAATGGACAATTTTCCATCAGCGCTAGAAAGATCATGAGCGCAAAAACCACAGGCGTCCGTTTCATTTCATCTCATCCTTTCAGCGATGACTCTTATGTCCCGCTGTTCAACGTTCAAGGTTCAAAGATCAAGGTATTCCGGTCCGGGGCGTTGAACATTGAACCTTGAACTTTTAGACCGCGATCGTTGCTACGGTGCCTGCTCTCCTGGCATGCGATAAGGCAGCCCCTTGGTTGCCAGCTCCGCTTTGAAGTCCCGCCGAACTCGCGGGTCTTCCAAATCAAAATCAACGAGCGAACCGCCCTTTCGGATACTAACTGTGGGCCCTTCTCTGGACACGGTCCGCCGGAAGCCAACCGGGTTCTGACCCCCGCTGGGACGCAACGCCAACTGGCGTACCGGCTTTTGGTCTGCGCTTCCGGTGCCAAAGTGTTGGTGAAACCAACCTGTGCCTGGACTCACCACCGCCCCTTCTTGCCATGGAGCCCTTATGACCTTGTCTTCGTTTCCCTGTTCGTACGGGCGGATGCCCGCTTCCCGTGGCCACATCAAGGTGTAGCCGGTCCCACTGACGATATAAAGAACCGCCCCACCACCATGAGCGTGCGCCTTATTGTATTGTCCGGCCGGCCATTCGGCGAAATGGCCCTCCAAGGTATTGCGAACCAAGTTATGACTCATAAACTTGAAGCCACCGCCCTTCCATCGTCCAGCCGGAAGGGCAACGTGGTCGGAATCTGGTATGAAGGTTGCCCGCCAAGTCGTGGCGCCTCCTTCCTCGTCGCCACCACGGCCAACATGGACGATGTCCTCGGTCACCTTGAAGTAGTCCGGCGCTCCATTGTACCGATCGGTAAACCGGAAATCGCACTCGAAGATAAACTTAGGGTTGTGGAACTGGTCCATGATAATCGGAGCATTAGTCTCCGCCAGAGCCAGCGCCGGTTCGCGGCCATCATTGATCAGCCGATGAGGCACGTTCAATGGAATCCCAAACAGATCTCCCTTCCGCCACCCAAAACGTTGCGCTTTTCCGTCAGGCGTCACTACTTCAGTAGAACCTGATCCGGCGAGAATGTAATAGATTTCCTCGTACATGTGATGCTCCGTCTTTAGGGCATCGCCCGGGGAAATCTCCACCACATACAGAGCCGTGATATCCTCCAGCCCATAGAGCTGAATGAAGGCGCCCTTTCCTCCCAGTCGCTTCCACGGACGACGCTCGGTCTCGCGCACGTCGGCAACATACCAGCCTTCCACAATCGGGATACCTTCGCTCTCCATAAACCGATCATAGGCGGTCTTTAGCGGTGACTTGGTTCTGCTCATCTCATCCATACACTCTCCCTACTGCTTCATAATTTTGGCCAGTTCTTCTTTGAGCTTGAGCCCGGCGGCTTCGCCCTGGAGATAAAAATCGTTTTGTTGCTTGGCATCAAGAACCTTAATCCGATTCTCCTGGAGATATTTTGCCATCATTGTCCCCTCCACGAGGTGGGAACTGCGAGACTCGTATTTCTGCAGGACACCCTGGGCTTCTTTGGAAGCTATGAATGCGACGAACAACTTCCCCAGGTTTGGATGTGCGGAGTTCTTGGGCAGACCCAACTGAAAATAATCGGTAAGAATAGGCGTTGAGCCAGGAACAGCGATCAAAGGAGCTCCCTTGGCCTGCCAGTTCCACATCGCCTCGACAGCCGATCCAATGTTTGCCATGATCGGAAATTCGCCGCTCACGACTCGCTCCTCCTCACCGTAGCGGAGCCGACCTCCGCTCAGGGGGACGAGCTTACGAGCAAAATCCTTGACCTTTTCCTCGCCCCAAATCAACGACAGCTCGCCGAGCCACGCAATGGAGTTAGGTATGGCCAACTTCCCCGCCCAAGTCGTTGTCAAAGCGGGATCCACCAAATCTTCATACCTCTTGGGTGCTTTGTTCTTGGCGATTAAGTTGGAGTTATAGATGATTCCGTTGAGAGAGGTGTAGACCAGCACCCCTTCGCTGGGAGAAATCTCCATCTCTTTCGTCACCCAGGGAAATATTCCAGACCAGTTGACGTTCTCTAGAATCTTTTCCTGGTGAAGCAGCGCGAAGTGGGATTGGGAGCCGAGAAAAAAATCCGTGGAAGATTTTCTGCCTGCCTTCGCCTCGGTGATGAGTCGCGCCGCCATGGAGGACATTTGCGGCCCCGCTGCAAAATGGAGCCGGGCCGTCAGGCGGAATTTCTTGTTAAGGGCCGCTTCGAGCTCCGTTAGCCCCTTTTTTCCACCGAAGGTCTGGGATCCGGCGACAAAGACAATCTCGTCTCCCTCTTTTTTCGCAGCGGCGATGATTTGCTCGGCGGTCTCGGCCGCGCCGGTAGGAAAGGCTCCAACCAGAGCGAACGCCAACCCGAATATCACCGCGCAGACGAATCGGGCACGAGATACGTTCATTATAACTCCGCCGGATTGACTTTGTACTCGCCCGGCACCAGGCGAATGATTTCGTTTTTCGCGGCATCCCTGACGACGCCCACGGGGTCCTGTCCCTTCTCCACCGATTCGATGCAGTCCCTGAATAAACGCCGCAGCAGAATGACACCTTCGTCGGACACGCCCAAGTGTTCCGCCGTTCGGTCTAAGACCGGTCCTTGACTCTCCTGGGCGCAACGGTCTTGATCGCCGCGGGCGATCCAACCCGTCTCCTCATCCCAACGATATTTGCCTGGAATGCTATCGCCGAGACCTTCGTGCTGTCGATCGTCAGGGATCTTCGCCGCTATCTTGCCGTCGACCCTGGGAGCGAAGTAGAGCGTGAAGTGCATGGTCGTAGTGTCATCCACTGCAACACGCCAGCGGAGCGCCTCATATCCTTCGTGAGTCGCGGCAAAGGCAGCCGGATGCTCCTCTGGAAGGTGATAGCCAACTTTGTTCATGTTGGGCATAAGAAATAGGCTTATGGTCCTAAAATAATCGTCCCCAACCCGGCGCGTAAAAGTATCGCGGATGCCGAAATCGGTGACTTCAGAAGTGAGCTTTTCTTCTTTCCAGTGCCTGGTCTTGGGCGTTCGATGGAGCCACTTGAAATGGTGCTGATCGACACTGTTCTCCACCATCTGCAGATAGTTACAGTGGACCAGCCGTGCGCTTAAGGATCGCACTCCGTCTTCGCGCACCAGCACATCATAACGGGGCAAGAGCGGAGCCGGCTCGGGACCGAGGTAAGCAAAAATTATCCCGGCCAGCTCTTGAACCTGATAGGCGCGTTGACGAATCCGTTCTTTAAAGCTGCTCTCTGGCGGCTCGCCCGGTTGCTCCAACACACGCCCGTCAACATCGTAAAGCCATCCATGGTAACAGCAGCGCAAGCCGCCACCCTCGATATGACCGAATTCAAGAGACGTACCTCGGTGCAAGCAGCGTAGCTCAAGCAGGCCCAATCTGCCGCGGTCATCGCGAAAGAGAACAAGGTCTTCGCCTAAAAGCCTTCTGCGCTTGGGTCTGGCCTTTAATTCCGTGGAAAACCCGATGGGATGCCAATAACGGCGCAGCATCTCCCCGCCAGGCGTTCCGGGACCAACGCAGGTAAACATTTCATTTTCTTCAATGCTCAAAGCCATGATTCTTTCCTTCCTTATTTCCTTACGGTGATTTCAAATTGGAGTGGACAATTGCATGATGGCCAATTCATTTAGTCACACTGGGGGAGAGTACGGCTTTGGGATAGCCCGCGAGGTTCATCGTCACCTCCCCTTGAAGCGTTGATCGCTTGGGGCGAAAAATATCTGATAAGCCACTTTTGTGTCAACTTGAAGTGGCTGGTGTTATGAATGCCTTGGTACTCGGTGAAATCAGGCAAATTGGAGCGGTGGGTTCAATGATTACGCGGACAGCTTAGGCAGCGCCCGAAGTGGATTCCTCACGGCACGGCGAAGGATATCGTAAGTGATAAGCGAGACACTCCGGCTTCTTTCACTCCTCGCTAATTGATCGGAGAGACAAATTCTTTTCTGACAAAGCCGATGAAGCCGGCATCGGCTATTTTTACTTTGAGCCAGTCCCCATTGGTTTCGACAATGCTCAACTGGGTATCTTCATCGACCTCGTGAAGCTTTTTAGCTGAGAAACGAGGATTTTCTCTGATAGCCACGGGGCGGTTTGTCTTAACTGCAATGAGCACTTCTTCGGTCTTAGGTTTGGGGAAATGAATGGTGGACGACTTGGTTGTGCTCGGTTGAACGGCAGGGGGCACCGATGGTAAGGCCGTTGGGGTAGGTTCGGCCACCGTAGAAATGGGCGCCTTATTGGCGACACGCAGGTCGGCTGCCGGCGTTTCGCCTTCCTGAGCGCTCCTGACCTTGCGTTCCCATTGAACAACCGTGTCCGGATCCATTCCCTTCGGCACGAACAATAGTGGAACCGTTATTTCGGCGGCTTCCACTCCTGCTTTGGGGAATTTCCACTTGCGAACATCGTCCATCACGGTTTTTGTAAAACTGGTGTTCGTTACGTGTGAAGCTAGTGGGTCAACGCGGACCACTTTCCCCGTCGCATCCACCGTCAATTTTAGCAGGAGACTCCCCATCAAATCGCCGTTTGTGTCCGCCCAGCGACTGTAAGTGCGGTGCAGCCTCGCGAGGTGTTCCACGGTGACCTGCTCTACCACTTCTCGTGTTGATGCAGAATTGCTCTTAGCTTGTATGCTAAGACCGAATGCATCCACCGCAAGAACCGCACTGCTATTGTTCACGGGGCGAGCGCGCGACCCGATAAAAATCGGCAGCTTCGGTAATAGATGCGCTCGGCTTGACAGCAAAGTGGCAAGGGGAATCACCAGAATTCCAATCGCAACAACCGCTAGGACCGCAATTCGTGCGACGTTGTTGTTACCGATGCCGTCCTGTTTCCCAACTGAAGCCTGCTCATTATTGATTAATTCAGCTACTGTCTCGCTCTGCTGGGGTTCCGTATCATGATATTGACTCATGGGTACCTCCTAGAGGCTGAGCATTTTGCTTTTTTCCTTAGAATTGAGATTGAAGTTTTGTACAGTTAACCGCAAAAACGTGCTGATCCGGCTGGTCAACTAAACATTCTTCTCAGCGCATGATTGGACAAGAAGTGAAACCGCATGACACCCGGCAGCTATTGTGTCTCTGTCGACTTGACGGGAAAGAACCAGCAACCGCTGTGCCAGTGAACCTCGACAAAAGGGGCGTAAAAATCTTCAAAAGGAGGTCTGATAGGACTAAAGGAGAGAAAAACAGCAAACTCAATTCTGAACCATAGGAAGCTATGGAATCGCGTTGCAGGATGGGTCGCCTAGCGCGAGTTTCCTCTTGTCTCAGCTTAGAAGCTAAAACCGTTTTTCTTAATTAGATCAAATTTGTGACCATTTCAAAGGAAACATCAGGATGTCTAAAATTCTGCCGGTTGAACCGCATATGGGTAGCAACACAACGACTAGAAACAACTCAGCAGCGGGATGTGATGATGATCTCGTGGTGACCAGGAAGCGCGAGTTGAAAAGCTTTCAACTGTCGGCATTCATCTTAGGGGAGGCAGAGGCCCGACACTCTTCCGAGATCGGGCCTCTGGACCGAGGGGGCAATCCCCTCGGTCGAGCGAACTAGATGAGATTGTTGGCTAAGCTAGCGGGTTGGGGTCTGCTGGAGCGATTGCCACAGGCTTCGCCTCTGGGCATTCGCTGCTTGGAGCTGTGAATAGACCGACGCAACTTGACTCTGTTGTGCGGAGTTCAACAACTGCCAGACCTGCTGAAAGACGTTTAATCTCGCCTGCGCAAGCTCGCTTTGCAGAGAATTTATTTGGCTTAAAAGGGTCGGGTCTGCGGTTCCTGTGGAGAAAAGCTGACTGTTTAATTTTTGCCGCAGCGGGCCCAGTTGGCTGAAAATATCTTTAAAGGTCGAGCGGTTGGCTTGCATGATCGAGTGGACTTGGGTTTTTTGATCAGCTGTAAGTTGGGCAGCTCTCATCAATAAAGACAGGCTCCCTCCTCTCCCATGGTGTCGCATCTGCTGCGCACGGACCGGAACGGCCACTAACCCGACTCCGAGCAATATAGCTACGACGAGACCGATATTTCTTTTATTGACCACCATAAATCCCTCCTTGTTTGAAATCGATTTTGGTAACGAGTCTTCGTTCTCACTCCGTTGTGGTCACATCCGTTTGGGCAGCTCTTCGAGCCGATGCGCTTATTCCTCGTTCCGGCGCTCCAGGGTATGTTGTCATTTTGGTTCGAGCATCTGCAAGTAAGACGACGAGCAGCCGGTCTTGGTTTACATTGGAGTGGAAGTTGAAGCGGCAGCGATCTCAGTGGTGGACGCTGGCCCATGTGGCATTTATGTAGGGTTGGTGAGGCTTATCGTCCAACGATCTTCCTAATGTATTTCGGTGGCGCGGATCGAAGTTCGATAGCTTCTCCGGCGGCTCAGGCTCAGAAGCAAGATCGCTTATCGGAGAACGGTAACGTACCACGGCGCGTCCCCACTCTACCTAGGCGATGGCGTAGATCTCAAAAGCCTATGGATAGTCAGATACGGCCGGCGATTTATTAGTTCATTTCCCCAACTCGCCGTAGAGACGCTTCACAAATCCACTGGCTTCGATCTCGCGAAGGAGCCGCGGGTTGACGAAATCTTTCGGGTCGGCGCCTTTAGCCCGCGGATTGGTTTCGGCGACCTGAGTTATTCCGAGCTTCATGTCTTCGACGTTCGGATAAGGAATTCGTTCGAATGCCGAGGAATAAACCCGCTGCGTTTCCTCAAGCATCGACCGGTCGGCGGTACTGGTGTATTTTCCGATAACACTCATCGCAAAATTAGGATCGGTCTTGAACCGATGTACCGCCTCGATATGGGCTTCGAGAAAACCGCGCACCGCAGACTCCCTAGCCCGCAGCAACTTTTCCGTCACAATCACCGACGACAGCGGATATCGGAAGCCTTGCGTGCTGTAATCGACCAAAACGCGGAAGCCTGCGGCGCGGGCTTGAAGCACCGCTGGAAAACCGAACGTGCCGCCCTGGATCTGTCCCGCTTTGAGCCCGGCCACTATCTCCGGCAAACCTCCCATCTGCCGAATCATCACATCCCGGTCCGGCACAAGTCCGTTTTGACGGAGAAATATTCGCGTAAAAAAATCCGTGACGGTTCCTACGCGGGTTACGCCGATGCTTTTACCGCGCAGCTCTTCGACCCGCTGAACATGCGGCTCCGCCACCGTAAAGACAAGCACGCGATTTACGGGTATGGCGATATAGACCGTGTCCGCCCCCGCTAGTCTAGCGTCCACACCCGCTGGGCCGCCAATCGCAGCCACATCGATACTTCCACCTACGAGCGTCTGAACCGCCCTCGATCCGCTGGCGATATAGACGAGTTCCACGTCCAAGCCGTGGCGCTGGAAGATCCCTGCCTCCTTCGCAACCCAGGGGATGGAGAATGCCGCGGTGATCGCCGCATAGGCGACTCGGAGCTTTTGTAAGCTTTCCGCCGCATTGGCCCAATGAGTCGTAAGCAAGAAAAAGAGGCAGATCCCTAGGAGAATCGTTTTTTTTATGGGAGACGAAAAGTATTTCATAATTTTTTCTCTTCTCGGTCTGCTCTGACCGCCGTGACGCTATCGCCCGCGGGTTGCCGCACGCGTATCACCCGAAAATCCCCCTGTCAACATTCTCGTTGTCATCACCCGCACCCGTGCTATAATTCGCCCCGCTTGAGCTTGGGGCCCATGCCGGCAGTAACGAAGATCGAGATTCGCGATGTGGAGCATGTATACCAAAGCGATTTCTCATCCGTTCCCGCGTTAGTAAGCGTGAACCTCACGGTGAATGACGGTGAATTTGTTGCCCTGTTGGGACCGAGCGGGTGCGGCAAGTCCTCGCTTCTCCGTATCGTGGCGGAGCTGTTGCGCCCGACGGCCGGCTCCGTGCAGATTTATTCTTCAACCAACAAAGAAAACGGCCGTCCGAAAACCGCTCTCGTCTTCCAGGAGTATGCGCTTTTCCCCTGGCGCACCGTGCTTGAGAATGTCGTCTTCTCCTTGGAGATGCGCGGCATTCCTCGCGCTGAGCGGCTGGCTCAGGCACGGCGCGTGCTGGGCCGTGTGGGACTTGAGTCCTTTAGTGCGGCCTATCCGCACCAGCTCTCCGGTGGCATGCGCCAGCGGGTGGGGATCGCCCGCGCTCTAGCCGCACAACCCGAGGTGCTGCTGATGGACGAGCCCTTCGGCGCGCTGGATGCGCAGACCCGAACTGTCCTTCAAGAGGAACTGCTGCGGGTCTGGGAGAGCGAGCGCAAGACCGTCCTCTACGTCACCCACAGCATCGACGAAGCCGTGTATATGTCCGACAGAGTCGTGCTCTTGACTGCCAGGCCGGGGCGAATCAAAGCGGAGTATTCCGTCGAGCTACCTCGCCCTCGTAACATGGAAATGCGCGGTTGGAATACATACACGAAGATGTCCCTGGATATCTGGGCTTGTCTTCGAGAAGAAGTAGAAACGGCGATGAGTCATGAGTAACCCTAACGCGCCAGTAAACGGCGCTCGTTCAAGTAGTTCAAGACGTTCAAGTCGTTCAATTCGATAACGACCACAGTCGTAATATGGTCAGGAACTTATTCGAACGGCATATGGAGTAGCATGGTTCCTTCACGCGCAAGCTGGCTTTTTTCTCTGGAGTTGACTATTCCGCTAGCAACCTCGCTGATCGCTCTGGCAGCCTGGGAGGTCCTGGTCCATGCTGGTTTCTTGCGCGCCGCTTTCTTTCCGCCACCGACGAATATCGCGAGCACGTTTTTAGGCCTCGCCGTCGGCGGCGAGTTGTGGATCCATGCGGGGACGACCCTGGGCCGACTTATCGTTTCTTTCCTGATGGCGTTGATACCGGGCACGGCGCTCGGCCTCGCCATGGGCTGGTGGATAGGAATGCGATTGACAGCCGACCCGCTCGTGAAGCTGTTGTTTCCCATCCCTAGCATTGCTTTTTTTCCTGTGGTCATTTTTTATCTCGGTCTCAGCGAATGGGGGGTGCTTCTGACCGCAGCTATCACGCCCTTCCTCCTCATCGCGGTGCAGTCCGCTTCCGCCGTCGAAAGTCTGGAGCGAACCTTGCTGGAAGCGGGTAGGAATTATGGCGCGCACGGCCGACGATTGTTCCTGCGGGTTATATTACCGGCGGCGTTGCCGCGTCTCTTTATCGGTTATCGCCTTGCTCTAGGAGTTGGATTCATCGTCACCGTGGCCGTCGAAATGGTGGCAGGGAAACACGGCCTGGGTGGTTTTCTTTGGCATTCGTGGCAGATCCTGCGCATCGAAGAGATGTACGTCGGATTGATACTTATTGGTTTATTGGGAATTTTGGTGACCTATGGGCTGGAAGCACTCGCGGATCGGCTGATGCCATGGCAAGTCGATCTGTTACGATTGAAGGGGCAGCGGTAATGGCAAGGCGCCAAGCGAGCTGGCGTGTTCTTGTTTCTCCGTTGATAGTCGTCGTCGTATGGGAGCTGTTGTCCGCCGCAGGAGTCCTTCGACCTAACTATGTGCCTCCACCCAGCCAGCTGGGACCGCATCTCCTCGCGCTTCTGGCAGGCGGCGAGCTATGGCGGCATTTGTTGGCGACGTTGTACCGACTCGGACTCAGTTTCATGTTCGCACTCATCCCAGCCGTGCTCCTCGGCTTGAGCTTGGGTATGTCCCGGAGCGCGCGACTGGCGCTGGAGCCGCTTCTTACCTCGCTTTACGCCATCCCGAAGATCGCGCTGCTGCCGCTGGTCATGCTGGTATTGGGCGTTAACGAGCGTACCTTGATCTTCACATCCACGCTCACCAGCTTCGTCCAGATGACCGTAAGCACAATGGGAGGCGTGTTGGCGGTGGACCGTATTGTCCTGGAAGCAGGCAAAAACTACGGCGCAACGGGGTGGCGTTTGTTTCGCTACGTGCTTTTCCCCTCGGCCTTGCCCGACATCTTCACGGGGATGCGCATCGGACTGAGTCTCACTCTGGTGCTCGTAATCGCCGTCGAGCTGACGGCAGCGCAGGAAGGTCTCGGAGCCTTTCTATGGACGGCCGGCCAGACTTTTTCCGCAAAGAATTTGTTCTCGGCTTTTATTGTGATCGGCGCTCTGGGCTTGACTCTCACCTACGGTCTGGAGCGCATCGGCAACTGGCTGATGCCATGGCGCGAGCGTTCGAGCGCGGCAATGTTTTTGTGATAGCGTGGCTCCACTTTGAAGAAGAGGTCGCCATCGACGATGTTCAGTTCAGGCTCAAATGGCTGTCATTCCGAACGAAGTGAGGAATCTAGTCCGAAAGCACAATTCCTCGTCGTCTCCGACTCCTCGGAATGACACCAACAATCAGCGAACTTTTGCAATTCAAAGGAGGAAACCATATGGGCGATAGTCAGTCGTGGCTAGGTTGGATGATAGCTCTCTTAATAGTGATCTTACTTGGCGTGGTCCGCTCCGTTTCTGCGCAATCCGTCGTAAAAATCGGTTTCGTCCCTTCCGAATCGTTCGCACCACTCTTCGTTGCGCACGAGCGAGGTCATTTTAAGGCGCAAGGGTTGACGACCGAACTCGTCCGCCTCCCAAGCGGCGCGGCCATTCTCACCCAGGTCTCCACCGGAGACTTACACGTAGGCGGTGGCGCGCTGGGCGCGGCGGGATTCAATGCGGCGCATCAGAAGCTCCCCGTCGCTTTCGTCGCCCCCATGCACTATGCCTACACCGAAGACTACTTAGTGGTTCGAAAAGCAGAGATCGATGCGGGCCGCTTCAAGAGCGTAGCTGACTTGCGCGGCAAACCCTGCGCCATCAATGCCAAAGGCGTCGCAACCGAATGGGTGCTGGACGAGGTGGTGCAGCCCGGTGGGCTTAGGATCGAGAACCTCGACGTTAAGACACTCCCGTTTCCGGAAATGTTACCTGCCCTAGATAATGGCGCCATTCACTGCGGCATCATAACCGAGCCTTTTGCGACTCAAGCAGAGGAGAAAGGCATAGGCGTGCGACCACTTAAGGCCAAAGCCGGAACCAAGCCGGTGCCGATAACGGTTGCCTTTTGGAATAGCGACTGGGCGAAAAAGAACGATGCTGCCGCCAGGGCATTTATGATTGGCTACCTGCGGGCAGTGAGAGACTTGAGCGAGCCAAACGCCTGGCGGGCGCCGGTCCACCTGGAGATTCTCAGCAAACATACCGGCGTGGGCGCTGACGTCTTAACAAAAACTCGCCCACCCGTCTTCAGTCCTAACCTGGAGCTTGAAGAGAAGGTGATGATGTCCCAGCAGGAGTTCAACCTGCGTCTCGGCTACTTGAAATATAAGGAGATGAAACCTATCAAAGAGCTGGTGGACCTCTCTTATGCCGAAGCCGCAGTCAAACAGGCGGGACGAAAATGAGGTAGCAGGACTATCGTTTAACGGCCAAACGTACCGATGATAAGCGTTTGCCGCTACAGCTAAACCTTATTTCGCATGTCTCGAACACAGCGTTAGAAAAACTCTGTTGACAGGCTGATCAAAAAGACTCAGATGCGAGGCGCGCACAAAATCGATCCTTCGACTTCCGCTCAGGACAGGCTCCCCACCAGGTCCCGAAATCGAATGTTGGAGGGGGTAAATGCATCATTCCATTACTCCACCAATCCATTATTCCAGTCTCTGGTACGTTGGAGCGAGACGATTGAGCGCAACGAAGCAGGTAAGTCTTTTTCATCAGCCTGTCGAAAGGATGGTGATTTATGGCCCTTCGCGTAAAAGCAGAAAACGTTCCGGTGAAGAAAGTCGTATTGAGTGCTGACCAGGGACAAGGCTCGATGATCGTGAGGCAGGGCTATGGCAACGAGAGCAGTCTCATGATGGCCACGCGGCCTCCGGGCTACCACACGAAGCCCCACGTGCATGTCTCGGAGCAGATCAATCACGTGCTGGAAGGCGAGATCTGGTTCTTCGTCGAAGACCAAGGCTATCTGTGCAACAAGGGAGATTTCCATCGCATCCCCGCGAACAAAGTCCATTGGGCTTGGAATCGTTCTCAGTCAGATGCAGTGGTGGTCGAATCCCATTCGCCGCCGCTGGTCGGCGGCGAGATCATAAAAAGCGCCGCCGCTCTATTCGACGAAGGCGAGACCCCGAATCTGCGCGGCCCGGGCGAGAATCAGTTCGTCCCCTACGATCAAGAAGCGGTCGAGCGCAAGGTCTTCTCCAGTAAAGGCTGACTGTAGTTATTCCATACGTGGTTCGGGAGAAAAATCTTCACCACGAAGGAGGACATGAAGAGCACGAAGTTTATAATCACAGATATCCGAATCCTTCATGTCCTAGGTGTTACTCTAGTTTAAAGTTTTCGCAGCTTGTTTTTCCGTAGCCCGTGGGTATCCAAAACGGGGATTGCTCGCGCCAAGACGCCAAGAACGCCAAGTCCGGAAGTTTAATTTCTTTGCGGCCTTTGCGCCTTTGCGCGAGATATTCCAAGTTTTGGTTGCGCCTCGGCCGCGCTAGGCGCTTCGTGGTGAGTAGAATGAACGGAAACCTTATGCGAATTAGTCTACAGTCGTTGGCGCTCGGTTTGTGTATGGAAGCGCTGGCGAGCTTTGCGTTTGCCCAGGATACGCAGCGGCTCCGCTACGGGACTACGAACAGCATCATGAACCTTCCTGTGTGGGTTGCCCAGGACGCGCGTTTGTTTTCGAAGCATGGCCTAACCAACGTTGAGATCATCTTCATCCAGAGCGGCACGTTGATCACGATGGGGGTGGTGAGCGGGGAGCTGAATTTTTCCGGAGCCGGAGCCGCGTCTGTGGTGGCAGCGCGACTCAAAGGCGGCGACGTCGCCTTGTTGGCTTGTCCTGTGGATGCCGATGCGGTCTACCTGATCGCGCGGCCGGGAGTTAAAAACGCTGCAGAGCTTCGGGGCAAAACAACAGCGGTGACACGGCTGGGGTCGACCACGCATTTCTATTTGCGCGCGGCGTTGCGGTACGCCGGGTTGGATCCTCAAAAGGACGTCAAAGTCCTGCAGCTCGGATTGGATTTTTCCGGGGCACTCGAGGGCGGACAGATTGACGCCGCTGCTCTGCCGTTTAATCTCGCCCTACCCTATTTGCAGAAAGGATGGCCGGTTCTGCTGGATCTCTCGAAGACCGATTTCGTCTATCCGGCGTCCTGCGTGGTCAGCGGCCGCTCCTTTATCAAGGAAAATCCGAGAGTCGTTGACCGCTTCCTCAGAGCGTATGTCGAGTCCATTCACCTGATAAAGAAAGACCGCTCGTTCACCGAGAAAGTCTTTAATAAGTGGCTCCGGCAGCCGGATCCTGAGATCGCCAAGAGAACCATCCAGGTCTATGCGGAGCTATTCAAGCGCGTGCCAGCGGTGACGGATAGCGGGATCAAGGCGGTTTTGGAAGAGCTTGCCGATAGTAGCCCAATGCCCAAGGAGATGATGAACCGGCCGGATTATTTTCGCGATCCGGCTCCTTTAGAGAGATTGGTAAAAGAAGGTTGGATCGAGCAGCTCTATCGCTAGCAAGTCTGTCATTCCATGACCGTTCAAGACGTTCAAACCGTTCCAATCGTTCAAACCTCCTCCTTCATCCTCCCCCGCGACGCGGGGGAGGAAAGAGGTAGGGGAATTGAACGGAGCGAAGCGATTGAACAAATTGAACGTTTGGAACTTTAAACACCGGCCATGAGTCTTTACGAAGTCCAAAAACTCCTATTC
>Ga0209814_10000340_pt1 | contig 14929 bp, 10 predicted proteins | sample SoiMetdeltSBSDD1_FD_187597 | JGI IMG/M metagenome (GOLD analysis project Ga0209814, IMG submission 187597) | Bulk soil microbial communities from a Populus tree surrounding site in Tennessee, USA - Soil MetaG P. deltoides SBSDD1 (SPAdes) (version 2) | ecosystem: Environmental > Terrestrial >... | reverse complement strand
GTCGAGGCCCGCCCGGGCTCCCAGCCCGCCGAGCAGCAGGCCCGTCCCCCCGCCGTGCGGCCCGACGCCATGCCGGCCGCGGTCGACCCGGGCGGCGCCATGTGCCCCCAGTGCGGCACCGCCAACCCGCCGGGCCGGCGCTTCTGCCGGCGCTGCGGCGCCGCCCTCAGCGGGGCGGCAAGCGGGGAGCTGGAGCCGGCCCTGGCGCGAGCCCCGCGCCCGTCGTGGTGGCAGCGGCTCAAGGCCCGGTTCCGCCGCGGTGGGGACAAGGAGAACGAGGCCCAGCCCACCCGCAGCGCCCGCGCCGCCTACCGCCGCACGCTCGACGTCCGCTACCGCATCTACCGGGTCCTCGCGGTTGTCGGGGGCGTCGGCCTGCTGGCCGGCTCGCTGGGCCTGGCCGGCTACAGCCCGATCAGCGGCGCCCGCGGCCTGTGGAACCGCTTCTTCCCGCGCTACGAGCAGGTCGACCAGCTCGAGGCGGTGTCGAACCCGGCGGACCGGGAGGACCCCGAGTTCGGGGCCGGGGCCGCGGTGGACAAGGACCCGACCACGGAGTGGGCCGCGGTCTGGTTGCTGCCGCCCGGCGCCGATCCGATCGAGGAATGCCTGGGCGAGGACGCCCCGGGAGGCGCCGACCAGATGCTGGTGGTCAGCCTGCCTGAGCCGACCAAGATCACGAAGGTCTCACTCCAGGCCGGGCTGGCCGAAGGCGATCCGGACCGGGCCGGCCAGTTCTCGCCGACGCGGGTCGAGCTGGTGTACGACAACGGCGAGTGCGACCAGGTCGACCTGGACGACAAGGCGGGCTTCCAGGATCACCGGCTCAGCGCGCCGGAGACCACCACGCTCCGCATCCGGGTGCTGGCCGCCACGCCGCCCACCGACGAAGCCCTGTCCCAGGGCAAGGTCGGCTTGGGCGAGGTTCGGATCTACCGCGCCGGCTAGGTCGCCCTCAGGCCGGTGGCCCGCTCACCGGGGCCGGCCCACCTTCCCGGATCCGACCCGGCGCATAGGTCTGGCATTGGAGCTGCGCCTGGGCGCAAGCGTCCAGTGCCTGCTGCGGTGTCTCGAAGAACGGGATGACTGCGAGATAGGACGCGTTGGCCAGCGAGGGTTGGAGCTGCGGGTAGTCCGTGCTCACGATGAGCACGGCATTCTCGAAGCCCAGGTTGAACAGGTCGACCCGATTGCTCTCGGCGATGGTGCGACCGCCCGGGTCGTCGACCGATGCCGGGCCGAAGCCAGGGGACACGGGCAGCGCCACGATGCCGAGGCTCGTCGCACCGGTGATGGGGCCCCCGGGGCCGCCCGGTCCGCCCGGCCCACCGTTGGTGTCGTCGCCGACGCAGACCGGCTCGGACTGCTCGGAGAACTGGTCGCCGACATGGGCCTGCACGGTGAAGCAGCGCTCGTCGGCGAGCACGTCCTCGATCGCCTCCGTGGTGGGCGCCGGGATCTCCTCGAGCACGGTCTCGCCTCGCCGGATGACGTGCGAGGCGCTGCCCCCGGTCGGGTCGACCCAGGTGATGCGGGCCTTGCCGCCGTCGGCGAGCACCGCGGCCACGTTGGTGGGCACCGCCACCTCGCCCGGCAGGGCGATGGCCGGCATAGTGAGGCACGCGGGCGCGGTGCGGGCGGAGATGGCGTCGCCCCTGACCGCGCTGAGCTGGAAGCACTGGTCGGTGCCCGACTGCAGCCCGGGGATGTCGAACTGGCCCTGGTCGCCGGGGATCTCCTGCGCCACGCTGGTCGCCGTGGGGATGGGCGCGTCCTTGGTGGCGGGGTCGATGGTGTAGGCGGTGTAGCTGTCGACCCGCTCGCCCGGCTGCCAGTTGAGCCGCGCCGTGTCCGGCCCGAGCGCGGACACGGTGAGCCCGGTGGGCGCAGGAGGGGCCACGTTCTCCTCGGGTGCGTTGTCGCGGTTGCGGGAGGTGAGGAAACCGATGGCGCCGGCGGCCACCACCGCGACGATGGCGAGGGGGATGAGGCCGCGGCCGAGGATCGGCTTCTGCTCGAACGCTCCGTCGACCGCGGGCAGGCTGGGGTCGTAGCCGTAGGCCTGCGGCGCGGGGCCGGGCGCGGGCTCGAACTGGCCGGGGAGCAGCGGCCGGCCCACCACCCGGAAGGTGCGCCGCAGGGGCACGCCCCGGAACTGGGGCTTGCGCGCCCGCACCTTGACTTTGGCGTGGCCGGATGTGCCCAGCGGCAGGTCCAGGAACTCGGGCGCGACCAGGAAGCCGAGCGCGTTGTCGGGGTCGCTGGCCTCGAGGCGCAGGCGGACGGGCGTGTTGCCCCAGTTGGAGAACTCGACGCGGTGCTTGGCCGAGAAGCGGCCCTTGGAGGTGACCGGGCTGATCTTGGCCTGCGACAGCGACACCCCGCCGACCGCCAGGTCGCCTTCGGCCACGGCCGAGGCGTTGGCGTCGACCTGCGAGGTGGCGCGCACGCCGAAGGGCACCGCGCCCGCCCGGGCGGCCACGCCCGACGGCGGGGAGAACAGCACGGTGGCGATGCCCTCGCCCTGGGGCAGGACCTCCAGATGGTCGGGTAGCACCCGCGCCCAGGGAGACGCTTCGCCCAGCACGTCGATGCGGAAGCCCTCGACGATCGAGGACACGTTGCGCACCCGCACTGTCACACTCGCCTGCCCGCCCGGCTCCACGTTCACGCTGTCCGAGTCGACGGTCACCACTGGGTCCATGGGCACCTCCTCGGTAGCGACCCTGGGGCGGCCGCACCTCGTGGCCCCCGGCGACACGAAGGTGATCTGCCGCGCACCAAGGTACACGGGGCGTGTGACGTTCCTGACGCGCGTGGACGACACCACCCTTTCGGGCAACAACGCTGCCCTCTCGCCGCCCCTGCGGGCCTATGTGGCGAATGGAGCGTGAACGCATGCTGGCGCGGTGGAGCGCAAGCACGACCACCGGCCCGCGTCCTCGCCGCCTGAGCCGGCCCGCCCGCGCCAGCCCGAGGAAGCGGACGGACGCTACCGGGCCTGGCTCGACCTGCAGCGCCGCGCCGGCAACGCCGCCGTGTCATCCGCCCTCGGTCGCGGCCGGGCCCCCGAGCGCGGCGGCGCCCCCGTGCCCGCGTCGGCGGGGGCGGCCCGGTCGGTCCTGGGCGACCTGGCCGACGACGTGCGAGTCCATCAAGCGGGTGAGGGCGGGCCCGAGGTGCCGGCGGGGGCGCTGGCCGCGACCGAGGGGACCGACATCGCCGTCGCTCCCGGCGCGCCGGTGGCCGACAGCCCGGCCGGGGCGCTGCTGCTGGCCCACGAGTCGGCCCATGTGGTGCAGCAGACCGCGCCGACCGGCGGCAGCACGGAGGCGGCCGAGGACCAGGCCGACGTGGCCGCGGTGGCGGCCATGGCCGGCCGGCAGGTCCCCACCCTGGGCGGCGCCCGAGGCGTCCAGTACTTCGAGGCGCCCAAGCACCAGGCCAGCCTGACCAACGCCATGGACCAGGTCGGCTTCTCCGACCAGGAGCAGCAGATGGCCTACCTCGGCAACTGGTGCCGGGACATGTCCCAGGCCATGGTGCCGATGCTCAACTCCACCATCGGCGTGCAGGCCACGATGACGCTGGTCTCCTCGGTGGCGCAGATGAAGTTCGGCCGGCCGGTGACGCCGGCGCAGTTGGGCATGTACGACCCGGTCGAGCACATCGACAACCCCACCGGCCTGGTGAACGCCGACCTGCTGCAGAACCGGCTGGGCGGCGTCGATCCCGGAGGCGCGCTGCGGTCGGGCGCGCCGACCAGCATCCCGGTGGCCGGGCGCGGTGCGTTCACCACGCCCGAGCGTGACGTCGGCCCCGACGCCATCGCCGCGCTCATGCAGACCAACGAGGCCGGCGTTCCCGCCTACATCACCCAGTCACGCGACTACGTGAAGGCCGAGATCCGCCAGGCCATCGGCCAGAAGCGCACGGCCGAGGGCCTGTTCCACGTGGGCAACTTCTCCCACGTGGTCGAGGACCTGTTCGCCCACTCGAACTGGATCGAGGTGGCGGTGGGCGACCTGATCCGCAGCGGGGGGTTCACCCTGGAGCCGGGCTCCGAGGCGGCGCAGGACGTGCAGCAGCGGGTCAACCTGGGCCAGCCGCCCATCGAGACCTATGCCGGCAACGTGGCCGCGCGGGGCCGGGAGTCCCGGCCCGTGCTCATGACCGGCTCGTTCGCCCCCGGTGCCAAGGGCCACGACACGCTCATCTCGCTCAAGGCCGAGGTCCAGAACGTGCTGGCCGGGGTGGAGCCCTTCGCCCCCGACGGCAGCACCGAGAAGTGGTGGGACTTCGGGTTGGAGCTGCTCCAGAACGTCGAGGCCGCCGCGGACGCCGGGAACCTGGGCGTGATCTTCTCCGACCACGTGCGCCAAGTGATCGACAACATGGGCCTCGGCCAGAAGATCAAGCACTTCACCGGCGGCCTGGAGCACAAGGCCCGGTCCACCTTCGGCGAGGGCTTCCTCGGCGACGTGGCCGCCGGGGCTGCAGGCCTGCTGCACGGCGCGGCCAGCGCCACCGTCGACGCCACCGGCGAGGCCTGGGACACGGTGGTGCTGGGCGCGCTCAAGGAAGGTGCCGACCTGCTGGGCGCCCGCATGGACCTGGTGAAGGTGGCGTACTACGTCAAGCACGGCGGCGAGGAGATCGAACAGGCCTGGGGCGTGGTCAAGGAGGCGGTCACCAAGCTGCCCGCCGAGATCCGCGAGAAGTTGCTGCCGGCGCTGACCAAGGCCGAGGAGGCCTTCCGCAAGAAGCTGCGCGAGCTGCTCACCGCCGCCTACAAGCGGGGTGTCCTGACGCTGATGGACGCCCTGGAGGGCCCCATCGGGGCCACCGACGTGGCCGAGAGCCCCGTGTACCGCAAGGTGGCCGACCTCAAGGCCCAGCTGGGCCCGGACGGCGCGCTGCGCACCGCACTGGTCGAGGCCGTGCGGAACGCGGCGCCGGGGCCCGCGGGCAGCGCCATGGCGGCCCGGCTGCAGGCCGCCTCCCCCGAGGAGCTGGTGGCGCTGGCCAGCTCCCCCGAGCTCAAGACCTTCCTGTCGAGCCTGGCCGACTACGACCGGCCCGTGGTGCTGGCCGCGCTCGACCCGGTGAACGAGGCGGGCGAGCGCATCTCCCAGTTCGACCGGCTGCCCGACTGGGCCAAGGCCGGCGGTTCGCACTCGCAGATGGCCAAGGACCACGCCGACTCGCCGTTCTTCGGCGCTGCGTTCCTGATGGCCAACGAGGCCGACCGCAAGATCATGGGCCTGCTGGCCCAGGCGTGGCGCGAGCTGGGCTCGACCGGTCCCGCCCCCGGGCTGGAAGGCACGCTGCCCAACGAGGAGGAGGAAGAGGGCGAGCACCTCGACCCGCTGGTCGACACCGAGGCCATGGACCGCGAGCGGGGCCGGTCCTTCCACGAGACGCGGGACATGGCCGACCGGGTGCGGCGGACCGGGCACGCCGACGAGCTGCCCAGCGCCCTGATCGACGACCTGATCAAGCAGCTGGGAGACCTGGCCGAGGCGGCCCGCAAGGACGCGGTGCGGTTCCCGGGCGGGCGAGCGCTGAGCCGCAAGATCGAGGACCTGATCACCGTGCTGCAGGGCACCCCGTCCGCCCGCCTGGCGGAGTCTGCCTGCCTGGCGCTCAAGTCGTGGATCGACCAGCACCTCGACGAGACCCTGTCGGCCGGGCAGCGGCTCGTCGCCGGCGAGGTAGCCCGCCTGGTCGACGCCGCGGCTCACCAGATCGCCCAGCTCGGCGAGCCGGAGACCGACGCCGAGCACGCGGCCCACGACTCCGGCCAGCGCTCGGACGCCCACTACAACGAGCAGCTCGCCATGCTGGCCCAGCAGCGCGACACGATCCGCCTGCCCGCCGGGCGCGGGGCGCGGGCGGCCACCGCCGCCGACCGGGCCGTGGCCGCGGCCCGCACCACGCCCGAGAAGCTGGAGGCCGAGGTGGACCGCATCATCAACCACCCGTACGAGACGACGTGGTGGCGTTCGACCCTGGCGACGTGGCTGACGGCGCACAAGCGCGAGGTCTCGCAGTGGATCCTCGACCGCAACCGCGGCCACACCCACTCCCACTGAGCGCCGGTCGATCCGGGAGGCGGCCGGCCCCGGACATCTGGATCGCCACGCCGGTACCGACGTGGATCATGGCACCAAGGCCAGTTTGCCCACGGTGGCCCGGGCTTCCAGTTGCGCGAGCGCCTTCGGTCCCTCGGCCAGTCGATAGGTGGTGGGCTGACCGGGGCCGAGCACTCCGGCCGCGAGGAGCCCGAGCATCTCACCGACGACCTCGCCGAATATCTGGGGTGCGGCCTGGACCAAGGTGCCGATGTTCAGCCCGATGACGTGGACCTGGTGCTTGTAGACCAGATCCCAGTTGGTGACGGCGGCGACGCCGCCGGCCAAGCCATACACGACGACCCGGCCGGTGACGCGCTTGGTCACGGCGAGGCTGGCGTCGAGGGTGGAGCGGCCCACCGACTCCAGCACCAGGTCGACGCCCGCGCCGCCGGTCAGCCGCAGGACTTCGGGGGCGAGGTCAGCGCCGCGGGAGTCGATGACGTGGTCGGCGCCCAGCGCCCGCACCACATCGTGTTTGCCCGGCGAGGCCGTGGCGATCACCGTCGCGCCGTAGTGCTTGGCCAGCTTGACCGCGGCCTGGCCGGTCCCGCCGGCCGCGGCGTGGATCAGCACGGTCTGACCACCGGTGACTCCACCGAACGGCTTGAGCGCCGCCAGCGCCGTCGGCCAGCTCACGACCAGGCCCAGCGCCTGCTCGTCGGCCCAGCCCGCCGGCACGGGCAGTGCCCCGGCCGCAGGCAACACCATGTACTCGGCGAAGGCGCCGCCTCCGATGGCCACACCGATGACATGGGCGCCGGGCTCCACGTCGGTGACCCCCTCGCCGACGGCGATCACTTCACCGGCACCCTCGATGCCGGCCAGGTACGGCGGCTGCGGCCCGCGGGCGAACGTGCCGCGGGCCTGCGAGATGTCGACGAAGTTGACGCCGGCGGCTGCGATCCGGATCAGCGCTTCACCCGGGCCTGGGCGCGGCACCGGCGCGTCGGTGATCAGCCGCATGTCGACCGGGCCGTTCAGGGACGTCTGCTGCAACGCGCGCATGGTGGCGGGGATGCTCATACGAGTTCGGGTTCCTTTCCTGGCTTCCGGTGTCGAGGCCGGCGGCCCACACCAAGGAAGACCCGCTGATGCCGGGAAAGGAATCGCTGGGCTTAAGGGACGCTTGCACCGAACACGGTCACCAGTTGCGGATCACCGAAGGAGGAGATCCGGCGGATGCCTGCGTCGGTGACGGTGAGCACGCAGATTCCGTACGGCTGGTAGTTCCCCTGCTGATCGCGCGTGTAGGCCGCGGCGGCGGGCTGCCCGTTGGCGCGGGTGGGAAGCATGCGCCAGTCGCCAGGCGACCCCAGCAGGTGGTCGCGCAGGAATGGTATGCAGGTCTTCCGCCCGGCAAACCAGGTGCGCCAAGGCGTCGCCTCCAGGGTGACGTCCTCGGCGAGGAGCCGCTCGAGCGCGGCGGCGTCGGCGTTCTCGAACGCCGTGATGTACTCGTCGAGGAGAGCGCGGGCGCGCGGCTCGGTCGGCTCGGTGATGTCGCCGTCGTCCAGGGCGAGCTCTCTCAGCCGTTCGCGGGCGCGCTGCAGCGAGCTCTTGACCGACGCCGTCGTGGTGCCGAGCATCACCGCGACCTCGGCGGCGGGGAACGCCAGCACATCGCGCAGGACGAGGACCGCCCGCTGCCTCGGCGGCAGGTACTGCAGGCTGGCCACGAGAGCCAGCCGCAGTCCCTCGCGGGCCGCGACGATGGCCGCGGGATCAGCCGATTCAGGAATCACCCTCCCATCCGGCGCCGGCTGCAGCCAGTTCACCTCGGTCCCGGCCTCTTCCAGGCGCGCATCAGGGTCCGGTTCCGGGCCGGAGATGCCGGATGGGAGCACTCGCCGGCTCTGCTTGGCCAGCTCGGTCAGGCATCTGTTCGTGGCGATCTGGTAAAGCCAGGTACGGAGCGACGACCGTCCCTCGAACCCAGCGTAGGATCGCCACGCCCGCAGATACGTCTCCTGGACCAGATCCTCGGCAGCCTGGATCGAGCCGAGCATGCGGTAGCAATGCGCGGTCAGCTCAGGCCGGAACGGCTCGGTGTCCTCGACGAATCGGTCACGAACGGGCACGGCTCAGACCGCGCTGCCGAAGCCGGAGCCGAGCCGGTTGTCATCCACGATGCGCAGTTAATCACCGGGAGGACGGCCAACTCGCCGCAGACGTCAGCCAACCGAGCGCGGAACGCGATCCGCTCGGGATCGTGCCCGAGCCGGGGTGACTGCTTTCCGGCGGCGCCGGGCCCGGCGGGCCGACCGGTCGTCGGCGAGGCGGCGGGCCAGGCGGGTGTCGTACGGGTATCCGTGGGTGCGGTACATGGTGATCACCTCCCCGCCAGCCAGACGGGCATCAGGATCTCGGCGCCGTGCCGGCGGGCCGGCCACGGAGCCTGCGTGGGCATCCGCCGCAGGGCGGCAGGGCGGCCGCCGGTGAGGCGAAGCCGGTAGGCGTGCAGCGTCACCGGCTCCGCCGCCTCGATGCCGAGGTGCTCGGTCGCCTCGTAGTCGTGGGCCGGGTCCCGCCGGAAGCCGAGTGACTCGTACAGGGCGATGGCTGCGGTCATGAACTCGCCGGTGTGCAGGCACAGCTCGTCGGCGCCGGCGCGCACGGCGCGGGCGATGACGGCGCGCACCAGCGCCTTGGCGGTGCCGTGGCCGCGGGCGTCGGGGTCGACGGCCAGCGCCCGGCCCAGGGCCCAGCCCTGGGGCCATCCGATGCCACCCCGAGGCGCGTCGGTGTACAGGGTGGCGGTGCCGGTGACCGAGCCGTCGGCCTCGGCGACGAGCACGGTGCCGCTGGTGAGGCGCACTTCGACGTCGAGCAGGTCGGCCAGGTAGGCGGGGTAGACGGCGCCGAGATCCGGGGCGAACTCCTGGTAGGCGGCCCAGATGACATCGGCGATCCGGGGCATGTCGTCGCGGGTGGCGACACGCACGAGGGTGCGCGTGGGGGAGAGCACGGGAGTCATGCACCGATCGTCCGCCCGCGGGCCCCCGGGCCACATCAGGCATCCTCCCCATTGTCCGCCGTAAGGGGCCTAAGGCCCCCTTAGCTCAGCCACCCACGATGACGGTGGGGCAACCCGGTCCCGGGGTGATGGGGGTGCCGTGGATGCTCAGGTCGGACAGGCGGGCGGCCGGGAAGCCTCCGATCATGACCGTCGCGCTGCCCATGGCGATGCCGTTGGGGGCGGGGGAGACGCACGGGATGCCCCCGGGGAGGCTGTTGGCCACCGCCGCGGGCGCCCCGCCGATCATGACCGTCGGCACGCTGGCGACCGGCGTGATGGGCCCGCCCACGTGGGGCTTGGGGCCGTCGGACAGCGGGCAGAGGGCCGTGTCGCCGACGCGCAGCGCAGGTCCGGGAGGCACCGCTCAGTCCCCGTCCCCGCCGCCGTCGGCCGGCCACTCGCCGTCGAGGTCACCCTGCGGCTGCTCCACCTCCGGCGGGCCGGTCGCGGCCGGTGGCTCGGCGGGGCGCCGGGGCGCGGACCGCCGCCGCGGCGGGGGAGCGGCCGGGGTCAGCTCGAACACCTCGACCCGGTGGACGATGTGGGCGGGCTTGGCCGCCGCCACCAGGCGGTCGAGCCGGACAGGATCGATGGCGTCGGCGTCACCGGGCGCGATCCGCACCCGCACCACCAGCTCGCCGGCCGCGAACCCGGGCAGCTCGCCCGCGGGCGGCGGCACGCCGGTCCACGCGGTGGCGCCCGACTCGACGATCTCGGGCACCACCCCCGTGTAGATGGCGACCGCGTCGGAGACGCCGCGGACCGTGCCCCGCCAGGCGAACAGGTCGGCCGCCCGCGCCACCAGCGCCCGCTGGCGGGCTTCGGGCCAGGAGGCATCCAGCTCGACCCCGACCCACTCGGCCAGCCACTCCACGAAGTCGAGCGGGGCCAGCAGGGGATCGACGTAGGCGTGGCTCGAGTCGAGCGTGGCCAGCACCGGCGCGAGCACGATGTCCAGCGCGGCGGTGAAGCGCTGCGCGATGTCGTTGTCGTGGTAGAGCGCAGGCAGCAGGTAGCCCAGCGGGTGCGGTGTCGCCAGCTCCTCGACGGTGCCCCTCACGACGTCTGCACCATCACGTGGTGGCCGAACGAGAACACGAGGTCGTGGGGGCCGAGGTCGAGCCGGTCGACCTGCGCCTCGCGGGTGCGTTCCACCGGATCGGCGGGGAACAGCCGCACCTCCTCCACGAAGTCGACGCCCGCCAGCCGCTGGAGCACCGCGTACACCTCGCCGCCCACGATGGCCCGCCCAAAGGGCCAGCCGGTGCCGTCCGGGCCGCCCCGGATCGGGTGGAAGTAGCCGTACAGGGCGGCCATGGCGTCCTGCTCCAGTGCCTGGGGATCGGCCTTGGGCCTCGCCCGCAGCCGGGTCACGACGGTGACGCCCACGTAGTCGGGCGGCTGGACCAGCACGCGGGCGCCGATCGTGCGCCGCTCGTCCAGGTAGTCGACCACCCGCTCGTACACGTCGTCGCTCAGCATGAGCTGGTGGAACTCCAGGCTGTTGTGCTCACCGTCGTCGACCGACGGCACCACCAGCACCCGAACGCCCCCCACGCCCGCCGGGTCGTCCACCGGCACGCAGTGGACCCGGGCGATGTCCGGCGCCGCGGCCCGGGCCAGGTTCTCGTAGTCCTCGCCGGTCACCGCCCGCTGGCGGGTGCGCAGCAGCAGGGGGCCCCGCAGCTTGGCGTTCTCGACGTGCTCGCCATCGGTGCCGCCCTGCGCCGGGCGGCGGTTGGTGACCGTGGCCACGAACGGCACCGAGCTCTTGAGCACGCTGACGCCGTTGCGGGCCACGTTGCCCTGCTGCCCGCCGCCGGTGCGGTAGCGCCGGATGCGCACCGCGGCACCCTTGGCCGGCACCGCGCCGTAGCGGCGGAAGCTGCCGTCCGCCTCGCGGACCGCGGGGCCGAACACGATCTCGCCGCTGGTGTGGTCGATGAGGAAGTGGCGGTCGTCCGGCCCCGAGCCGGCGAAGTCCTCGACCTCGGTCCACGGCTCCCACCCGCTGGGGCTGGAGGAGTCGACCTCGTGGTCGAGCGCGTGCTCGCCGGGGACGACCGGACGGTTGCGCAGCAGGAACCGCTGGGCGGGCACCCCCTCGGCCTCGCCCACGATCTCGTCGGACACGATCTCGGCGTTGATGGCCTCGGTGGTCCCGCCGCTGGTGAACGCCGAGACCTTGGTGATGCGGGGCGAGGTCTCGTACGCCGGCTGCCATGTCTCGGCCTCGATGACGCGGCAGCGCAGCCAGCCCGCGGCCTGGGACACGATGGCGGCGTGGGGCCGGTGTCCCGACGGCACGTGCAGCACGATGTCGCCCGACCAGTTGAAGCCGCCGGTCCCGTCGCTGTCGACCTCGCAGCCGACCCAGCGCTCGCCGTCCCACGCCTCCCAGCGCAGCGGCGGGTAGCGGGGGTCGATGCCCACGCCCGAGACCGGGCACTCGAAGCGCAGCGTCACCGCGCACGACGGCACCGCGCTGGACAGCCCCACGTAGAAGCAGTCGTCCACGGCCGGGACCCGGGGCGGCGCGCCGAAGCACCAGAAGCCGTCGCCGTGGTTCACGGTGTCGGTCTGGTCGGTCTGGCCGCCGTCGACCGCGGTGGCTACGACCGCCATCTCGCAGGGCACTATGTCCAGCTCGTGGAGCGTGCTGAACACGATCGCATCGGCCTCGGTGCGGGGTGTCGCCACCTGCGTGCCCGCCGGGACGTTGAGGGTCGTGGGCTGGGCTGCGGAGAGCCAGAACGTGATCGGCGCGCGGGCCGCAGTGGGAGGCCGCAGCCGCACGCCCAGCAGGTCCAGGAACTTGACGTAGGTGCGGTCCGGCACCCGGTTCAGCCGCCACAGCACCTGGTCGACCATGTAGGCGAACGTCTCGATGAGGGTGACGCCCGGGTCGTGCACGTTGTGGTCGGTCCACTCGGGGCAGCGCTGCTGCACCAGCCGCTTGGCGTCGTCGACGAGCGACTGGAAGGTGCGGTCGTCGAGGTGGGGGGCGGGAAGCGGCACGGCGATCACTCCTCGGCGGGCAGGGTGTAGAAGGGGAAGACCAGGTTGCGAGGATCGTTGGTGCCGCGGATCGTGTACGTGATCGAGATGTACATGATCCCGATGCCCCCCTCCTCGAAGGTCACGTCGATGTCCTGGACGGTGATGCGGGGCTCCCAGCGGGCCAGGGAGGTCTGCACCTCGTAGGCGGCCCGGCCCGCGGTGCGGGCGTTGGCCGGCGCAAACACCAGGTCGTGGATGCCGCAGCCGAACTCGGGCCGCATGGGTCGCTCGCCGAAGGCGGTGCCGAGGATCAGCCGGATCGACTCGCGGATCTCGGCGTGCTCGGTGACGAGCGCCACCGACCCGGTCGGATCGATGCGGACGGGGAACGCCAGCCCCGAGCCGATGAACTCGGCGGCCATCAGTTGATCCTCACCATGCCGGCGTGGAGGTTGGCCATGGGGCCGCCGTCGAGGTCGAGCGTGCCGGTCCCCTTCACCTTGGTCTGCGCCCCGCTCACCTCGGTGGTGGTGGTGCCGGCCAGCTTCACGCTCTGGCCGTTCAGCTCCAGCGAGGTGACGGCATCGATCTTGACCGACTGGCCCTTCATGGTCAGCTCGCCGCTGGCGTCGACCGCGATCTTGCCCTTGGACACGATCGTGATGTCCCCCTTCGCGTCGATCTTGACCAGGTTCTTGCTGGTGAGCAGGATCGCCCCGCCCTCGGCGTCCTTGGCCAGCTTGAGGGCGAACTCGTGGTCCTTCGAGGACAGCTCGATGTACTCGTCGCCGTCCGCGTCGGAGTACACCTGGAAGTGGCCCTTGCGGGACGTGAAGCTCCGCTTGGCCACCTTGCCGTCGGAGCCGACGGTGCCGCTGAACTGGGGCGGGGCGGGCTTGTCCTTGCCGTTGTAGAGCCCACCGATCACGTAGCCGCGGCGGATGTCGCCGTGGTCGAAGGTGACCAGCACCTCGTCGTCGACCTCGGGCAGCACCAGCGCGCCCCGCTCGGGCCCGGCGCCCGGCTGGGCCACCCGGAGCCAGCCGCTCTCGAACGTCTCGTCGAGGCTGGGGATCTTGACCTTGACCCGCCCCAGGTTCTCCTCGTCCTTGATGTTGGTGACGATGGCGCTCACCACCCCGGGGATCGGCGCGGTGACGCTGGCGGGGCTGACCGCCCGGCTCCCGCCGCCGCCCGTGGAGGTCATGCCCAGCAGCGAGCGCTCGTGGCGGCCGGTGGAGGAGAAGTGGGTGAGGTACTCGCCGTTGTCGAACACGTGGCGCGACACCGTGAGCGTGTACTTGCCCTCGAACGGCGTGCCCACCACCCCCAGGCTGATGGCCTTGCCCGCCTTGAGCCGGGCGTTGCCCCGCGCGACGCCGTCGATCAGTGCGTGGGTGGAGGCGATCTGGTCCGCCAGCGCCTTGGACGCCGCCTCGACCTGCTCGTTCTCGCCGAAGGGGATGTCGGTGGCCACGAAGACGGGATTGCCGAACAGCCCCGCCAGCTCGGTCGGCTTGAGGCCCACCTCGGCGCTCTTGGACGCCGCCGGCGCGGTGGCCACGACGGCCTTCTTCTGGGTGATGTCCCATCCCCGGACCGTCACCTCCTTGACCTGGGCGTCGGCCGTGACCGTGGCGTTGAAGCGCAGCAAGTTGTCGCCCTGCACCAGCTGGAGCGGGTCCTGGGCGTCGAGGTTGCCCTCGCTGGGGGCCTCGGCCGAGTCGGTCGGGGCGTGGAAGTTGACCTTGCCGTCCTCGACCACCAGCACGAAGCCGACCTCGCCGGCCAGCGAGGACAGGAACTCCGCGTCGGTGGTGTTGGCCTGGGCCACGTGCGGCGAGGGCCGGCCCTGCGGGGTGTCGATTCGGCCCACCTCCAGTCCGGCCTCCGATGCGACCTGCTTGACGATGTCGGGGTACTTGACGTCCTTGAAGGCCCGGGTCTTGCGCCCGCGGTAGAGGCGGTTGGCGCGGTCGAAGCCCCGCACCACCGTGCGGGTCCGGCCGGCGTCGAACTCGACCTCGAGCGCGGTGACCTCGCCCGAGAACAGCGGCTCGCCCCCGGTGTTGGCCTCGGACCGCACCGCGATCTTCACCGGGGCGGCCATCTTGAAGCCGCCCTTCTCCAGCACGATGCGGTCGGGGTCGAGGAACGACAGGAGGAACATGTCGGGCAGGTTGAGGTTGTCCTCGACCACGGCGTAGCTCATGATCTGCTCGACGTCGGCGGGCAGGTCGACGCCGTTGACCGTGACTTTGAAGGTGGAGGACTGGTGCTGGCGGATCTCGTCTGTCATGCCAGCCTCCTCACGCGGGCGGGACGTGCAGCACGGTGCCGTCCCGGACCCGCAGCGGGTCGTCGATGCTGTTGGCGTCGGCCAGCCGGCGCCAGCCGTTCGGATCGCCGTACTCGAGGTAGGCGATGGAGGCGAGGCTGTCGCCGGCCACCACCCGGTGGGTGCGGTGGCCGGTCGTGCCGCCCGAGGTCGGGTTCTGCTTGGCCGTGGGCTGGGGGAACTCCTTCATCGCCACCGTGACCGTCCCCCGGATGGGGGTGCCCTGGCCCCGGAACATCGTGTACTTCACGGCCACGGAGTCGACGTAGCCCTTGAAGCGGATGGCCTCGCCCCACTCGAACAGCACATGGGGGGCCGACGGCTTCTGGCTCGACACGCTGCTGGGCTCGGGCGACACCAGCGTCTTCAGCCGGTTCACGGTGGTGGAGATGTCGCCCCCGTCCTTGTCGGACTCGTCCAGGAAGATCTCCACCGACG
>Ga0209814_10000338_pt1 | contig 14962 bp, 17 predicted proteins | sample SoiMetdeltSBSDD1_FD_187597 | JGI IMG/M metagenome (GOLD analysis project Ga0209814, IMG submission 187597) | Bulk soil microbial communities from a Populus tree surrounding site in Tennessee, USA - Soil MetaG P. deltoides SBSDD1 (SPAdes) (version 2) | ecosystem: Environmental > Terrestrial >... | reverse complement strand
GGCAAGGACGAGCCGGTGGACGATCCCGAAGCAACCCTCGGAGCGATGTCCCTGCCCCTACTCGACCTCTTCGACAACTCGCGCTCGTTCATGACCGCTGACGCAGGCGCCGAGCCGCCTGTGCTGGCGTCATGGCTCGACTGCCTCTACCAGGGCGTCCGGGACGGTGCGATCGCGCCGCACGTCGATCGCGTCTTCCCGCTCACCGAGGCCTCGGCCGCCCATCACTACGTCCAGGACCGCAAGAACGTCGGCAAGGTCCTCCTCGACCCGCATGCCTGAGCCCAAGCAGGCACGGAGCCGCGAGACGCAGAGCCGGATCGTCGCGGCCGCGTTGGAGCTCGTGGTCGAGCGCGGGCGGGAAGGGCCTTCCGTGCCGGAGATCGCCGAGCGGGCCGGTGTCTCCATCGGCGCGTTCTACGGGCGATTTCCGACCAAGGAGGCGCTTTTCGACCACGTCGACCGGCAGCTCTTCGAGGAGAGCGCGCGCTGCTGGGTCGCCTTCCTCGCGCCGGAGAACTGGCGCGGCCGACACGCCGCAGAGATCGTCCGCGAGGTCGTGCGCGGCTGGGTCGACGCGGTCGCGAACCACCATCCCCTCAACCGGGCGCTGACCGAGCGCTGGCGCTCGACGCCGCCCTCGCCTGCAGTCCGCGCGGCTGCGACGGCCCATTACGAGGCCATCTTCGACGCGCTCGGCACGCTGCTCGAGGAGCGCCGTGCCGAGGTGGGTCACCCCGACCCGCGCCTCGGCGCGAAGATGCTGATCGAGGTGATCGATGCAGTACTCGTCGAGCGTCTCACCTTCAGCGACACCTCCCTCGTGCCGCACAAGCTGTCCCGTGCCGCGCTCGTGGACGAGCTGACCGCCCTTGGAGCCGGCTACCTGGGGCTGACCGCCGCCCGCACGCGGACGGCGACCATCCCGCGGCCGCCGCTCCGCGTGCCGGCGCTCAACCGCTGACCGCTGCCGCCTGGCGCTCGTAGGCCGGGCCGAGCTCCTCGAAGCGCGCCGACCAGTCGGCCTCGCGGCCTGCGAGGTGCGCCTCGAGCGAGTCGAGATGCGAGTGCCACCCGGCGCCGTAGCCCGCGATGGCTGCTGGAGGGAGGCCGCGATGGTCGAGGACGAGGATCGTTCCCTCGCCGTCGGGCCGCAGCTCGAAGCGCGCGACGCTCTCCGGCTCGTCCGGGTATGTCCAGTCGAGCTCGAGCACGCGGCCGGGCTCGAGCGCGCGGATCCGCCCGTCCGTGCGCTGGTCTCCGTCGTCTTCGTCCCAGACCAGCAGGAAGCGGCCGCCGAGTCGTAATTCCAGCTCGACGACGTTCGCGAGCCAGCGCCCGAGCCGGTCGGGGTCGGTCAACGCCGACCAGACCTCCTCCGGCGCGAAGTCGTACCGCCTCTCGAACCGCACCCCTGCCCGGTCGCCTTCAGATCTCAGCTTTCCCTCGGTCACGCCGTCCTCTCCTCAGTTCGGTCTCCAGGGCGTCCAGCCGGTTCGTCCAGAACCGCCGGATCCAGTCGTCGAGCTCCACGAGGCCCTCGCCCTCGAGCGAGTACAGGCGGCGCGTGCCGTCCGACCGGGAGCGGATCACGCCGTGCTCCCGCAGAACACGGAGGTGCTTCGACACGCCCGGCCGTGAGATCGCGAACGCGGACGCGATCTCACCGGCCGAGCGTTCGCCTTCGGAGACGAGCTCGACGATGCGTCGTCTCGTCGGATCCGCGAGAGCCTCGAATGCGCTCACGGAGCAAGAGTAACCAAGAGGTTACGTAACTGTCAAGTTACTTTCTCTAGGCTTGACTCGTGCCGCGCGTGAACGAGCTCGGGGACCTGGAGATCACCGACCCGCGCGCCATGCGCGCCCTGGCTCATCCCGTCCGGCTGACCATCTTCGAGCGGCTGCAGCGGCACGGTCCGGCCGCGGTCGCCGAGCTGGCCGAGAGCGCCGGGACGACCCCTTCTGCGACCGGCCGGCACTTGCGTCAGCTGGCCGAGCATGGGCTCGTCGTCCAGAGCGAGGGCATCTGGAAGGCAGTCGGCACCGGCATCTACTTCCAGCCGGCGGACGACGACGAGAGCCAGGCTGCATACCGGGCGCTCGCGAACCAGCTGTTCCTGCGCGTCGACGAGCTGCCAAGGCGCTGGATGGCCGAGGACGAGCCCCGATTGGACGGCGACTGGCTGCGCGTTTCCGGGCATTCGAATGCCCGGATGACGATGACGGTCGACGAGGCCGCTGAGCTGGACGCGCAGATGGAGAAGCTGCTCGAGCCCTACGTCACTCGGGATCCCTCCGAAGCGCCTCGAGACGCGCGCCCGGTGCGCTGGCTGCGCTACGTGATGCCCGAAGCTAACTAACCGCGATCCGTGCAGCCAGCTCGCGCGAGATCGCGTGCTCGGCGCCGCCGACGCGGACGGTGAGCGGGCCCTCGAACGGCGCAGCCTCTCGAACTTCGATCCGACTTCCAGGCGTCAACTTCAGCTCCGAGAGGTAGCGGAGGAGCTCGCCGTCTCCGTCGGGGACACGCTCGACGGTGGCCTTCTCGCCCGGCGCCAGTGCCGAGAGCGGGGTCGCCTCGGTGACGACGAGCTTCAGGTCGGGGCCGGGGATCGGATCACCGTGCGGGTCATGCGTCGGGTAGCCGAGGGTGCGATCGATGTGAGCCTCGAGCTCCTCCGACAGTGCGTGCTCCAGCCGGTCGGCCTCGTCGTGCAGCGCGTCGATCGGTAGGCCGAGGGTCTGAGAGAGGTACTGCTCGAGCAGTCGGTGGTGGCGGATCACCTCGAGGGCGACCTTCTCGCCCTTGGGCGTCAGCCACGCGCCCCGGTACCGCTCGTGCTCGACGAGGCCGAGCGAGGCGAGCTTCTTCACCATCGCAGTCGCCGACGGCGGGGAGACTCCGAGGCGGCCGGCGAGGGCAGAGGTCGTGACCCGTGTGCCCGCTGCCTGGAGCTTGTAGATCTCCTTGACGTAGTCCTGGATCGCGTCCGTCAGTTCCATGAGGCTCAGTTATAGTTTAGACATGCCTAAGTTTACTCGGAAAGGTCTGATCGGTGGGGCTGCAGCGGCGGCCGCCGCCGCGCCCTTTGCCAAGGTCGCCTGGCCGAACGAAGCGCTTGCCGACCCGAGCGCGACGCATCTGGGTCACGACCACTCCCATGCCGACATGGGCCATGCGGCGATGATCGGGCCCGACGTCCCGGCGCCGGGCGGACCGCGGGCTCTGGACAAGCTCCTCCTGCCGGCGCCCGCGCTGCCGCACAAGCCGGGCCGTGTCCGCGACTACGAGCTCGTCGCGCTCGACAGGACGATCGAGGTCGCGCAGGGCGTCGAGTTCAACGCCTGGACGTACAACGGCACCGTTCCGGGGCCGATCGTTCGCGCCACCGAGGGCGACCTGCTTCGCGTCAAGTTCACGAACGGCGGCTCACACCCACACACCATCCACTTCCACGGGATCCACCCGGCGAACATGGACGGCGTCTTCGAGATCGTCGAGCCGGGCGACGACTTCACCTACGAGTTCCCCGCACGGCCGGCGGGCTTCCACCTGTACCACTGCCACGCCACGCCACTGAAGAAGCACATCCACAAGGGGCTCTACGGCGCTTTCATCATCGATCCCGCCAAGCCGCGGAAGCCGGCGCAGGAGCTCGTCATGGTCATGAACGGCTTCGACACCGACGGCGACGGCGAGAACAACTTCTACACGGTCAACGGCAAGGCGTTCTACTACGCGAAGTACCCGATCAAGGTCAGCCGGTCGAAGACGGTCCGGATCTATCTCGCGAACCTGACCGAGTTCGACCTCCTCAACTCGTTCCACCTCCACGGGGACTTCTTCCGCTACTACCCGACCGGGACGGGCGACCAGTTCGAGTACACGGACACCGTCGTTCAGACGCAGGGCCAGCGCGGCATCATCGAGATCGACTTCGCAAACAAGGGCCTGTTCATGTTCCACGCGCACCAGTCCGAGTTCGCCGAGCTCGGCTGGATGGGGTTCTTCCAGGTCACCGATTGAGCGAGTCCGCCGCAGCGGTTCGCGCGGGGCGCAGCTGGCGGCTCTGGGCGTTCGTCCCGCTGATCCTGCTGACCGGCGTCGTTGCGCTCTTCACGGCGGGCGGGTCGTCGATCACCGGTCTGCTGGGCGAGAACCCGCCGTCGGTCGACGAGTTCGACATCCGCCGCGTCGAGTTCCGTCCCGGCGAGATCCGCATCAGGGTCACGAATCCGCAGCGCGACGACCTGACGATCGCTGCAGTCACGGTGGACGACGCGATCCTGCCGTTCCTGCTCGACGGGCCGCAGACCCTCGGGCGGCTCCGCTCGAGCGAGATCGTCGTCCGGTACGACTGGGTGGAACATGAGCCGATCTCGGTGGGCGTAACGAGCTCGACGGGGATCCAGACCGTGGAGGAGATCCCCGCCGCCGTCGAGACGCCGACAGCCTCGGCGCGGAGCTTCTTCGGGTATGCGGTGATCGGATTCCTCGTCGGGATCGTGCCCATCGCGCTGGGTCTGCTCTGGCTGCCGTCCCTCCGGCGCGCCTCGCCCGAGTGGCTGGCTGCGTTCATGGCGCTCACGGCCGGGCTCCTGACCTTTCTCGCGGTCGAGGCGCTCTCGGAGGCCTTCGAGCTCCAGGCGAAGCTGCCGAGTGCACTGGGCGGGGCTGGGCTCGTCCTGCTCGGGGTGGCCTCGAGCTACTTGATCCTGACGGCGATCTCGTCTCGGCTCGGACGGGGCGGCGGCGGCAGCGGCGGCGCGGGGATTGCCGGGCTCGCCCTTGCGACGCTGGTCGCGATCGGCATCGGGGTCCACAACCTCGGCGAGGGCCTGGCGATCGGGTCGTCGTTCGCGCTCGGGGAGCTCGCGCTCGGAACGTTCTTCGTCGTCGGCTTCATGATCCACAACATCACGGAGGGGCTCGGCATCGCCGCGCCACTCTCCGAGGGCAAGGCGGTTTCGAGGGGCCGGCTCGCGGTGCTGACGCTCGTCGCAGGCGCTCCGGCGATCCTCGGCGCCTGGCTCGGCGGGTTCCTGACGAGCGACCTGCTCGGAGTCGTGTTCTTCGCGGCCGCGGCAGGGGCCGCGTTCGAGGTGGTCGTCGAGGTCGGCCGCTACGTGGCGCGGAAGGCGCCGGGCGGGCTGTCGTCGCCCCACGTCCTGCTCGGCTTCCTCGCCGGCGTGGCGGTGATGTACGTCACGGGCCTGCTCGTCGCCTGATTCAATCGAGGCCTTGAAGAAGACCAATCTCAACTCGCTCGAGTTCGAGACGGACGACACTGATCCCGAGGGCTACAAGGCGGCGATGGCGCGCTTCGGGCCGTCGATCGGCGCCTCCATGCTCGGTGCGAGCGTCTATGAGCTTCCGCCTGGTCAGAGCATCTGCCCCTACCACTACGAGTACGGGAACGAGGAGTGGGCCCTGATCCTCCAGGGACGGCCGACGCTGCGGCATCCCGGCGGCGAAGAGGCGGTGGAGCCGATGGACGTCATCTGCTTCCCCAACGGGCCGGAAGGCGCCCACAAGTTCACGAACAACACGGACGAGCCGGTGCGGGTGATGCTGTTGTCCACGAAGGTCGATCCCTCGCTCGCCGTCTACCCGGACAGTGACAAGATCGGCGCCTGGCCGGGGCCGGAGTTCCGCGACGACCACATCCTCGTGCGGCGCGAGAGCCAGGTGGACTACTGGGATCGCGAGCCGTAGGCGCATGAAGAAGATCAACCGGGAGAGCCACGTCGACTACTACGACGGCGAGACGTGAGCGACTTCGCGCCGGTCAAGGAGCTGATCAAGGACGTCCCCGGCTGGCTCTCCGACGAGGAGGGCGAGGCGCTCTACGAGCTTGCGAAGGACTGCACCGGGAGGGGCGTCATCGTCGAGATCGGATCGTGGAAGGGCAAGTCGACGATCTGCCTCGGGCTCGGCTCGCGTGCCGGCGAGGGCGTTCGAATCTTCGCCGTCGACCCGCACGCGGACTACCGGCACGGCGAGTTCAAGGAGAACGTCGAACGGGCCGGGATCGCCGATCTCGTCACTCCGGTCAAAGGGCTCTCCCAGGACGTCGTGGACGACTTCGACGAGCCGATCGAGTTGCTCTTCGTCGACGGGTCGCACGAGGAGGACGACGTGCGGCACGACTTCGAGACGTGGGTCCCGAAGGTTGTGGATGGTGGCACGGTCGCCTTCCACGACACGACGTGGCATCCGGGCGTCCGAAAGGTCGTCGGGGAGAAGATCTACGCCTCGCGGAACTTCCGAGACGTCCGGTTCGTGATCGGCTCGACCACGATCGCCTCGAAGGTCGCGCACAACACGCCGTACGACCGGCTCCACGCACGGCGCGTCCAGGCGACGAAGGCGATCTTCGGCTCGGTGACGCGCGTGCTGAAGAAGCGGCGTGGGTGGCTCCCGGGCCCGGTCGAGCGGGCCGGCCGCCGCGTCTTCAAGCTGGTCGGACGCTAGCGATACGTCCCATTCAGGAAGAGCTCGCGCTCGCGGCGGCGGCGCGGGATGATCTCGGGCGGTCGCCGCCAGAGGAGCATCGCGTCGGCGGCACCGCCGAAGTCGCGCTCGTTCAGCCGCTTGACGACCGTCGAGCCGCGGAATCCGCCGGCGCCGATGTTGAACGCCATCGAGACGAGCGCGTCGAACTGGTTCTGCATCAGCTGCGTCTTGATCGACTCGCGCACCGCCGGCTCGAAGCGCTCGGCGAGGTCCTTGCGCAGCACGCGGAGGACGAGCGCCCGCGGTTTCGGCTTCGCCTTCGTCCCCCACTCGGCGCGGTCCGCCGCGGTCACCGGGCCGTGATGCAGCAGGTGCCCGACGCCGAACGTGGCATGTCCCTGTGAGTCGTTGTAGGCGTAGGGGATGAACCCCTCCTGCGCGACGAGAAAGTCGAGCCCCTTCGCGGACATCGTCTTCGGGCTCTGCGCGCGCGCGATCTTCGCGTCGAGGCGCTGGCGCACCGCCTTGGCCGCCTTGTAAGCGGCGAGGGCCTCCTTGACCTCGGGGTCGTTCTTCGGAAGCCGCGCGCGGGCCTTCTGCCAGGCGAGGCGAGCGCGGTGCTGTGCCCGCTTGGCCTCGGCGAGTGAGGCAAGGAGGGTCGCGACCTGCGGCGGCAACGTGTCTCAGCCTACTCCGTGCCGAGAGCGTGCCCGATCTGTGACGGCCACTAGCCGGACCCCGGCGGCGCATCTATCTCCCTCTGGTCAAGCAACCGAGGGAGGATCATGAAGACGATTTTGTTGGCCGTGCTCGCCGCGGCGACGTCGGTCGCGGCGGGTGTGGCGCTCGCCGCGAGCTCGGGCGGCGCGTCCGAGACGATCTTCGCCTGCAAGCATCCGTCCGGCGGCTGGCTCCGCCAGGTATCGGAGGCGACGCAGTGCCGCCGCCGCGAGACGCCGGTGAGCTGGAACGTCGCAGGTCCGAAAGGCGACCAGGGCGATCCCGGAGCGCCGGGACCAAAGGGCGACAAGGGCGATCCGGGGACGGCGATCTCCGGGCTGAAGACGCTCGAAGGTGTTCCGTGCGTCGCCGACGACTCTGCCGCCGGCGAGATCAAGGTGACGATCGGTGCGAGCGGCGACGTGACCCTCACGTGCGAGGCTGCCCCAGACCAGCCGCCGCCACCGCCTCCGCCGCCTCCGGGCGGGAACGCGAAGCTCGTGATCAACGAGGTCGACTACGACCAGGTCGGTGCGGACGGAAACGGCTTCGTCGAGATCCACAACACCGGCGGAGCCGCCGCCGACCTGTCCAACGTCGATCTCGTCGCGGTCAACGGCGGCGACGGCTCGGAGTACGACCGGGTCGCGCTGACCGGATCGCTCGCGGCCGGCGGCTACCTGGCCGTGGCGATCGAGCTGCAGAACGGTGCGCCCGACGGGCTCGCATTGCTCGACGGGACGACGCTCGTCGACGCACTGTCGTACGAAGGCGCGATCACGGCGGCGACGATCGGCGGCCAGACGTACAACCTGGTCGAGGGCACGGCCCTCGCTGCGACCGTCGAGGACTCCAACACGGTGGCGGGCTCGCTGATCCGCAACCCCAACGGCAAGGACACGAACGATGCGGCGTTCGACTGGGCATTCACCACGACGGTCACACGAGAGGCAGCGAACGTGATGACGCCCTAGAGAGACGCGTAGATCTCGACGAGCCGGTCGGCGCCCTTGTCGGCGTCGTGAACCCGCTCGACGTAGCTCCGGGAAGCGGCGCCGATCCGGCGCCGCTCCTCGGGCGTCGCTGCGAGCTCCGCGATGCGGTCGCGCAGCGTTTCCTTCGTGACGGGCACGATCGGGACGTCGGCGCCGAGTGCGCTCTCGGTCTCCTGGACGGCTTCGGGTCGGAGATAGCTCAGAACGGGCTTGCCCAGGGCCATCGCCTCGAGCGCAAAGATGCCGTACCAGCCTGCGTTCAGCTGGTCGACCACGATGTCTGCGCGCTCGTAGTGACGCCGCGCCTCGTCGTGGCGGAGGCCCTCGACGATGTCGAGGTCGACATCGAGGCCCTCGCAGGCGGCAACGACGTGCTCGGTGCCCTTGCGGCGGCGACTTGACGGCGCGTGGAGGACGATCGGGCGCGAGCGCTCCTCCGGTTTCTTGGCTTCGTACTGGCGCAGGTCAAGTCCGGGCGGAATCACCTGGGCGCCGGGCATCCAGCGCAGGGCGTCGTACGAGCCGACGATGCGCGCATCCGCGCCGCGCGCGTAGCGGAGCTCGTCCGGCGCCTTGCCGCGGATGTCCGAGCCGAGGAAGTGGAGAACCGACTTGCGGCGGCTCGCCTTGAGGATCGGCCAGGTCGCCTTCCGCGGGACGAGCGTCCAGCCGAAGTAGAAGTGGAACACGTCTGTCCTCGGCAGCAGTCGGAGAAACGCCGGCCACTGCACCGCCTGCCGGCCCAGGAACCCGGCCGGCCGGTCGAGCGATTCGTCGGCCTCCGGGTGCATCTTCTGGCGCTCGACGACGACCAGCTTCGCGTCTACGCCCTTCCGGCGGAGCGCCTGCACGTTCGTCCACGGGATCCCCGCCACGTTCAGCGGCGTGTGGACTACGCGGAGGGCTCGTCCCACTCGACCTGGTCGAAGTAGCGCAGCGCGCGGCGCGTGGGCCGAACTCGTGCTTGGTACTCGCCGAGCTCCTCCGCCGAGATCTCCCCGAGCGCGTGCTTGACGCCGAGCCAGGGGAGGTTGAGGTCCTCCTGGTAGACGATCGTCGAGATCCGAGGGTTGACCTCGATCACCTTGTCGCCGACGAGCTGGATGTTGAAGAAGTGGTCGATGGAGAGCGCATCCACGATCTTGGCCGAGATCTCCATCAGCCAGGGGTCGTCGAGGGTCGCGAAGTACATCGCGAGACCCGCGCGCATCGACTCGCGCGTCTTGGGATGGCCGAGGAGGATGCGGCCGCCTTCCGCGATCCCGTCGATCGTCCGCTCGAGCCCGGAGGCGAGCTCCATCACGAGCAGCGGTGTCTCGTCGTCGCCGAGCAGCTCGACCAGTTCCTCGAGGCGCAGCGCCTCGGCGACGCCGGGCCGGTTCTTCAGCAGCTGCTCGCGCCGGTCGGCGCCGGCCGAAAGGATCCGGAATCCGCGCGACCCGGATGAGAACGCGGGCTTGATCGCAACGTCTTCGCCCGGGTAGCCGAGCTCTTGCGCCGCATCCGCGACCGCGTCGCCGCCGACGACGCGCTTCCAGCGCGGGCCCGGCACGCCGATCTCGTCCAGAAGCGCGTAGCTCTCCGCCTTGTCGTTGGAGCGGCGGATCGCCTCGGGCGGCGAGACCATGACAGCGACTCCGTCGAACCGGTCCTTCGCCTCGGCCAGGCCGAGCAGGTCGAACGAGGACTGCGGCAGGATCGCGTCCACGCTCTCCCGCTCGACGACGTCGAGCATTGCGTCGGCGAAGGCCGGATCCGACCCCGAAGGCACGAGGTGGAAGGCGTCGGCGATGTGGCGGCCGACAGACCGGTCGGCCATGTCCGTTCCGACCACGCGGACATCGCGCTCGCCGTTCTCCCGCAGCGCGTTGACGAGCGCGGCGGTGCCGGGGGCCCCCGCCGCGGAGACGAGGACTGTCGTCACTTGACGACGAGCGAGAGCTTGGCCCCGAGCGGCTGTGAACGGCGTCCGACTCGCTGGGTGAACTCGTCCCAGGCGGTGTTGACGTTCACGTCGTCGGCGACGAGCGCGCCGCCGTCGTTCATCGCCTCCCATGCCCGGTCGAACTCGAACGACATGCACTCGTACGAGTGCTCGCTGTCATGCATGAAGAAGTCGATCGAGCCGACCCGGTCGAGGAGGGGCGGCAGCTCGTCCTGGCTCTTGCCGAGCACGAGTTTCCAGCGGCTCCGAAGATCGTCGGGAACCATCCAGCCCGGATCTCGGCCGGGCGGGATGACCGCGCCGCCCTTCCCGTCCCAGAAGGTGCCCGGCTCGTACTCCTCGCCGGCAACCTCAGGCAGGTCGATCGAGTGGAGCTCTCCGGTGCCGTTCCGCTCGAGCGCCAGGAGGAGGAACGCGGTCGAGACTCCATTGCACACTCCGGTCTCGACGGCGACCATCGGCTTCAGCTCACGCACGAGCCGGTAGAGCCGAAGCCCCTCGTCGTAGCCGTCGCGGCCGGTGACCCGGCCCGTGTTGTACCGGTGGCCCCGCTGGGTCTCGCCCTGGACGACGTCCCAGAAGTGGGCCGCCTGCTCCTCGAGGTGCTCGACGAGCCCGGACTCGCGGACTTCGTCTGCGGGTGTCGTGTCGTCGACGGCGCTCACCGGGTCGGCATCGTAATGACGCGGAGCCGCCTGAGCTCTTCCGGAAGGTAGAAGCCGAATGGAAAGAGGAGGATCGGATAGACCGCGACGAGCGCGATAGCCACGCCCAGGGGCACGTCGAGCGAGCGGCCGATGACGCACAACGCAATTGCCGTTCCGAACGCTGTCGCGACTCGCCGCCACTGGTACGGGACCGGAAACACCTGCTGCGCCTTCCACGCCATACCGAGAAACAGCGTCGCGTAGGCGCCGACCGTGGCGGCGGCGGCGCCCATCATCCCGAACTCCGGGATCAGCGTCAGATTGAGGACGACGTTCAGGGCGGCGGCGACTCCCGTGATGATCCAGTTCGAGCGGGTGCGGCGCGCCCGCCCGATCCCGATCACGACGACGATGTAGGCCCCGAAGGCGGCCGCAGCGAAGGCGAGCGGGGCCACGACGCGCTCGGCTGAGTAGAACGCCTCAGTCGTCAGGAGCTGCACCAGCCACGGCGCCAGCACGCCCAGCGCGAGCGCCATCCACGACGTGATCGCCACGAGGTACGTGAGGACGAACGCATACGTCCGCGCGGCCTCCCGGTCGTCCTCGATCGAGTAGGCGAAAGCCGGCCACGCGGTCCGAAAGGCCGCAAGGAGCAGGATGATCGCAGAGGCGATCCGGACACCGATCGAGTAGAGACCCACCTCGCGCGGCCCCGACAGCCTGACGAGGAAGAACCGGTCGCTGAAGTTCAGAACCCAGAGGAACAAGGCCGAGGGGACGAGCGGCATGCCGAATCGATTCATCTCCCGCAGCAGCGGGCGGTCCCACTCGAAGCCGAGCTGCGACCGGCGGTAGAGGAGCAGCCCGGCGTACACGAGCAACGTGCCGGTGAAGTTCCCGACGATGACGCCGATCGGGCCCTGGTCCCACACGACGACGAGGAGCAGGGTCGCCCCCACGGTCAGCCCGAGGTTGATCAGCGTCGCGATCAGGTAGGAGACCGATCGCTGCTCGACCCGGAAGAGCGACGTCATCTGCTCGTAGTTCACGTGCGCCCAGAGCCCGACGAACGACGCCCGCACGAGGTTCGCGTGGTCGCTCGTGTCGAACAGGAACTGCGAGATCGGCCCGGCGAGCGCAAGGCCGGCGACGAGCCCCGCCGTGCCCATCGCCATCGTGAACCAGAACGACGTGCGGATCACGCGCCGCTTTCCGCCCTCGTCGGCCTCGTCGAAGTAGAAGCGGAAGAAGGCGCTCTTGACGCCGGCCGCGAGCAGCACGGTGAGGACTGCCGACAGCGCGATCAGCGTCTCGATCAACCCGTAGTCCGCCGGCGAGAGGTAGCGCGTGTAGATCGGCAGCAGCAGGACCGCGATGAACCGCGAGACGAGCGATCCGAGCCCGTACACCGCCGAGTGGCGGGCGAGCTCGCCGAGCCGCCGGCCGATCACGAGAGGTCGATGCGGTCTTCCGCGAGCAGGGCACGGCGCCGGTCTCGCTCCGCGTCGAGCATCGCCGCCATCGTCTCGCCCATCGTCTCGCCCGGGTAGACCCAGATCTCCGGGTGGATCAGGAGCTGGAGCCACTCGAACCGGCCCTGGCGGAGATCCTCGTGCGGGCAGCCGTGCCGCCAGTGCTGGTTCGAATCCGAGCGGTAGTGGTCGGGGTCGAAGAACGGCCGCTGCATCACGTTGACGGCGCCGTCGACCGGCTCCGACATGTAGTCGGCGTCCGGGTTGTGCCAGGCGACCACCGCGTCGAAGCGGTCGTCGAGCTCGACGTTGGGCCAGACGGCGTGGAGCCCGACTCCATGCTCGAGCTCACGGAGCCGGTTCAGCGCCCGTCGGCCCTCGGACGAGCCGAGGTTGTAGAAGACCGACTGCGTCATCAGGAAGTAGGTGGCCCGCGCGCCGAGCTCGGCCTCGACCTCGGCCATCTTGATCGCCGCGTCGAGCGAGAGATCGACGTCGTGCCGCAGGAAGAGGTCGCCGGGCTGCGGCTCCTGGCCGAAGGCCGTCCAGCGATGTCCGCCCTCGTGGGCGGCCTCGAGCAGCTCGCGGTAGTGCGCCATGGAGAACGTGCAGCTCACGCCGCCTCGACCTCGACGTCGAGCAGCCGCGCCGCAGACTCGGCCCGCTCGACTGCCTCGAGGTTCGTTCCGCCCAGGGCGATCACGTAGCCGCGTCGGTCGCCGTCGAGCTGCACGGGCCGGATCGTCTCGCCGTTCTGGAAGTAGAGCTCCGCCTCGATGACGCCGGGGAACGCGCGCACCCGCTCGAGGCCGCTGAAGCGGACGAGCTTGCCGGTTGGTAGCGGCCCGGGCTCCGCCGTAAGGAACGAGATCGCCATCGGCTGCTCCATCTTCGCCGCGACCATCTCATCAGGGACCGGACGGCCGAGCGCCTGAAGAAGCGCGATGTCGATCAGGTCGACACCGACGCCGTAGCGCGCCACCGAGTCCATCTGGCCCGCAGGGATGCGCGCCGCGACCTCGATCAGCCGCGCGACGCCGTCCTCGCTCCAGAGCACCTGCGGGTAGGCCACGCCCTCGCGGAGGCCGAGCGCCTTCACCGTATGCACGCCGGTGCGCCGGACTTCCTCGATCGCGTCTCCGAAAAGCGTCGACGGGTAGACGTGCGCGATCGCGACCCCGAAGCCGCGGCCGGGCGGGCGGCGCCGGTCGGACAGCGTCACGACGGTTGGCTCGCCGTCGCGCACGACGAGCAGGCCGTTCACCTCCTTGCCCCCGTGATAGCTCTCGAGAATCGCCTCCTGTTCGGTCGACTGCACGAGTGAAGCGTGCAGGTGACGCTCCACATCGCCGAGCGACTCGCAAAGGAAGAGGCCGCGCTGGCCGGCCGAGTCCGCGGGCTTGAGCACCGCGGGAAACCCGACCGCCCCCGCGGCGGCGCGTGCCTCGTGCAAGGTTCGGACGGCGGCGAAGCGCGGCTGCGGGACGCCGGCGTCGGCGAGCTGGCGGCGCATCGCGATCTTGTTCGTCATCAGGTGCGCCGTCTCCGTCCCGATCCCCGGCAGGTCGAGCGCCTCGGCGACGGCGGCGACGACCGGGACCGCGCGATCCGCCGCGTACGTCATCACGCCGTCGACGCTGTGCCGGCGTCCCGCCTCGATCACCGCAGGGACGTCGAGGAGGTCGACGACCTCGCCGACGTCGGCGATTGCCAGGCCGGGGGCGTCGGGGTTGCGGTCGACCGCGACGACCCGCACGCCCAGCTCTCGAAGGCGCACGAGGGCGCGGCGCTGGTGGCGGCCGGCGCCGACGAAGAGGACGCTCGCGTCCCCGAGAGGTCGATTAGCGCTCCTTATCACCTCCAACCCGAGCCTTCGTGCCGAGTCTCACCTGTTCGGAGAGAGATGTTCAGGTATCTCGTGAGACGGCTGCTGTGGGCCGGCGTGTTGTTCGTCGCCGTGACCATGGTGTCGTACATCATCTTCTTCCTGGTGCCCGCCGAGCCGGCGCGCCTGATCTGCGGCGCGCAGTGCCCGCCCGACCAGGTCGAGCGCGTCCGGAAGGAAGTGGGACTCGACCGTCCGGTGTACGTCCAGTACGGCGACTTCCTCAAGAACATCGTCGTGCACCAATCGCTCGGCCGGTCGTACGCGTCGCGCCGGCCGGTGACGGACATCATCAAGGAGGCCGCACCGGTCACGGCGAGCATCATCATCGGCGGAGTCTTCCTCTGGATGCTGGTCGCGCTTCCGATCGGGATCCTCTCGGCGCTGAAACCACGGTCGTTGTTAGACCGGACCGCAATGGGGTTCGTGCTTCTCGGGATCTCGGCGCACCCGGTCTGGATCGGCCTGATCCTCATCTACTTCGTGGGTTACAAGGCCGGATTGACGCCGCTCGGCGGCTATTGCGACTTCTTCAATCCGGCGACGGAGTGCGGAGGGCCCGTGGACTGGGCGCATTCGCTCGTCCTCCCCTGGGTGACGTTCGCCCTTCTCTACGCGGCCCTCTACACCCGCATGATCCGTGCGACCGTCCTCGAGACGATGAACGAGGACTACGTCCGGACGGCCCGTGCGAAGGGCGCCCCCGAGTGGCTCGTCATGCGGTCGCACATCCTCCGCAATGCGTTGCTGCCGATCGTCACGCTGCTCGGCCTCGACATCGGCCTCCTGCTCGGCGGCGCGATCTTCACGGAAACCGTCTTCGGGTTACCGGGTCTCGGCC
>Ga0209814_10000337_pt1 | contig 14962 bp, 12 predicted proteins | sample SoiMetdeltSBSDD1_FD_187597 | JGI IMG/M metagenome (GOLD analysis project Ga0209814, IMG submission 187597) | Bulk soil microbial communities from a Populus tree surrounding site in Tennessee, USA - Soil MetaG P. deltoides SBSDD1 (SPAdes) (version 2) | ecosystem: Environmental > Terrestrial >... | reverse complement strand
CATCGCGTTGAGGGCCGCGCCCTTACGGAGGTTGTCGTTGACCGCCCAGAGCGCGAGTTCGTTCGGCTCGGAGCCGGGCCGGATCCGTCCCACGAGCACGTCGTCTCGCCCGGTTGCCGAGCCCGGGGTCGGGAAGTCCTCGAGCGCCACATGGGGCGCCGCCTCGAGGATCGAGCCCGCCTGCTCGGGCGAGAGCGGCTCCTCTGTCTCGACCCAGATCGCCTGGCCGTGGCCGACGAGTACCGGGATGCGGATGCAGGTCGCCTGGATCGGCAAGTCCGGCAGGCCGAGGATCTTGCGGGTCTCGTCGCGGAGCTTCGACTCCTCGTCGAACTCATCGCCGACGAGGTTCCAATCCATCGAGAGATCGGCCTGCATCGGCTCGACGGCCCGCAGACGTTCGACACCGGCGTCACCGGCGCCGGACATCGACTGGTAGGTCGCGAGCCGCACGTTCCGAAGCCCCGCCGCGTCATGCAGCGGCTTGAGCACGCAGGAAAGCTGGATCGCGGAGCAATTCGGGTTCGCGACGATCGTCCCGCCGTCGATCGCGTCGTCGTTCACGCCCGCGACGACGAGCGGGATGCCCTCGGCGAGTCTGAACGCATCGGACTTGTCGATGCAGGTCGTGCCCGCCTCGGCCGTAGGAGGCACGAGCTCGGAGCTCGGGCCGGTGCCGACCGAGAAGAAGCAGAGGTCGAGCTCGTCGCCCGCGAGCCGCTCCGGCGTCGCCTCCTCAACGCGCAGTGAACGGCCGCCGTACTGCACCTCGGAGCCGGCCGACCGGGATGACGCGTATGCCCGGACGTCGGAGAACCCGCGCTCGGCGAGAAGCGCCAGCGCAACCGTTCCGACGACGCCGGTGGCGCCGACGACGCCGATCCGGGCCTCAGTCGTGGGCACGAACGGCCTCCTCGGCGTCCAGCTCGAACGCGCTGTGGAGCGCGCGCACCGCGTCCTCGACCCGGTCGCGGTCGACGAAGCAGGAGATCTTGATCGGCGAGGTGCTCACGATCTCGGGCTCGATTCCGAGTTCCCCGAGGGTCGCGAACGTCCTGCCGGCGACACCCGGGTGCGTCTTCATCCCCGCGCCGATGACGCTGACCTGGCCGAGGTCGTCGCGCGACGACCACGAGACACCGAGCCGATCGAGTACCGCGGAGGTATCCGCGGCGTCCGAGATCGGCCCGGAAAAGACGATGTCCGCGCCGGTCTGGAGGATGGTGTCGACGCTGAGCCCCGCATCTGAAAGCGCCTCGAAAAGCCGTGAAGGCGCCGCGCCGTCGACGCGGTAGACCGCCTCCTCCAGCGAATGTGTGACGCCGGAGATGATCGCCTTCTCGAGCATCCGTTCGTCCTCCTCCCGGATCCAGGTGCCCTCCGCGTCGCTGAAGCTGGAGCGGACATGAAGCTTGACGCCGTGGTTGCGTGCGAGCTCGACCGAGCGTAGCTGGAGCACCTTCGCGCCGGATGCGGCCATCTCGAGCATCTCCTCGTAGCTGATCGCATGCAGCTTGCGCGCGGTCGGGACGAGGCGGGGGTCGGCGGTGAAGACGCCCTCGACGTCCGTGTACATCTCACACGCGTCGGCGCCGAGCGCCGCGGCGAGCGCGACGGCGGTCAGGTTCGAGCCGCCCCGGCCAAGCGTGGTCACGTCGTAGGCGGTCGAGACGCCCTGGAAGCCGGCGACGAGGACGATCCGGTCGGCGTCCAGCGCCTCGTGGATCCGCCGTGCCCGGACGTCCACAATCTTGGCCCGGCCGTGCACCGTGTCCGTGACGATTCCGGCCTGCGAGCCGGTCAGCGAGATCGCCTCGTGGCCGAGGTCGTGAATCGCCATCGCCGCGAGCGCGCACGACACCCGCTCGCCGACCGAGATCAGCATGTCCACCTCGCGCGCCGCAGGCGTGGACGAGACCTCGCGCGCGAGGCGCAGCAGCTCGTCCGTGGTGTCGCCCATCGCCGAGAGGACGGCGACGACGCGGTTCCCGGCCTCGCGCGCCGCTACCAGGCGCTGGGCGACCGCCTTGATCCGCGCGGTGTCCGCGACCGAGGTCCCGCCGAACTTCATGACGACCGTGCCAGACGGGCCCGGCGCCTCGCCGGCGACCGCCGGAATCCCTTCGTATTGCGTCGTAGCCATCAGACTTCCCGCCGGCCCGAGAGGGCGCGTCCCAGGGTCACCTCGTCCGCGTACTCGAGGTCGCCGCCGACCGGCAGTCCGCTCGCGAGGCGCGTGACGCGCACGCGGCCGCGCAGCCGGTCGGCGATGAAAGACGCCGTCGCCTCTCCGGTCGTGTTCGGGTTCGTCGCCAGCACGACCTCGACGACGCCGTCCGAGTCGACCCGCCGGAAGAGCTCGTCGATCCGAAGATCCTCCGGATCGACCCCGTCGAGCGGCGAAAGGGCACCGCCGAGCACGTGGTACAGGCCGCGATACTCGTGCGTCCGCTCCAGCGACATGACGTCCGCGGGCTGCTCTACGACGCAGATGACCGCCCGGTCGCGCCGGGCGTCGCGGCAGATCTCGCACGTCTCGTCCTCCGTCCAGTTGCCGCACTCGTCGCAGAACCGCACCCGCTCCTTCGCCTCCTGGAGTGCGCCCGCGAGCGCAAGCGCCTCGTCCGTCGGAGTCCGGAGCAGGTGGAAGGCGAGCCGGTGCGCAGTCCGGGTGCCCACCCCCGGAAGCCGCGTCAGCTGCGCGACGAGATTCTCGATCGCCGGGCTGAGCACGCGGCCATTGTGCCTGTCCGGATCGGACCCGACAGGGGCGAAAACCGTTGCAGCCACGGCGGCGTCGGGGTAGGTTGCACCGAAACGGGAGGCTGGACGACGCCGTCATGGCCAGCCATCAGCGAGACGACAGACCTCGGCGCGGCGACGACGCGTCCCGGTTCGTCTATGTCCCGTGCCCTGCCTGCGGCCGCGGGGTCCGGCTCTCGGACGAGAACCGGATCGCGGACGAGGACGACGCCTACGAGTGCCCCGCCTGCGGGGCGCGCCTGGTTGTCTCCGAAGGCTAGGCCGTCGCGCCCAGCAGTGCCGGAGAGGAGCCGTTCGTGCCCCGCCCGTCGAGCAGCCCATGTATCTGGGCCCACCGGCTCGCCTCGGTGCGGTTGGCGACGTCGAGCTTCCGGTAGATGTTCGACAGGTGGAACTTGACGGTCTGCTCGGTCACCCACAGCATTCGGGCGAGCTGGGCGTTCGAGTGCCCCTCCGCCACGAGCCGCAGGATCTCGAGCTCGCGCCGGGTCAGGCCCGGCTCGTCCGCTGCCTCGGTGACGGTCTCCACAGGAGCGGGCGCGAGGTTGGGCCGGCCGGCGAGGTAGACCGAGTGCGAGAACGCCTGCCGCACGGCCGAGGCGAGATCCTCGGGATGAGCAGTCTTGACCACGTACGCCGACGCACCGGCGACGAGCGCCGCGTCGATGACCTGCGACTCCTGGTGCATCGAGAGCACGATCGGGCGAAGCGACGGCACGGCAGCCCGCGAGCGCTCGATCAGCGCCAGGCCGCTGAGGTCGCCGTTCAGACCTTCCAGCTCAGTGATCAGGAGGTCCGGGCGGTGCTGCTCGACCAGCGAGAGCGCCTCGGACGTTGACGTCGTCTTGCCGACGACGCGAATCGCGATCCGTCGAAGGACCTGCTCGACCGCGTCGAGCCACATCGGATGGGAGTCGCAGATGACTCCGACCTGCTCAGGAGAACCGTTCACCGAAAGGGCCGCCTTTCGTAGTTGTGGAAAAAACTGTCCGAAGGGTGATAACGCACTTCGAGTAGTTTGTGAAGGGTTTGAACCTGGCGATTGGTCTAGTTTTTGGAGAAACGGGCAGGATTTTTACCATTTTTGCCGTGTTTTTCTCCCCTTCGACACAGAAAATCGCTGGTGAAAGCCTGTGGATGAGCAGTGGACAACGTCCTCCGCGGCCGACAGCAAGCAGGGGGCCGGCTCCGAACCCTGTCCGCCGACTCGACTTTCGTCTTATGGGACGCGGCCTCGCGCCGGGATACGTTTGGTCTCGCGCTGCGGGCTGGCCGCGGCTCGTAACGCGAAGGGGCCGAGCTTCTGCTCTGCCTCTTGGGTAAGCGGGCGCCCCGGAGACCAAGCGGGGAGGCCCGCTTACCCTCAGTTTCTCCGGGGCGCCTTTACCCCTTCTGAGGGATGCACGGACGGGGGTCGGCCCGATTAGATGCAGCCAGGCGGTCTCTGGTTGGTCGAGAGACGCGCCCGGTGAGGGCGCCTCAGGGCGCCCTTCCTTGCAGGCTCAGTCCGCGCCGAGGCGGAGCAGTGTCGCCGAGGTGGCGACCATTGCGGCGGCAGTTGCGCCGAGGAAGGCCACGGCGATGCGGAAGAGCGGCTCGCCCGGCACCACGGCGTAGAGGGCGACGAAGAGCACCGCCGCGCTCGTCCACCCGATCGCTGCTCTGCCGGCGGCTCCGAGGGCCAGTAGCGCCTGCGAGAACGTGGCCGCCCCGAGGTAGAACGCGACACCGGCGGCGAGGAGAACGAGCTCGAGGCGCCCTGCCGTGAAGTCGTCCCCGTAGAGGATCCGCATGCCCTCGGGCCCCGCGACGGCGGCCGCGGCCACGATGACGATCCCACCCGCGAACAGCAGGCCGACTGTCTGCTGGACGGCTCGACGGAACCGGAGCCCTCCGTCGACGGCCTGGAGGCGGGTCAGGTTCGGCAAGAGGGAGGCTGCGAGGCCCTGGAACAGGTAGACGGGGACGCGGACGAGCATCGTGGCGGCGAACACGACTCCCGCCGCCTTGCTGGCTCCCTCGCCGCCGCCGAGCATCACGAGCAACGGCCCGCCGTTCACGAGCACCTGGTCGGCACCGGCGATGACGCCGGCCGGCATCGCGAAGCCGAGTGCCGACCGGAGCTGGAACGACGAGTGATTCGATCCCTGAATCGCGCTCCTGAGCCGCTTCCGGCCGACGGCGAGCGGTACGAGGAGGCCGCCCAAGCCTGCGATCGCGATCGCAGCTGCGGCGAGATCCTGTGACGCGAACACCACGAGCGGCGCCGCGACGAGCAGGCGGACGACGGAGTCGGCGATCAATCCGAGCCCGTACCCGGGGAACCAGCGCGTGCCTGCGAGCAGCCCACGGAGGACATACGCGCCGCCGTAGAACACGATTCCCGCGAGCAGCATCGCGGTCATGGCGTCGTTTCCGAGGAAGAGCCGGTCGGTGACGAACGCCCAGCCGACTGCCAGTCCCAGGCCGAGAGCGAGGAGCAGGCCCGCCGCAAGCCGCGCGACCGCGTGAAGCACCGTCACCGCCTCCTCCCCGCGGGCTAGCCGGTTCGAAGTCTCGCGCGAGGTCGTCTGCTCGAGCGGGCGGAACAGAACGATCACGGTCAGGAAGAGCGCCGCCCAGAGGACCGCGATCTGTCCGTAGGCCTCGGGCCCGAGCGTCCGCGCCGCCAGGACGTGGAAGCCGTAGATCAGGATCCCGGCGCCCAGCGTCGCTGCGGAGACGAGCCCCGCACCCGCGAGCGCCTGCTTTCGCGCCCTGCGCGCAGGCGCGTGCGCGACGGCAGCTTCTGCTGTTGCGGCCACACGTCAATCTTGGGCGCGCGCCACTGCCGAGTGAATCCCCGAGACGGTCAGCGTGCGGCCAGGATTCGGCTCGCAGACCCGTCGGAGCCTCCCCGATCGGGTAGTGACCCGACCCCCGGTGGGTCTTTGTTTTCTGGCCTTTAAAGGGCCTTTCCACCTTGCAAGGCTCTGCATCAGACGGCTCGAGGGGAGTCGTCCGGAATGGGAGAGAGACGCAGGGGGAGCTGGGAAGAGGATGAGCTCGATTGCGGCGGCTGCGGGGGCAGCCACTGAAGCAGTACGTGAAGAGGCGCGCGCCTACGGGGCGCCGCGCATCACGCACGCCGTGCCAAACCTCTTCGTGGTGCCGGCTTTCAACGAGGAGGCAAATCTTCCGCGCCTCTTCGCCGATCTCGAGAGCCGCCCTGCGCTCTTCCCTCCGGGTAGCCGGCTCCTCATCGTGGACGACGGATCGCAGGACGACACGGCTGCGATCGTGGACCGGTACTCGGGCCCTCTCCCTGCCGAGGTCATTCGCCTCGGGCGTAACCAGGGCCCGGGCGCGGCTTTCCGCGCCGGCTTCGCCGCCGCGCTGGAGCAGTGCGACGGCGAGGCCCTGGTCGTGACGCTGGAGGCGGATACGACCAGCGACCTGGATGCGCTTCCCGAGATGATCCGGCGGGCGTACACCGGGGCCGAGCTCGTGCTCGCCTCGTGGGTGATGGTGAACGTGAGCCACTTCCGCCGGATCCTCAGCGAGGGAGCGGCCAAGTTGACCAACAGGATTCTCGGAGTCGAGGCGAAGACCGTCTCCTCCTTCTACCGCGTCTACCGAGCGTCGACGTTGCGGGCCGCCGCCGCGCGCTACGGGGATTCGTTGATCCGTGAGCCCGGCTTCGCCTGCAAGGCGGAGCTGCTCTCGAAGCTCTCGTCGATGTCCGTCCGCATCGAAGAGGTCGATGTGGGCCTCGACACGTCCAAGCGTGTCGGTGACAGCAAGATGCCTGTCCTCAAGACGATCTTCCACTACTGGCGGCTGATGGCTCGCCAGCGCCTGGCCCGCGACCCAAGTCCCGCATGACCCCGCCGACAGTCGGGATCGTCGGGGGTGGGATCCTGGGGATGACCGCAGCCCTCCGGCTCGCAGAGGCCGGGGTGCAGGTCGCCGTCTACGAGCGCGCGCCCGACCTCGGCGGCCTCGTCGGCTCCTTCGATTTCGAGGGCCACGCGGTCGACCGCTTCTACCACGTCAACCTTCCGACCGACGACCGCGTCCTCGGGCTTGCGGAGGAGCTGGGCCTCAAGGACAAGTTCCGCTTCCGGCCCACGAAGGTCGGGTTCTACGGCGGTGGCCGGCTGTTCTCGATGACCTCGCCGAAGGAGTTCATGACCTTCCCGCTGCTGAAGCCGTGGGAGCGGATGCGGCTCGCCGCGTTCGTAGCGCGGTGCCAGCTGATCAAGGATCAGGATGAGCTGGACCGGACGCCGCTCGTGGAATGGCTCCGCCGCCTCTGCGGCCGCGGCGTCGTCGAGAAGCTCTGGAAGCCGCTGCTCGACTCCAAGTTCGACGGGCATTACGACGATCTCCCAGCGACCTACATCTGGGCCCGCACGAAGCGGATGTCCAAGACGAGGGACAAGAGCGGCGCGGAGATCATGGGCTGGCTCGAAGGTGGCTACACGACGCTGATCGATGCCCTCGAGCGCCGGATCCGCGAGCTGGGTGGCGAGTTCCACACCGGCACACAGGTCGATCAGATCGCCGAGGCGGGGGGCGCGGCGACAGGTCTCGTCGTCGAGGGTCGCTACCGGCCGTTCGATCTCGTGCTCTGCACCCTCGCTCCGCCGCAGGCCGCCTCGGTGCTTTCTCCGGAGCTGAAGGCGCACGCGCACGCCGACCGGTTCCGCTACCTGGGCGTCGTCTGCCTCCTGCTGCGGACGAGCAAGGAGATCAGCCCCTACTACCACCTGAACATCACGGATCGGAGCGTCCCGCTGACCACCGTGGTCGAGACGACGCACGTCGTCGACCCGGAGTACGTCGGAGGCCACCTGCTCTACATCACGCGCTACGTCGAGCCCGGCCATCCCGACCAGGAGCGGCCGGGCGAGGAGCTCGAGGCCGAGTACCTGGCGCAGGCCCGTGGGATCTTCCCGGAGCTCACCGACGACGTGATCCTCCACCGGAAGCTGCAGCGAGCCCGGGTCACGGAGCCCGTGCACCTGCTCGGGGGCGCGGCGAACCTGCCGGAGATGTTCCCGGCGCCCGGCCTCGCCCTGGCGTCGCTGGCGCACGTCTACCCGGAGATCTCGAGCGGCCAGGCGACGATGGGTGTGACGAACCGGGTCGTCCCGGGGATCATCGAGCGGCTTCGGGCGGGTCGTGGAGAGGCGGTGGCGGCGTGACCGCCGCGGCCGTCGCGATCCGCGCGCGGGCCGAGAGGCTCCGCGTGGCCGTCTCCGCCGACGCGCTTGCACTCGGCGGGCTCGCGGTGTTCTCGCTCGGGCTGCTGGCGCTGGTCTGGGGGACCTGGGGGGATCTCGACAGCGACACGGGCTACGACCTCGTTGCCGGCATCCGGATGGCGGACGGGGAGGTGCTCTACCGGGATCTCACGTACTTCTACGGACCACTCGCGCCTGCGCTCGCGGCCCTCGCCGTGCTGGCCGGTGGCCCGAGTGTCGGGTCGGCGGTCGCACTCGGGCTGATCGTCGCCGGCGCGATCGTTCTCGGCACCTATGCGCTCGCTCGGACGCTCGTCGAGCCGCTCGGCGCTTTCCTTGCGGCCGCGCTGACGGCGGCCGTCGCGCTGATTCCCAACAACTACAGCTTCGTCATCCCGCACACGCACGCCGCGACGCTCGGGACGCTCGGGCTGCTGGCGATGCTGCTCTGCGCCTATCGGTACGCCCAGACCCAACGGGCGAGCTGGCTCGTGCTCGGCGGCGCTTCGATCGGGCTCATCGCACTGACGAAGCCCGAGCCGCTCGTGGCCGGCGCAGTCGCCGCCGGTCTCTGGCTCGTCCTCAGAGCGTTTGCAGGGGCGCGGTTCCGGCGCGAGGCACTCCTGCTCACCGCCCCCGCTCTTGCTATCCCGGCAGTCGTCTACGGCGCTTTCGCGGCCGTCGCCGGCGCACGCACGCTCGTTCTCGAGAACCTCTACCCGGTCGACTTCCTCGACGCCGCCGGCAACGCGATGCTCGAGAACCGCATGCCGATGACGGTCTCCAGCTTCGCGGAGGTCGGAGGGAAACTGGCGCTCTACGTGGCGGGCTGTGCGGCGCTCGTGCTCGTCGGGGCGCGGATCGCGAAGGGCGGCCGCGTGGGCCGACTGCTGGTTGCCGCCTGCGTGGTCGGCGGCCTGCTGTTCCTCGTCGGCGCTCTCGTCAAGCCGGACGGGCTGCGGGACGGCATGTACTACCTCTACGGCTGGATTCCGGCAGGCGCCGTGATCGCGCTCGCGCTGCTCGTCCGCCGCTACCGGAGGCGAGACGGGGCCTGGACACCACAGCAACAGGTCGAGCTGACGACCGCTGCAGTGCTCGCCGTCCTCGCTTTCACGACGTACGCCTCGTTCGTCGTCCACGGCTGGCGGCCGCAGATGGCCGTCTACTACCTCCCCTTCGCCGCCGTGCTCCTGGCTCGTCTGCACCTCGTGGAGCTCGCGCGCAGCCGCCCCGCCTACGTCCTCGGCGTCGTCTGGCTCGCGTTCCTCGCCGGCGCAGCGGCAGGGCTGACGCTCAAGGACGCCCGTGCCGAGTCGGCAACCGTCCGAGGCTCCGGTGGCTCGCTGGCCGAGGCGCCGGCAGAGGCGGCGCTGTACCAGTCCGCGCTCGACGCGATCTCGGCCCGCACCCAGCCGGGTGAGCCGATTCTCGTCGCGCCCCTGATGACCGGCCTCTACCCGCTCTCGGAGCGGAAGAGCCCGCTGCCCGAGCTCTCGCTGCTCCCGGGCGCGCTCTCGAGCCGAGCGGACGAGCGCGCCGCGATCGCGCGCCTCGAGGAGGCCGGCGTTCGTCTGGCAATCACCGACAACCGTGAGTGGCCCGGTTACGGCCACACCTCGTTCGGCGAGTCGTTCGACCGCGAGCTCGCCCGCTGGATCGAGGCCAATTTCAACCATGCGGCGACGATCCGAGCACCCGGCGACGCGGACCGGAAGCTCGACGTCTGGCTGAAGAGGAGGGTTCCGTGAACAGGGTCGGAGTGACTGGAGCTGCCGGCTTCATCGGCTCGCATCTCTGCGAGCGGCTGCTGGCAGAGGACATCGAGGTCGTCGGGATCGACGATCTCTCCTACGGATCGATCGCGAACGTCGCGCCGTTCCTCGACCACCCGGGCTTCCGGTTCGAGGTGCTCGACTGCACGAACCGGCGCGAGCTGCGGTCGGCCTTCGACGGCTGCGACGCGATCGCCCACCTCGCGGCGAAGAAGATCCCGCGTTTCGGCGGCGTCCTCTCGACGCTCGAGGTCAACGTCCAGGGCGTCAACGCCGCGGCGGCCGTCGCAATGGCCATCGACGCCGACCTGGTCTTCACGTCCACCTCGGACGTCTACGGCGACGGCACGCCTCCGTACCGCGAGGAGGGCGAGATCGTGCTCGGGCCGCCCACGTCCAAGCGCTGGTCGTACGCCGTGTCCAAGCTCTACGACGAGCACCACCTCCTCGCGCTCGCCGACGAGCGGGGCCTCCGGACGACGATCCTCCGGCTCTTCAACGCATACGGGCCCCGCAACCACCTGAGCTGGTGGGGCGGCCCGATGGTCACCTTCGTCGAGGCGCTGCTGAACGGCGAGCAGATGGAGATCCACGGGGACGGCCAGCAGACCCGCACATTCACGTATGTGAGCGACACGGTGGACGGGATCGTCCGCGCGCTCCGCACTCCGAAGTCCCGCGGCGAGATCGTCAACGTCGGCGGAACCCAGACGATGTCGATTCTCGATCTCGCGGCTCGGATCCAGCGGGCGATGCACATCCCGCAACCCCTGCGGGCGAACTTCGTCGCCTACGAGACCCTCCCTGGCAAGTACCAGGACGTCAGGCACCGCGTGCCGGACACGACGAAAGCGCAGGAGCTGCTCGGCTTCGATGCCCAGATCGGGATCGACGAGGGCCTCGACCGCACGATCGCCTGGCATCGCGCCAGGCGGTCGGGAGAAGGGATCGCGGCCCAGGCGTGAACGTCCACGAGCATCAGGCCAAGGAGCTCCTCGGCTCGTACGGCGTCCCGGTCCCGCCGGGAGCCGTTGCCTACGCGCCGCACCAGGCGGTTGCCGGTGCAGCCGAGCTGGGCGGCGAGCGTTGGGTCGTGAAAGCTCAGATCCACGCCGGCGGGCGCGGAAAAGCCGGCGGCGTGCGCGTCGCAGGCTCGCTCGAGGAGGTCGGTGAGATCGCAGCCGACCTGCTCGGCAGCCGCCTCGTCACGGCGCAGACAGGCCCCGGTGGGGCACTCGTCGGACGCGTCCTCGTCGAGCCGGCGGCGGAGATCGCGCGCGAGCTCTACCTCGGGCTCGTCGTCGACCGCGGAGCGCAGCGCGTCTCGCTGATCGCTTCGACCGCTGGGGGAGTGGAGGTCGAGGAGTCCGGTGCGGAGCTCGTCCGCGAGACGGTCGACCCCGCTCTCGGTCTCCGGGACTTCCAGTGCCGGAAGGCCGCGGCTGCTCTCGGCCTGAGCGGGCCGCAGCTCAGGCCGGCCGTGGCCCTCATGCGCTCGCTCTACCGCTGCTTCGTCGAGACTGACGCGCTCCAGGCGGAGATCAACCCGTTGGCAGTCACCGCCGATGGGAAGCTCGTCGCGCTCGACGCCAAGCTCTCCTTCGACGACAACGCCGTTGCACGCCGCCCCACGATCGCGGCGCTTCGCGATCTCGACGAGGAGGACCCGAAGGAGATCGACGCCTCCGAGCACGGGCTGAACTACATCGCGCTCGACGGGGACGTCGGTTGCATCGTCAACGGCGCCGGCCTTGCGATGGCGACGATGGACGCGATCGCGCTCCACGGCGCCCGTCCGGCGAACTTTCTCGACGTCGGCGGCGGCGCGACGCCGGAGAAGGTCTCGAACGCCTTCCGGATCGTGCTCACCGACCCGAACGTGAAGACGATCCTGGTCAACATCTTCGCGGGGATCAACCGCTGCGACTGGATCGCCGAAGGCATCGTCTCGGCGAGCCGCGAGCTCGACATCGACGTGCCGATCGTCGCCCGCCTCGCCGGGACCAACGTCGAGGAGGGACGGCGCATCCTCGCGGAGTCCGGCCTCGCGCTGACCGCGGCCGAGAACCTCGACGAGGCCGCGGCCGCCGCCGTCTCGTCGCTGGAGGTGGCGGCATGAGCGTGATCGTGGGACGCAACTCGCGGGTCGTCATCCAGGGCCTGACCGGCCAGCATGCGACCTTCCACGCCGAGGAGGCGATGGCCGGAGGGACGAACGTCGTCGCCGGCGTCACTCCGGGCAAGGGTGGAACGACCCATCTCGGCCTCCCGGTCTTCGACACGGTGGCCGAGGCGGTTGCCGAGACTGGCGCCGACGTCTCCGGAGTCTTCGTTCCGCCGCCGTTCGCGGCCGACGCCGCGCTGGAAGCGATCGACGCCGGCGTGGACGTCGTGGTCGTGATCGCCGACGGTGTTCCCGTGCAGGACATGATCGACGTCAAGCGCTACCTCGTCGGCAGGCACACCTTGCTCGTCGGCCCGAACAGCCCGGGGATCATCACGCCGGGCGAGTGCAAGGTCGGGATCATGCCGAGCCACATCTACCGCTCGGGCCGCGTGGGCGTCGTCTCGCGCTCCGGGACGCTGAACTACGAGGCCGTGCAGCAGATGACCGCTCTCGGCCTCGGCCAGTCGACCTGCGTCGGCATCGGCGGAGACCCGATCAACGGGGTCGACTTCGTCACCTGCCTGCGTGCGTTCGAGGCGGACGAGGACACCGACGTCGTCGTCATGATCGGTGAGATCGGTGGTCCGCAGGAGGTCGACGCAGCGCGTTGGGCCGCCGAGCACATGACGAAGCCGGTCGTCGCCTTCGTCGCCGGCTCCTCTGCTCCGGCAGGGCGCCGCATGGGGCACGCGGGGGCAATCGTCGCGGGCGAGTCCGACACAGCCACGGCCAAGATGGACGCGATGGAAGCGCTCGGCCTGGCGGTCGTCCGCAACCCCGCCCAGATCGGCGAGACGGTCGCGCGTGTCGTCGTCGAGACGGGCGCCGGGCTCACCCGGGTCGCGGCGAGCTAAGACCGCACAAGCCAAGTAACAACTTGTTACGAGGTTTCTGCGGCTCGCAGCCAAGCGGCCCAGCGAGCTAGTGACAACTTGTTACTTGGAGCTCTACGCCGGCTGGGGCGCAGGTGTCCGGCGCAGGCCGCGCACTTCGGCTCGCAGCTCTGGAGCCCGCCACGCGGCAAGGAGCGCGTAGCTGCCCAGCCCCAGCACGACGAAGATCGCCAGTTTGAAGCCGGCCGCGAGGTCGGGCGGGACGAGCCAGAACTTCGCGGCGAGCACGACGGCGGCCATCCCGGCCGTCGCCTGCGCGACGCCGGCGAGGGAGCGAATGAAGTCGATCAGCCGAAGGTCGAGTACGCGGACGGTGAGCCACGTGTAGTACGGCTCGACGATCGTGCTCGAGATCGCGTAGCCGGCTGCGACGCCGACGATGCCCCAGTGGAGCCCGGCGACGAAGGCGACGACGCTCGCGGTCAGCACGACCAGGGAGTAGCGGAGCAGCGTTCCCGTCCGGTCACAGGCCAGGAGGACGCTCGAGTTCAGCCGCTGGAGCGACTGGAGCAGTCCCACCCAGGCGAGGATCTGGATCACGGGCGTCGCCTCGGCCCACTTCGCGCCGAAGAGCGTCGCCACGAACTCCGGCGCGACGAGGATCAGGCCGATCATCGCCGGAACCGTGATCGCGCCGATCATCCGGTTCGCGCGCAGCCACATGGCGGCCATACGCCGGCGATCGTCCTGGATGCGCGACATCGCCGGGAAGAGCACCTCGACGATCGGCTGCGCGATCCGAGCGAGCGGCATGAGCATGACGTTGTAGGCGATCGCATACGCGCCGAGTGCTGACGCCCCGAGGAACCGGCCGATGAGCATGTTGTCCAGGTTCCGGTTCGCATAGAACAGGACCCGAGTCCCGAAGACGTTGAGGCTGAAGCCGCCGAGCGAGCGCAGGCTGTGCAGCGAGTAGGTGAACCTCGGCCGCCAGGGTGAGAAGGCCCAGAGCAGCAGCGTCGACGTAACTGCGATCGCGAGCTGCTGGACGATGATCGCCCAGGCGCCGCCGCCCGCCGCCGCGACGACGATGCCCGCCGTCCCGCCGACGAGCGTGCCGGCCATCATCCGCAGCTCGAGGCTCCGGAACTGCATCTCCCGGTTGAGCAGGGCGCTCTGCGTCGTCCCGAGCGCGGTCACAAGAAAGCTGACCGAGAGGAGCGCGAACAGCGGCTGCACCTCCGGCTCGCCGTAGAACGCGGCGATCGGCCAGGACGCCGCGATGCCCAAGAGCATGAAGAGCGTGCCCATGGCGGCGCTCGTCCAAAACACCGTCGAGCGGTCCGCCTCGTTCAGCTCTTCCCGCTGGACGAGCGCTGCGCCGAGCGCCAGGTCGGCGAAGATCAGCACGAGCGCGGAGAAGACGAGCACCATCGCCGCGAGGCCGTACTCCTCGGGCGTCAGCAGCCGGGCGAGGATGACGACGACGGCGACCCGCGAGAGCTGGCGGAAGACCTGCGAGGCGACCTTCCACGCGAGGCCGCTCCGGATCCGGTTGTGCATCGAGTCCATCAGAGCGGCTCGGGGCGGCGGGCGACGGCGGCTGATGCGGCACTCGACCTGACGATGCCGAGGGCAGCCTCGATCTCGTCGGCCGCACGCTCGCCGGCGTGACCGTCCCAGAGCGGCGGCCGCTCCTCCCTGAGCGGAAGCTCGAGGTAGTCGGGGATGGCCGCCAGGCGATCCGGGTCGAGCCCGAGGACGATGTTCGTTCCGTGGCTGACTGTGACCGGTCGCTCGGTGTTGTTGCGGAGCGTGAAGCAGCGGATGCCGAGGGCCGTCGTCTCCTCCTGGACGCCGCCCGAGTCGGTGACGACAGCCATCGCCGCGGACTCGAGCGACAGAAAGCGCCCGTACGGCTGCGGCTCGATCAGCTTGATTCGGCCGGAGACCGACAGGCCCAGCTCTTCGATCTGCCGGCGGGTTCGCGGGTGGACCGGGAAGACGACGGGCACAGCCTCGGCGACGACCCCGAGGGCCGCCACGGTTCGCATCAGCAGCTGCGCGTCGTCGACGAGCGCGGGCCGATGGAGCGTGACGAGGACGAAGTCCCCTTTCTCGACGCCGTACTCCTTCCAGACCTCCAGCGCGCGGGCCTTGTCGACGTTCTGGAAGAGCGTGTCGATCATCGTGTTC
>Ga0209814_10000336_pt1 | contig 14984 bp, 19 predicted proteins | sample SoiMetdeltSBSDD1_FD_187597 | JGI IMG/M metagenome (GOLD analysis project Ga0209814, IMG submission 187597) | Bulk soil microbial communities from a Populus tree surrounding site in Tennessee, USA - Soil MetaG P. deltoides SBSDD1 (SPAdes) (version 2) | ecosystem: Environmental > Terrestrial >... | reverse complement strand
GTTCCTCGCCGAGCGGGGGGTGCCCGGCGCCATCCCGGGGTTCGACGCCGCCGGCGTCGTGGTGGCCGGCGCGGCCGACGGCTCCGGTCCCCCGCCGGGCGCCCGGGTCGTGACGTTCGGCTGGTCGGGCGGCTGGGCCCAGCAGCGGGCGGTCGACACCGGTGAGCTGGCGGTGGTGCCCGATCACGTCGATCTCGGGGCGGCGGCCGCCATCCCGGTCGCCGGCGTCACCGCGCGGCGGGCGCTGCGGCTGCTCGGGCCCCTGGCGGGTCGTCGGATCCTCGTCACCGGGGCGTCCGGCGGCGTCGGCGGTTATGCGGTGCAGTTGGCAGCACTCGAAGGCGCGGAGGTGATCGCCTCGGTCGGCCGTCCGGAGCGGGCGGCGGGACTCGAGGCGCTCGGCGCGGCCGAAGTCGTGGTCGGCCTGGACGGGGTGAGCGCTCCGATCGACGGCGCCCTCGACAACGTGGGCGGCCCCACGCTGGCCGCCGCCTACGCCCTGCTGGCGCCGGGCGGCACCGTGGCCAGCGTCGGGATGGCCTCGGGGGAGCCGACCACCATCGACTTCGAGCAGGCCCGGCGCCGGGCCGGCGACACGCGCATCGTCGCCTTCACCGTCGGCCCCGAGTTCGGACCAGACCTGTCCGCCCTGGTCGAGTTGGTGGCCGCGGGCCGGCTCGACCCGCTCGTCGACTGGCGCGGGCCGTGGGACAAGGTGGGCGAGGCCGCCGCCGCCCTGCTGGGGCGCACGGTGCGGGGCAAGGCCGTGCTGGAGGTGACGCCATGACCGGCCTGGACGGGCGACGGATCGTGGTCATCGGCGGGACCAGCGGGATGGGGCTGGCGACGGTGCGGGCCGCGGCCGGGCGGGGCGCCGAGGTGATCGCCGCCGGTCGGCGAGCGGTGGCCGACCGGGAGCCGGTCCCCGGGGTGGAGCACCGGCAGGTCGACCTCACCGACGAGGCGTCGGTGCGAGCGCTGTTCGCCGGCTTGGGCGAGCTGGACCACCTGCTGGTCACGGCGTCACCCGGGGCGCCGGGCCCGTTCCTCGACCAGGACCTGGCGGCGGCCCGCTCGTTCATGGACGGCAAGTTCTTCGGCAGCTGGCTCGCCGCCCGCTACGCCGCACCCCGCCTGCGCCCGGGTGGATCGATCACGTTCGTGACCGGCGCGGCGGTGGTGCGACCCCCTACCCACGGGTCGATGATCACGGCCGCGTTTGCCGCGGTCGAGGCGCTCACGCGGGCCCTGGCGCTGGAGCTCGGCCCGCTGCGGGTCAACGCCATCCGGCCCGGCTACACCGACAGCGCCATGTGGTCGTTCCTGGCGCCCGCCGAGCGGGACGACCTGCGACGGCAGGTGGCCCAGGCCATGCCGGTCGGGCGGATGGGCACGCCCGAGGACATCGCCGATGCGGCCCTGTTCCTCATGGGCAACCCGCAGGTGACCGGGGCGATCGTCGAGGTCAGCGGGGGCGAGACACTGGTCGACAGCCTGGAGGCCAAGCCATGATCGTCGTGACCGGTGCGACCGGGAACGTGGGCGGTGAGCTGGTCCGGGCGCTCGCCGCCCGAGGCGACACGGCCGTGCGGGCCGTCGCCCGCCGGCCCGACCCCGCCGCCTTCTCGCCCGGAGTCGAGGTAGCCGCGGCCGACCTGGCCGATCCGGTCTCGCTGGGCCCGGCTCTGGCCGGGGCCCGCGGGCTGTTCCTCCTGGGCGGCTTCGCCGGTGCCGAGCTGCTCGCCACGGCCCGGCAGGCGGGCGTCGACCACGTCGTGCTCCTCACCTCGCGCTGTGTCGTGGGCGGCCGGCCGGACAACGCCATCACCCGCATGTGGCTCGACGCCGAGGACGCGGTCCGCTCGTCGGGCCTGGCCTGGACGATCCTCCGGCCCAGCGGCTTCCACAGCAACGCCCTGCGGTGGCTCCCGCAGCTGCAGGCCGGCGACGTGGTGCAGGCACCGTGGCCGGCGGTGGCCATCGCCTCGATCGACCCGGCCGACATCGCCGCGGTGGCCGCGGTCGCGCTGACCGAGCCCGGCCACGAGGGGACCGCCCTGCCGTTGAGCGGGCCCGAGGCACTCACGCCCGCCGACCTGGTCGCGGTCCTGGCGGACGTCCTCGGACGCCCGTTGCGCTACGAGCCGCTGGCCGACGACGACGCCCGGGCGCGGATGGCAGCCGACGGCATGCCGCCCCCGTTCGTCGACGCGCAGTTCCGGTTCTTCAGCGACGCCGAGTTCGACGACTCTCCGGTACTTGACACGGTCCGGGCGGTCACCGGCCGGGAGCCACGCACGTTCGCGGGGTGGGCGCGCGCCCACGCCGCCGACCTGGCGGCCGGGCCCGAGGGTTAGCTACGCCTGGGTCCGATCAGCTGGCGTTCCATGTCTGGCCAGGCGGATTGACCCTCACGGAGCCGCAGGATCTCGTGGGCGTACCACCGGATGCTGTCGGCGTTGTCGGCCTCGATCGACACCACCGCTCGCATCGCCCCCGACCCTTGGGCCAGGGGCCACGATTCTTCGCTGACGCTGATCAACCCGTGCACTTCGGGCGCATCCCGCCGCGTCGCCAGCTCAGCCCGGTTCACGTCCGGCGATCGGTGGGCGATCACGATGGAGCACGACCCGATCCCAGCCATGCCGCGCACGGTAGCAATCCCGCCCGGCACGGGCTCTCCGCGGGTCCCGGCCATCACCCTGGGCGGGGGGTGCCTACTGAACGAGATCCAGGATCACCTCGAGGTGGTGGCCGCCGCCTACGGCGCGCCCGAGGCTCGTTTCGCGGTGCTCCCCAGAGTCGGCGCCCCCGGGCTCGCTGCCCGGCCTGCTCCTCGTGTTGCTGGTCGCCTTCACCGGCCAGGCGGTGGGCAACGCGGCACTGGGCTACCCGCTGGTCGACTCGGCCGAGCGGGCGGCCCGGCGGCTCAGAGGCCCTGCGTCCCCTTGATCTTCTGGTTCACGGAGTCGATGATCCCGACCCCGGCCTGGTCGTTCGACACCGCCACGGTCATCACGAAGGACTCCTGGCCGTTGACGCCCATCGCCTGGCAGAGCACCAGTGCGGACCCGGTGTCCCCGAGCCGCCAGGTGTCTCCCCTGGCGGCCTCACGGATCGACAACATGCGGAAGATGTTGTCGACGGACCCCGCCATCGTGATGGCGCTGAGGCCCTTCTTCTCGACCCGGTGCTGCATGAACATGATCCCGATCTCCTTGTGCCTGCGCTCCATGTCCGCGCACCGACCAGTGCCGCACCGGCATACCGAGATACAAGGTGCGGCCGGTTGACCGGCTGCCCGGGGCCGTACACTGCGCCGCCGTGCAGGAGCTGGAGCCGCCGATGGCGCGGGCCCTGGAGCTGGCGTGGGAGTCGCTCCGGGCCGGGAGCCTGGGCGTCGGGGCGACCGTGAGCCGCCACGGGGAGGTGATCGCCACCGGGCGGAACCGCATGGCCGAGCGGGACCCGGGCGACGATGTCCTGGCCGGGAGCTCGCTGGCTCACGCCGAGATGAACGCCCTGGCCCAGCTGCGCTGGGGGACGCGGGCCGACGGGCTGGAGCTGTGGACCACGCTGCAGCCCTGCATCCAGTGCCTCGGCGCCATCCGGCTCAGCCCGGTGCCCAAGGTGCACGCGCTGGCGCCGGACCCGCTGTTCCGCGGCATCGAGCGGATCCGTGAGGTCAACGAGTTCGTCGGGCGGCGCTGGCCTGAGATCGTGGAGGTGCGGACGGACCGGTGGGCGGCGCTCTCGCTGCTGCTGCACACCCACTTCGTCACCTTCTGGGGCGTCACGCTGGACGGCTGGGACACGGCGCTGCCCTCGATCGCCGGCCTGGCCCACCAGCTGGTGGACAGCGGCGAGCTGATCCACCTGGCGGCCGAGGCCGCGCCCCTCGCCGAGGTCGCCACCGCCCTCTGGGACCGGCTCGACGCCTGCGTGCCCGACGTCGCACGCCTCGCGGCGCTGCCGCCGGCATGAGCGCCCGCGGCTGGCCCGACGACTGGGACGAGCGCAAGGCCGGTGCCGGCTGCCCGCTGTGCGAGTCGCTCGGCCAGGGCGACAACGACCACACCGTGGCGGTCGCCGAGCTGGACTGGGCCGACGTGCGGCTCGAACGCCGCAGCCGCCTGCCCGGCTACTGCATCGCCGTGTGGCGCCACCGCCACGTGGCCGAGCCGATGGAGCTGGCCGCCGACGAGGCCGCCGGCTACTGGCGGGACGTGACGGCGCTGGCCCGGGCCATCGAGGCGGAGTTCCGGCCGGTGAAGCTGAACCTGCTCACGCTGGGCAACTGGGTCCCCCACCTGCACACCCACGTCGTGCCCCGCTACCTCGACGACCCCGCCCCGGGCGGGCCCCTGCCCTGGGACGACCTGTTCGCCCCGGAGCCCACCGATCCCGAGGTGCTGCGCCTCCAGGCCGCCGCACTGCGGGCGCGGCTGATCGGCTGGCCCGGTTCACCGCCCGGCCGCTCGCCCTACCCGTAGGGCTGCAGCTCGTCGCACGCCTGGACGTCACGGTCCCGGTGGCCGGCCGGGGTGTGCCTGGCGCCGGCCGCGCCCTTGGCCGTGCAGGTCCCGCGCCTGGCCCGGCTGGACGAGCTGCTCACGGCTCGCTGACGCCGTTCCAGTCGGCCGGGTCGAACTCGCCGCGGGGTGCGCCCCGGAACAGGCAGAACGGGTGGCCGTCCGGATCGAGCATCACCCGCACGTCGGGTTGGGGCTGGTGCTCGGCCACCGTGGCCCCCGCGTCCTGGGCCCAGGCCACGCCGGCGTCGAGGTCGTCCACCGCGATGTCGAGGTGCACCATCATCGGCGGCTCGCCCGGCCGCGAGGGCCACACCGGGCGGACGTAGTGGTCCTCGTGGTGGAACGACAGGCCGGCGCCGCCCGACGGCGGGCGGATCCTGATCCACGCGCCGCTGTCGTCGACCCGGGTCCAGCCCAGGAGCCGCTCGTAGAACGCCGCCAGTGCCCGGGTGTCGGGCGACGACAACGTCACCGCGGACACGCGTGTTCGGGGCCGGGGCATCGACCAGATCCTGCCACCTACGCTGGCGCGCATGAAGGTCGTCATCGACACCGAGCAGTGCACCGGGCACGGGCGCTGCTACACCCTGGCGCCCGAGGTGTTCGACGGCGACGACGACGGCTACGGGGTCGTGCGGGTGGCCGAGGTGACGCCCGAGCTGGAGGAGAAGGCCCGGCTGGGCGTGCGCAACTGCCCCGAAGGTGCCATCCGCCTCGAGCCGTAGCGATCGTCACAGCTTCACTGTCAGCTTGTGCCCGGGCCGTCGGACCGCCGATGATGCGGGGCGATGATCCGCTGGTTCCGGGGGGTGGCGGTGGTCGAGGCCGTGTCCTACCTCGTGCTGCTGGCCGCCTCTGTCGCCAAGCACGCTTTCGGGGTGCAGGGCCTGGTCGAGACGATCGGGCCGGTGCACGGGGTGATCTTCCTCGTGTACCTGGGCCTGGCGCTGGCCGTGCGGCGGCTGCTCGGCTGGGATGCGACCACTACCGGCACGGTGGTCATCGCCGCGGTGATCCCGCTGGGTGGGCTGTGGGTCGAGCGGCGGCTCACCGGTGAGCCGGTGCCCGAGCGGTCAACGGAACCGGCGTAGCCGCAGGCTGTTGCTGACCACGAACACGCTGGAGGCAGCCATGGCCGCACCGGCCAGCATGGGCTCGGCCAGGCCGACCATGGCCAGGGGCAGCGCCGCGACGTTGTAGGCGAACGCCCAGAACAGGTTGCCCTTGATGGTGCGCAGGGTGCGCCGGGCGAGGCGGATGGCGTCGGGCGCGGCGCGCAGGTCGCCGCTCACGAGCGTGAGGTCGCTGGCCTCGATGGCCACGTCCGCGCCGGTCCCGAGGGCCAGTCCCAGGTCGGCCTGCGCCAAGGCGGCGGCGTCGTTCACCCCGTCGCCGACGACGGCCACCACGCGGCCCTGGTCCTGCAGCCGGCGCACCACGCCCACCTTGTCCCCGGGCAACGTCTCGGCTTCGACCCGGTCGATGCCCACGGCCGCGGCCACCGTGCGGGCGGTGGCGGCGTTGTCGCCGGTGACGAGCAGCGGGTCCAGGCCGAGCGCCCGCAGCCGGGCGACCGCATCGGCGCTGGTCGGCTTGAGCTGGTCGGCCACGATGAACAGGGCGCGGACCTCGCCGGTCCAGCCCGCGGCGACCACGGTGCTGCCCTGGTGCTCGGCGACCTCGGCCGCGGCGGCGAGCTCTTGCGGCAGCCGCAGGTCCCGCTCGGCCAGGAGGGCGGGCCGGCCGGCCACCAGCTCGTGGCCCTCGACGACGCCCTCGACGCCCAGCCCGGTCAGGCTGCGGAAGCCGCCGACCACCGGGTGGCGATCGGCGCCCGAGCCGGCGGCGATGGCGCGGCCGATCGGGTGCTCTGACGCGGCCTCCAGCGCCCCGACCAGGCGGCGGGCGGTGGCCTCGTCCGTGCCCGGGGCGGCCACCACCTCGACCAGGCGCATGACGCCGGACGTCACCGTGCCGGTCTTGTCCAGCACGACGGTGTCGACCCGGCGGGTGGACTCCAGCACCTCGGGCCCGCGGATCAGCAGGCCGAGCTGGGCACCGCGCCCGGTCCCCACCAGCAGGGCGGTGGGCGTGGCCAGGCCCAGCGCGCAGGGGCAGGCGATGATGAGCACCGCGACGGCGGCCTCGAACGCGTCGGTCGCCTCGTGGCCGGTCACGAGCCAGCCCACCAGGGTGAGAGCCGACAGGACCAGCACCGCGGGCACGAACCACGCCGAGATACGGTCGGCCAGGCGCTGCACCGGCGCCTTGCCCGCCTGGGCGTCCTCGACCAGCCGGGCGATCTGCGCCAGCTTGGTGTCGGCCCCGACACCCGTGGCCTCGACGACCAGGCGCCCGCCCGCGTTGACCGTCGCCCCCACGACGGCGTCGCCCGGCCCCACCTCGACGGGCACGCTCTCCCCGGTCAGCAGCGAGCGGTCCACCGCCGAGGTGCCCTCGACCACCACTCCGTCGGTGGCGACCTTCTCGCCCGGCCGCACCACGAAGCGCATGCCGACCGCCAGTGCCTCGATGGGGCGGCGGTGCTCGCGGCCGTCGGCGTCCAGGATGCCCACGTCCTTGGCCCCGAGCTGGGCCAGCGCCGCGATGGCCGCCCCGGCCCGGCGCTTGGCCCGGGCCTCGGCATACCGCCCGGCGAGCAGGAACAGCGTCACTCCCGCGGCGACCTCGAGGTAGGGCTCACCGTCGGTGGCGATGGCGTAGAGCGACCACCCGTAGGCGGCCAGGACACCCAGCGACACCAGCGTGTCCATGGTGGTGGCCCGGTGGCGCAGGTTCAGCCACGCGGCCCGGTGGAACGGCCAGGCGCACCACAGCGCCACCGGCGTGGCCAGCACCAGGGCCAGCTCCATCCAACCGTCGAACTGCAGCGCGGAGATCATCGACAGCGCGATCACGGGCGGAGCCAGCACCAGCGCCACCAGCAACCGCACCACCAGGGGATCCCGCGGGGGGCTCCCGCCCGGCTCCAACCGGCTCGGCACGGAAGTCGTCGGTGCCCCGGATCCGGCCGGACCGGCGCCCGCGGGCGAGGTGAGCTGCGCCCCGGTTGCGGCCCGACCGGCCGCAGCCGCGGCAGAGGCGGACCGGGCGGTGGCGGCCGGCTTGCGGGGCAGAAAGGCGACCGGGGCGGGCGCGGGCACAGTGACCGGGGCAGGCGTGGAGGTGGCGGTGGAGGCGACGTGGTAGCCGACGTCCTCGACCGCGGCGACGAGGTCGTCCGGGGTCACGGTGCCGGGGTCGTACGTCACGCGGGCGCGTTCGGTGGCGTAGTTGACCGTGGCCTCGACGCCGGGGAGACGGTTGAGCGTGCGCTCGATGCGGGCCGCGCACGAGCCGCAGGTCATCCCGGTGATGGGCAGGTCGGCCTGTGCGGGCGTGCTCAAGACTTGACCAGGCGTTCGATGGCGCGGGTGGCCTCCGTGACCTTCTCGGCCGCGTCAGGGGCGCCGGACGCGACCGCGTCCGTCACGCAGTGGTGCAGGTGCTCGTCGAGCAGTCCCACCGCCACCGACTGCAGGGCGCTGGTCACGGCCGAGATCTGGGTGAGCACGTCGATGCAGTACGTGTCGGCATCGACCATGCGCTGCAGGCCTCGCACCTGGCCCTCGATGCGGCGCAGCCGCTTGAGGTAGTCGTCCTTGGTCATGGTGTAGCCGGGCACACCAATACCCTAGCGGGGTATAGAGACCGTGGGACAAACGCGTAGGGTAGAAGCGTGCTCATCGGATCGCATATCCACTCCGCCGACCCGCTCGGCACCGCCGCCGCCGAGGATGCCGACGTCGTGCAGATCTTCCTCGGCGACCCCCAGAGCTGGCGCAAGCCCGCACCCCGGGAGGACGCGGCCGAGCTCAAGGCCTCCGACCTGCCGATCTACGTGCACGCGCCCTACCTGGTGAACCTGGCGTCGCCCAACAACAAGATCCGCATCCCGTCGCGCAAGATCCTGCAACAGACGGTGGACGCCGCGGCCGAGATCGGTGCCCGGGCGGTCATCGTCCACGGCGGGCACGTCACCGAGGACGACGAGCCCGGCGCCGGGTTCCTCCGCTGGCGCAAGGGCATCGACACGATCGAGACCGACGTGCCCATCTACCTGGAGAACACCGCGGGCGGCGACCACGCCATGGCCCGCCACTTCGACACCATCGCCGGCCTGTGGGAGGCCATCGGCGACACCGGCATCGGCTTCTGCCTCGACACCTGCCACGCGTGGGCCGCGGGCGAGGCGCTGGTCGACGCGGTCGAGCGCATCCTCGGCATCACCGGGCGCATCGACCTGGTCCACTGCAACGACTCCAAGGACGAGCACAACTCCGGCCGGGACCGCCACGCGAACATCGGCACGGGGACGATCGACCCCGAGCTGCTGGTGGCGGTGGTGAGCAAGGCCGGAGCCCCGGTGATCTGCGAGACCGCCGACGAGGGCCGCAAGGACGACATCGCCTTCCTCAAGGCCAACGCCTGACGATCAGCCAGCCCAGGCGGGCCGCTCGATGACGATGTCGGCGCCGAAGTCGTAGTAGTCGGTCGTGGTGCTGGAGTAGTCGGTCTGGACCTGGATCCGGCGGATCAGGTCACCGCCGACCCACACGTCGACGGTGTTGACGACCACGGGGGTGTTCAAGCCGAACCAGCCCAAGACGTTCGGCTCCAGGTCGGCGAGGGCGGACCGGGCGGCGTCGTCCAGCGTGATCCGGAAATGGGTGGCGGGCTCACCCCGCACGGTCTCAGGGCCCACGACCGCGACATCGCTCCCGGACAGGGCGGCCGCCACGACCGCCTGGGACGACGAGCCGAACGGCTCCATGCCGCCACGGCGGGCCAGGGTGGTATGGGTGCTCCCGTCCGGCAGCTTCTGCCAGGCGTGGCGGCCGATGACGACCGTGATGTCGCGCTCGACGTGGCCGTCCTCCTTGGAGGTGGTAATGACGTCGAGGCTGTAATTGTCGCGGCCGTTGACCTCGATCGTGCCGGTGGCCACCGAGTCGTCGGTCTCCTCCTCGAACGAGGCCCGGAAGCTGGTGACGTCGCCGGTCCTCTCGGCCGCGCTGGACACCACGCTGATCGGGTCGGGATCGTCGGCCCCACGCGCCAACAAGGCGGCGCTGGCCGCGACCGCGACCAGCGCGGCGGCGGCCGCGAGGTACCGGCGCCAGGGGTGGGCACGGCCGTGACGACCGGTGAGCGAGATCGGCGTGAGGGTGTCGGTGTCGGACATGGCGCGCTCCAGGATCGAGGCGTAACGGACCGATCCCGGGGCCGGGGGAGCTTCGGTGCGCGACGGATCGAGCGGTGCGAGCAGTGCGTCCATCGGGTCGTCGATCATGGGAGGCCTCCTTCCGCATTTCGGGATCGTGCCGGAGATGTCCGGGAACCCGCGCTCTCTGTCCGGTGCAGGGCGTCAGCCAGGCGGCGCCGGGCCTTGTGGAGCCGCAGGGACACGGCGTTGGGCGTGCAGCCCAGCAGCACCGCCATCTCCTGCACCGGCAGCTCGTCCCAGGCGCGCATGATCAGCAGGTCGCGGTCCTCGGGCGACAGCCGCGCCAGCGCTCGCCACAGCTCGCCGCCCTCGTGCGACCCGGCCTCGACCGGCGGGGGCGCCGCCAGGCCGGCGGCACGTGTCCGGAGCCGGTGCTGGCGGCCCTGGCTGCGGCGCTGGTTGGCGAGGACTCGGCGGGCGGTGCCGAGCAACCACAGCCGGGCGTCGCCCCCGTCCGGCGGCACGTCGGCGCGGCGGCGCCAGGCCACCGCGAACGTCTCCCCCGCCACGTCGTCGGCGTCGGCGGACGTGGTGCAGCGGCGGCGGGCATAGCGCCACACGTCCGCCAGGTGGGCGTCGAACAGTTCCCGGAACGCCGCGTCGTCCACGGCCGTCATATGTCCAGCTTGGCCCCGATCTGTCGGCGGTCGGCCATGAACGGGAACTCGGCCCGCACCTCGGCCACTCGCGCGGGGTCGACCTCGGCCACCAGCAGGGCCTCGGTGCCGGCGCCCGAGGCCAGGGTCTCGCCCATGGGGTCGACGATGGCGCTGTCCCCGGCGTAGGTGAGCTTGCCGCCGCCCGCCTGGCCGACGCGGTTGCAGCCGACGACGTAGGCCTGGTTCTCGATGGCGCGGGCCCGCAGCAGCACCTGCCAGTGGGCCCGGCGGGTGTCGGGCCAGTTGGCCGGGCACAGATAGGCGTCGGTGTCCGGGGCCAGCGCCCACCAGTCGTCGGCAAAGCGCAGGTCGTAGCAGACGAACAGGCTGGCCCGGAGGCCCTCGATGTCCACCGTGACCGGCTGGGAGCCGGCGGAGAACCGGCGGTCCTCGCCGCCGTAGGCGAAGCGGTGCAGCTTGCGGTAGCGGGCCGCCACCTCGCCGTCGGGGTTGGCCAGGACGAGCGAGTTGTAGGGCTGATCGCCCGGGACGGCGACCTCGGGGACCGAGCCGCACAGCCACACGCCGTGCTCCTTGGCCTGCGACACGAGGAACTGCGACGACGGGCCACCCTCGGGCTCGGCGGTGACGTCGGTGCGCATCGAGAACCCGGTCGAGAACGTCTCGGTCAGCACCACCAGGCGGGCACCGGTGCCCGCAGCCGCCTCGATCTGGGGGGCCAGCCGGGCGAAGTTGGCCTCCTTGTCCTCCCACACGATGTCGTGCTGGACGACCGCGACCTTCATCACACGACCTCCGGGAGCTTGGCCAGGCGGGCCACCGCATCGTGCAGCACCGCCGGCCGCTTGGCGAACGAGAAGCGGACCAGGTGCCGCCCCGCCGCCGGGTCGGCGTAGAACACCTGGTTGGGGACGGCCACGACGCCGCACCGGTCCGGCAGCTCGCGGCAGAACGCCATGCCGTCCGCGTCGGGCCGCAGCGGGCGGATGTCCACGGTCACGAAGTACGTCCCCTGCGGGCGGAAGACCGTGAAGCCGGCGCCGGCCAAGCCCGCGCACAGGATGTCGCGCTGGGCCGCCAGGTCGGCGGCGAGGCCGGAGAAGTAGTCGTCGCCCAGGTCGAGCCCGGCCGCGATGGCGGGCTGGAACGGCCCGCCGTTCACGTAGGTGAGGAACTGCTTGGCGGTCGTGACCGCGGTGACCAGCTCGGCCGGGGCACACACCCAGCCGATCTTCCAGCCCGTGGTGTTGAAGGTCTTGCCGCCCGACGAGATCGCCACCGTCCGCTCGCGCATGCCGGGCAGGCTCGCCAGCGGGATGTGCTCGGTGCCGTCGAAGGTGAGGTGCTCGTACACCTCGTCCGTCACGACCAGCAGGTCGTGCTCGATGGCGACCGAGGCGATGGCGGTCAGCTCGTCCCGGGACAGGACCGTGCCGGTGGGGTTGTGCGGCGAGTTGACCAGCAGCAGCCGGGTCCGCGGCGTGATCGAGGCCCGCAAGGCGTCGACGTCGAGCCGGTAGGCCGGCGGCTCCAGGCGGACGAAGCTCGGGTGGGCGCCGGCCATGGCGATCGACGCCTGGTAGCTGTCATAGGTCGGCTCCAGCACCACAACCTCGTCGCCCGGCTCGCACAGCGCGAGGCAGGCGGCGGCGATGGCCTCGGTGGCGCCCGCGGTGACCAGCACCTCGGTGTCGGGGTCGTACGCCAGGCCCCAGAAGCGGGCCTGGTGGCGGGCGATCGCCTGGCGCAGGACAGGCACGCCGCGCCCGGGCGGGTACTGGTTGTGGCCGGCCCGGATGGCGGCCACCGCCCCGTCGAGCACCTCGGGCGGGCCCTCGTAGTCGGGGAAGCCCTGGCCGAGGTTGATGGCCCCGGTGCGAACGGCCAGCGCCGACATCTCGGCGAAGATGGTCGTGCCGAACCCCTGCAGCCGGCTGGTGAGGTACGGGACGCGGTCGGACACCCGCGCCAGGGTAGGCCGGGTCGAAACCTGACGGTGTGTCAGATAGGTTCAGCCCCGTGGACCTGAGGGAGAGTGCGGACGACCGGGCGTTCCGGGACGAGGTGCGCACCTTCCTGGAGGACAGCCTGCGGGGGGACTTCGCCGCGGTTCGCGGGCGAGGTGGGCCGGGCGACGAGCACTCCTGCTACGAGGAGCGCCGCGAGTGGGAGCGCCACCTGAGCGCCCACGGCTGGACCTGTGTGGGCTGGCCGAAGGAGCACGGCGGCCGGGGGCTGTCACTCCGCCGCCATGTGGCGTTCTACGAGGAGTACGCGCGGGCGCAGGGACCGGGGCGGGTCGGCCACATCGGCGAGACGCTGCTGGGGCCGACCGTGATCGCCTTCGGCTCGCCCGAGCAACAGGCCCGCTTCCTGCCGCCGATCGTGACCGGCGACGAGCTCTGGTGCCAGGGCTACTCCGAGCCCGACGCGGGCAGCGACCTCGCCAACGTGGCCACCCGGGCCGAGCCCGACGGCGACGAGTGGTTGGTGACCGGCCAGAAGGTGTGGACGTCGCTGGCCCAGTGGGCGGACTGGTGTTTCGTGCTGGCCCGCACGTCCCCGCCGGCCGAGGGCGTGCCCCGGCACAAGGGCCTGTCCTACCTGCTGGTCCCCATGCGCCAGGACGGCATCGAGATCCGGCCCATCGTGCAGCTGACCGGCGACAGCGAGTTCAACGAGGTGTTCTTCGACCGCGCCCGCACTGGCGGCGACAACGTGGTGGGCGGCGTGGGCCGCGGCTGGGCCGTCGCCATGGGCACGCTGGCGTTCGAGCGGGGCGCCTCGACGCTCGGCCAGCAGCTCAACTTCCGCAACGAGCTGGCCGCCATCACGGCCCTGGCCCGGCGGACCGGCGCGGCCGACGACCCGGTCATGCGCCAGCGCCTGGCGCAGGCCCACATCGGGCTGGAGATCATGCGGCTCAACGCTCTGCGGACGCTGGCCGGCAGCGAGAGCGGCACGCTGGGGCGCGAGGCGCTGGTGGGCAAGCTGTACTGGGCCACCTTCCATCGGGGGCTGGGTGAGATCGCCATGGACGTGCTCGGCGCCGCGGCCCTCGCGGGCGGTGACGAGGACGTCGCCGCGCTGGTCCGCCTGTTCCTGTTCAGCCGGGCCGACACGATCTACGGGGGGTCGAACCAGGTGCAGCGCAACATCATCGGGGAGCGCGCGTTGGGACTGCCGAAATGATCGCGGAGCCACCCGGCCACGGCCTGCTGGACGGCAAGGTCGCGCTGGTCACCGCGGCGGCCGGGACGGGCATCGGCTCGGCCACCGCCCGCCGCCTGCTCGCCGAGGGCGCGGAGGTGGTGATCAGCGACGCCCACGAGCGCCGCCTGACCGAGACCGCGGCCGATCTCGGCGACCCGTTGGCGGTCCCCTGCGACGTCACCGACGAGGACCAGGTGCAGCGCTTGTTCGCCGCCGCGGTCGAGCGCCACGGGCGGATCGACGTGGTGGTGAACAACGCCGGCCTGGGCGGCACCGCCGACCTCGTGGACATGACCGACGCCCAGTGGCACAAGGTGGTGGACGTCACGCTCACCGGCACGTTCCGCTGCACCCGCGCCGCGCTGCGGGTGCTGTGCCCCCAGGGCTCGGGCGTGATCGTGAACAACGCCTCGGTGCTGGGCTGGCGGGCCCAGGCGGGCCAGGCCCACTACGCCGCGGCCAAGGCCGGCGTCATGGCCCTCACCCGCAGCGCGGCCATCGAGGCCGCGCCCCACGGCGTCCGGGTCAACGCGGTCGCCCCGAGCCTGGCCATGCACCCGTTCCTGGCCAAGGTGACGAGCGACGAGCTGCTCGACGAGCTGGCCGGCCGCGAAGCCTTCGGCCGCGCCGCCGAGCCGTGGGAGGTGGCGACGGTAATCGCCTTCCTGGCCAGCGACTACTCGACGTACATGACCGGCGAGGTCGTCAGCGTCAGCTCCCAGCACCCGTGATGCTCAGCCTCGACGACCTGCGCGCCGCGGTGGGCCAGGACCTGGGCACGAGCGATTGGGTCGACGTGACCGCCACGATGCTCGAGCAGTTCGACGAGGCGACCGGCGGCGGACCGGAGTACCTGGCGCTGGCGCTCACCAACCGCGTGCTGCCCGACGTCGTCACGGTGGACGCGTCGGCCGGCCTCAACGTCGGCACGGACGAGGTCCGGTTCCCGGGCTCCCTGGCCGCGGGCGACCGCGTCCGCGGCCATGCCGTGCTTTCGTCGTGCAGCGAGGTCAGCGGCGGTGTACAAACCGTGATGCGGGTGACGCTGGAGGTGGCAGGCCGCATGGAGCCTGCATGCATCGTCGATGCCGTGAGTCGCTGGCTCGCTTGACGCGACCACGGAACGTCAAGCTCACGGCTCAACAGCTGGCGGTCCGACTAGGTTCACTCTCCGTCCACTGGACGATGTGACGCACGGTGTGTCTAGGATCGGACGATTCGTTCACTACAGGGGGGAACGTAAATGCGCAGGATCCGCGTCGTCGCGGGAGCATCGCTGGGTGCCCTTGCCCTCGTCAGCACATCGGTCGCCGCCGGAGCCGCACCGAC
>Ga0209814_10000335_pt1 | contig 15017 bp, 16 predicted proteins | sample SoiMetdeltSBSDD1_FD_187597 | JGI IMG/M metagenome (GOLD analysis project Ga0209814, IMG submission 187597) | Bulk soil microbial communities from a Populus tree surrounding site in Tennessee, USA - Soil MetaG P. deltoides SBSDD1 (SPAdes) (version 2) | ecosystem: Environmental > Terrestrial >... | reverse complement strand
CTTCATGCTCTGCGCGCTCGTGACCGCCTCGCCGAACCGGTTGCCGACGATCAGCTGGAGCAGGGTGACGGGGATCGCGACGATCAGCGCCAGCTTCACCGCGCCGCGGAAGACCTCGACGTCGTGGCGGCGCAGGAAGTGCCAGCAGCTCACCCCCAGCATCACGGTCGACCCGAAGATCAGCCCCGCGAGCATCGTGTGCAGGTACGCGCGGAGCGCGAACCCGTTCGAGAGGAGCGCCCAGACGCTGGTGAGCTGCGCTTCCCCGTTGACAATCTTGTAGCCGACCGGGTGCTGCATCCACGAGTTCGCAACCAGGATGAAGTAGCCCGAAAGCCAGGTACCGAGCACGGCGATCCAGAGCGTCGCCAGGTGGACGCGAGGCGATAGGCGGTTCCAGCCGAAGATCCAGAGCCCGAGGAAGGTCGATTCGAGCATGAATGCGGCCAGTCCCTCGATCGCGAGGGGCGCGCCGAAGACGTTGCCGACGAACTTCGAGTAGACGGACCAGTTCATGCCGAACTCGAACTCCTGAACGAGCCCTGTCGCGACGCCGATCGCGAAGTTGATGAGGAACAGCGTCCCGAAGAAGCGGGTCAACCGGAGCCAGGCGTCGTTCCCGGTCCGGTACCAGATCGTCTGCATGACGGCCACGAGCGGCCCGAGACCGAGCGTCAGGGGGACGAAAAGGAAGTGGTAGATCGACGTGGTCGCAAACTGGATTCGCGCAAGATCGACAGTCGTCGAGGCGATCGCGGCCATCCCGCGACGAAGCTAGAAACCGCGCCGAGTCGACGCATCGTCCAATGAGGATGAAGCCTGGGCCCGCTCGGGCGGTAAGAGTTCTCGTATGGACGTGAAGAGACATCGGCGGCAACGCCGGGACAAGATGGCCAAGGTCGTGGGCGCACTTTGGTTTGCGCGGATCATGTGGCGCGGCCTGCGTCACTGACCGAGCGCCCCTATCCGTCGGGCGAGCAGATCGAGCTCGCAAGCGGCGACCAGCGGGTCGTCGTTGTCGAAGTGGGCGCCGGCATCCGCACGTACACGGTCGGCGGTCTCCCAGTCGTCGACGGCTACGACGCACGTGAGCTCTCCCCCTCCGGCCGTGGCCAGTTGCTGATTCCGTGGCCGAACCGAATCGAGGACGGCAGCTACGAGTTCGACGGCCTTCGGCACCAGCTCCCGCTCGACGAGCCCGAGCGAGGAAACGCAATACACGGTCTCGTCCGGTGGGAGCCGTGGGAGGTCGTCGAGCGAGCGCCCTCGTCCGTCGTGCTCGAGTACGTGCTGTACCCTCGGCCGGGCTATCCATTCACGCTCGCGCTACGTGTCGAGCATGCCCTTGGCGCGGAAGGCCTGGAGGTCCGAAGCGAGGCGACGAACATCGGCGCTCAGGCTTGTCCGTACGGAGCCGGGGCACATCCATATCTCGCTGTCGATTCCGGCTCGGTCGATCATCTGGCACTCCAGGTGCCTGCGCAAACGGTCTTGCAGGCCGACGCGCGCGGGCTTCCCACCGGCTCCCGCTCCGTGGAGGGCGGCGCGTACGACTTTCGCTCGGCGAAGGAGATCGGAGGCGTGCGACTCGATCATTGCTTCACGGACGTCGTGCGCGAACGCGACGGCCGCGCCCGCGTGAGGCTCGGCAACGGGACGTCCCTGTGGGCCGACGAGAGCTACGGCTACTTCATGGTCTTCACCGGCGACGGATTGCCGGACGTGGACCGACGGAGCATCGCGGTCGAGCCGATGACCTGCGCACCGAACGCGTTCCGGAGCGGTGAAGGGCTGATCCGCCTCGAGCCGAGCGAGACGCACGTCAGCGTCTGGGGCATCGCACCGGCAGGTCTTGGAAGCTGACGACATGGGGCCTCCGGGGCGGTCAACAGCCTCGGAGGGATGATCGTCCAGTCGCCCTCGCCCTCTTCGGACTGATCGTCGCGCGGGCGGTCAACGCCTTTTTGGGACGGCCAAGTTACAACGAGTCGCGCGGGGGCGTCGGGCCGGCGTGAAGGGCAGCACGGCTTCGCCGACTGCCTAGACGCAAGGTTTCGCCCGGATCGGATGATGCACCACGACGTGCCCTGAAGTCAGTGTCGGCCGGAACCCCCAACAGCGACGACCAACAGGGAGGTTGACCGTGTGATGAGGCATCGGCTTCGGCGACCTTTTCTAGTACCTGATCATCTCGTTCACCCCGGCGCTGAGGACCCTGACACGCTCGGATGGCTTGGCCACCGCCGGTGGCGCCGCCGAGGCTTGCTTGCAAGGTCGGCCGCAGGGCAACTGCCCCTCGAGGGGTGACTCGCCGTGCCTCGCGTACCCGGCGCGATGCCACGCATCCCTCGTCCGAATCCGATCGAGCGCCGAATGTCGCGCATTCTGCGCGAACCGCCGTCGGTGCGGACGGCAGCCGGGGTAATCGTCACCGCCACTGCCATCGTCGTGGTCGGGGGCGGCCTCCTGATGTGGGTTCTCGACCATGACGAGTACCCGAACATCTGGGTCGGTATGTGGTGGGCTCTGCAGACGGTGACGACCGTGGGCTACGGCGACGTGACCCCCCGAAACACCTCGGGCCGAATCATCGCTTCTTTCGTGATGCTCGAGGGCATCGCCTTCCTGACGATCATCATCGCCGCGATCACGTCGACCTTCGTCGCGCGGGCAGCTGAGGAGCGGGAGGAAGCGGAAGAGGCCGGGGAGGAAAGGGCTGAGCAGCGGATCGAGGCCAAGCTCGACGAGTTGACCGTTCGTCTCGACCGACTGGAGACACAGCTTTCGCGGCTAAACAGCCCGTAACGAGTCGAGAGGCCTGCTCCCGCAAGGGCACGTCCGAGCGCTTCGGTTGACTGCTCGGGATGGCCCTTCGCGGCTGGCGGCCCGGCTCACGTGTGGAAAGGCTGCGCGCGAGCCATACATACGGCTACGTCTTGCTCCTGGTCGTACTGACGTACGTCTTCATCGTCGCTGCCCCGAACGAGAGCTGGGTACGCGGTGCGCTCATCCTGATCGAGACCGGAACGCTCGCGCTGGCGTTGTGGACCTCGGGGCTCGGCTGGATCCGAGCGACGTTACCGCTGGCGGTCCTGGCCGTCGGCGTGGCGATCTTGCAGCTCTTCGTCAGCGGCTCAACGATGCGGGGCCTCGATGCTGTCCTCGACGTGCTCCTGATCGCCGCAACGGTCGTGGTGATCGTCCTCGGCGTTCTCGATCAGGGCCAGATCAACCGCAAGTCGGTCACGGGCGCCGTGTGCATCTACTTGATCCTCGGGCTCCTGTTCACGTTCGTTTACGGCGCTGCCGCCGAGTTCGGCTCCGGTGCGTTCTTCGCCCAAGGGACCGACGGAACGCCGGCCGACCACATCTACTTCAGCTACGTGACGTTGGCAACTCTCGGCTACGGCGATTACACCGCTGCCTCGCAACCCGGCCGTTCTTTCGCGGTCGCCGAGTCGCTCCTCGGGCAGCTTTACCTCGTCACTGTCGTCGCCCTCCTCGTCGGGCGATTCGGACAGCCGTCGCGAGCTCGAGCCTGACGTTCGGCGAACGGCCGTCCACTGCCCGGAGTCGGCGAGCTAGGGAATACGGCAGGCGATCCTTCCGTCGTACTGCTCGTTCGGGGGCGAAGGCTCGGCGCGAAGAACGAGGCACGTGCCGTACTTCGTCTCGATGACGTCGTCTTCAGCCGGAATACGAGGCAGCTCGATCTCCTCGACGTCCTCCCAGCCGGATCCCTCGATGGTGATCAAGTACCGGTTCATTTTGACTTCTTCGTTTTCCGCTCCAGGTGGAGTCGGCGCATCACCCCGAGCGGACGATTTCGACGGCGATCTACGAGACAGGCTCCAGGGACTTCTGCTCTGGAGACGCGGTCGCAGCGCCAGAATCCTGCTCATCTTCGGCTTGGTAGGAGGCGAGCAGCCGCTTCTCCTCGTCGCGCCTGGGGAACATGAAGTAGACGAGCACCGCTCCGAGCAACACGGCGACGATCCCGGCGGTGTAAGCCCACTGGTCACCGTGAAGGAACGACGTCTTCGCCGCCGCGATGATCTGATCCTGAACTGAGGCGGGGTACCGCTGCGCCGTGTCGGCTGCGCTCGAGAAGGACTTTGTGAGCTCGGTCTGGACGGTGTCGTTGACGTTCTTGCCGGAGGCGGCGACCGCAGCTCCCGCAGCTGCGGCATAGCCGGCCGTCAGCAGCGCGCCGAAGATCGACTGCATGATCGCTCCGCCGAGGTCGCGCTGAAGGTCTGCGGTGCCCGATGCCATGCCCACGCGCTTGACCGGCACCGAGCTCGTGAGCGAGTGGGAGGCCGGCGTGCCGGCCAGTCCGACGCCGATGCCGACGAACGCGTAGCCGAGGGCGACCTTCCAGTAAGCGATGTTCTCCTTCCAAAGGAGCAGCATCGTCAAGAACCCCAGCAGCACGAACACATAGCCGAAGAGGAGCGTGAAGCGCGCGCCCCGGGCCTCGACGAGCTTTGCGGAACGCGGTGCCACGACGACCATGCACGCCGCGGCCGGCAGGATCGCCAGCCCGGCGTCGACTGTCGAATAATCGAGCACGTTTTGCAGGAATTGCTGGCCCACGAACATCGCGCCCATCAGGGAGCCGAAGACGATGATCCCTGCGCAAGCCGCCACCCAGAAGGTCGGCCGGCCGGCAGCGTGAAGGTCGTACAGCGGGTTTGCTGCCCGGCGCTGCCTGAGGTAGAAGGCGACCAGGCCTGCTGCGGCGACCGCGAACAGCCCCAGGATGAGCGCGGTCTCGCCCGGAACCGCAGCGAAGTTGATGCCCAGGATCAGCGCGCCGACAAGCACGATCGAAAGAACGCCGCCGATGTGATCGACGGGCTCGCTGGTCTCGTTTACGTGGCTCGGCACGAACATGAAGGCCATCACGAGGGCGATCACGGCCAGCGGCAAGGTGAGTAGGAAGACCGACCCCCACCAGTAGTGCTCGAGCAGGATCCCCGAGCAAAGCGGTCCGAGCGCGGCGATCGCGCCTCCCGTCGCCGCCCAGAGCGCTATCGCCTTCGTCCGTGCCGGCCCTGACCAGAGCGCTGTGATCAGAGCCAGCGTCGTGGGGTACGCCATCCCCGCCCCGAGGCCACCGATGACCCGCGCGCCGAACAGGACGTCGATGTTCGGCGCCCAGGCGGCCAGGCAATCCGCCGGCACGGTCACGACCATGCCGAGAATCAGGAGGAGCTTGCGTCCGTAACGATCTCCAACCGCGCCGAAATAGAGGACCGAGGCGGCGAGGCCAAGCGAGTAGCCGACCGCGACGAGATTGAGCGCCGTCTGGGAGGCGTCGAACTCCCGGCCGATTGCGGGCAGGGCGACGTTCGCGACCGCGAGACCCAGGTTCGCGACGGCCGCGACAGCGATTAGCGAGCCAAGGACGAGACCTGCCCGTTCCGGGACAATCGACTCTTCCGCAGGAGCCACGGGAGCTCCGTCATTCCTGACTGTCGCCTCGGTCACTGCGTCATCGCCTCGAGCGTTGCGCGAAAGGCTCTCGGCCAGAAAGCGGCGGCGCATCGTCCGGTTCGGGTGAACGAAAGCTCCGAGTGACGTGCGAGGCTCGCCGACATGGCGGAGACGGTGTCGACCCCAGAGGTTGCGCACGCGATCGGGCATCACCATGACGCACCTGGCTCGAGCCATCGGGCCGAGTTGGTCGAGATCCTCGAGGCGGTGGTACTAGCCGTGGTCGCAGTAGCGACGGCGTGGAGCGGCTACCAAACCGCGCGCTGGGACAGCCGCCAGGCGAAGCTCTACGGCATCTCCTCGAAGGATCGGGCGCTCGCGAACAAATCTGCGACCAGAAGTGGCCAGCTGCAGCTCTACGACTCGACCACGTTCTCGTTCTGGCTCCAGGCGAGATCTCGCGACGATCGGGCGGCCGAGCGGCTTTTCGAGCGACGTTTCCGAATCGAGTTCCGCCCGGCATTCGCCGCGTGGCTGGCGACCGATCCGTTTCGCAGCGCGAAGTCGCCGCCGGGGCCGCTTCTCATGCCCCAGTACCACAACGCCGCCGCCGACAGGGCGAAGGTGTACGACGAGAAGGCGACCGAAGCCTTCGAGGCAGGCAACAAGGCACGCGAGACCGGCGACAAGTACCTCCGAAACACAGTCTTGCTCGCGACCATCCTCTTTCTCACAGCACTCGCTCAGAAGTTCAAGGTCGAAGCAGTGAGGTTCGGGCTGCTCGGGGTGTCCGCGGTCCTGCTGGTGATCGGGCTCTACTTCGTCGTGACGTACGCGCGCGCGTAACGGTCGACCCAATTCATCCCCATGGGATGACCACGAGCGGCGCGGCCACACCTACCGTCGGTGCCTTGGTGAGCGCGAGAAGCGACACAAACGGCAGGCGCCCGCGGGTGCTCGTGCTCGGCGGCGGCTTCGCCGGCGTGGGCGCCGCGCAGAAACTCAAGAAGGCCGACGCCGACGTCGTCCTCGTCGACAAGCACGACTACCACACCTTCCAGCCGCTGCTGTACCAGGTGGCGACGGGCCTTCTCGAGCAGCCGGCGGTTGGTCACCCCCTGCGGGATCTCTTTCACGAGCAACCGAACCTGCGGGTGCACCAGGACACGGTGACCGAGATCGACCTCGACGCGAAGCGGGCGCGATTCGACAAGCTCGACGACCTGGAGTTCGACTTCCTCGTCCTGGGGCTGGGCGCGGAGGTCAACTTCTTCGGGGTCGAGGGCGCCGCCGAACTTGCCTTCCCGCTCTACACGCTGGCCGACGCCGTCCGGCTCAAGGAGCACGTGCTGCGAGCCTGGGAGGCCGCCGACAAGGATCCTTCGCTCGCCGACGACGGAGCTTTGAACGTCGTGGTCGTCGGCGGCGGACCTACCGGCGTCGAGACGGCCGGCGCGCTCGCCGAACTCTACAAGGCCGTCTTCCGGAAGGACTACCCCGATCTGCCGCACGAGCAGGCGAGGATCGAGCTCGTCGAGGCCGGCCCGGAAATCTTTTCGATGTTCAAGCCCGACATCCGTTCCTACGCTGAGAAGGCCCTGGAAAAGCGCGGCGTGGACGTCCGCACCGGCGAGGTCGTCGAGTCGATCGCGCCCACCCGAGTCACCCTCAAGTCGGGCGAGGTGCTGGCGGCTCATACCCTCGTCTGGGGCGCGGGGCTACAGGGCAACGCGCTGGTTCGATCACTCGGGCTCGAGCTCGAGCGCGGCAACCGGATCGGCGTCGACGAGGAGCTCCGCGTCCGGGACCACCCGGACGTGTACGCCGTCGGTGACATCGCGGCGATCACGGACGAAAAGACGAGCCAGGTCCTGCCCCAGCTCGGATCCGTTGCGCTCCAGTCCGGCGAGCACGCAGGCGAGACGATCGTGCGCCGACTAGCGGGTAAGGAGACGAAGCCGTTCAAGTACCGCGACAAGGGCACGATGGCAACGATCGGCCGCGGCTCCGCCGTGGTGCAGATGCTGGGCGGGCGCACGATGAAGGGCAAGACCGCTTCGCTCGCCTGGGGCACCGTCCATCTGGCGCTCCTGCCCACGAACGAAGCCCGCGCGAAGGCCGTGGTCGACTGGGCCGGCGCCGGTCTGACCCACCAGCGCCAAGCGCGCATCACCGTCGAGACATGAACTTGCGAGGAGAGGAGACACGCCCATGACCACGACCGTGGCGACACGTGAAATTCGGGCTGCAGGCGATCAAGCCGCGGAGCCCGCAGACGTCTTCGTGGCCTTCGGGATCACGGGCGACCTGGCCAAGGTGATGACGTTCATGTCGCTCTACCGTCTCGAGCGGCGCGGCCTTCTCGACTGCCCGATCGTCGGCGTCGCCGTCGACGACTGGACGATCGAGGACCTGAAGGAACGCGCACGGAGCTCGATCGCGGGGGCGGGCGAGCGAATCGAGCCCAAGATCTTCGACCGCTTCGCCGATCGTCTCTCGTACGTCTCGGGCGACTTTGCCGACGCTGCCACGTACGAGCGGGTCGCCGAGGCGATCGACGGAGCCCAGCACCCGGTCTTCTATCTCGAGATTCCGCCGTTCCTGTTCGGAACCGTGGTCAAGGGGCTCGCGGAAGCAGGCTTGACGAAGAATGCGCGGATCGTCGTCGAGAAGCCGTTCGGCCACGACCTCGCCTCTGCGCGCGAGCTCGCGGACGAGCTCCACCAGTACATCGACGAGTCCCAGCTCTACAGGATCGACCACTTCCTCGGGAAAATGGGCACGGACGAGATCCTGTACCTGCGTTTCGCGAACGCGATGCTCGAGCCCCTCTGGAGCCGGAACTACCTCGACAGCGTCCAGATCACGATGGCCGAGAGCTTCGGAGTTGAGGATCGCGGCCACTTCTACGACCCGGTCGGCGCGCTCCGCGACGTCGTCGCCAACCACCTGATGCAGCTGGTCTCGGCCTCGGCGATGGAGGTGCCGTCGTCGGTGGAGGCGGACACGTTGAAGGACGCGCAAGTCGCCCTCTTCCGGGCGATCGCCGACGCAGATCCTGCGCACTATGTCCGCGGCCAGTACGACGGCTATCGCGATATCGACGGCGTCGCTCCGGATTCCCAGACGGAGACGTATGCAGCGCTGCGCCTCGAAATCGACAACTGGCGCTGGGCGGGCGTCCCGTTCTTCATCCGGACGGGCAAGCGGCTTCCGGCGACGCAAACCGAGCTGCGGCTCGTCTTCAAGCACCCGCCGCGACTTGGGTTCTGGAACCGTTCCCACCGGCCGGACCCGAACCAGCTGGTGGTCAAACTCGATCCAGCCACGGGCGTGAGGTTGATCGTCGACGCTCGTCGGGCCAGAGAGAACGTGCCGGAGCCGATCTCGCTCGATATGGAATTCGAGGAAGAGGGAGGTGAGGGCGCGGCGCCCTACGAGGTGCTGCTGCACGCGGCGATGATCGGCGACAGCAAACGGTTCACCCGCCAGGACGGCGTCGAGGAAGCCTGGCGGATCATGCAGCCGCTGCTGGACGCTCCGCCCGCGGTGCACTCCTACGCCCCCGACTCGTGGGGGCCGAAGGCAGCGGACAAGCTCGTTGCCGGTCATGGCCGGTGGCATAAGCCTTGGATCGCGTCATGACCGCCGTCGAGCCCACGACCGACCGGCGCCCCCAAAGCGCCGCAGCTCCTTCGCCGTTTCCACCGATCGCGGAGTACGCATTCATCTCCAACTGCCACACGGGCGCTCTCATCGCGCCGGACGGAGCCATCGACTGGCTCTGCGTCCCCAGCTTCGACTCCCCGAGCATCTTCGGCAGCCTGCTCGACCGCCAGGCCGGCTTCTTCCGCTTCGCGCCGTTCGGTATCAACCACCCGACGGCAGTTGCCTACCTGGCCGGGACGAACGTTCTGGAAACGACGTGGAAGACTCCGAACGGTTGGGTCGTGGTGCGTGACGCGCTGACCATGGCGCCTCGCGAGCGCGACGATACCGTGACGCCGCACACTCGGCCGCCCGCAGACGACGACGCAGACCATATGCTCGTCCGCACGGTCGAGGGGATCGAGGGCACGGTCGAAGTGGAGCTAGTCTGCGAGCCGGCATTCGACTACGGACGCACGCCGGCCGAATGGTCGCTTTCCGGTGACGACCGGCACGTGGCGAACGCGACGGGGGCCGGGCAAAACATCCGCCTCGAGACCGACCTCGCCCTCGGGATCGAGGAAAACCGGGTGCGAGCCCGCCACGTTCTCGGGCCTGGCGATCGCGCATTCTGCGCGCTGTCCTGGGACGAAGGGCTGACGGGGCCACAGAACGCCGAGGAGGCAGCGGAGCAGATCGACACGACCACTCGCTTCTGGCGCGCGTGGCTCGGCCGCGCTCGGATCCCGGACCACCGCTTTCGCGATCCGATCCAACGGTCGGCGCTGACGGTCAAGGGATTGACCTACATGCCCACGGGAGCGACGGTCGCGGCACTAACGACGTCTCTGCCGGAAACGCCGGGCGGTGAGAGGAACTGGGATTACCGTTACACGTGGATACGCGACACCACCTTCACGCTCCAGGCTCTCCACCTGCTCAACCTCGACTGGGAGGCCGACGAGTTCATGCAGTTCGTCGCCGACGTCGAGGTGACAGAAGACGGGTCGCTGCAGATCATGTACGGGATCGACGGGCGGCGCGACCTGACCGAGTCGATCCGGGACGAGCTCACCGGCTATGCCGGCGCCCGCCCTGTCCGAATCGGCAACGGAGCCTTCGACCAGCGCCAGAACGACGTCTACGGTGCGGCACTCGACTCGATCCTCCTGCACACGCGCCGCAGCGAGCGGCTGCCTCGACGCCTCTGGCCGATCGTCCAGGCGCAGGCCGAGTGCGCCACGCGCGTCTGGCGCGACCCCGACCAGGGGATCTGGGAAGCCCGCGGCGCTCCCCGACATTACGTCTCCTCAAAGCTGATGTGCTGGGTCGCGCTCGACCGTGCCGCACAGCTCGCCGCGATGCGAGGCGACGCCGAAATCGAGCAAAAGTGGGCCGCCATCGCCGAGGAGATCAGGGAGGATGTCCTTGCCAACGGGGTCGACGGGCGGGGCGTGCTGCGCCAGCATTACGAGACCGACTCGCTCGACGCGTCCAGCCTCCTCGCGGCAATCTTCGGCTTCCTCCCCGGCGACGACGAGCGGCTGCGGGCGACCGTCCTCGCGATCGCGGACGAGCTGACCGAGAACGGCTTCGTCCTGCGGTACAAGACCGACGAAACGGACGACGGGCTCGCCGGCAAGGAAGGGACGTTCTTGATCTGCTCCTTCTGGCTCGTCTCGGCGTTGGCGATCATCGGGGAGCTCCAGCGGGCGCGCGACCTGATGGAGCGGCTGCTGCGGGTGGCCTCGCCGCTCGGTCTCTACGCCGAGGAGTTCGACGTCGAGACGGGTCGGCACCTCGGTAACTTCCCGCAGGCGTTCTCGCATCTCGCCCTGCTGGAAGCGGCCGCGCGGATCATCGTGCTGGAGCGGCTGGCGGAGCGTTGAGGAAGGACGACGGACGGGGCAAGCCGAGGTCGCGGTTCGGGGCTGCGGGCCGAGTGGCACTCTTCCCGGCGCGTGCTGCGGCTCGCGTATCGCGTGGCCCGATCGAGACCGCGGCGGACGAGCACCTCGTTCCCGAGCTCTCCCGCCTCGCGGACCGGGCGTTTGCAAGCGACCTCCCGGAGCAGCTCGCGCGGTCGATCGCCGAGCACCAGGTCCTCGAGCGGGTCGCGGCCGAGCTGGCCGAGTCGGGCGCACTCGACTCGGCCGTGGAGAAGGCGCTTGCGAGCCCGCGGACGAACGAGATGGTGGACCGGCTCGTCAACAGCCCCGAGTTCAGGCAGGCGCTCAAGGACGTGGTCTCCAGCCCGGAGGTCCGCAAGGCGCTGACCGAGCAGAGCGCGGGGCTCGCTGAGGACCTGGCGGGAGACATCCGGCGCCGAAGCGTCGAGCTCGACGGGAGCATCGAGGCTCGGGTGCACCGGCGCCCTGCGGTCGGGCGCTCGAGCTACGCCGGGCTCGCCACGCGCGGGGTCGCCTTCGCCGTCGACGTGCTTACGATCGCGGCGATCTTCGCCGTGCTCGCCGGAATCTTTGCCCTGATCACCAACATCGTCGGGGGCCTGCGCCCAGCCTGGCTCGCCGGCGCCATCGCCGGCGGCGGCTGGCTGATCGTCGCTTCCGCCTACCTCGTGTTCTTCTGGAGCGAGGCCGGAAGGACGCCCGGTATGCATGTGTTGCACATTCGCGTCCGGGATCGGACGGGCAAGCCCCCCTCGCCCTGGCGCTCGCTCCTGCGAGTCGCAGCCACCTTCGTCTCGATCGTGCCGCTCTTCCTCGGCTACGTCACGGTCCTGTTCGACTCCCGCAGGCGTGGACTACCCGACCTCGTTGCCCGCACCGAGGTGGTCTACGACCGACGCTAGGCATTCAGCGTCGCGGTGATCTTGTCGATCGCCTCGCGCTCGGAGGCGCTGACATCGCCGATCTCACCCTTCTCCCGGTGCGCCGACGCCACCTTGTCGGCGACGTCGAGCGTGAAGCGCTTGTACGCGTCGACCTCGTCCGGGCTCGCCTTCTGCTCGAGCAGCGCGACGGCGTCACGGATGCGGCCCAACCCTTCCTGCTCGGCCTCCTCAGGCGTGTGGTAGCGCTTCACCTTCGGCGACTCTCCGACGAGCTCGTCGAGCAGCTCGCTGGCCCCGCGTGACTTCCGGGCCTCCGTGAAGGCCTTCGCCATAGCCCAGCTCTCGCGGAAGCTGCCCCCGCTCGAGGCCGTCAGGACGACGAGCCCAGCCGTCGGAGGGCCCTCGCGCACGAGCTCCCACTCCTCCTCAGTGAAGTCGGCCTTGCCGGTCATGCTGTTCCTCCTTTCGTCTGGGAGAGGGAACGCTCAGCCCGCCCCGGACCATAGTGCGATGGGGCTCGTCCCTACCCCCAGGTGAGCCGGACCCGGGGACCGGCTCACCCGAAGATTCCGGAAGCCCTGGCTAAGCCTCGACCTTCTCCGCTCGGATCAGGCCTACCGCCATCAGGTCGGCGGCGTGGACCCACTCGTCCGCAAGCGTGATCCCACCGGCCTTGGCGATCTTGTCGCGAAGCGGAATCGCCCAGCGGTGCTCGATCAGCGCCACCGCCGCGGCGGTTCCCTCGGGGATGGCGTCGCCGAGGTACCAGACCGCGTGGTCGTCGAACACATGCCCGTCCTCGAGCTCCATGGCGCCTGCGATGGCCCCTCGTTCGGCTCCTTCCTCGCCGCCCTCTCCGAATCCGACCAGCGCCCCGACGATCGCGCCGAACGTCTCCGCATCCTCCTGGTCGAGATCGCTCTGCTGAATCGCCTCGATCTCGCCATCGGAGTTCTTCCTCACCGCGAGCAGATCGATCACCCGGACGATGTCGTTCTCTTTCAGCCTCGCCAGCTCTGCCCGGATCTCGCCCGTGAAGTTGTCGTTGTCGAAGCCGACGACGAGCATCTGAACCGGGCCGAGCGTCAGCCCTTCGTCTGTATGAGTGGGAACGCTCATAGGCCCTGCAGCACTTTCTGCTTCTGCGCCTCGAACTCGGCGTCCGTCAGGACGCCCTGTTCGTGGAGCTGCCCCAGCTTCTGGAGCTGCTCGATCGAGCTGTCCGAGATGCCGCCCGCCGGCGGGGCTGCAGCCTGCTGAGCCTGCTGGCCCTCGAGCTGCTCCAGTCGCGCGTCGCGGTAAGCGTCCTCCTCGCGCCCCTCCTGCACCTTCTTGCCGGCGTAGTAAGCGGTACCGCCGACCATCGCGGCCCGCATGAGCGGGCGCCGTCTTCGCATCAACATCGCTTCGCCTCCTTCCTGCTAGACGCCGGCCGCGACCGGCTGTTCGCCATGCAGCGCGTCCTGCAACTGGCGCTCGGTGTCCTCTGACAGCGACGACTTCAAAACGGTTCCGCCGTACTTGCTCATCGCGGCGACAGCCTTGTCGGGCGTGGCCTTCTCGAGGATCAGGAAGAGCGCGGAGGTTCCCGGCTTGAGCATGTCGCGCACCTGCTCCTGGAACTCCCTGTCGATGCCGCTCTTCTCGAACTTCCCCATCAGGGCGCCCAGGCCGGCTCCCACGGCCATCCCGAGCACCGGCACGAAGAACAGGAGCCCGAAGAGGAACCCCCAGAACATGCCGTACGACGCTCCGGCGCCGACCGCGTGGTGGCTCGTCGAGACCCTGAACTTGCCGTCCTTGTCGCGGACGATCGACGCGATCGCATCGGGCTGGATGATCAGCTCGTCGGCGAGGTGATGGGCTTCTCTCTCGGCCTCGCCGGCAGTTGTCTCGTCCGGGTAGCCAATCGCGATCAGTTCCGCCATTCGGTCCGTCCTTTCGTCGTGTGCGTCTTCGTGAGCGAGGATCTCGGCGCGGCGCCGCGACGGCATCCTCCAGATGGGATGACCCGCTGAATTCGTCCCGATCGGACGATGCGTCGAGCGCACTGCGAAGGTCGACTTCGACGCGATGGTTCTGATCGTTGCGATCGTGATCGCGCTGTTCGTTCCGTGGCCGTGGAAGCTTCTGGTCCTCGGCGCGGGGATCGTTGCCGAGATCGGCGAGGTAATCTGGGGCAGGCGGCTGGCCCGGCGCTGGCGGCCGAAGACCGGCGCCGAGGCGATGATCGGGATGAAAGCCGAGGTCGTGTCGCCCTTGCATCCGCTCGGGCAGGTTCACGTCAACGGCGAGCTCTGGGAAGCGAGGTCGACCGTCGGCGGCGACGTCGGCGATACGGTCGTCGTCCGCGGCATGGAGGGGCTGACCCTCGTGGTCGAGCCCGTTATGGGAGGGGGTTCATCCCATTCGGACGATGCAAGCCCCGACCGACTCGGCTTCGCTCAGGCCGAGTACGAGCGAAAGGAGACGAATGGCGACTACAAGCTATGACGCCGGTTACAGCAGCGAGGACGCGTACGACGTCAGAGGCGGCGGGTGGATCACCTTTGCAGCCGTGATGCTCGGCCTCGGCGGGACGTTCGCAGTCCTCGAGGGCATCCTCGCGATCGCGAACTCGAGGGTCTACACGGGTCACCAGACTCTCGTCTTCAGCAATCTGAACACGTGGGGCTGGATCGTGCTGCTCCTTGGCGTTGGCATGTTGTTGTCCGCGTTCGGCCTGTTCAGCGGCAGCGAGCTCGCCCGCTGGTTCGGGGTCTTCGTCGCGAGCGTCAACGCGATCGGCCAGCTTTACTACGTCCCGGCGTATCCCTTCTGGTCGCTGGCGATGTTCACGGTCGATCTGTTGATCATCTACGGGCTCGTGGCCTACGCGGGGCACAAGCTCCGCAACGCTTGACGCTCGGGCCCAGCCCGAATCTCAACGACTGACGGCGCCGCTCCCGGGCGGCGCCGTCGGCCACTCGGAATGACATAAACCGGTCAGGCGAGAGCCTGGGGCGAACCGCGATGCTCGTCGCATGGTCTTCACCACCGACGGACGGGGCCCCAGACTCGCGGCCGGAGAACCGGCCCGGGTAGGCGGATGCGTCGGCGGCGGGCGGCTGCTCTCCCTCTCTCCCGTCGCCGACGC
>Ga0209814_10000334_pt1 | contig 15030 bp, 18 predicted proteins | sample SoiMetdeltSBSDD1_FD_187597 | JGI IMG/M metagenome (GOLD analysis project Ga0209814, IMG submission 187597) | Bulk soil microbial communities from a Populus tree surrounding site in Tennessee, USA - Soil MetaG P. deltoides SBSDD1 (SPAdes) (version 2) | ecosystem: Environmental > Terrestrial >... | reverse complement strand
CGAGCGCGCACGTAGATCGGGAGAACGTCGTCTGCGGCGCCGAACCCGTCCGCCAGCGAGACGTGGAGGCGCGCGCTCGGCACGTGGACGGGATCGCCGTCGGGCGGCACGCGAGCCCCGAGCCGCTCGAGCGCGTGCCGGTAGCGAACGGCGCCGCTGCCGACGCAGAGCGTCCCGGGCTCGAGCTCGAGGTCGTCCGGCGCGACCGCGTGCGGGCCGGGGACGAACACCTCGCCGCGGCGCGCGTCCACGACGGGGAAGGCGCCCGGCCGAGCGGTGGCGAGCGCATCGAGCGTCGAGACGCCCGCGACCGGGAGATCGAGCGCGAGGGCCAGGCCGCGGGCGGCGGCGAGGCCGATTCTCGTGCCCGTGAAGCTTCCCGGACCGGTGCCGACGACGAGAGCGTCGACGCCCGCGGGCTCGAGCCCCGCGTCCCGCAGCAGGGAGTCGAGGTCCTCGAGGAGCGCGCGAGGGGGCGAGACCCGCTCGCCGAGCACCTCCCCGTCCTCGACGAGCGCGCTGGTGGCGACGTCGGTCGCCGTGTCGAAGGAGAGCGTCACCATTCCTCGGATCCTTCTAGCAGCGCGTCGTCCGCCGCGGCGAGCGCGAGGACGCGCCGGTCGCCGCCCCCGTGCTCGAGACGAATCGCGGCGCGCGCGGGCGGGAGCGCCGCAAGGCCCGCCTCCGGCCACTCGACGAAGACGATCGCGTCGTCGAAGTACGGCTCGAGGTCGCCCCACTCCGCCTGGGAGAGGCCGGCGAAGCGGAACAGGTCGAGGTGCGAGACGTCGGGGTTGCCCGCGTACCGGTGGCCGATGGTGAACGTCGGGCTCGTCACCGGCGCCGTGACTCCGAGCGCGCGGCACGCGCCACGGACGAACGTCGTCTTCCCCGTCCCGAGCTCGCCCGAGACGGTCACGACGTCGCCGGAGCGAAGGCGCTCGGCGAGCCGTGCGGCGACCCGCTCGGTCTCCGGCGCGGACTCCGTGCGCACCTGGGCGACGCGCGCGGCCGGGCCGGGCCCGCCGGGGCCCGACCGCATCAGAACAGGCCGAGCTGGACGGAGTCGGGCTCGGCCGTCGGTGCCGGTACCGGCTCCTCCTCCACCACCGACGCATCGGCCACGCGGTCGAGCAGCGCCGGGATCCGGGCGAAGTCCTCCTCGAGCACCTTCAGCATCGACGGGGTGTACAGCGCCGCGGCAGGATGGAAGAGCGGGTACAGGAGCACGGTCCGGGCTCCGAGCGTCACCTCCTGTTCCTGCCCGTGCACGCGCGTGATCCCCGCCGGACGCCCGGAGAGCAGCTTCGTCGCGAAGTTGCCGAGCGTCGCGACGAGCACGGGCTCGAGCAGCTCGATCTGCCGGAAGAGGTGCGGCTCGCAGGCAGCGATCTCGTCGGGCTGGGGGTCGCGGTTCCCCGGCGGCCGGCACTTGAGGACGTTGGCGACGAAGACGTCCGCCCGCGTCAGCCCGATGCCCTCGAGCAGCCGGTCGAGGAGCTTCCCGGCCTGGCCCACGAAGGGGACGCCCTGCTGGTCCTCGTGGAACCCCGGTGCCTCGCCCACGAAGACGAGGTCCGCGTCGGGGCTGCCGGAGCCGAACACGACCTGGGTCCGCCCGGCGGAGAGCGCGCACTTCGTGCACGAGGCCGTCTGCTCCGCGTACTCCCGGAGCGCCGCTGCACGCTCGACGGCGTCCATCGGCGGTCAGTCTACGCCGCGTTCCGGATGCGGCCGCGCAGGCGAAAGCGCGTGCGCTAGTGCCCGCAGCCGCAGGAGCCGCCGCAGCAGCCGCCGCTGCTGTTGCTCCTGGCCGGAGCCGAGACGCCGGCCTTCACGCCCGCGCCGTGCACGGCGAACGTGGAGAGCTGCTTGAGCACGTTCCCGCCGCCGCACTCGGGGCACGACACCGCCTGCTCCGACGAGCGGACGAGCTCCTCGAAGTGCGACTCGCACTCCATGCACGCGTACTCGTAGATGGGCACGGCGCGAGTGTACTGTCGCGAGCGGTGGAGCGGTGGGCGGTGCCCGTGCTCGAAGGCCGGATCGTGCGGCTCGAGCCGCTGGCGCCCGGACACGAGGAGGGCCTCTGGCTCGCCTCGCGCGACGCGAGGACCTGGCGCTGGCTCAGCATCGTGCAGCCGGCGACCCGTGACGAGTGGAAGGCATGGCTGGGTCAGGCGCTCGCGGCCGCCGCGGAGGGGAGCGAGCTGCCGCTCGTGACCTCGACCGGCGGCCGGGTCGTCGGCTCCACGCGCTTCCTCGCCCTTCGGCCCGAGCACGGGTCCGTCGAGATCGGGTGGACCTGGCTCCATCCCGCCGCCTGGGGCACCGGCGCGAACGTCGAGGCCAAGCTCCTCCAGCTCCGGCACGCGTTCGAAGCCTGGGGCTGCCGCCGGGTCGAGCTGAAGACCGACGCGCTGAACGAGCGTTCCCGTGGCGCGCTCGAGGCGCTCGGCGCGACGTTCGAGGGAGTGCACCGGAAGCACATGCTCGTGCGCGGCGGCGAGAGCCGGGACAGCGCCTGGTACAGCGTCACCGACGAGGAGTGGCCCGCGGTGCGAGCGCGCCTGGAGTCCCGCCTCGCCGCCAGGGACACAGGCGCTGCTACCCTCCGGGCGCCCGGTATCCCGTCGCGGAACTGGAGCGAGGAATGATCGACACCATCGAGGTCATCGGCGCCGGCGGCCGCGTCGGCTCGGCCGTCAGCGCGCGGCTCCGCGAGCGTGGGCTGCGGCTCGGCGAGGTCGGGCCCGAGCTCGTCCTCCTGTGCGTGCCCGACCGGGCGATCGCCGAGGTGGCGCAGGAGATCCCGCTCGGCCCGTGGGTCGCCCACGTGAGCGGCGCGACGCCGCTCGCCGCCCTCGCCCCGCACGAGCGCCGGTTCGGGCTGCACCCGCTGCAGTCGTTCTCGAAGAGCCGCGGGCCCGAGCAGCTCGACGGGGCGTGGGCAGCCGTGACCGCCGGGAGCCCGGAAGCGCTCCGGGTCGCCATCTGGCTCGCGGAGACGCTCGGTCTCCGCCCGTTCGAGCTCGAGGAGGCGAGCCGTGGCGCCTACCACGCGGGGGCTGCGATCGCGTCGAACTACCTCGTCACCCTGCGCGCCGCTGCACGCTCGCTGCTCGAGGCCGCCGGCGCGCCTCCCGACGCGCTCGACCCACTCATCGGCGGCGTCGTGGACGGTGGCTTCGAGCTCACCGGGCCGATCGCGCGCGGCGACTGGGAGACGGTCGAGCGCCACCTCGAGGTGATCCGCGCCGAGCGGCCGGAGCTCGAGGGCCTTTACCTCGCGCTCGCCGAGGCGACGGCACGCGTCGCGGGGCGCGATCCGAGCGAGGTGCCGGCATGAAGGTCGTGCGCACGATCGCGGAGCTGCGGGCCCTGCTCGAGCCGGGAGGCGGCTCGGTCGGGCTCGTCCCGACGATGGGGGCACTGCACGGGGGCCACCTCGCGCTGCTCGAGGCAGCCCGCGCCGAGTGCGACGTCGTCGTGATGAGCCTGTTCGTGAACCCGGCCCAGTTCGGCGACCCGGGCGAACTCGACCGCTATCCGCGAGACGAGGCGCGCGACCTCCGGCTCGCCGACGAGGCAGGCGTCGACGTCGTCTTCGCGCCCTCGGCGGAGGAGATGTACCCGCCGGGGTTCCAGACCTGGGTCGAGGTGAGCGAGCTCGGCTCCGTTCTCGAGGGACGCTTCCGACCCGGCCACTTCCGGGGCGTCGCCACGGTCGTCCTCAAGCTGCTCCTCGCCGTGCGCCCGACCCACGTCTACTTCGGCCGCAAGGATGCGCAGCAGGTCGAGGTCGTCCGCAGGATGACCCGTGACCTCGGGGTCGACGTCGAGGTGCGTGCCGTCGCCACCGTCCGCGATGCCGACGGGCTCGCGCTGTCGTCGCGCAACGTCCTCCTGTCCCGCCGGGAGCGTCAGCGGGCGCTCACGCTTCCCCGCGCGCTCGCGACGAAGGACGCCGCGCGTGCCCGCGAGTTGCTCGCCGAGGACGGCCTGACCGTCGACTACGTCGAGGTCGCAGACTTCGACCCGCCAGTCCTCGCCGGCGCCGTCCGCGTCGGCTCCACCCGCTTGATCGACAACGTCCCGCTGGAAGGAGACGAAGAATGAGCATCCGCCCGCAGCAGCCCGGGCCCGCGACCCCGGCCCCCGGCAAGCTGCCCCTGACCGAGCTCCCGGAGATGAAGGCGCGCCGGCAGCCGATCGTGATGGTCACGGCCTACGACGCGCCCGGGGGCCGGCTCGCGGACCAGGCGGGCGCGGATCTCGTCCTCGTCGGGGATTCCGCGGCGATGACCGTGCTGGGGCACGAGTCCACCGTGCCGGCGACGATGGAGGAGATGCTGATCCTGACCCGCGCGGTGACGCGCGGAGCGAAGCGCCCCGTGGTCATCGCGGACATGCCCTTTGGCTCCTTCCAGGTCTCGGACGACGAGGCCGTTCGGAACGCGATCCGCTTCGTGAAGGAAGCGGGCGCCGACGCGGTGAAGCTGGAGGGCGCCGGCCCGATGCTCTCGCGCGTGCGCGCGATCGTCGGCTCCGGGATCCCGGTCATGGGCCACCTCGGCCTCACGCCGCAGTCGGCGACGATGCTCGGCGGCTTCAAGGCGCAGGGCCGATCGGCGGAGAAGGCGCTCGCGCTGCTCTCGGACGCGCGTGCGCTCGAGGCGGCGGGCTGCTTCTCGCTCGTTCTCGAGGCCGTGCCCGCACCGGTCGCGCGCCGCGTGACCGAGCGCCTCGCGATCCCGACGATCGGCATCGGCGCGGGCGTCGACTGCGACGGCCAGGTCCTCGTCTGGCACGACCTCCTGGGCCTCTACGAGGGACGGGCCGCGCGCTTCGTCAAGCGCTATGCGGACGTCGGCGAGGTCGTCCGCACGGCGCTCGAGAGCTACGCGGAGGACGTTCGCGAGCGCCGCTTCCCCGAGGAGCAGCACACGTACTCGATCCCGGCCGAGGAGCTCGAGGTCTTCGAGCGGGCGCTCGAGTCGAGCCGCGAAGCCGAAAGCTGGCTGTGATGGTCTAGAGAAGGGCGAACACGCCGACGACCGCGGCGAGCAGCGCTGCCCCGGCGCCGATCGCGGCGAGCGAGCGGAGCCAGCTCCAGCCGTGGACGACGCGGACCCCGAGGACGAGCAGCGCGAGCGACCAGGCGACGAAGGCGAGCTGCGCCACGAGCAGAGCCGTCTCCCCCGTGCCCTCGTCCGGGCCTCCCGCCCGGAAGGTGTCGCCGCCGTAGAGCGCGAGGCGCACGGGCAGTAGCACGAGGAGCGAGAGCGCGAGCGGAGCGAGCGCGAAGCCGACGAGCTGCCGCTCGCGCCTGAACCCGCCGAGGCTGCCGAGGAGCCTGGCGCCGAAGAACAGCGCGAAGCCCGCCAGGAAGTAGCCGACCGCGCCGTAGATCCCGCCGGCGACGAACGTCCAGACCGCCACGAGCAGGACGTCGTAGTCGTCCTTGTCGAGGAGCCCACCTGCGGTCGGGCTCGCGAGCACCGCGGCCATGCCCGCGAGCAGGACGAGCAGCAGGACGGGCTCCGAGCGCGCGGCGACGTCGTCGGGATCCTCCTCGCGGAGCGCGAAGAACACTGGGCGTGGGCTCACGAGCGTCGCCGGCACGCGGAGCCACCAGGCCCGGTCCGGCGAGAGCTCCCGCTCGGCCTCGGTCACGTCGAGCAACACGGGCCGAGGGTAGCCGGGATGCTCACGCTCCGGTCGCGCGAGGCAGGTCGCTCGCTGGACGTCCGGGCGCGCTCGTACGCTCGCGGGGATCATGCGGCGAGGCTCGTTCTTCGATCGCTTCGCGAACCGGGTCGCCTACTTCGCGGGCAATCCGGTCGCATTCATGGCCGCCGTCCTCCTGATCCTCGCCTGGATCGTCGCCGGCCCTCTCTTCGGCTTCAGCGACACGTGGCAGCTCGTCATCAACACGACGACGACGATCGTCACGTTCCTGATGGTGTTCGTCATCCAGAACACGCAGAACCGGGACGGCCACGCCACCCAGGTCAAGCTCGACGAGCTGATCCGCTCGGTCGAAGGGGCCCACAACGGCCTCCTCGACATCGAGGAGCTCTCCGAGGCGGAGCTGCTCGCGTTCCGGGAGAAGTACGTCGACCTCGCGAAGGCCGCACGCGACGAGATCCGCTCGGACGTCGGCGAGACCGGGAGCCCCAGGATCGAGTTCCCGAAGTCCGACTGAGCCCTACGCGGCAGCCGCGGCGGGCTCGGCGAGCACGCCGCGCAGGAACAGGCCCGTATACGAGCCCTCGATCTCCGCCACTTCCTCTGGCGTCCCCACCGCGATGACCTCGCCGCCCTCGTCACCGCCCTCGGGCCCGAGGTCGACGATCCAGTCGGCCTGCTTGATCACGTCGAGGTTGTGCTCGATGACGAGGACGGTATTCCCGGAGTCGACGAGGCGCTGGAGGACCTCGAGGAGCTTCTCGATGTCGGCGAAGTGGAGCCCGGTCGTCGGCTCGTCGAGGATGTAGAGCGTCTTCCCGGTCGCGACCTTCGAGAGCTCGGCGGCGAGCTTCACCCGCTGCGCCTCGCCCCCCGAAAGCGTCGTCGCCGGCTGGCCGAGCTTCACGTAGTCGAGCCCGACATCGTGCAGCGTCTGCAGCCGCCGCCGGATCTTGGGGATCTTGGCGAAGAACTCGAGCGCCTCCTCGACGGACATCTCGAGCACGTCCGCGATCGACTTGCCCTTGAACCGCACCTCGAGCGTCTCCTTGTTGTACCGCCGCCCGTGGCAGGTCTCGCAGGGTACGTACACGTCCGGGAGGAAGTGCATCTCGATCTTGATCGTCCCGTCGCCCTTGCACGCCTCGCAGCGCCCGCCGCGGACGTTGAAGGAGAAGCGCCCCGGCTTGTAGCCGCGCACCTTCGCCTCCGGTGTCAACGAGTAGAGCTCGCGCACGTGGGTGAACAGGTCCGTATAGGTCGCCGGGTTCGAGCGCGGCGTCCGGCCGATCGGGCTCTGGTCGATGTCGATGACCTTGTCGAAGCACTCGATGCCCTCGACGCCCTCGTGCTCGCCCGGCTTCACGCGCATCCGGTTGAGCCGGTTCGCGAGCGCCTTGAAGAGCACCTCGTTGACGAGCGTCGACTTGCCGGATCCCGACACGCCCGTCACGGCGACGAAGCGCCCGACCGGGAAGTCGACGTCGATGCCCTTCAGGTTGTGCATCGTCGCGCCCCGGACGCCGAACCAGCCGCGCCCGTCGTCGCCGCGCCGCGGCGGCACCGCGATGCGCCGCTCGCCGCTCAGGAACTTTCCCGTGATCGAGCCCTCGGTGTCCGCGACCGTGTCGGCGGTGCCCTCGGCGACGACCTCTCCCCCGTGCTCGCCGGCTCCGGGCCCCATGTCCACGAGCCAGTCCGACGAGCGCATCATCTGCTCGTCGTGCTCGACGACGAGGACCGTGTTCCCGACGTCGCGCAGCCGCTCGAGCGTGTCGATGAGCCTGCCGTTGTCGCGCTGGTGGAGTCCGATCGAGGGCTCGTCGAGGATGTAGAGGACACCCACGAGCTGCGAGCCGATCTGGGTCGCGAGCCGGAGCCGCTGCGCCTCGCCGCCGGACAGCGTCTTGGCCGCCCGGTCGAGCTGGAGGTAGCCGACACCGACGTTCTCCAGGAACGTCAGCCGCTCGCGGACCTCCTTCAGGATGCGCCGGCCGATCAGCTCCTCCGTCTTCGTCAGCTCGAGCTCGTCGACGAAGCGAAGCGCGCGGGCGACCGACATCTGCGTGAAGCCGTGGATCGAGAGCCCGCCGATCGTGACCGCGAGCACCTCCGGCTTCAGGCGCGCGCCGCCGCACTCGGGGCACGGCCGGAAGCTCATGTACTCCTCGATCCGGTCGCGCTGCTGCGAGGAGTCGGTCTCTCGATAGCGGCGCTGGAGGTTCGAGACGAGACCCTCGAAGGCCATCGTGTACTGCCGCTTCCTGCCCATCCGGTTCCGGTACGTGACGAACACCTTGTCTCCGCCGGTGCCGTACAGGAACCGGTCCTGCTCCTCGGAGCCCAGGTCGCGCCAGGGCGTGTCGAGCGAGATCTCGTACCGATCGGCGACGGCCTCGATGACGCTGTCGTAGAAGCTCTGGCTCCCGATCGTCCAGGGCACGAGCGCGCCCTCCTCGATCGAGAGCGACGTGTCCGGGACGAGCAGGTCGGGATCGATCTCGAGCTGCGCGCCGAGGCCGGTGCAGCGCGGGCAGGCTCCGTGCGGGGAGTTGAAGGAGAAGATGCGCGGCTCGAGCTCGGCGAGCGAGACCCCGTGCTCCGGGCACGCGAAGTTCTCCGAGAACGTCATCGACTCCGCGTTCTCGCCGACGACGTCGATCGTGACCAGACCCTCGGCGAGCGACGTCGCCGTCTCGACCGACTGTGTGAGCCGCTGTCGCAGGTCCGCCTTCATCACGAGCCGGTCGACGACGACCTCGATCGTGTGCTTGAACTTCTTGTCGAGCTCGATCTCCTCCTCGAGCAGCCGCTGTTCCCCGTCCACCTTCACGCGCGTGAAGCCGTCGCGCCGCAGCTCCTCGAGCACGTCCCTGTATTCGCCCTTACGGTCGCGCACGACGGGGGCGTTCACGGTGAACTTCGTGCCCTCGGGGAGGCGGAGCACCTGCTCGACGATCTGGTCGAGGGACTGGCCCGCGATCGGCCGGCCGCAGATCGGGCAGTGCGGTCTCCCGACCCGGGCGTACAGGAGCCGCAGGTAGTCGTAGATCTCCGTGACGGTCCCCACCGTCGAGCGTGGGTTCCGCGACGTCGTCTTCTGGTCGATGGAGATCGCCGGCGAGAGCCCGTCGATCGAGTCGACGTCGGGCTTCTCCATCATCTGCAGGAACTGCCGCGCGTACGCGGACAGCGACTCCACGTACCGCCGCTGGCCCTCGGCGTAGATCGTGTCGAAGGCGAGCGACGACTTCCCGGAGCCGGAGAGGCCGGTGACGCAGACGAGAGCGCCCCGCGGGATGCGGACCGTGACGTCTTTCAGGTTGTGCTCGCGGGCACCGTGGACGACGAGCTCTTCGGCCATGCGCCAGTCAGTCTAGCCGGTCGAACAGACGTTCGACCACGTTCCCCACCGGGCTCTCGGTCGGGGCTCGCCGCCGCTAGACGGCGTCGACGAGCTGCGCGCTCCGACGCGATCCGCGCAGGCACCAGCCGTAGTCGCGAGGCGTCTTCGCGAGCGCGCGGCAGTCGGCCTCGCGCTCCTCGTCGGTCCTCCGGAAGCGCCCGGAGATGATGCCGATCGCGCGGTAGCAGGCGCCTCGGAGGCGCAGCTCCAGTGACCTGCAGAGCACGGTCGCGCGCATGCCGTCGGCGTCGTTCGAGGTGATGTCCATCGCCGCGCCCTGGATGCAGATCCGCTCTGCGCCGTAGGGCCGCGCCAGCTCGCACAGCGGCACGATCTGCGCGGCGTCGCGCTCGTTCTGGGCCGAGGTGTCCCGGCCGAAGGAGATGAAGCACGCCTCCTTCCAGTCGGCGCGGAGCGTCGAGCACAGCTCCGCGATGCGCTCCCAGTCGAACCCGATGACCATCAGCATTCGAGTCGTCGAGCGCTTGTAGCACTCGTACCGGTCCGCCTCCGCGACTGCAGGGCACGGGTACATCGGGTCGTCCTCGCGCAGCCAGCGGGACGTCGCACCGTACATCGGCGAGATGTTCTCCATGAAGACGCCCCCCTTGCAGGCCTCCGCGTCCCAGTGCGTCGCCAGGCGCCTGCAGACGTCGAGGCTGCGGCGCACGTCGTACCCGGTCGTGAGCATCAGGCCGTGCCCGAGCCCGTGCAGGCACTGGTAGGCGAGCCAGGTGACGGCGCGCACGCTCCTGTCCGCGCAGAGGCGGCGCGAGACCTTCGCCAGCGACGCCCGCGAGTACGACTTCACGGCGAGCAGCGAGCGCTCGAGGACGCCGTGGTAGTAGCCGGACCAGCACGCGGACGTCCCCTGGGCGAACGTCCGCGCGACGTTGCCGTGGAAGCGGGCGAGCGAGGCGGCGCCGATCGTGTGCGCGACGCGATGGCATCCGCCCTCGTCCTCGGCGATCCGCCGCTCGAAGATCGCGAGCGCCGCCTTCGGGCCGCGGCGGAACGCGATGTTGCCGAACGCCTGCTCGACGCACGTCTGCTCGGAGCACTCGGCGAGCGTCGTGTCGTCCGGCCGGAACTGGCCGGCCACGGGATGCGGCGCGAGCGGTGGAAGCAGCGTTGCTGGACCTCCCGTCGCCTCGTCGGACGAGACCGCCGCGACGCCCAGCACGACAGCAACCGCGCCCAGCGCAAGCGATGCCAACACCAGCCTCCCAGAGGCAGGCCCGCCCAGCCCCATGACTCCACCGTAGTGGGTCAGCGCGAAAAGTCCAGCAGGCGCTCGCTCGCGGCGTCGTCGAGCGTGCCGTCTATGGATACGGCGTCGGCGGCGGCGGCTCGGGGCTCGGGGTGGGAGGCGGCGGCGAATCGTCGCCCGATCCCGTCCTCGATGCCTTGAGCTGACCGCGAACCTCGCCGGCGGCGTTGCGGACCGTGTGGACGTTGACGTACGTCGCACCCCGCCTGATGGCGCGGAGCTGCGCGTGCGTGATCGTCGCCCTGCCGCGCTGGCCGCTGCGGCACGGGCCGCACAGCGGGACGATCACGTTGCCCGCCTTGCCCGCACGCCCGATGTGCACGTGCGCGGCGACCGCGCGCCCGCTCAGCTTCCGGAACGTCAGCCGCCAGGTGAGGCGAGCGCTGTCCGACTCCAGCTCGACTGCCTTGCCCGTGAAGAGGCCGACCGCCCCCGACGGCACGCCGGACGGCTTCGGGACCTCGGACCGCGCACGGAGGTTTGCGGTGAGCGCAAAGGTGTCCTTCTGCGGTGCGGCGAGCGCGATGCCGGCGACAGCGAGCGCCGCTCCGACGAGCAGTACGAGTGGCTTGAGCATGAGCCTCTCCTTGTCCCGGGTCCAGATGCCCCCGGTCCTTCGGGACGCGCATGGGATCGGATTGCCGAGTCGGGCGTGGGTTCAGCGTCGCGCGGCGCGCCAGCGGCCGAAGATGAGCCCGCCGACGGTGAAGCCGAGGCCGAACGTCCCCAGCGCGAACGCGCCGATCGCGATGAACTTGCGCCAGAGCGAGAGCCGCGACCAGCGCCCGATGACCTCCTCCTCCTCCGCGGACAGCGGTTCGCCGCGGCGCTGCTTGCGTACGGCGCCGCCGGCCTGGAGGCCGAGGTAGATGTCGTCGAAGAGCTCCGGCGACTCGGTGGCCACGGTTCGAGTGTATAGCCTGCCCCGGCTGTGGCCGCCCGCGTTCTCCACGTCTCCGACCTGCACGTCGGCCGCCGCGAGACACCCGAGACGCTCGCCGCCCTGCGCGACCTCGCGGCCCGGATCGAGCCGGAGCTCCTGCTGGTGACGGGCGATCTCTCGCATCGCGGCCGCCGCGAGCAGCTGGAGCAGTCCTCGGCGGAGCTCGGGAGCCTCGGCGTCGTCTCCATGCTCGTCGTGCCCGGGAACCACGACATCCCGTACACGTTCCCTGCGCGCTTCACGCGGACGTACGTCGAATGGCAGCGCGTCTTCGGGACGCCCGACCCCGTGTACGCGTCGGCAGGCCTCCACGTCGTCGGCGCCTGCTCGGTTCGTCCATGGCGGCAGCAGAGCGGTGCGCTGTCCGAGGCGAAGCTCGCGAGGATCGAGACGTCCCTTCGCGGCGCGCCCGCGGGAGCGCTGCGCGTCGTGGCGCTCCACCACCACCTCGCCGCACCTCCGTGGCGCGCAGCGCGCAAGCGCCCGCTGAAGGACCGCGACCACGTGCTCGAGCGACTTGCGGGTGCGGGGGCCGAGCTCGTGGCCGCCGGGCACGTCCACCAGGGCGGAGTCGCGGAGCGCCGCGAGTTCGAGGCGCTCGAGGACGGCCAGGCGGGGTCCATCGTCCTCGCGACCGTCCCCGGCCTCGGCCGGCCGAGGCCGCGCCGCCGCGGCGAGGCGCGAGGCGTGAACGTGTACGAGGCGGACACGGCCTCGCTCACCGTGACGACCTTTGCCTGGGACGGCTCCGCGTTCGCGGAGACCGGGCGGAGGCTGTTCCCGCGTTCCTAGTAGTCGACTAGAGTGCGCGCCCGTGGAGCGCGCCCTCGACGAGCTCAGGCAGCGCCTTGCGGAGATCGACGATCTCGCGCGTGCACAAAGCGTGCTCTGGTGGGACCATGACGTGTGGATGCCGTCCCGCGGCGGCGCATCGCGCGCGACGCAGCTCGCGACGCTCGAGGGGCTCGTCCACGGCAAGCAGATCGATCCCCGCATCGGCGAGCTGCTCGACGAGCTGGCGCCGTACGCGGCGGAGCTACCGGCCGACGACCTCGACGCCTGTCTGATCCGCGTCGCGCGCCGGAACTGGGAGCGCGCCACCCGCGTTCCCGTCGAGCTGGCGGCCGAGCTCGTGCAGGCCGAGGCCGAATCGCATCAGGCCTGGGTGGAGGCGCGCGAGAACGACGACTTCGCAGCGTTCAGGCCCTGGCTCGAGCGCATACTCGAGCTGCGCGTGCGCTGGGCGGGGCACGTCGGCCCGAACCAGCCGCCCTACGAGGTCCTGCTCGACGAGTTCGAGGAGGGCCTTCGCCCGGAGGACGTGCGGTCGACCTTCGCCGTGCTGCAGCCGGAGCTCACCGCGCTCGTCGCCCAGCACGCGGACGACGACGCCGACGACGTGCTTGCGGGGCCGTTCCCGATCGAGGCCCAGGACCGGCTCTCGCGCGAGCTCGTCGAGGCCTTCGGCGGGAGCTGGGACGCGTTCCGGCTCGACCTGACGGTGCACCCGTTCCAGGTCACTTTCGGGCGGGACGACATCCGCCTGACCACGCGCTACGCGGAGGAAGATCTCAACTCCCTCTTCACCGCGATGCACGAGTGCGGGCACGGGCTGTACGAGTGGGGCTCGGGCCCCGAGCTCGAGCGCACGCCGCTGGCCGGCTGCTGGTCGTCGACGCTGCACGAGTCGCAGAGCCGCCTGTGGGAGAACGTCGTCGGGCGCTCGCTGCCCTTCTGGCGCTGGTTCCACCCGCGCGTGCAGCAGGCGTTCCCGGACCGACTCGGCCACGTGTCGCTCGAGGAGCTGCACCGGGCCGTGAACCGCACGCAGCGGAGCTTCATCCGTGTCGACGCCGACGAGACGAGCTACGGCCTCCACATCATCCTCCGGTTCGAGCTCGAGACCGCGCTCGTCTCCGGCGAGCTGGCCGTGCAGGACCTCCCGGAGGCCTGGAACGCTCGTTTCGAGGAGCTCATCGGCCTCGAAGTGCCCAACGACCGGCTGGGTGTGCTGCAGGACTCGCACTGGTCGAGCGGGTCTTTCGGCTACTTCCCGACCTACCTCCTCGGCTCCGTGCTCTCGGTCCAGATCGCCGAGCGGGCGCGGGAGGCGATCCCGGACCTCGACGAGCAGTTCGAGCGGGGCGAGTTCTCGGAGCTGCACGCCTGGCTGCGCGAGAACCTGTACTCGCTCGGCAGCAGGCTGACCCCGCAGGACACGATCGAGCGCATCGCCGGCGGCCCGATCGACCCGCAGCCGTACCTGCGCTACCTCGCCGAGAAACTCGACGCCGTCGCCACGGCCTAGCTTCTACGCGGCCGCGCGCCCGAAGCGCTTCTGGGCGCGGGCGCGCGCCCGTGCAGCCTCGACCTCGCGGTCGCGTGGCGGCGCGGTCGTCACGAGCTCGGCGAGCAGCCGCCGCGTCGCGTCGGCGACCTCCTCGATCGCGCGCCCGAACGCGGCCTCGTTCGCCTGCGACGGCTTCGGGGACCCGCTCACCTTGCGCACGTACTGGAGGGCCGCCGCCTGGATCTCGTCCTCGGTCGCGGGCGGCTCGAAGTTGTGGAGCGTCTTGATGTTCCGGCACATGTCCACCAGCCTAGCCGTCGCCCGTCGCGAGAGGGCTCTGCCAACGAAGACCGGGGAAACGGCTGTAGTCGCGGTCCGTCGTCACCCACTCGCACCCCGATTCGATCGCGAGCGCGGCGAGGTACGCGTCCGCGACGAGGTTGCCCTTGGCCCGCGAGTCGCGGCACAGCCGCTCGAAGATCGACCAGTGTCTCGGCCCAGGCTCGAGCGGGACCCGGTTCGGCTGCGCGCGGAGCGCTGACGCCTCGGCCAGCGCATCGGCAAGAGGCGTCGGGCTGCCGAAGATCCGGGGATGCGTGACGATCCTCAGGAACCCGCTCAAGACGACGTCGGCCAGGCCGAACCCGGTATCCGCATTCACCAGGCCCTCGAGCCAGCGACGACAGGCGGCGTGGTCCGGGAGCTCTGCGCGGTGCGCGTAGACGAGGATGTTGACGTCAGGAGCGAGCATCGTGCTCGTCCATCAGGTCGAGCAGCGCTGCTGTGTCGTCGAGGTCCACGCCGGGCCGAAGGCCGTCACCACGATAGGTCAGCATTGTGAACGGCTCGCGGCGTCCTGCCTCGGCGGGCGCGAGCGCTCGTCGTAGAGCGTCTTCGATCACGGCCGTCAGCGTCGTGCCGCGCTCGACCGCAACGCGCTTTGCATCGCGCAGGAGCTCGTCGTCGAGTCGAATCGTCGTCCGCATGCATCGTGATGTATCAGTGCTGAATCAATATGTCAAGCCTCGGCAGGCGGTGAGCGTATCTCGAGCGTGCGTCAAATGGGAACGCTGCGATCCACGCCGCCGAGCCGGCCGACGACGACTCCGGCCGCACATCCGAGTGATGCGGCGGCAGTGAGCACAGCGGCGAACGATCGCCAACCATCGCCGAGCCCGGACCCCCACCATCGTCGGTCGGACCGAATAGAGAAGCGGCCAGACAAGTGCTGCCAGGGCGGCGGCCGAGATCCGTGGCACGAGGAGTCCCCACACGCCGGACAACAACGCAGTCAATAAGATCGCGGCAAGGACGCCACAGATTGATACCTAAGTGCGCGCCGCAGCAACGAACCCAGAACCGACGGCATTGGCGCTCCTTCCTTGCGGAGGTTCGAACGTGCCGTGAGCTTCTTGTCGCCTCAAGGCACA
>Ga0209814_10000331_pt1 | contig 15097 bp, 11 predicted proteins | sample SoiMetdeltSBSDD1_FD_187597 | JGI IMG/M metagenome (GOLD analysis project Ga0209814, IMG submission 187597) | Bulk soil microbial communities from a Populus tree surrounding site in Tennessee, USA - Soil MetaG P. deltoides SBSDD1 (SPAdes) (version 2) | ecosystem: Environmental > Terrestrial >... | reverse complement strand
CCTTGACGACGCCCGAGCGCGTGGACCAGTGCTCGATGTCTTGGACGAAGTCGGCCGGCAGGTCCGTGCGGTCGAGTTGCCGCAGGAACGTGACCTTGGGGTGGCATGCCGAGACGACGACGGGAGCCAACAGCTCCTCCCCACCCGCCAGAACCACGCCGCGAGCGCTCCCGCCCGCGACCAGGATCCGGTCCACCGCCGCCCCGGTGCGCACCTCGGCCCCGAACGCACGCGCGCTGCGCTCGAGCGCCTCGGCCACGGCGCCCATCCCGCCCTCGGGGACGCCCCACGAGCCGAGCGTCCCGTCCCCGACATCGCCGATCTCGTGATGCGCCATCACGTAGGCGGTCCCCGGCTCGTGGGGACCGGCCCACGTCCCGATCAGACCATCGATCGCCATCACGGCCTTGACCTGTTCGGACTCGAAGAACCGGTCGAGCAGGTCGGCCACGCTCATCGTGAGCAGCCTCGTCACCTCGCCGACCGTGCGGACGTCAAGGCCGCGCAACCGCCACGCCAGGCGGAGCTGCTCGAGCAGGTCACCGGGGCGCTTGGAGCCGATCTGCGGCGGCGTGGTCATCAACAGTGGCCCGAGCACGGCGGCGAGGCCGCCGATCCACGCCTCCCAGCGTTCGAGCGCGTCGGCGTCCTCCTTGGAGAACTTCGCGAATTCGTCGTGGTTCTTGGACGGGTCGTCGTACTCGATCATCACCCGGCCGTCCGGGAACGGCACCACGTAGGGACCGACCGGGTGCACGCGGTACCCGTGCCGGGCGAGCCGCAGGTCGCGGACGATCGTGTCCGGCATCAGGCTCATCACGTACGACAGGGTGGTGACGCGGAACTCCGGATGATCGGGCCAGGGCTGGTCGGTCGCGGCCGCACCGCCGGTCTTGTGACGCGCCTCGCACACGACGACGCGTGCGCCGGCACGGGCGAGGTAGGCGGCGGCGACCAGGCCGTTGTGGCCGCCACCGATCACGATCGCGTCGTACGTGTTCGCGCTCACGCCGCCTCCGGAGTTGAACGGGCGTTCAGGGCGACGATACCCCTCGCCGTCGCTTCAGGCCGTTGGGTCGCCGGGGATCACCGGCGCGTGCAGGACCGGCGTCTCCGCCTCGGCGCCGGGCGAGGTCTCGGGCCGGTCCAGTCTCAGGATCGGCGCGATCACGATCGCGGCCAACGCGGCCGTGATCGCCAGGATCGCGTACATCCCCCGAGCCCCGACCACCGGCAGCACGAACGCTGCCGCGATGTAGGAGACCGAGACCGAGCCGTGCCAGATCCCCTCCTGCGCACCGAACACGCGGCTGCGCACCGAGTCCGGCGAGCGGCGCTGCATGATGTTCTGGTCCGCCACGTTGGTCAGCCCCTCGGCGGCGCCCCAGGCGGTGTTCAGCGCCAGGACGAGCCCGAACCACGGCGAGAGCGCGACCCCCAGGCTGAACCCGGCGACCAGGGCCGTGCCGATCACGAGCCATCGCGCCTCGTTGGCGGGGCGCAGCCTCCGGCCGAGCAGCGACCCGAGGATCGAGCCAGCGCCCCACAGCCCGATCATCACGCCGAACGCGCGGGGGCCCGCGTCGAACACCTCGACCAGCGGGACGTCCGCGACCATCGCCATGCCGACCCCGAGGACGAACACGACCCACCCGAGCGCCAGCCGCCGCAGCACGGGTTCACGCCACAGGTACCTGAACCCGGCCGCCAGCCCGCGGTACTCCGCCTCGTCTTCGCGGTCGCCCGAGAAGCGCGGGCCCCGCACCGACACGACGAGCAGCGCGGAGACGACGAACGAGACCGCGTTGATGAGGAACACCGCCGGTGCGCCCGCGGCCGCCAGCAACAACCCGCCGATCGCAGGGCCGAGCATGATGCCCAGGTTGCGACCCACCGCGATGAGGCTGTTCGCCCAGCTCACCTGGTCCTCGGGGACGAGGTTCGGGATCGCGGCGCCCGAGGCCGGCCAGAACGGTGCCTCGGCGAACGCGGACAGCAGGGCGACGAACACGAGCGGCCCCGGCACCGACGCGACCGCCATCCCCGCGAAGCACACGGCGGCGGCCAGGTCCGAGAGGATCATCACCCTGCGCCGGTCGAACCGGTCGCCCAACACGCTGGTGAGCGGCGCGATCACGCCCGTCAGCCCCTCGGTCACCAGCAACGAGGCGGCCAGCCACGCCGCCGACCCCGTCTTGTCATAGATCTCGAACATCAGGGCGGTGTACGCGGCCGCGCTCCCGGTGACCGAGATCGCGCGCGCGATCGCCAGCCGTCGGACGGCGGTTCGCGCCGGCGTCATCCCGCCGCGTCCTGCATCCGTGCGGCCTCGTCCTGCTCGAGGTATCGCTTCATCCGCAGCAGGACAAACACCGCGAGCCCGGCGGTGACGCCGCCGATCACGTAGGTGGTCTTGGGCCCGAGCCACGGGACGACGAACGCGGCCACGATGTACGCGAACGCCAGCATCAGATGCATCACGCCCATGAACGCGGCCGTCACGCGACTCCTCACGGCGTCCGGCGCCCGGCGTTGCCGCAGGTTCGTCTCGGCGACGATCGTCGTCCCGTCGGCCAGGCCCATGACGAAGAGCGACGCCACGGCCAGCGCGAACGAGGGCGAGACCCCCACGCCGACCCCGGTGGCCGCGATGATCACGCCCGCCGAGACGAGCCACGTCCCCTCGCTCCCCTCCCGCATCCGCTTGGCGAACAGCGACCCGAGCGCGGAGCCACCGCCCCACGCCGTGATCAGCAGGCCGAACCCGAACGACCCCGCCCCGAAGAACGCGGCGAGCGGCGCGTCGGCCACCATCGACATGCCCATCCCGGAGATGAACACGACCCAGGCAAGCAAGAGCGTTCGGAGCACGCGGTCGTGGCGGAGGAACCGGAACCCGGCCCGCAGCCCGTGGAACTCGTCCTCGCCCGAGCCGCCCGAGAACCTCGCGTGGACCGTCATGATGATCACGGCCGACACCACGAACGACGCGGCGTTGACCGCGAACACGACGTCCGAGCTCGACACCGCGAGCAGCGCCCCGCCGAGCGCGGGGCCGATCGCGACCCCCGAGAGCCTGCTCGCGCCGAGCAGGCTGTTCGCCCAGGTCGTTAGCTCGGGTCCGGCGACGTTGGGGATCGCGGCCTCGGAGGCCGAGAAGAACGGCGCCTCCGCGACCGCGGACAGGAACGCCCACGGCAGCAACCACGCCGGCTCGGAGGACAGCGCCATCATGCCGAAGCAGGCGGCCCCGGCGAGGTCCGACGCGATCATGACCTTTCGCCGGTCGAAGCGATCGCCCAGCATGCCCGCTGGAGGCCCGAGGAAGCCCTGCACACCGAACGTGAGCAGCAGCGACACCGCGACCCACGACGCCGAGCCGGTCTTCTCGAAGATCCTGAAGTTCAGCGCGGCGTAGGCGGCGGCGCCCCCCGTGATCGAGATCAGACGGGCGGTGGCCAGGCGACGAACGGCGGATCGGGGGGCGGACATCGGCCGAGTGTCCATCCGCCCCCCGATCCCCGTCTACCCGCCTACCCGGGCGGGGACGATCTCGCCGGCCTCGACGTCGTCGACCGAGGGCTGGGCGAGCTGCGCACGTTCGGCCCGCGCCTCGCGTCTGAAGGCTCGCAGCACCGGCACCAGCACCACGGCGCCGATCAGCCCGCACGCTCCGCCGAGCGCGTAGACGACCCTCGGCCCGAACGCCGCGACGGCGGGTCCGCCCAGGACGAACCCGATCGACAACGCGATGTCGATCATCGCCTCCGAAGCGCCCACCACTCGGCTGCGAACCGCGTCCGGCGTCCGGCGCTGCTGGATGCTCCGGTCCGCGATCATGATCACCGCATCCGCGGCGCCGCAGAGCACGAGCAGCGCGAGGATCGGCGGGAACCACGGCGACAGCGCGATGCCGGCGGTGGTGGCGCCCATCACGATCGTGCCGAGGATCAGCGCGCGCGCCTCGTTGCGCTCGTGCAGCTTCCGACCCGCGAGCGACCCGAGCACGGACCCGGCGCCGAACGCGCCGATCATCAACCCGTAGCCGGTCGAGCCCGACCCGAACAGCTCCGCGAGCGGGACGTCGGCCACCATCGCCAGCCCGATCCCGAAGACGAGCGCTACCCACGCGAGGACGATCGTGCGCAGCACGCGGTCACGCGCGATGAACACGAACCCCGCCCGGAACCCCCGGTGCTCGTCGTCGTGCTCGGTCCGATCCTCCGCGAACCGTCCACGGACGGTCGCGATGATCGCTGCGGACAGGACGAACGAGAAGGCGTTCAGGCCGAACACCATCCCGGGCCCGATCGCCGCGAGCAGCACGCCGCCCAGGGCGGGCCCGAGCATGATGCCCGCGTTCCCGCCGACCTGGAGAAGGCCGTTCGCCCACGCCAGGTCGTCCTTGCCGACCAGGTTCGGGACGGCCGCGGCGGAGGCGGACCAGAACGGCGCTTCCACGACCGCGGCCACGAACCCCAACGCGAGGAGCAGCGCCGGCTCGTGCACGAAGGCCAGCGCGAGGAAGCACGCCGCCCCCGCGAGATCGGACGCGATCATCACCCGCTTGCGGTCGAAGCGGTCGCCCAGCATCCCGCCGAGCGGCGCGAACACACCGGACACGCCGAACGTCAGCAGCAGGGACGCCGAGAGCCACGCAGCCGAGCCGGTCCGCTCGTAGACGGTGAAGTTCAGCGCCGCGAACGCGGCCGCGCCGCCGGTGATCGAGATCAGGCGAGCGAGCGCGAGCCTTCGGACGGCGCTGCGAGGTTGTGAGTTGGGACGCATCGGACGACTCCTGTTGCTCGGTTGGATCGAGGGACGGTGGTTCGGGCGATCCCGCCGGAGGGGCGGGGGTCGCGACCGCTAGACGGCCGCGATGAAGGACGGGATGAGACCCGTCTTCCTGCTCCCGAACGACACCTGGAGTCGCCTCATAACCGAGGGATTGTAGCAGCGCGGACCTTGCGAAGGAAGCATCTGTGACGAACGTCACATGGGAAACGCAACGTGCTACGGATCAATCCGGGAGGACGATGGACCGCGCGGCGCGGCCGCCGATCGCCGAGGTGATCTCGTCGATCACGTCCTGGCCCGCGGGGCTGTCGAGCGTGAGACCCATCAGCGCCGTGCCGCCTCGAGAGGCGCGACCCACGTCCATCGTGGCGATGTTGACGTCGTGCTCGCCGAGGATCGTCCCGACCTTGCCGATCACGCCGGGGCGGTCCTCGTACTCGAAGAACAGCATGTTGGTGGCGGGCGCCATCTCGATGTCGTACCCGTTCACGTGCAAGACGCGTTGGTCGTTGCGCTTGCCCAGCAGCGTCCCCGCGACCGAGACCTCGCCCGAGTCGGTCTCGGCCCGCACCGAAACCAGGTTCACGTAGTCGCTCGAGACCGACGAGCGCGTCTCGCTGATCGCGATCCCGCGTTCGCGCGCGATGATCGGCGCGTTCACGAATGACACCGGCTCGTGCACCACGCCCCGGAGCACGCCCTTCACCACCGCGAGGGTGAGCACGCGGGTGTCCGCCTCCCCGATCCGGCCGAGGTACTGGGCCTGCACGGTCCGAACGGCGCCCTCGGCCAGACCGGTCAGGAGCGCGCCGAGGCGCTCGGCGAGCGGGAGGAAGGGGCGCACGATCTCGGCGACCTCCGCCGCGGCCGAGACGTTCACCGCGTACGGGACGAACTCGCCGTTCAGCGCGAGGCGCACCATCTCGGCCACCGAGGTGCCGGCCTTGTCCTGCGCCTCGGCGGTGGAGGCCCCGAGGTGCGGGGTCGTCACCACCTGCTCGAACCCGAACAGCGGCGAGTCCTCCGGAGGCTCGTGCTCGAACACGTCCAGCGCGGCCCCGGCGACCCGGCCGTCCTCGAGCGCCTTCGCGAGCGCCTGCTCGTCGACGATGCCGCCGCGCGACGTGTTCACCAGCCGCGCGCCCTCCTTCACCAGCGCGAGTTCGCGCTCCCCGATCAGGCCCTCGGTCTCCGGCGAGCGCGGCAGGTGGATCGTGACGAAGTCCGACTGCACGAGCAGCGCCTCGAGGCTCGGCATCAGCTCGATGCCCATCTCCTTCGCGCGCTCGCGCGGCACGTACGGGTCGTACGCGATCACGCGCATCCCGAACGCGACGCTTCGCTGCGCGACGAGCGCGCCGACGCGTCCGAGCCCCACGATCCCGAGCGTCTTGCCCTGGAGCTCCACGCCCTGCCACTTCGAGCGGTCCCAGTGGCCGTGCTTCAGGTCCTCGTGCGCCTGCGGGATGTTCCGGGCCTGCGCGAGCAGCAGCGCGATCGTGTGCTCGGCGGCGGAGACGATGTTCGACGACGGCGCGTTGACCACCATCACGCCTCGTCGGGTCGCGGCGTCGACGTCGACGTTGTCGAGCCCGATCCCCGCGCGGGCGACGACCTTGAGGTTGTCGCCGGCTTCGATCACGTCCGACGTGACCTGGGTCTGCGACCGCACGACGAGCGCGTCGTAGGGGCCGATCGCCTCGGAGAGGCCGTCGGTCGCGAGCTCTGGTCGCACGTCGACTTCGAAGTCCCTGCGGAGGAGATCGAGGCCCGCGTCCGACAGGTTCTCGGTGACGAGCACCTTCATGACTCGGCCGCGCTCGCCTACGTCATGCGCCGAACGCGTCCTGGAAGACGCCCTCGGCCGCGGCGACCGCCGCGCCGCGCTTGACCGGGTGGCCGAGCCGCTCGAGCGTCATCTCGAGCGCGGCCAGGCCCCGGACGATATCGAGCTCGCTGAAGTACCCGAAGTGGCCGATCCGGAACACGGTGCCCTTGAGCGGGCCCTGCCCCGGCGCGATCACGCATCCGAAGTCCGACCGCATCCGGTCGCTGATCGTGTCGGCGTCGGCGGCCTCCGGAGCGCGGATGGCGGTGACGGTCCAGTTGTCCTCGAGCCCCTCGCCGAACAGGTCGAGCCCGAGCGCCTGCGCGCCGTCCTTGACCGCGCGCGAGAGCGTGCGGTGGCGTTCGAGCGCGACGTCGACGCCGTCTTGGAAGTACAGCTCGAGCGCGGCGTGCAGACCCTGCATCACGCTGATCGCCGGCGTCCAGGGATTCTCGGGCTCCGCCTTGTCCGCGTAGTCCTTGTAGATCGACCAGTCGAAGTAGAACCGATGCATCGTGGCCGCACGCTGCGCCGCCCACGCGCGCTCCGAGATCGCGACGAACGCGATCCCCGGCGAGGCGGACAGCGCCTTCTGCGACCCCCCGACCGCGACGTCGATCCCCCACTCGTCGAACGCGAACGGAACCGCGCCCAGGCTCGAGACGACGTCGACCACCACGAGCGCCCCGGCCTCGTTCGCGACGTGGGCGAGCTCGCGGATCGGCTGGATCACGCCGGTCGAGGTCTCGGAGTGCGTGAGCAGAACGGCCTTGGCCGGATGCTCCGCCAGCGCCGACGCGACTTCCTCCGGCACGACCCTGCGGCCCCAGTCGTACTCGAGCCTGCGCACGACCAGGCCGTGCGCCTCCGCGAGCTTGCTCCAGCGCTCGGAGAAGAACCCGGCGAGCGGCACCAGCACCTCGTCGCCCGGCGAGAACAGGTTCTGGATCGCCGATTCGAGTCCGCCGGTTCCCGACGACGTCATCAGGAGCACGTCGGCGGTCTCGGTCCGATAGAGCTCCCTCAAGCGGGCCGTCACGTCGCGCATCAGCTTCCCGAAGCCGGGTCCGCGGTGGTAGACGAGCGGGCTGCCCTGCGCGAGGAGCACCTCGGGCGGGATCGGGGTCGGGCCGGGAGCCAGGATGATCTCGGGACGATCCATCTCGACGTGCTCCTGTAGCGCTCTCTCGTCGGGTGCTCTGGTCGCCGTGCGGGGGTTCGTACCGTGCGTGCGCGGCCCATCTCGGCCGCGTCGGCTCAGCGTATCATCGTGTGTCTCGCCGCCAGGTTTCCGGCGGCGTTCGTCTGTCATGGCGACCCTGCGATTCCTGTTGAAGCGCTTCTTCGCCCAGCGCCTGCTGGGTCTGGCGATCGTGGTCACGCTGGGCTTCACGATCGGTGTGCTGGTCGCGGGGCCGATCTACGCGGACGCCGCCCGAGAGGCGATCCTGTCCTCCGCCGTCTCGACGGCCCCCGTCACCGTGAAGAACGTCCGGTTCCTGACCTACGGCAACCCCGCCTACGACTACGAGACGGCCAACGCGACCCTCGAGGACGAGGTCTCGAGCCTGCCGGTCGGCGAGATCGTCCCGCAGGGCCGCGGGACCGTTCGGCTGGTCGGGGCCGATCCGAACGCCCCGCTCTCGCTCACGGTCCTGTTCCGCGACGGCGCCACCGACCACCTGCCGTTCCGCGGCGAGCCCCCCCTGGGGCCCGACGAGATCGCGCTCCCCAGCGGGATCGCCCGGCTGCTCGGCGTGGACCTCGGCGACACGGTGACGGCGGTTGGGCCGACCGGGGAACAGGCCGAGCTCACGCTGGTCGGTCGTTTCGAGCCGCCCGATCGCGAGGACCCCTTCTGGTTCGGCGACCAGACACCGTTCCCGCCGCCGGACTCGACCGAGCTCTCCCCCGCGCTGATGGACCGCGCCGGCTACCTCGAGGTGGCGCCGGGGCTCGGGGTGACGAGCGAGTACGTGTGGGACGTCTACCTCGACCTGGTCGGGGTCCCGTTCGTCCGCGCGGAGCGGATCCCGCAGGAGATCGAACGGATCTCCGACGAGCTCCGCGCGACGCCCGAGTTCACGCAGCTGCAGGTGAGCACCGGGCTGGACACCCTCATCACGCTCGTGCGGCAGCGCGTCGAGGATCTCCGCGTCCCGATCTTCCTCGTCGTGTTCCAGATCGGCGCCGTCACGCTCGCGATCCTGGCTGGCGTCGGCTCGCTGGTGCTGTCGAGACAGTCCTTCGAGCTCGCCGTCTTGCGCAGCCGTGGGTTCTCGGGCGGCAAGCTGCTCGCAGCGCAGGGCGTCCAGGCCGTGTTCACGGCGATCGTTGCGTACCCGCTCGGCCTGCTGCTCGGCATGGCCCTGGCCAAGCTCGCCTCGAACGCGAACGGCCCGTCCCTGCCGGGCGTGCTGTTCCCGATCGGCCTGTCGACGTTCGCGCTCGCCCTCGGCGCGATCGGGGCGTTGATCGGCGGGATCACGCTGCTCCTGCTGTCGCTGCCTCACGTCCGTCGGACGATCCTGGAGGAACGGCGACTGCTCTCGCGCGAGGACCGGCCGCTGATCTCGCGCGTCCCGGTCGAGCTGTTCGTGTTGCCGGTCGCGCTGTTCACGTTCGTCGAGCTCCGAGGGACGGCCGTGCAGTCGACCAGCGCACGGGACCAGCTCGACCCCCTCGTGCTCCTCACGCCGACGCTCCTGATCTTCGCGCTCTCGTTCCTCGCGCTCCGGCTCCTGCTCTGGGTCCTGCGCCGGCTCGACCGTCCGGTCGCGCGCACCAAGAGCCTGCCGACCTACCTCGCGACCCGCCGGCTCAGCCGCTCCCCCGGCACGAGCTTCGCGACCTCGCTCCTGCTGGTGCTCGCGGTCGGGCTGCTCATCGTCTCGACCTCGTACCGGGCGATCGTGCTCCGCAACCACGAGGACACCGCGCACCAGCAGGTGGGTGCCGACTGGAACGTCCAGATCGCCGTCCCCGACGACCCGCTGATCGCCGCGCGCTCCGTCCCGCCGGACGCGGTCGCGGTGGTCCGGAGCCAGCCCGTGTTCGAGCTCCCGGGCTCGTTCACCCTCACGCCCTCGGTGATCGCGGTCGATCCCGAGCGGTACGCCACCGGCGGATGGTGGCGATCGGACTACTCGAAGACGCCGCTCGACACGTGGCTTGCGGACATCGAGGTGCCCGACCCCGCGGTGCCGATCTCGGGCGAGTCGTTCGCGGCGACGATCACGGCCGGCGCGCCCGCCGAGGGCCTCCAGCTCCAGGTGACGTACGAGACCGGCGACGATCACGTACGAACCGCGTCGGCCGGGACGATCGTGCAGGGCACGAAGACGTACGAGGCGGCGCTGGACGGCGCCGACGCTCTCCTGTCGATCAGCTTCCTCGAGGTGGCGACCGAGGCCCCCGACTCCTTCGCGCTCGAGCTGCGAGACGTCGCCGCGGGCGAACCCGTGACCCTCGGCACCTGGACGCCGCTGCGCTGGCGCGGGAGCGACGGCACCGTGACCCCGGCAGGGTCGGGGATCTCGGTCACGATCGACTCGGGTGCTGGACACGTCGTGGGGGGCATCGCACCTCCGATCGGCCCGCTTCCGGCACTGGTCTCCCCGGAGATCTCGCGGTCGCAGGGCTCGCCCTTCGTCGCGACGATCGGCGGACAGCGGCTCGACTTCCAGCAGGTGGCGCTCGCGCAGGCGTTCCCCTCGGTGCTCGGCGACTTCGTGGTCGTCTCGACCCCCGCGCTCCTGCGCGCGGCGGTGCGGATCCCCGAACCGGGGCTCGCGCTGAACGAGGTGTGGGCGATGGGCGAGGAGGATCCCCGGCCGGCCCTGCGTCGGGCCGGGATGATCCCGGGCCCGACGCAGGCGGCGGGCCCGATCATCGGGGCGCTCGCCCAGCTGCCCCAGTCGCTCGCGGTCGGGATGAACTTCGCGACGGCCGTCGGCGGGCTCGGGCTCGTCGTGCTCGGCGTGGCGATCGGGTTGTACTTCGCCCAGCGGCGGCGCGAGTTCGAGTTCGCCTCGCTTCGCGCGATGGGGACCGAGCCGGGGCAGGTCAGCCGCGTCCTGCTGCTCGAGCAGGGGCTCATGATCACGTTCGCGATCCTCGCGGGCGCCGGGATCGGGTTCGGCGTGCTCCGGCTGCTGATGCCGTACGTCGGCCGAAGCATCGGATCGGCGTTCCCGCCGCCGATCCTCGTGTTCGACTGGCCGGCGCTCGCGGTCTCGCTGAGCGCCATCGTGGCCGCGTCCGCGATCGGGTTGCTCGCGGCACTCCGCGCGCTGCTCCGCTCCTCCGTGACCTCGGTCCTGCGGGGTGAGGCCGAATGAGCCAGGAGGTGGGCGGACCGACGGGCCGACGGATCGAGTCCGAGCTGCGACGCGGGCCGGAGCCGATCGGCACCTTCCGCGAGGCGCTCGTGCGCTTCCGGCACGTGTTCAAGATCTATCGCGTTGCCGACACCGGCGTCGTCGCGCTCGGTGGCGTCGACTTCGAGGTGCGCGAGGGCGAGTTCCTGGCCGTCGTGGGGCCGAGCGGTTCGGGCAAGTCGACGATCCTGAACATGATCGGCGGCCTGGACCGCGCGACCGCCGGCTCGGTCGAGGTCGAGGGTCGCGACCTGGGACGGCTCGACGAGGACGAGCTCACCGCGTACCGGCGCGACCGCGTGGGCTTCGTGTGGCAGGGAACCGCGCGCAACCTGGTGCCGTACCTGAGCGTCGTCGAGAACGTACGGCTCCCATCGACCGCGAGCGGCGTGAAGATCCCCGCCGCGCGCCGGACGCCTCGCGAGCTGCTCGAGGTGGTGGGGCTCACGCACCGAGCGAACCACACGCCCGGCCAGCTCTCGGGCGGCGAGCAGCAGCGCGTGGCGGTCGCCGTCGCGCTGTCGAACCTGCCGATGATCCTGCTCGCGGACGAGCCGACGGCGGAGCTCGACAGCGAGTCGGCCGCCCTCGTGCTCGATGCCTTCCAGAGCGCGAACCACGAGTTCGGCGTCACGATCGTCATGGTCACCCACGACCTGCTGGCCGCGAAGCGGGCGCACCGACAGCTGCGGCTCCGCGACGGCCAGCTGCTCGTCGAGGGAAAGCCGATGGAGCCGCTCGGCACCGACGGGCGGGCGCGGCTGCCCGACGAGGCGATCGACGCGCTGAGCGGCGTGGACCTGGAAGTCGAGGTGCGCGACGGCGAGGTCCGTATCAGGCGCAAGGGAGAGGGGGGGCTCATCGGTGAGTGATCGCTGGCGGCCGCCGGGTTCCGAGGGCGCCCGCGCGCCCGCCCCACCGCGCACGCCGGAAGGTCGCGAGTCGCTGCTCTCGGGCACCGACATCGTCCGCACCTACCGGGGTGCGAACGGCGTCCAGGCCGTCCGCGGCGCATCGATCTCGCTCGCCCCGAAGGACTTCGTCGCGCTGATGGGGCCGTCGGGCTCGGGCAAGACGACGTTCCTCGGGGTGCTGTCGGGCCTGGACGCGCCGGACGCGGGCGAGGTCCGGTGGAAGGGCCGGCCGATCCGCGAGCTCTCGTTCGACGAGCAGATCGCGCTCCGCCGGAGCGGGATGGGCTTCGTGTTCCAGAGCTTCGGGCTGCTGCCGACGCTCTCGGCGGTCGAGAACGTCGAGCTGCCCCTGCGAGTCTCGGGGACCGACCTCTCAGAATCCAAGGATCGGGCCGAGACGTGGCTGGCGCGACTCGGGCTCGTCGACCGGATGTACAACCGGACCTTCGAGCTGTCTGCCGGGCAACAGCAGCGGGTCGCGGTCGCGCGGGCGCTGATCGGCGAGCCCGAGGTCGTCCTCGCCGACGAGCCGATCGCTGAGGTCGACACCGAGAACGCCGACCTGATCCTGGAGGCACTGTGGGAGGTGATCCGGCGCGGCGGCGCGGTGCTCGCCGCGACACACAACCCCGAGGTGCTCCGCTACTCGAGCCGGGTGATCCTGTTCCGCGACGGGACGATCGAGGCCGAGGGCAGGCCGGACGAGATCTCGGCCCGCCTCACCGTCGACTGAAGGTCCGACAGTTGGGTAGGCAGCGTCCGGTCGTGGACGTCTAGAACTGGAAACCGTGGAACGCGTCCTCGGTCTCGCAGGGCCGGAGGTCCTCGGCCGAGAGCTCGAGCGCCGGCGTTCCTCGACGGAGCATCCGGTCGAGCCACGAGCGCTTGCCCATTCGCCAGGCCACGGCTCGAGCGAGCGAATCCTTGCGCGCGTCGTGGCGCTTCTGCTGCTGGTTGAGGTCGCAGGGCATGTGCGTGATGTTCGGCTGCATCATGGCGCCGGCTCCTTCGGCGGGTGGAGCTGCCGGAGGTCGAACTCCGGATCGGCGAGCTGCTCGCGGTCGGGGTGTGTCTTCGCGACGATCAGCGGCATCGAACGCCGGACGTCGAACTTCCGGTTCATGCTGAACGTCGACAGGAGCCGGCCGTCCTTCAGCAGGAACGCCGAGAAGCTCCGGTCCTCGATGCTGCCACGCACGACCATATCGTCCCACTCGGTCGCGAAACCGGCCATCTGGATCTCGGCGTCGTACTGGTCCGACCAGAACCAGTGCGCGTCGTCGAACACCGCCGTCGGCCCGAGCAGGTTCTTCGCGACGTGCTCCCCCATCTTCTGGGCGTTGTCGAAGTGCTCGACGCGGATCGACCCGAACACCGGATGATCGTGCCGGGCGACGTCGCCGATCGCCCAGACGCCCTCGACGCTCGTCGCCAGGGTGGCATCGACCGGGATGCCGTTGTCGACCGGGACGCCCCCCTCGGCGACCTCGGTGACGGGCTCGACGCCGACCCCGACGACGGCGAAGTCCCCCTCGATCCGGCGCCCCTCCTTGGTGATCATCGCCTCGAACCGGCCGCCGCCCTCGAACCGTTCGGCGCCGTCGTGGAAGAACATCTCGACCCCATGATCGCGGTGCAGGGCCTCGATCGCGCCGCCGATCGTTGGACCGAGCACCCGCTCCAGGGGCGTCCCGAAGAACTCCACGACCGTGACGTCAAGGCCGAGCTGTCGGAGCGAGGCGGCCACCTCCGCGCCGATGAAGCCCATCCCGACCATGACGGCCTTCGAGCCCTCGTTCGCGGCCCGTTTGATCGCATCGGCGTCGGGCGCGTAGCGCAGGTCGAACACCCCGGGCAGGTCGAGGCCGTCGATCTTGGGCTTGCGGTTGCGAGACCCGGTGGCGATCACGACCTGGTCGAACGGCACGCGCTCGCCGCCCTCGAGCTCGACGACGCGGTCGGTGACGTTGATGCGCTCGGCCTTCGCGCCGAACCGCGCGTCGACGGCGTGGTCCGCGTACCACTCGGGGGGCCGGACGAAGACGTGATCGGACTCGCCGCGCAGGTACTCCTTCGACAGCGGCGGTCGCTCGTACGGGGCCATCGGCTCCGCTCCGATCAGAACCAGGTCCCCGTCGAACCCACCCTCACGGAGCTTGGCGACGGCCGTCCCGCCCGCCTCACCGGCACCGACGACGACGAAGGCAGTCACTCCTCGTCGACCAGGACCTTCAGCTCGCCGTCCTCTTCCTTGGTCTCGAACACGCCTACGGGGTCGACGGCTGGGCCCCCGACCGCCTCGCCGGTCGTGACGTCGAACTGGCTCCCGTGGCAAGGGCACTCGATGATCGTGCCGTCGAGCTCGCCCTCCGCGAGGGAACACTGCATGTGGGTGCACGTGTCGTCGAACGCGTGCAGGTCACCCTCGACGTTTGCGACCGCCACCTGACGCTCGCCCACGCCGAACGCGGTCACCTCGCCCTCGGGTACCGAGCCCGCCGAACCGACCTTCACCCACTCCGCCATGAACCCGCTCCTCCCCCGTCTCGTCGCCGCCCGCAGCGGGATGTCCACCCGGAACGGCTCCGCCGCAGCCTACCGTACCCCCCCTCGAATTCATCCACGCCGCCGCGCGAGGATGTCCGGGGTCAGGTACCCGATGATCGCCACCAGGTACAACGCCGCGAGGATCAGGAAGCCGTCGCGGAAGTCGATCGGCGCGAGCGCCGGGATCAACGCGCCGCCGACCCAGGCGAGCTGGAACAGGATCTCGTACCGGACGAACACCCTCCCGTACGAACCGCCCGGCGCCAGCCGCTGCATCAGCGTCTGGAACGCGAGCCGCCCCAGCTCCGATGACGCGCCCACGACGGTGGCGAACAGCACGAGCACCACGAGCTCGAACGCGAAGAACGAGAGTGTCGCGCCCACCCCGGCGCCCATCAGGCAGCCGATCACGACGGCCTCCTCGCGCAGGTTCGCCGGGAGCCGGGGCGCGATCAGGTCTCCCAGGAACGCCCCCGCCGTGGCCGAACCCGCGAGGACCGCGAACCACCAGGTCGGCTCCCCGCTGCGCCGGAGCGCGAACGCCAGCGCGAACAGCAGGAACCCGCTCGCGGCGCGCAGCCCCGCCGCGCCGATCGCCGGCGCGGTGAGCTGGGGGATCGCGCCGCGCTTGG
>Ga0209814_10000327_pt1 | contig 15190 bp, 15 predicted proteins | sample SoiMetdeltSBSDD1_FD_187597 | JGI IMG/M metagenome (GOLD analysis project Ga0209814, IMG submission 187597) | Bulk soil microbial communities from a Populus tree surrounding site in Tennessee, USA - Soil MetaG P. deltoides SBSDD1 (SPAdes) (version 2) | ecosystem: Environmental > Terrestrial >... | reverse complement strand
GCCTTCCTCGTCATCGGAATCGTGCTGCTCGTCCGGACGGCCGCGGCCGGCGGTGGCGCCGTCGGCTACCTGCTGGGAGGGTTGTTCCTCGCCCTCGGCGTCGCCCGGCTGACGATCGAGCGCAAGCGCCGTGGCCCGTAAGCTCCGCGGCTTCGAGCGGGTGCTCGACGCGCCCGCGCTGTTCGCGGTCGCATACGGCGAGATCGCGTCCTCGGTCTACATCGCGCTCGGGATCGTCGCCGCGGCGGCGCTCGGCCTGACGCCGCTCGTCCTCGTCGTCACCGGCGCGATCTTCCTCGTCGTCTCCCTCTCGTACGCGGAGGGCACTGCCGCTCTTCCCGAGGCGGGCGGCGCGGCGACCTTCGTGCGCCGCGCATTCAACGACCTCGCCGGCTTCGTCACCGGCTGGGCGCTCTTCCTCGACTTCCTCATCGTGATTGCGCTGTCCGCCCTCTTCGTCCCGCACTACGTCGGTGCCGCGTTCTCCGCTCCGACGTTCCGCGACGACCCGTGGGACGCCCTGATCGCCTGCGGGCTGATCGCCGTCATCACCGGCGTCCGCCTCCTGCGCAGGACGAAGCTCCACCTCGGATCGCTCGCGATCGCGCTGCTCGACCTCGTGGTGCAGGGCGTCCTCGTCGTGCTCGGGCTGGCGTTCGTCTTCTCGCCCGACGCGCTGTCCGGGGGCCTCGGCCTCGAGAGCGGGCAGAGCTGGAGCGACCTCGCGTTCGCGCTCCCGCTCGCGATGCTCGCGTACACGGGCCTCGAGACGGTCGCGAACCTCGCGGAGGAGGCGCGCGAGCCGGGGCGGACGCTCCCGCGCTCGCTCTTCTCCGCGATCGGGCTCGCCGTCGTCGTCACCGTCCTGATCGCGACGATCGGCATCTCCGCCTTCCCGGCCGCGAACGGCGAGACCGCGCTCGGCGACGAGTGGCTCGAGGCGCCGCTCGTCGGGGTCGCCGCTGCGTTCGAGGGCTCGCTGCCGGACCTCCTCGTCGACGCGCTCCGCGTCGCGGTCGGCATGTCCGGCGCGCTGATCCTCGTCGGCGCCGCGACGACGTCGTTCTCCGGCATCACCAGGCTCACGCGCTCGCTCGCAGAGCACGGCTCGCTCCCGCGGAGGTTCGCGCGCCTGGAGCGGCGGGCGCTCGTGTCGAGCGAGGCGATCGTGATCGCCGCCTTGCTCGCGATCGGGATGATCGTGACCACCGAGCTTGCGGCGGGGGGCGACCCGGGGTTCCTGGCCGCGATCTACTCGTTCGGCGTCCTGATCGCCTTCACGGCGGCGCAGCTCGCCGTGCTGGAGCTGCGCCGCAGCGAGCCGGACCTCGAGCGGCCGTTCCGAGCGCGCCCGGACGTGCGGATCGGGGGCCACGCGCTTCCGCTCCCCGCGCTCGTCGGGGCGCCGCTGACGTTCGCGGTCTGGGTCCTCGCCCTCGCCACGCACGACGGCGCCCGCTACGCCGGGCCTGCGTGGCTCGCGCTCGGGCTCGTGGTCTTCGTCGTCGTCCGCCGGTGGGAGCGGCACGGGCTGCTCGAGCAGGTGATGCCGGTGGAAGAGCTGCCCGCGGGCGCCGAGTTCGGGCGCATCCTCGTCCCGCTCAAGCTCGGCGACATTGGCGAGGAGATGGTCGCGACGGCGATCGCGCTCGCGAAGGAGCGCTCGGCGGAGATCGAGGCCATCACCGTCGTCCGCGTCCCGCGGAGGTACCCGCTCGAGGGTCCGCTGCCGCCCGAGGTGGCGGCGCGCGTCGACGCCTCGCTGGACGAGGCTCGCGCGCTCGGCGAGGAGCACGGGGTCGAGGTCCACACCGACGTCGTGCGCGCTCGCTCGATCGGCTACGCGATCGTCGACGAGGCGCATGCGCGGGACGTCGACCTCGTCGTCATGGGCTCCTCGGCACGCTGGCGCCGGCAGTCGCGGTTCTTCTCGCCGACCGTCGACTTCGTGATACGGAAGGCGCCGTGCGAGGTTCTCGTCGTCGCCTTCCCCGAGGGCGTCTTCCAGGAGTAACCTGACGGCCCGTGAAGGCAGTCGTCATCGGATGCGGGCGCGTCGGCTCCGGCGTCGCGAAGGGCCTCGCCGCCGGTGGCTGGGACGTCACCGCGGTCGATGAGGACGAGGACGCGCTGATCCGTCTCGGCCCGGTCTGGAAGGGCGGGTTCGTCGTCGGCCACGGGATGGACTCGCGGGTGCTCGAGCGAGCCGGCGTCGCCGACGCGAACGCGGCCGTGGTGTCGACGGACGGCGACAACACGAACATCGTCATCGGGCAGGTCCTGCAGAAGCGCTACGAGATCCCGTGCGTGGTCGTGCGAATCCTCGACCCGGCTCGCGCCGACTTCTACGCCCGCCGCGGCATGAGGACGGTGTGCCCGACGGAAACGGCGATCTCCGTGCTCCTCGAGACGGTTCTCGAGGCCGCGCCGGTTCCCCACGAGGCGGCCTGATGTACGTCGTCGTCGCCGGCGGCGGGAAGGTCGGGGCGAACTCGACCCGCACGCTGCTCGAGATGGGGCACGAGGTGACCATGATCGAGCAGCGAAGCGACCGCTTCGCGATCCTCGAGGAGGAGTTCGGGCCGGTCGTCATGCGGGGCGACGCGACCGAGATCAGCGTCCTCGAGCGCGCCGGGATCGCCCGTCCTCCCGAGCTGCTGCTCGCGGTCACGGGAGACGACGAGGACAACCTCGTGATCTCGCAGATCGGCAAGGAGGGCTACGGCGTCCCCAAGGCGATCGCGCGCGTGAACGACCCGCGAAACCAGACGCACTTCGCGCTCCTCGGCATCACGCAGACGGTCTGCGCGACGACGAACATCCTCGGGCTCGTCGAGCACGAGGTCCCCGAGCATGGGCTCGTGCGGCTGCTCGAGCTCCAGCGCGAGGGCCTCGACATCGTCGAGGTGCAGATCGAGGGCGGCTCGCCCGCCGTCGGGACGCGCGTCGCCGGCCTCAGGCTGCCCGAGGGCTCCCGTCTCATCTCGGTCTTCCGGCACGGCAGGACGGAGCTGGTGGAGCCGGGCACGGTGATGCGCCCGGGCGACCAGGTGCTCGCGGTCGTCACCGACGACGCGGCGCCCGCGCTCCGCAAGACCCTGCTGGGCGCGGCCAAGGGCTAGGCCGCTCAGGCGTCAGCGCCGCCAGTAGTTCCGGGTCAGCAGCACGACGACGGGCACGATCTCGAGCCTGCCGACCCACATGAGCAGGATCATCGTCACCTTGGAGACGTCGCCGAGCGGCGCGAACGAGGCGAGCGGCCCGGTGATCCCGAACCCCGGCCCGCCGTTGCCGAGCGCGCTCGCGGACACCGCCATCACGTCGAGCGTCCCCAGGTCGACGTTCGAGATCGCGGAGTCGATGCCGATGACCGCCGAGCCGACCACCCAGAACCCGATGTAGAGCAGGATGAACGCCGCAATCGCGCGCAACGTCCGCTCGTCCACCGGAGACCCGTTCAGACGGATCGGAAGGACGACCTCCGGGCTGACGGTCTGATCGAGCTCGCGTCTGAGGACCTTGCCGACCAGCAGGTGGCGCACGATCTTGACCGAGCCCGTCGTCGAGCCGGCGGAGCCGCCCAGGAACATCAGCCCGAAGAGCGTGAGCAGCAGCAGCATCGGCCAGAGGGCGAAGTCGGCCGTCGCGTACCCCGTGGTCGTGAGCACGGAGATCGCCTGGAACGTGCCGTCGCGGATCGCAGTTTCCCCCGACGCGATCCCGTAGCCCCAGACCTGGACGGTCACGGCGATCGACGCGACGAGCCCGAGAGCGAGGTAGAGGCGGAGCTCCTCGTCCCGCGCGAGGAGACGCGCGCGCCTGCGCACGAGGCCACGGTAGAGGAGCATGAAGTTGACGCCGCCGAGGAGCATGAAGAGGGCGACGATCCACTGCGTCTCGGGGGAGAACCCCGCCATCGAGTCCGGCTCCGTCGAGAACCCACCGGTCGGGATCGTCGAGAACGCGTGCGCGAGCGCCTGATACTCGGTCATCCGCTCGTCGATCCCGAGCCAGCCGAGCGACGCGAGCGCGAGCGTCGCCAGCAGGGTCAGGGCGACGTACAGCGTCCACAGCATGCGCGCCGTCTCCCGGATGCGCTCGGGGAGGCCCGCGACCTCCGGTCCGGGCAGCTCGGACTCCATCATCTGCCGCCCGCCGACGCGCAGGCGCGGCAGGATGGCGACCGCGAGCACGATGATCCCCATCCCGCCGAGCCACTGCGTGAACTGCCGCCACATGAGGATCGACTTGGAGAGCCCCTCGTAGTCGGTCACGACGCTCGCACCGGTCGTCGAGAAGCCGGACATCCCCTCGAGGTACGCGTCCAGCGGGTGGTCGAGCTGCTCGCCGCCCGCGAAGAGATAGGGCAGCGAGGCGAACCCGGCGGTGAGGAGCATCGTCAGCGACACGACGAGGAACCCCTCGCGGACGCCGACGTGGCCGGCCGAGCGCGCGCTCGCGCGCTCGAGGATGAGCCCGACGCCGCTCGTGATCGCGCCCGCCAGGAGGAACGGCCACACCGGCTCGCGGTACCAGAGCGCGACGGCGGCCGGGAACAGCGCCGCCACGCCGAGGTACTTGCCGAGCGTGCCGATCAGATTCGCGGTCGCCGCCAGGTCGACGACGAGCCGACGCCTGGGGCCGATCCGCCGGGCCGCGCCCTGGGGCAAGCTCAGAGGGCCTCGACGACGCGGGGGGCGTCCGCCGACTCGGTGAAGACGATCACGCGGTCGCCGGACTGGAGGACGTCGTCGCCGTGCGGGAAGATCGCCGTCCCGTTGCGGACGATCGCGCCGATCAGCGCACCGTGGATCGGCATGTCGCGGAACCTCGAGCCGACGTAGCGGCTCGTGTCGCGTGTGGTCACGTCGAGCACCTCGTAGCGGTTGCCCTCGAGCAGCGCGACCTGCTGCGTCCTCGGGTCGTGGGCGAAGCGAATGATCTCCTCCGCCGTGACGGCCCGCGGGTTGACGGAGACGTCGATGCCGGCGTGCTCGAACGCTGCGACGGAGACCGCCTCGTGCGCGATACCGATCGTGAAGGGGACGCCGTGCACCTCGGCGAGCGAGGCGGCGTACAGGTTCTTCGCGTCGTCGCGCATCGCAAAGATCGCGGCCTGCGTCTTGCCGATGCGCTCGCGCTCGAGGAAGTCGTCGTCGATGCCGGTGGCGTTGTAGACCCGTGCGTCCGGCAGCGCCTCGGCGACCTGCAGCGCCCGCTCCTTCGAGGCCTCGACGACGCGCACGCCGATCCCCTGCGAGAGGAGCACGCTCGCGATCGTGGCGCCGACGCGGCCGCCGCCGAAGATGACGACGTCGCGCACCGTCGCCTCGCCCGGGGAGAGCAGCGCGCCCCACTCCTTCGCCGCCTGCGGCGAGCCGATGACGACGATCCGGTCACCGGGCCGGATGACGTCCTCGCCTCCTGGAAGCAGCATCTCGCTCCCGCGGATGATCGCGGCCACCTTCGAGTCGCGCGGCGCCTTCGCGTCCCGGAGCGGAATCCCGACGACGTCGCCCGACGCGCCCTCCTGGACGTCGAACTCGACGATCTGCACCTGGCCCTCGGCGAAGACGTCGGTCTGCCGTGCGGCCGGGACGCCGATGATGCGGCTGATCGCATGCGCGGTCTCCAGCTCGGAGCAGACGACGAAGTCGACGTCCAGCTGGCCGGCCCGCCAGAGGTCGACGTACTCGAGGTTCGACGTCCGGATCACCGTCGTCGCGCGCGGGGCCTCGCGGCGCGCGAACATTCCGGCGACGAGATTCACCTCGTCGCGCGACGTGCACGCGATCACGAGGTCGACGTCCTTGATCCCCGCCGCCGCCAGGTCGTGCTGGCTCGTGCCGTCGCCCTCGTAGGTCGCGACGTCGTACCGGTTCGCGATCGCCGTCAGGCGGTGCCCCTCGGTGTCGAGCACGAGGATCGCGTGGTCGTGGTGCAGGGCCTCGACGATCGTCGACCCGACCTGCCCTGCACCGATCACGAAGATGCGCACGGTCGCGAAGCGTACTCCGGCCGACTCCCGGAAACACGCGTCCGCTACCGTGATCGCGTGCGCCTCGCGCCCACGCTCGCCGCCGTCGCCCTCGGCGGCGTTCTCGTCAGCGTGGCCGGCTCGGCGTCGGCCGCCGAGAACGCCGACAGCGCGTTCCGCCGGGCCGTCGTCGTCCGCGGGCTGGACTCGCCCGTCCAGGTCGTCTCCACGCGGAGCGAGCCTCGACGCCTGTACGTCGTCGAGCAGCGCGGGACGGTCAGGGTCGTCGAGCGCGGCCGGCTTCGCGCCGGGTTCTTCCTCGACGTCCGGAATCTCGTCGTCTCTGGAGGAGAGCAAGGGCTCCTCGGCCTCGCGTTCGACCCGAACTACGCGAAGAACCGGCTCCTGTACGTGAACTACACCGACCGGAACGGCGACACGCGGGTCGTCCGCTACCGGACGAACGGGCGCAGGGCGCTGACGGGGAGCACGCGGATCCTGCTCCGTGTGGACCAGCCGTACTCGAACCACAACGGCGGCAACATCGCGTTCGGCCCCGACGGGAGGCTGTATGTCGGCCTCGGCGACGGCGGCTCGGGCGGCGACCCCGAGGGTCGGGCCCAGAACATGGGCTCCCTGCTCGGGAAGATGCTCCGTCTCGACGTTCGCCGGCCCGGCTCTGCGCCCGAGATCGTGGGGCTGGGCCTGCGGAACCCGTGGCGGTACTCCTTCGACCGCCAGACCGGCGACCTGTACATCGGCGACGTCGGCCAGGGCGCCGTCGAGGAGGTCGACTTCACGCCGCGCGAGAGCCCCGGGCGCGAGAACTACGGCTGGGACCTGTACGAGGGCTCGCAGCGGTTCGAGGAGGGCGAGCCCGGCCCGGGCCAGCTCGTGTTCCCGGTCTTCGAGTACGGGCGCGGCTCCGGCAACTGCACCGTCATCGGAGGGTACGTCTACCGCGGGCAGGCACGGCCTGCACAGCGCGGGCGGTACATCGTGGGCGACTACTGCAGCGGCATCGTCTGGAGCTTCCGCGTGCGTTCGGGCGAGCGCACGAGCCTGCGCAGGGAGCCGTTCAGGATCCCCGGGCTGACGTCCTTCGGCGAGGACGTCGCCGGGGAGCTCTACGCCGTCGAGCAGGGCGGCACGTTGTACCGGCTGAGCTAGCTGCAGCCGTAGGAGCGGGTAACGACCGAGTGGTCGCAGGCACCGCGGCCGCAAAGCGGCCGCGCTTCAGGGACTTTCGTGCGCCGTGATCCGCGCTCGCGGATCTCGGCGCTGCGCACTCAACTCGCCCTGCGGCGCACGCGGGGCGGCGTCTGGCCGAGCGCCGCGTAGGCGAGCGTGCTCAGCGACTCGTTCAGCTCGCGCAGCTCGCGCGCGACGAGCGTGAATCCTTCCTGGTGCTCGGCGTTCCGGTTCAGCCGCTCGAGCTCGGCCGCGATGCGGTCGAGGCGCTCGAGGAGCGCGTCGAGCTGGCGGTCGCCGACGTCGGCGGGCTTCTCCATGTGTCCGATTCTACGCGCGGTCGAGGTCGAGCTCGGCGCGCGTGTGGACGACGACGGCATCCGCGCCGAGTCGGGTGAGCAGGCGCTCCAGCGCGCCGTCCCCGGTCTCGAGCGCCGCGACGCGCCGATCGGCGCCGAGCTGGGCCAGGGCGACGCGCGCGAGCGGCTCCGGGGCGTCCGTATAGACGCCGATCGCCCGGTCGCCCGCCGCGAGCGCGCGCAGCGCCGCCGACGCGGCGGCGTCACGGCGTAGGTAGACGGGCGCTCGCTCCTCGCTGAAGCGCTCGAGCAGCGTGCGCCAGTTGCCGGTCCCGCGCCGGTCGAGCTCGGCCGCCGCTTCGCCGCGGTCCGCCGGTAGCGCCTCGGGGTCGATCCCGAGCACCGGCGCGGCGGACGACAGCCACGCGCTCCACAGCGGGCGCGTGTCTCCGAGGACGCCGTCGAGGTCGATCGCAACGGCTCGGGTGCCGCTCACGCCGGCCTCCGCGTCCTCGTCGCCCGCTCCCAGAGCAGCACGCCCGCGACGACGCCCACGGCGTCGATCGCGACGTCGATCGGCGAGCCGTGCCGTCCCTGGACGAATGCCTGGTGCACCTCGTCGCTGACGGCGTAGAGCACCCCTGCGAGCACCGCGACGGGCGGGGTCGCGAGCGCGCGCGCGAGCAGCGCCCCGAGCACGGCGTACTCAGCGGTGTGGGCGATCTTCCGCAGCACGAGGTCCCAGCCGCCGAGGCCCGTGCCGAGGTCGGGGACCGACGAGAAGGCAAAGATCAGCGCCGCCCAGAGGACGACGGGGAGCCACAGGCGGAACGGACGGTGTCTGACACCAACGGGCCTCAAACCCGCATCGTTGCGTGGGGCGGTGTCAGACACCGTCCGATGATAGGCTCGCCGCGGACCAGGAGCGCGGTGAGGGAACCCGGTGCGAGTCCGGGACGGTCCCGCCGCTGTGAGGGGAGACGCTCCCCCGCCACGGAGCCACTGGCGCGAGCCGGGAAGGCGGCGGAGGAGGGAGCCCCGAGTCAGAAGACCTGTCGCGCTCCCCATAGCCGAACCCCTCGCGGAAGGAGGATTCAGGTGCTTCGCTCGTCAACCCTCGTCGCCGTCGCGGTGGTGGCGTCGCTCGTCCTGCTCGTCCAGAGCGCCGCCGCCGGCCCCGACGCCCGCCCCGCGCAGTTCCCGGTCACGATCACCACTCCGGCCGGCACCGTCACGCTCGCCAAGAAGCCGCGGCGCATCGTCTCGCTCTCGCCCACGGCCACGGAGTCGCTGTTCGCGATCGGCGCCGGCAAGCAGGTCGTCGCCGTGGACGACCGCTCCGACTACCCGAAGGCGGCGCCGAGAACGAAGCTCTCCGGCTTCACGCCGAACATCGAGGCGATCGCCGCCTACCGGCCCGACCTCGTCGTCATCGCCTACGACCCGAAGGGTCTGTCGACGGCACTGCGCAGGCTCGGCATCACCGTCGTCCACCACGACGGCGCCCGCTCGTTCGGCGGCGCGTACACGCAGATCCGCCAGCTGGGGCTCCTCACGGGGCATGCCGGCGAGGCTCGGGCGCTGATCTCGAAGATGCGGGCGGCGATCGCCAAGATCGTCCGCGCCGCGCAGCCGACCGGTGCCCGGCTCTCCGTCTATCACGAGCTCGACCCCGACCTCTTCTCGGCGACGTCGAAGACCTTCGTCGGGAAGGTCTACGCCGCGCTCGGGATGCGGAACATCGCCGACGCCGCCGACTCGCTCGGCACCGGCTACCCGCAGCTCTCGGCCGAGTACGTCGTCGCCGCGAGCCCGGACGTGATCGTCCTCGCGGACGGTGTCTGCTGCGGACAGAAGCCGTCGACCGTCGCCGCCAGGCCCGGCTGGGACAGGATCAGCGCGGTCCGGACGGGCTCGATCGTCCGCATCGACGACGCGATCGCGTCCCGCTGGGGGCCGAGGCTCGTGAGCTTCTTCCGCGCGATGTCCTCCGCGCTCGCCCGCCTGCGGTAGCGCACGTGACCGTCACCGCCGCACCGGCGACCGCAGTCCGCGCCCGCGGGCTGACACCGCTGTGGGCAGGCGGCGCGGTTGCGTTCCTGCTCGTCTCCGTCGTCGCCGGGGTGGTCGTGGGGCCGATCGACCTCGGCGTCGGCGCGATCCTGGAATCCGCGGCGGCGAAGCTCCACGTCCCGGGGGCGACGTCGTCGCTGACGCCGACCGAGGAGGCGATCCTGTGGGAGATCCGCGTGCCCCGCGTCGTGCTGGGCGCGCTCGTCGGGGCGATGCTCGCCCTGGCCGGGGCGACCTACCAGGGCGTCTTCCGCAACCCGCTCGCGGATCCGTACCTGCTGGGCGTGGCCGCGGGAGCCGGCCTGGGGGCGACGATCGCGATTGCCTACCTGCCCGAGGGGCTCCGCGGCCAGCGTGCGCTTCCGGTCGCCGCGTTCCTCGGCGGGACGGTCGCGGTCGTTCTCACCTACGCCGTCGGGCGCTCCGCGCGGCGCGAGCGCGACGCCGCCACCCTGGTGCTCGCAGGCGTGACGGTGGCAGCCTTCTTCACCGCCTGGCAGACGTTCCTCCAGCAGCAGAACGCCGACACGTTGCAGCAGGTGTACTCCTGGATCCTCGGGAACGTGCCGAGCACCGGGTGGACGGACGTCGTGCTGATCCTCCCGTACGTCGCCGTCGCTGCGGTCGTGATCCTCGCACTGCGTCGCGTCGTCGACGTGCTCGCCCTCGGTGACGACGAGGCGGCGGCGCTCGGCGTCCACGTCGGCCGCGTCCGGCTCGCGCTCGTGGTCGCGGCGACGCTCGGTACGGCAGCGGCGGTCGCGGTCACCGGCCTCATCGGTTTCGTCGGGATCATCGTCCCGCACGCGATCCGGCTCGTCGCCGGCATCGGCTACCGGGCGCTCCTCCCGCTGTCCGCGATCGTCGGCGCCGGGTTTCTCGTGCTCGCGGACGTCGTCGCGCGCACGGCCCTCTCACCCGCGGAGATCCCGCTCGGGGTCGTCACTGCGTTCTGCGGCGCGCCGTTCTTCGCGCTGGTCCTCCGCTCGACGCGGGTAGGCCCGTGATCGAGCTCGCGGGCGTCACCGTCGATCTCGGCGGGAGGCCCGTCGTCGACGGTGTCGACCTCACCGTCTCCGAGGGCGAGTGGGTGGCGCTCATCGGGCCCAACGGCGCGGGGAAGACGACGCTGCTCCGCGCGATCGCGCGCCTCGTCGCCTACCGCGGCTCCGTCTCGCTCGACGGGCGCCCGAGCGAGCAGCTGCAGCGCGCGAAGCTCGCCCGGCTCGTGGCGGTCGTCCCCCAGGAGCCCTCGACGCCGCCCTGGATGACGGTGGCGGAGTACGTGCTGCTCGGCCGCACGCCGCACCTGGGGCCGCTCGCGAAGGAGGGAGCGCGCGACCGCGAGGCCGCCGCCCGCGCGCTCGCCCGCCTCGACGTCCTCGACTACGGCGCACGCACGCTCGGCACGCTCTCGGGCGGGGAGAAGCAGCGCGTCGTCGTCGCGCGGGCGCTCGCTCAGGAGGCTCGCATCGTGCTCCTCGACGAGCCGACCGCCGCGCTCGACATCGGGCACCAGCAGCAGGCGCTCGAGCTCCTCGACTCCCTGCGCGCGGAGTCCGGCCTCACCTTGCTCGCGGCGATGCACGATCTCACGCTGGCGGCGCAGTACGCCGACCGCATGGTGTTGCTCGACGGGGGGAAGGTTGTCGCCGAGGGAGCGCCGGTGGACGTGCTCAGCGAGGGCGCGATCGCTCGCCACTACGGCGCGACGATCGACGTGGTGCCCGTGGGCGACCGCCTGGCGGTCGTGCCGCGTCGCCGACGCCAGGCATAGTTGGCCCATGCGGCGGCTGCTCCCCGCCTTCGCGGTTCTCGCAGCGGGCCTCCTCCCGGTCGTGGCGCACGGGGCGACGCCGAGCCGGGTGTCCTTCGAGGACTCGATTCCCTCGGGCTCGTCCTCCTCGGTCACGATCGTGACGCACCGGGTGGCGTCGTTCCGCGTGCTCCTGCGCGTCCCGACGGCCGGGCGCGCGAGGCTGTACCTCCTGGGCAAGCACGCGCCCAAGGGTGGCCCGCTCATCCGCACGAGCAACACCGCGCCCACGTCAGGGTGCGAAGGGGCCGCGGGCTCCTTCTACTGCCGCGCGTCGTTCGAGCCGCTTCCGAGGGGTGTCTACACCTGGCGCGTGACCTGGAGAGGAGCCCCGCCCGCGCCGGCGCACGTCGAGCTGACCGTCCGCTGGTGACGGGAGGCCGGGCCTGCGCGGAACCGTGCAGGCCCGGCTCCTCGGATCACGCGCTCGTCGCCGGCGCCGGCGCCTGACCTGGCGCCTCGCGGAGCTTCATCGTCAGCAGGATGCTCGTCACGAGCATCCAGACGAGGAAGACCCCGAAGCCGACGAACGAGAGGCCGCCGGTCGGCGACCAGAAGCCGTCCCGGGCCCAGGCGGTCGCCGAAAGGACCGACAGCAGGGCGGCCAGCGCGCTGAGCCACCCCCACCAGCGGGCGAAGATGCCCGCCCTGAGCGTCGCGCCGGCGACGGCGGCGAACAGTCCTGCACCCAACAGGCTCGCGAAGACGTCGACGACGACGGAGAGGTGGTACAGGGGCAGCACGAGATCGGTTCCCTCGTCCGCGATGCTGTAGGCGAGCGTCGCCCGTGCGAGCGCGGCCGTGCCGCCGAGCGAGAAGGCGAGCAGGAAGCTCCCGAAGGCCGTGGTCGCCAGACGTGCCTCCCCTGCGTCTCGCATGGCCTGGACGAGCGCGCCGAGGAACCAGAGGATCGCGAGCACCCCGAGCCCCTGGAGGAACACCGTGCAGAGCACGCGGTCCCTGTGATCGGCGAAGAACGAGGCGACCGACGACGCGTCGTCGTCCACGCCCGGCGGGCTCCCGTACACGATGCCCGCGACGATGAAGAGCACGACACCGACGATGCCGCCGGTGGCGGCCAGCTTGTCCCATCTGGCCCTGTCCATCCCAGTCCTCCCAGGTCGTGGTGCGGCGAAGATTGTGACGGATCGCACCAGGGAGGTCAACCAGGCGGCCCGGGTAGCATCGACGAATGGCCGTCGCGCCCCCTCGCAGCTCGCTCGAAGACCTCAACGAGGCCCAGCGCGACGCGGTCCTGCACACCGAGGGGCCGCTCCTCGTCGTCGCCGGAGCGGGCTCGGGGAAGACCCGTGTCCTCACCTACCGGGTCGCGCACCTGATCGTGGACAAGAAGGTGAGGCCGAACGAGATCCTCGCCATCACGTTCACGAACAAGGCCGCGGGCGAGATGCGCGAGCGCCTGGAGACGATGCTCGGCGGCACCGCGCGCGCGATCTGGATCCTCACCTTCCACGCCGCCTGCGGCCGCATCCTGCGCCGCGAGGCGGAGCGGCTCGGGTACCGCTCGACCTTCACGATCTACGACGACCAGGACCAGGTGCGCCTCACGAAGGCGTGCCTCGAGGAGCTCGGCAAGGACCCCAAGCGCTTCTCGCCGCGCGGCATCCACTCGCAGATCTCGCGGATGAAGAACGAGCTCGTCACGCCCGACGAGTACGCCTCGCGCGTCGCTTCGTTCTGGGACCAGACGGTTGCCGAGGTGTACGAGCTCTACCAGCGGCGCCTCCACGCCTCGAACGCGGTCGACTTCGACGACCTGCTGATGCTCACGGTCCAGGTGCTCGAGCGCTTCCCGGAAGCCCTCGAGCGCTGGCAGAAGGCGTTCCGCTACATCCTGGTCGACGAGTACCAGGACACGAACCACGCCCAGTACCGGCTCCTGCAGCTCCTCGGCGGGAAGCACGGGAACGTCTGTGCGGTGGGAGACGGGGATCAGAGCATCTACGCGTTCCGAGGAGCGGACATCCGGAACATCCTCGAGTTCGAGCGGGACTTCCCGGGGACGCACGTCGTCACGCTCGAGCAGAACTACCGGTCGACGAACCGGATCCTGCGCGCGGCGAACGACGTCATCGACGAGAACGCCGAGCGGAAGCCCAAGAACCTCTTCTCCGACCTCGGGGAGGGCGATCCGGTCCGCGTCGTCGAGGTCGAGGACGAGCACGCGGAGGCCCGCTACGTCGCGGCCGAGATCGCCGGGCTGATCGAGGGCGGGTACTCGGCGAGCGAGGTCGCGGTCTTCTACCGGACGAACGCCCAGTCGCGCGTGCTCGAGGACGTGCTCGTGCGCCAGGACGTGCCGTACCAGGTGATCGGCGGCCCGCGGTTCTACGAGCGTGCGGAGATCCGCGACGCGACCGCCTACCTGAACGTCCTCGTCAACCCGAGCGACGCAGGCTCGCTGCTGCGGATCGCCAACCGTCCGCGGCGCGGGATCGGGCAGACGTCGCTCGCCCGCGTGGTCACGCACGCGGAGGCGACCGGCCGCACGCTGTTCGAGGCGATGGCCGACCCCGAAGCTGCCGGGGTGACTGCAGCCGCGTGCCGCGCGATCCGCGGGTTCCACGGGACGATGCAGTCGCTCCAGGCGCTCGCCCAGGAGCTCCCCGTGGACGAGCTGCTCGAGCGCGTCCTCGAGAAGACCGGGACGCTCGACGCGCTCGAGGCGGAGCGGACGATCGAGGCGCGCGGGCGCATCGAGAACCTGCAGGAGCTCGTCGGCGTCGCGCGCGAGTACCGGCAGCAGACCGCGGACGCCACGGTTGCCGGCTTCCTCCAGGACGTCGCCCTCGTCTCCGACCAGGACACGATCCGCGACGACCGCGGCCTCGTCACGCTGATGACGCTGCACAACGCGAAGGGCCTCGAGTTCCGCGCGGTGTTCATGATCGGGATGGAGGAGGGGATCTTCCCGCACGTCCGCGCCGTCGAGGAGCAGGGGGTCGAGGAGGAGCGCCGCCTCTGCTACGTCGGCATGACGCGGGCGATGGAGCGGCTGACGCTGACGCACACGATGTCGCGCTCGCTGTTCGGGCGACGGAGCTACAACCTCGCGTCGCGCTTCCTGGACGAGCTCCCCTCCGAGGTGGAGCGCGAGCGCCTGCGCCCGTCGTCCTGGAGCGGCTACGGGTCGCCTCCGTCCGCTGCCCCGAGGGGAACCTCGGAGCTCGTCGTCTCGACCGGGGACACCGTCCGCCACGCCTCGCTCGGGGAGGGCGTCGTGACGGCGATCGAGCCCGGTGGCGTGGTGACGATCCGCTTCGCCGAGGACGGCACCGAGCGTCGGCTGATGATCGAGTACGCGCCGCTCGAGAAGATCGCGTAGCCTGGCGCGCGCCGTGGATCTCGAGTATCGGAGCCCGAGCGCGGAGGAGTTCGAGGCGGTCTACCGCGCCGTCTACATCGCCTTCGGCGACGAGCCGAAGGACGACGACGTCGAGCGCGCGCGCCGCACGATGCCCGTCGACCGCGTGCTCGCCGCCTGGAACGGAGGGCGGCCGGTCGGCGTCGCGGCGTCGTACCCGTTCGAGCTCACCGTGCCCGGAGGCGTCGCGGGGGCGGCGGGCGTCACCTGGGTTGGTGTCCATCCCACCCACCGCCGGCGCGGGATCCTGACCGAGCTCATGCGCCGTCAGCTCGAGGACGTCCACGGGCGCGGCGAGCCGATCGCGATCCTGTGGGCCTCGGAGGCGCCGATCTACGGCCGCTTCGGCTACGGCATCGCGAGCCCCGAGACGTTCATGGACGCCGAGCGCGCGGCGTTTGCGCTCCGCGACGACCCCGGCCCCCGTGGCTCGGTCCGGCTCGTGTCGG
>Ga0209814_10000323_pt1 | contig 15230 bp, 16 predicted proteins | sample SoiMetdeltSBSDD1_FD_187597 | JGI IMG/M metagenome (GOLD analysis project Ga0209814, IMG submission 187597) | Bulk soil microbial communities from a Populus tree surrounding site in Tennessee, USA - Soil MetaG P. deltoides SBSDD1 (SPAdes) (version 2) | ecosystem: Environmental > Terrestrial >... | reverse complement strand
CAAAAGGCGGTCGGGCTCAGTCGTGGAGGTCGGCCAGCACCCCGAAGTGGTCCGTCGGCCAGACCCCTTCGACCGGAGCGTCGGCCACCACTCGGCAGGCGAGCGGCCGCCCGGCGGCGGACCGGCCGCAGAACCCGCTGAAGATGTAGTCGAGGCGCCGATCGGGCTCGGCGTCGAGCGCTGCGTGCGGGTTGGCGTTGGACCACGTCAGGCCGGGGCCGCCGTCCCCGGCCAGCCGCCATGCGTCCTGGAAGTAGGTGCTCGTGCCGTCGAGCGTGGCGAGGCCGCACAGGTAGCGGATGGCGGTGGCGTCGGGCTCGGCGTTGAAGTCGCCGGCCACCACCGGACCCAGCGTGGCGGCCGGGTCGCTGGTCTCCTCGACGAAGCGCACCAGCGCCCGCACCTGCTGCTCCCGCAGCAGGGCGTCGTGGAGCTGCCAAGCCAGGTGGGTGCAGTACACGTCGACCCCGCCGGTGCGGGCGTGCAGCACCACGCGCTGCACCTCCTGCTCGTCGCGGCGCTCCGGCAGGTCGATCTGGCTGGTCGCCTCGACGGGCCGCCGGCTCAGGATGGCGTTGCCGAACCGCACCCCGTCGACCGGCCCGTAGCGGGCTCCGGCATACGCCATCGGCCAGCCGCCCAGCGTCTCGGCCAGCCACTGCGCCTGGTTCCCGCGATCGCTCTCGACCACTTCCTGCAGGCACACCACGTGAGGCTCCCAGCGCTGGATGACGGCGACGATGGCCCCGCGCCGGGCCCGCCAGTCGCCGCTGAGGTTCCAGATGTTGAGCGTCAGCACCCTCATGGGCCGACCGACCTCAACAGGGGCTCGTAGGCCTCCAGCTCCGGCACGGCCAGGCCGGCGACCTTGCCGTCGTCGTCCCAGCGGCGGAGCGCCACCGCCCCGGTCGCGCCAGGTAGGGCCTCGAACGACACCACCTCGTCGGGCGCCAGCGGGCCGCCCTGGCGGAGCAGGCTGCGTTTCGAGCCGGCCGACAGGCGGTCGCGGTACGCCGGGTCGACCGCACACAGGTAGCGCTTGGCCTCCACATGGAGCCTGATGGGATCGGTGACCGCCGCGGGGAACAGGCCGGCCAGGAACGCCGGGCCTGTCACCTCGTGAGGCGCCGCCGGATGGCCCGCCAGGTCGAGCAGATGCCCGATGTCGTGAAGCAGCGCCGCGACCACGACCGCGTCGTCTGCACCGGCTTCCGCCGCCAGCGCTGCGGTCTGCCGGGCGTGCAGCCCCTGGGCGACCACCTCGTCGTAGTGGTGGTCGCCCCAGCGCTCGTACAGCTCGAGGACGTCGTCGACGGTCGTCACCGGACGGGCCGTCCCTGGAAGTCGCCGATCAGCGACACCGGCACCCGGTCGCCGCCGGGCGGGACGGCGGCCAGCTCGGCCGCCTTCTGGCGGTAGTAGTCGACCCGCAGGTCGCCCTCGGCGCCGGCGTTGTAGGTCGGGTACAGCGCCCGGCGGGGCCGCGGCGAGCGGTTGGGCCCGCTGCGGTGCGGCGTGCGGGATCCGAACCACAGCGTGTCGCCCGCCCGCAACGGCACGGGCGACCACCGGAACGACGCCACGACCTCCGGGACCAGGCAGCCCGCCGCGTCGGTCGGCCACAACCGGTCGTGGGCCCCGGACGCGACCTCCAGGCAGCCGTTGTCCTCGCCGGCGTCGTCGATCGCCACCATGCACGACACATGCACGTCGACGAACGGGTAGGCCGGGGCGTCCTGGTGCGGCGCGTACCCGGCACCCCCCGGGAGCTTGTGGTTCAGCTTGTCCTTGTACAGGATCGCCTTCTCCCCCAGCAGCGCTCCGGCCTCGGCCGGCAGGGCCCCGGTGCACAGCAGCGCCCGCAGGCCGTCGTGATGAGGGACCAGGTTCTCGGTGCGGCACAGGGCCGGACCGGCGTCGGTCAGCTCCCGGTAGGCCAGCCACCCGCCGCCGTCGTCGGCCCAGCGGGCGACGTCGTCGGCCCAGGCCTGCAGCTCGCCCGCCAGCGCTTCGGCGCCGGGCCGCCGGACATGCACCCAGCCCTCCCGCCGAAAGTGCGCCACCGCGGCCAGGTCCGTACCGTCCGCGAACACCGGATGCGCGCCCACACCGCGAGCCTAAGCGCGCGTGTCGAGGCGGAAGTCCATGTCCATCCACAGCTGCCACGTCGAGCCGTCCTCGGACCGTTCCCAGAGCGCGTGCATCGACTGGCCATCGGCCGCGACCGTCAGCGTCGCCCGGACGCGGGCCGTGGGGGCGTCCCCTGGCTGGGCGGCGGAAGCAACCTCGCCGCCGCCCTCGAAGTGGAAGACGCCCGCGTCATCGATGGTCAGGGTCATGAGCTCGGCGTTGCCGGCGTTGTCGTAGCTACGGGCGAGGTAGCCACCGCCGGGGTTGGGCTCGCCGATGATCTCGATCGCCACGACCGGCTGGTCGCCGACGTGCACGTCGACGTGGTGGACGAGGAAGTGCCCACCCGCAAGCACGTCGTAGGTGTCCGTCCCGGTGATGAGGATGGGCTCGTCGCCGACGATGTGACCTGAGGTCAGCCAGCGGCCGGCGATGGCTTGGAGGTCGCGGGCGGGGTCGGAGGTGGGCATGGGTCTGTCCTTTCGTCGGGTGGTCAGTGGTCAGGCAGCCACGGCGCCGCAGGGCACGGCGACGGGGCGGATGGCGGCGGGGCGCAGGGCGACGGGCTCGGCCACAGCGGTCTCCGGGCACGGGCGGTGGGTGGCGACGATCAACCCGGCGATCGCCACCGCGATCGCCACCAGGAGCCAGCCGGCGGTGTGCACGCCCCACCGCTCGCTGACCGCGCCGAACCCGAGGGAGAAGGGCAGGAACGTCGCCCACGTGGCGGCCCCGACGCCCGAGGCGACGCCGGTCCTCACGTCGGACGGCACCGCATCGTGCAGCCGTCGGGTCAGGAAGATGCCGAGGATGACAGCCACCATCGCCACCACGACCTGCGCCGCAGTGACGACCGCGGTGTGGTGGCTCACCACCAGCACGGCGGCGGCGCCGGCCACGACCACACCGAGGGCGCGCACGGTGCCCGCACCGTCGGACCGAAGCCGGCCGGCGAGGGCTCCGCCCAGACCGAGCGAGGCCATGAGGGCGGCCCACTGCGGGCCGAACGCACCGGCGCCGGCGCCCGCCTCGACCAGCCACAGGGGCCCGAACTCGAACACGGCTTGCATGAGGGTGGCCGACAGGACCATGAGGGCGACCACCGGCAGCAGGCTCCGGTCCCGCCGGAGCACGCCGAAGGTCACCGCGACGTGCTGGCGCAGCGAGCGGCTCTCGCCGGCCTCGTGCAGGTGGGGCTCACGGAAGGCGACGAGGAACACGGTCGACAGGGCGATGAACGGCAGCGTGGCGAAGTACGTGACCCGGGGAGCGGTCGCCGCCGCCAGGGCCCCGCCCGCGAGGGCACCCGTCACCAGCGCCACGCTCTCCAGCGTGCGGATGCGGCCGAGCAGGGACTCGAACGCACCGCTGTCCCCGTTCTCCTCCAGCACGGTGTCGTACACGATCGAGTCCAGCGTGCCGGACTGCATGGCGAGGTAGACGCCCAACAGCACCGCGGCCACGACGTAGCTGGCGACGTCGAAGCTGAGCGCGCCGACCAGGACGCTGAGGAAGACCCCGGCGTTGCCGAGGAGCAGGACGCCCCGCCGGCTCCAGCGATCGGCGAGGATGCCGGAGGGGATCTCGAGCAGCGGCACGACCCCGGCGTAGGCGGCCGCCATGATGCCGATGGTCTGCGGTGTGAAGCCCAGCTCGGCCAGGAACAGCTTCTCGACCGGCACCCAGAGGGCGATGCCGCCGAAGAACGACGCGGCGATCAGCGGGGCCAGGCGCTGGTGGACGGGGCCAGGGAAGAGGGTTCGGTGGGTCATGACTTCGCCTCCTGATACTCCTAAACTAGGAGTAAGACGTTCTCTAGTGCAAGGACTCATCGCGAACTCAGGAGAAAGTTCGGTAAGCTCTGATCATGACCTCGATGCGCACCTACGGGGATGGCTGCTCCTCCGCCCACGCGCTCGACCTGGTCGGCGAGCGGTGGGCCCTGTTGATCGTCCGCGACCTGCTCTTCGGCCCCAAGCGCTTCACCGACCTGCAGGGCGGCCTGGCCCACGGCAGCCCCAACGTGCTGACCCAGCGGCTCCGTGAGCTCGAAGAGGCGCGCGTCGTGCGCCGCCGCCGGCTCCCGCCCCCCGCCTCGGCCAACGTCTATGAGCTCACCGAGTGGGGAGCCGAGCTGGAGCCCATCCTCCTGGCCCTCCAGCGCTGGGGAGCGGGCTCACCGGCCCTGACTCATGACCGGCCGGTGGGCTGCGATTCCGCCATGCTCGCCCTCAAGAACAGCTTCGATCCCGCCGCCGCCCGCGACAGCTCCCTCACCGCCGAGGTTCGCTTCGCCACCGACAGCTTCCGGCTCACCGTCGACCACGGCACCGTCGACATCGCCCGCGGCCAGGCGCAGGACCCGGACCTGGTCGTCGAGACCGATCCCGACACGCTCGAAGCTCTGGCGTTCGCGGGCCTGAGCGTCGCGGCCGCCGAGCGCGCCGGCAAGCTGGTGGTCCACGGCCACCGCGAGGTGCTCCCCCGCCTGCTGGAGTGCTTCCCTCCGGGGTGACCGACGGCACAAAATAAGACGTTGGCGTATCGCTATGAGACGACTACGTTTCGGACAGATACGGCAACGTCTCGGACGAGGCGAGCACACCCAGATCCCCCTCAGGAGCTCGACATGTCCTCTTCTGTCCTCAACGCGCCCTCGGTGCCGCTGCACGAGCGTCCCGAGATCCACGCCCGGCGCTGGTTCCTCCTGGCGGTCATGTGCTTGTCACTGGTGCTCGTGGTCATGTCCGTCTCCGGGCTCAACACCGCGCTGCCGACCATCCAGGAGGATCTCGGCGCCTCGGCGTCGCAGCTGCAGTGGATCGTCGACGCCTACGCCGTCCTGTTCGCCGGCCTGTTGCTCAGCGCCGGCGCCATCGGTGACCGCTTCGGCCGCCGAGGGGCGTTGCTCGGCGGCCTCGCCGTGTTCGGCCTGGGCTCCCTGCTCGGCGGGCTGGCGGCCAATGCCTCCCAGCTGATCGCCAGCCGGGCCGTGATGGGCATCGGCGCCGCGTTCATCATGCCGGCGACGCTGTCGCTCATCACGTCGATCTTCCCGCCCGAGGAGCGGGCCCGGGCCATCGCCGTCTGGGCCGGGTTCGCGGGCGCCGGTGCCTCCATCGGTCCGATCGTCACCGGCAGCCTGCTGGAGGGCTTCTGGTGGGGCTCGACCCTGCTGGTCAACGTGCCGGTGGTGGTGGCCATCGTCGCCGCGGTCGCCAGGTTCGCGCCGAACTCGCGCGACGACACCCACACGCCCCTCGACCCGGTCGGCGCCCTGCTGTCGCTGGTCGGGCTCAGCTCCCTGATCTTCGCCATCATCCAGGGCCCCGAGGACGGCTGGACGAGCGGTCTCGTGCTGGCCGCGTTCGCGGTGGCCGGCGTCGCGCTCGCCTCGTTCGTGGCGTGGGAGCGGCGCAGCGACCACCCGATGCTCCCCCTGACGCTGTTCCGTGACCGGCGGTTCAGCACGGGCAGCGGCGTGATCACGATCGCCTTCTTCGTGATGTTCGGGTTCTTCTTCCTCATCACCCAGTACCTCCAGTTCGCCCGCGGCTACTCCGCCCTGGAGGCGGGCCTGGCCGGCCTCCCGGCATCGCTGGCGTTCCTGGTCTTCTCGCCCCGCAGTGCCGGGCTGGTCGAGCGCTACGGCGCCCACCGGGTGATGGCCCTCGGCCTCGCGATCGTGGCCGGCGCCTTCGGCCTGCTGACGACGCTGACGACCGACACGCCCTACATCGTGATCGGCGCGGCGTTCGCACTGCTCGGCGCCGGGATGAGCATCACCGCCGCCCCCGCCACCAGCGAGATCATGACCTCGGTCCCGCTGTCCAAGGCCGGCGTCGGCTCGGCGGTGAACGACACCACCCGTGAGCTGGGCGGCGCTCTGGGCATCGCGCTGCTCGGGAGCATCGCCAGCTCCGCCTACCGCTCCGCCGTCGACCTGGACGGACTCGGGCTGCCCGCCGGTGCCCGCGCCGCGGCGGGCGAGTCCATCGGGGCCGCCGCCTCGGTCGCCGGCCGGCTCCCGAACGGGGGCGAGCAGGTGGTGGCCCACGCCGCCTCGGCCTTCACCGATGCGTTCACCCTCGTCAACAGCGTGGCGCTCGGCATCGCCCTGGCCGCGGCGGCGGCCGTCCTCGCCCTGCGGCGGCGGGGCGAGGACGATCCGGGCGAGGAGCCGGTGGCCGACGACTTCGACGACTTCGACCTCGTGCTCGAACCGGCTGGCGCGTCCTCCGACGCGCGAGAATGAGGGCGTGGTCGACCTGGCCGCTGATGCCGTCGTCGAACTGGACCCGCGCGTCGAGCGCTCGCGCCGAGTCATCCTCGAGGCTGTCCTCGAGGAGCTCGGCGCGGTCGGCTACGGCCGGCTCACCATCGAGTCCGTCGCCGCCCGGGCCAAGGTCGGCAAGAGCACGATCTACCGCCACTGGCCCGGGAAGCTCGAGCTGGTCGAGGACGCCTTCCGCACCTTGAAGGCGTCGGTCATCGTTCCGGCCGAGGGAACGCTGCGCGACCGCGTCATCGAGATCCTCGAACAGGTGGCGTGCCTCATCGACCAGTCGACCTACTCGGCGTGCATGCCGGCCCTGATCGACGCCGCCGAGCGCGACCCCAACGTGCGGGCCTTCCACACCCGGTTCAGCGCCGAGCGGCGGGAGGGGCTGGTCGGGCTCCTGCGAGACGCCATCGCCTCCGGTGAGCTACCGGCCGCGACCGATCCCGACATCCTGGCCGACGCGCTGGTGGGACCGATCATCATGCGGCGGCTCTTCCTCGGCCAGACGGTCGGCCCCGGGATCGCGCGCGAGCTGGTCGACCAGCTGCTCCCGCCCGCCGGCGATCAGGACGGCGCCACCACCTCGGCGCCGTAGGCCTCGTACTCTCTCCCCTCGCGGGCCGCGAGATCCCGGCCGCTGCCCAGCTGGAACGGGCTGATCCCGCCTCGTACCCACGGGCCGACCGAGCCGGCCGCGACCGCCTTGGGCCCCTTGTCCCGCAGGCAGAAGCGGGCCCGGACCTCGTCCAGCGGCAGCGGCGCCAGCTCGAACCAGTCGAGCCGGAGGTAGTCGATGCTGTCGTTCCCGGTGACGTTGTCGTGGCACCAGGCCCCGCGGCGCATGGCGTCGGCGACCCGATGGGCCATCGACCGGCCGACGGACAGGTGGCCCGGATCGGCCTGGAACAGCCCCGCCCCCGTGCGCAGGTACCCGGTCTCGAACAGCGAGACGACCATGGCCAGCAGCGAGAAGGCCCGCATGTCGTCGTTGGCGCGGGCGATGAAGGCGAAGACCTCCAGCTCGGACTCGACCGTGGTCCCGTAGTCGGCGAGCACGTGCACCCAGTCGTGCTGGGCGAGCAGCGGCGGCGCCGATCCGGGCCGCCCCGGGAACGAGAAGCCACGGGCCTGGTACAGCTGCCACACCCCCCGGCCCAGCGATCCCTCGGGCAGCGTCCCCAGCGCGGCCCACCGCTCGGCCAGCTCGGGGTCGTCGGCCGCCAGGTCCCAGGCCGAGGCCAGCTCCTGCGAGGTGTGCAGCTCCCGGCGATCGGCCGCCGCCCAGTCGGCGGTGTACCCGTTGCGCTCGAAGTCGACGGCGGCGAGGCCCAGGGATCCGCGGGCGAACTCGCGGGCCACGCCGACCATGCCCTCGTCCACCCCCAGGGCCCGGGCGTACGCGGCGATGCGCTCGGTCACGTACGCGGGCAGCGGGCGCAGGATCAGCCCCGCGAGCAGAGCGACCTGCACCCCGCGGGTGCGGAAGGCGAGGTTCCGGGGCCGGAGCACCTCGGCTGCCTCGGCCACGCTCACCGGGGTGAGGTCGCCGAGGTCCACGGGATGGTCGGTCATGGCCGGGAACAGCGCCTCGAGCAACAGGCGCTGGAGGTCGGTGAGGCCGCCCTCGGGCGCCACGACCGACGCGATGCCGCGGGCCGTGGCGGCCACCTCGCCGGCATCCGGCCGCGTCAGCAACGCCTCGTCGGGACCGGGCAGGGGGACCAGCGGCTCCATCGCCCGCAACCTACCGGTGACCCGGCGTGGAACGACCGCGGGTTTCAGCCGCCCACGTCGCCCTCGACGGTGTACTGGTCGTGCCGGTGGTACAGGTCGGCCCACTCGGCCTCGGACAGCTCGCGACCGGACGCCGAGAGCTCGGCCAGCTCCCGGAAGAACTCCTCCCGGGGGGTTCCGGGCGCGAACAGCACGAGGAAGCTGGCCATCTCGTCGGTGTCGTTGCGGAAGCCGTGGACGCCGTGCTCGGGCACGTGCAGGAACGACCCGGGCCCGGCCGGTGCCCACGTCCGGCCGTCGAGCAGGGTCGGCGTGCCCGACAGCACGTAGAACGACTCGGAGAACCCGGTGTGGATGTGCGGCCGGGCCCCGCCCGCACCGGGAGGCAGGTCGAACCGGAACAGGCCGTAGCGCCCGGCCGTGAGGCTGCCGGGCGCCACGAGGCCGACCTCGGTCGATCCCAACCGCAGGGTCTCGGCCGTACCCGCCCCGACCAGCGTGGCGCTCGCCTCGGCATGGGGCTGGGCCCCGCCGGCGCCGTGGACGAAGAACGACATGCCCCCAGGCTCGCGCCATATTCAATCAATCTGGTTTGATGCATCTGAGGCCGGGTAGGTGCGTGATGAGGGAGGCACCATGCACACCGACTACAAGCTCGACATGACGACGATGTTCGCCTACCACGATGCGCTCCGCCGCGACCTCGAGGCGGTCGCGCACATGACGGCTCGATCCGAGGGCTGGGACCGGTTCAAGCGCTTCCTGCACGCCCACCACGACGCCGAGGACGAGGCGCTGTGGCCGGTGGTGCGGCAGGCGCTGCTCAGCCGGACCGACGACGTGGCGCTCCTCGCCGAGATGGAAGCCGAGCACGCCGAGCTCGCCCCGCTCCTGGAGGACATCGACGCTGCCCTCGCTCGCGGCGATTCCAGGCCCCGGGCCCGCGCTGAGCTGGCCATCCGGCTCCAGCACCACCTCACCCACGAGGAAGAGGCGGCTCTGCCGCTCATCGACCGCACCCTCGCCGAGGAGCAATGGATGCAGTTCGGCGAGGCCTCGGCGGAGAAGGTCCGGCCCGACATGCCCAACTTCCTGCCGTGGCTGCTGGATGGCGCAGACGCCGAACGCACGGAACAGATGCTGGGCCATCTTCCCGAGCCGGTGCGTCAGAGCTACCGGGGTGAGTGGCAACCCGCCTACGCCGCGAGGGACTGGTGGGCGACCTGAGCCGCCGCCAGGCCCGGCGTCTCGCGGTCAGGTCGCCTCGACCACGATGGCGATGCCCTGGCCCACGCCGATGCACATGGTCGCCATCCCCCAGCGCCCGCCGCGGCGCTGCAGCTCGTGGACGAGCGTGGTGAGGATGCGGGCGCCGGACGCGCCGATGGGATGGCCGAGGGCGATGGCGCCGCCGTTGGGGTTCACGATGGCGCGGTCGAGCTCGGGCCAGCAGGCCAGGCAGGCCAGGGCCTGAGCCGCGAACGCCTCGTTGAGCTCGACCACGCTGAGGTCGGACCACCCGATGCCGGCGCGCTCGAGCGCCACGGCGGCGGCTTCCACCGGGCCGACCCCGTACAGGTGGGGCTCGACGGCCGACACCGCCCTCGCCGCGACGCGGGCCAGCGGCTCCACCCCGAGGTCGGCGGTGGCCCGCTCCCCCGCCAGCAGCACGGCGGCCGCGCCGTCGTTCATCGGCGACGAGTTGCCCGCGGTCACCGTGCCACCGTCCCGGAACACCGGTCGCAGACGGGCCAGGGCGTCGAGGTTGGTGTCGCCGCGCACGCTCTCGTCCCGGTCCAGGTCGGCGCCGGGCACGGGGACCACCTCGCCGGCGAACCGGTCCGCCCGCCACGCCGCCGCCGCCCGCTGGTGGCTGCGCAGGGCGAACGCGTCCTGGACCGGGCGGCGGATCTCGTACCGCTCGGCCAGGATCTCCGCCCCCTCGCCCAGCGGCACGGTCCACTCACCGGGCATGCGCGGGTTGACCAGCCGCCAGCCGAGCGTGGTCGAGTGCATGGTGCGGTCGCCGCGGTCGAAGCCGCGGTCGGGCTTGGCTACGACCCACGGCGCCCGGCTCATCGACTCCACGCCACCGGCGAGGCAGACGTCGGCGTCGCCGGTGGCGATCTCGCGGCTGGCGGCCGCCACCGCCTCGAGGCCGGAGCCGCACAGGCGGTTCTCGGTCACGCCCGGGACCGAGGTCGGCAGCCCCGCCAGCAGGGCCGCCATGCGGGCCACGTTGCGGTTCTCCTCGCCGGCGCCGTTGCCGTTGCCGAAGTGGACGTCGTCGATGCGACCGGGGTCGAGCGCCGGCACCCGGTCGAGCAGGCCCCGCAAGGCGGCGGCAGCCAGGTCGTCGGGACGGACGCCGGCCAGGCCGCCGCCGATGCGGCCCACCGGCGTACGCACCGCGTCGACCACGTAGACGGAGGCGGTCATGCAGGCTCCTCGGCTCGGGGGACCAGCCGGCGCCGGACGGGGAAGAACTGAACCGGCCGCCAGCGCTGCAGCAGCCCGTACAGGCCCTTCGGCGCCAGCACCGCCATCACCACGGCCACGGTGCCGAGGATGATGAAGCGCCAGGTGTCCGCCTCGGCCAGCTGCTCGTCGATGAACCAGAAGACTGCCACGCCGAGGATCGGACCGGTGGTGCTGCCGACCCCGCCGATCACCACGATGAAGATCACCAGCGCGGTCCAACGCAGCACGCTGAAGGCGGAGTCCGCCCGGGCCGACGGGCTGTTGAGCAGGATCACCGCCCCGGTGGCTCCCGTCCAGAAGGCGGCCACCACCCACACGATCAGCCGGGTCCGCCCCACGTCGACGCCCAGGCCACGGGCCCCGCCCTCGCTGTCCCGCACCGCCCGCAGCCCCAGGCCGAGCCGTGACCGCAGCACCAGCACCACGATGGCGGTGGCCCCGACCGCCAGGGCCAGCGCCAGCCAGTACGTGATGTCGTCGCGGGCCTCCCGCGAATAGGCGCCCAGCGAGTTGCGGGTGAGGCTGCGCACATCGCCGCCGGCCAGCGAGTCGCTCTCGATCACCAGCAGGCGGACGACCTCAGCGATGACCCAGGTGCCGATGGCGAAGTAGCCGCCCTTGAGCCGGAAGGCGAACAGCGCCACCGGGATCGACAGCACGGCCGCCACCAACCCGGCCAGGACGACCGACAGGTAGGGGTCGATGCCGCGGTCCTCGGCCAGCGTCAGCAACGAGTACACCCCGATGCCGACGAACATCTGCTGGCCGATCGAGACCAGCCCGGCGAACCCCGCGAGCAGGTTCCACATCTGGGCCAGCGACAGGTAGATCAGCACGGTCACCAGCGGGACCTGCAACGTGCGGTCGGGATCCCACTCCGGCAGCGTGGCCAGGGCGACCAGGAGCGCGCCGAAGACGACGAGCCCGGCGGTGGACTCGGGCGTCCTCCGGCTGATGCGGTGGGCGCCGCAGGTCATGCCCGCCCCTGCCGCCCGAACAGACCCTGGGGCCGGAACGCCAGCACGGCCAGGAACAGCAGGTGCCCGAACAGCACGCCCGAGAGCAGGTCGTAGCGGACGTCGACCTGGTTGCCCAGGGCCTGCGCGACGCCGAGCACGATGCCGCCCACCAGCGTGCCCCACAGCGAGCCCAGCCCGCCGATGACCACGGCCTCGAACCCGAACAGCAGGATCGACGGCCCCTCGGCGGGACCGAACGTCTGGCGGATGCCGATGAACACCCCGGCCAGCGCCACGGTGGCGAAGGCGATGGCCATCACCCGGGCGTAGATCCGCCGGTCGTCGATGCCCATCAGCCGGGCCGTGTCCGGGTCGTCGGACGTGGCCCGGAAGGCGCGGCCCGCCCGCGTGCGGGACAGCAGGAGCTGCAGGGCCACCAGCACGACCACCGCGGTGCCGAGCGTCAGCAACGGGAACCAGCCCACCGCGATGTCGTCGGTGAGGCGGATGCTGGCCGTCTCGATCGAGCCCGCGTCCAAGCCCTGCGAGTCGGCGCTGTAATGCTGCAGCAGCGCGTTCTGGATGACCACGCCCAGGCCGAACGTCACCAGGATGGCGGGCAGGGGGTCGGGCCCGATCGTCCGGTCGAAGACGTAGCGCTGGGTGAGGTAGCCGGCCGCGGCCATGAGCGGCACCACCACCAGCAGGGACACGAACGGGTTGACGTCGAGGATCGTGGTGGTCGACACCGCCAGGTAGGCGGCGAGGATGGCCAGGTCGCCGTGCGCCAGGTTCACGAACCGCATCACGCCGAACGACAGCGACAGGCCGGTGGCCACCAGCGCGAACAGCCCGCCGAGCAGCACGCCCTGCACCGCGGCGTTCGCCCAGCTCACGTCCTGACCTTTCCGAAGTAGGCGGCGGTGATGTCTTCGCGGTCGACCGAGGCGGGCGTGCCGGTGAGCGAGACCCGGCCCTCCAGCAGGCACACGATGCGGTCGGCCAGCGCCAGGGCCTGGCCGATGTCCTGCTCCACGATCAGCACGGTGGTCCCGCCCCCGATGATGTCGGGCAGCGCCGCGTAGAGGCGCTTGATCACGACCGGGGCCAGCCCCAGCGACGCCTCGTCCAGCAGCACCAGCCGCGGGTTGCTCATGAGCGCCCGGCCGATGGCGACGGCCTGGCTCTCGCCGCCCGACAGCACACCGGCCGGTCGGGAGAGCAGCGGCTCGATCACCGGCAGCACCTCCAGCACCCGGCCTATGTCCCACTGACCGGGGCGGCGGCCGTGCGCGCCGACCAGCAGGTTCTCCTCGACGCTCAGGCTCGGGAACAGCCGCCGGCCCTCGGGGACCAGCGCGATGCCCTCGGCCACCCGCCGGTAGGCGGGCACCGCGAGCAAGTCGGCCCCCGCGAAGCGCACCGTGCCCGCGGTGGCCGGGACCAGCCCGGCGATGGCCCGCAGCAGCGTGGTCTTGCCCGCACCGTTGGCCCCGATCACGGCCACGGTCTCGCCCTCGGCGACGCGCAGATCGACACCGAACAAGGCCTGGAAGGCGCCGTAGCCGGCCGACAGACCCTGGATCGCCAGCAGCGGCTCGCTCATTCCGGCGCCACCCCCATGTAGACCTCCTGCACCGCCGGGCTGGCCATCACCTCGTCGGGGTCGCCCTCGGCGATCCTCCGACCGAAGCTCATGGCCACCATCCGGTCGACCACTGCCAGCAGGGCATGCACGACGTGTTCGATCCATACGATCGTCATGCCCTCCGAACGGAGGGCTTTCACATCGTCGATGAGGTCGAGCACCTCGCCCTCGGTCAGGCCCCCCGCGATCTCGTCGAGCAGCAACACCCGGGGCCGGGTGGCGAGGCCGCGGGCCAGCTCGAGCCGCTTGCGAGACAGCAGGCCCAGCGTGCCGGCCCGGTCGTTGGCGCGGTCGAGCAGGTGCGTCCGCTCCAGGGCGGCGACGGCCGGGGCCACTGCCTCCCGCTCGCGAGCCGGGCGCCCGGAGCCGAACACCGCAGCGACGAGCACGTTCTCGAACACGGTCAGGTCCTCGAACGGGCGCGGCACCTGCGCGGTGCGGGCCAGGCCGGCGTGGCACCGCCGATCGGCCCGCTGGCGCGTCACGTCGACACCGTCGAAGGTGATCGTGCCCGCGTCGGGGTGCTCGTCGCCGGCGATCAGGTTGAGCAACGTCGTCTTGCCCGCCCCGTTAGGGCCGACGATGCCGAGCGCGTCGCCCTCGGCCACCGCCACCGACAGGTCGTCGATGACGGTGACCCCGTAGGACTTCGACACGCCGCGGACGTCGAGAAGCGGCGCCGTCATGTCATCGGCTGGATCGTCCCGTCGACCGGCAGGTCCGGGAGCTGCTCGTTGACGTTGATCGCCAGCTCCAGCGGGTAGTCGGTGCCCTCGACCCACTGGCCGGCCACCAGCGGCGTCTTGGAGAAGTTGGGCACGGGGCCCGACGAGAAGTCGATCGGCCCCACCACCGTGGCCAGGTCCGTGGACCCCAGAGCCTCACTCAGCGCGTCGACATCGCTCGACCCCGCCCGCTTGAGGGCGTCGATGGCCACCTCGAACAGCGCGTGGGCGAAACCGAGCGGCTGGGTGGGCTGGGCGCCCGCCTCGTCCGCGAAGGCGGCGGCCAGCTCGGCGGCGGTCTGGCCGGTCAGCGAGGACGTGAACGGGTGGCGCTCGGTCCACCAGATCTCCGTGCTCAGCCCCTCGCCCCGCGGGTAGGACTCGACCGCGCTGGGGAACAGCAGCGCCTTGGCCACCGTGACCACCGGCGGCGAGAAGCCCTGCTGCAACGCCTGGCTCTGGAAGTTGGCGAAGGTCGGCGGGGGTACCACCCCCGACACGATGGTGACGCCGGCCGCCCGGAACTGATCGATCTGCGAGCTGAAGTCCTGGGTGTCGAGCGGGAACCTCCCGGGGTCGACCACGGTGAAGCCCGCGGCCTCGAGCGCCGGCGGCAAGCCGACGTTCGCGTCGCTCCAGGCGTTGCCGTCGGGGTCGTTGGGCCACAGGCCGCCCACCACCTTGGCCACGCCCGCCTGCTCCCACAGGGCGATGAAGTTCTCGATCACGTCCTCGAGGCCCCAGAAGAAGTGCCAGTTGTAGGCCGAGGCCTGCTCGGGCTGGTCGACGTCGGGGCCGAGCTCCCCGCCCGTGCCCAGGTAGTGCGGCTGCCAGGGCGCCACGGTCGAGATGCACGGGACCTCGCCCAGGTCGCAGGCGCTGGCCACGGGGACCGTCGTGTCGGGCGTCGACGACACCAGCATGAGGTTGACCCCTTCGCCGATGAGCTCTTGGGCCACCTCGCCGGCGCGGCCCGCGTCGGACTCGCTGTCGCGGTCGAGGATCTCTATCGAATCGCCGTAGCTGTCCTTCATGGCGGCCAGGATGAAGGCGTCGGCCTCGCCGAACGGCGCCAGCGCGCCGGTGCGAGGTGTGACGTAGCCGATCTTCGCCGAGGGGATGTCGCCCCCTCCACCGCCCTCGCCGGCGGCGCTGCTGCCGCTGTCGTCGTCGTCACCGCAGGCGGCGATGATCCCGCCCCCGATGCCGGCCGCCGCCGCTCCCTGCAGGAAGCCGCGCCGCGTGAGCACCAGCCTCCGATGCTGCCTGTT
>Ga0209814_10000321_pt1 | contig 15247 bp, 14 predicted proteins | sample SoiMetdeltSBSDD1_FD_187597 | JGI IMG/M metagenome (GOLD analysis project Ga0209814, IMG submission 187597) | Bulk soil microbial communities from a Populus tree surrounding site in Tennessee, USA - Soil MetaG P. deltoides SBSDD1 (SPAdes) (version 2) | ecosystem: Environmental > Terrestrial >... | reverse complement strand
CGATCGCCTTGCCAAGCGTAGTCCTGGGCACCGCTTTTCTATGGTTTTATCTCCTAGTGCCGTTGCCCGTTATCGGGAGCCTCAGCATCATCGGTCTGGCCTACATTACAAGGTACATGCCTTACGCGCTACGTTTTGTCTCGACATCGATGGTGCAAATTCATACGGAGCTGGAAGAAGCCGCCGCCGTGGCGGGAGGGACTTGGTGGAAAAATCTCTATCGCATTTACCTTCCCTTGCTTCGCCCTGGTCTCATGGCCGGATGGTTTTGGGTAATGGTTCACGCTTATCGAGAGCTTACTATTGCCCTGATGCTGGCCCGGTCAAGAAATCGCACCGCTGCTGTGATCATTTTTGATCTCTGGTCCAACGGCTCGTTTCCTCAACTGAGTGCGTTTGGTGTACTCATGTTTGTAATCCTGATTGTGCTGGTTTCCGTCGGCCAGACTGTAGGAAAACGGTTCGGGGTTCAGGAGCAGGTCTAGTGTAGCGTTTTGCGTGGGTTTCAAGCCCCGCCCTTTGACTTAATGCAGGACTGCCCAGCATTCTGTTTAGAGCGCGCACATGGTAGTAATTAGGAGGTATGCTCAAACCTATGTTTATGTCATGGGCGATGATCGGGGTAGGGTGGGTTTTTTATCTACTGCTCAGTCCGTTTTCGGCAGCCTCTCAGAGCAAATCTTCAAACGAAGTTTCGGTGGGGTCGGGACCGTCCTTAGGATCGGCCAGCGCGCCTATCACCATTATCGAGTTCTCTGATTTCCAATGCAGCTTCTGTAAAAGATTTTGGGCAGAGACTCTGCCCAAGCTCAAAGAGGCTTACATCAATACCGGCAAGGCGCGGTTTTCGTATCGGCACTTCGCTATTCTAGGAAAACATTCCGAGCAGGCCGCCCTGGCGTCGGAGTGCGCCGCGGAGCAGGGGAAATTCTGGGAGTATCACGACGAGCTATTTAAGAATCAGGGTGGCTTGGCCTTGACCGAAACCAAGCTCAAACAGTACGCGCGTGATATCGGCTTGAACGTCGGAGTCTTCGGGACCTGCCTCGAAACCGGCAAGTATAGAGAGAAGGTTGAGCGTGAGACCGAGGCCGCTGCTAATCTCGGCGGGCGTGGGACACCGCTCTTCATCGTTAATCAACGTACTTTGGTTGGAGCCCAGCCGTACAGCGTTTTTCAAAAGATGATCGATGAAGAACTAAAGTCTCAAGAGGCGAAGAAAAAAACCCAGTGACGGAGTGAGTGGCGCTAGATGCGAGATCTGAAGATCAACGTGCGGCTCGATCCCAGCTGCCTCAACTCTGATTGCCATATTTCAGTCGGGTCATGCTTGCTCGACCCGGACCAAAGACTTTTATAACAAACAGATTGTCGAATACGCTGTCGTCAATCAGAGAGAGGCTTCCCGCTCCAAGTCGGTTGATTATATCAGGGACGGTATCGCTATGTCCGACAACCAATACCGTTTGTCCCGCGTGATTCGATAAAATGTCATTCTTTGTTTGCAATGCTTCATCTATTTCAATGACCGAGAGCCCGAGATGGGTAGCTAAGGGTTGCGCTGTCTCTTTCGCACGAGCGAAATGGGACCTGTAGATAGCTTTAATACCGGATTGACCGACTATATGGATTAACCTTTTTGCCCGCGCTTTTCCGGCGGCGTTTAAGTGAGGATCTGGATTAGCCGGGGTGGGAGCATTCCTTTCCCCATGTCGAATAAGAATTACCGTTGTCACTAAAGAAGCGCTAGCCATACTAATCTCCCTCGTTTCTTAATTCTGATGGGAAATTACGCGCTATCTGAAGGGCCTGTCAAACCGGGGACCTCGAAACTACCACAAGACACTGGTCGATGTATTATCGTTTTGCCTGCCAGCAGTTAGCGAAATTTGTTTCCGTCTGATGGACTCCGCACCACTTGATGAGCCGCAATAATACGATACGCTTTCTTTCAACTGAATGGATTGGGCTCATGATGCGTCGTTCGGAATCGATGACAGAAAAGGACGAGAGGTTTTTCTCCCCCGACATGATGATCTGGCAGGTTGACCGGGAGATGGCTTTACTTCTCGTAGGGGGACGCGCGCTTCTGATGCAACTGGCCCATCCGAAGGTGGCCGCTGGTGTCGCCGAGCACAGTCACTTCAAGGACGACCCTCTCGGTCGCTTGTATAGGACGATGGGCGCGATGTGGTCGATCGGTTTCGACGAGATGTCGGAGGCTCGTGCTTCCCTGGCACAGGTGAAGAGTGTCCACCGAAGAATTCATGGAATCGCCTCGCCGGCAGAGTCATTGCCTTTCGAAACTCCTTATGACGCTCTGGACATCGAGCTATTGCTCTGGGTGCACGCCACACTGATCGATTCAGCGATGGTTGCTTATGATCTTTTCGTCAAGCCGTTGGCGCCGGATGAAAAATCGCGCTATTACGATGACTCTAAAAAGCTCGCCTATTTGTTTGAAATCCCCGAAACAATCCTTCCGTCGTCGCTGATAGAATTCGATAGCTACATGGAGCAAATGCTCAAGGGGGGCGAGATCGCCATTGGGCCTACCGCCCGCGCACTCGCCCAAGAAATTCTCTTTCCTCGCCCGTGGATTTTGAGACCGGCGGGGCCTTTGTTCCGTATCATTACCGCGGGATTGCTGCCGGAACCATTGCGAGAAGGCTATGGGGTTCGCTGGAACAGACGTAACGAGAAAATATTTTGGTTGATTGCGAGATGGACACGACGCTTGCTACCGCTCGTCCCTGGACCGTTGCGCATCGTCCCCAACGCGCGCCGCGCCGAGAAAGCTCTGCTTGCACGAATCGAGACGAACAAATAGAAGTAACCGGTTTTGTGTCCGCAATTTACGGTTTTAGGAGGACACTGAGCGTGGCGACGAACCCACCGGGGTTCTGGATCAGGAGAAATTTGATGGGTATCACTTAGCTCAACCCATCCTACATTGCTCGGTTTACCCAGGTAGTCCTGTTCCTTCAGGGACGCCAAGCATCAGGTTCAGACACTGAATTGCCACACCGGCTGCGCCTTTGCCGAGGTTGTCGAGCCGTGCCATGAGCAGGACGTGGCCTGATAGGTGGGGAAGAACACGAAGTGAGATACGATTCGTATCGTTGTGCGCTTGGGGATCGAACGTGAACTCATCGGCTTCGCTTGGATCGGTCAGTGGCTCGACCTCCACGAACGCTTCATTCTCGTATCGCGACGCCAGGGTTTCCCACATTGCTTTTCCTGTGCCTGACTTGGATAAGACTTTGAACGGTAGAGTGACTTGTACCCGCATGCCGCATCGAAAGGGTCCGACCGCAGGCAGAAACTGGGGTTCGGTGTTCAATCCGCCGTAACGCATAATCTCGGGAATATGCTTGTGCAGCTTGCTTATGCTGTAAGGCGCCTCGTGCCGGAGCTCCAGCAACCGGCGCGTCGGGTCTTCCCAACGCTCTATCAGTGAACGGCCTCCTCCGGAGTATCCGGATAGGGCATGGATTGAAAAAACGGCATCGGGAGCCATAAGCCCGGCATCAACCAACGGGCGCAGGAGCAAAATCACGGCAGAGGCATAACAGCCAGGATTTGCCACACGTTTGGCGCGCGCGATGCGCTCTCGCTGCTCAACCATCAATTCGGGCAGACCGTACACCCAACCGTCAGTCACGCGATGTGCTGTACTGGCGTCGAGGATCCGGACCGAAGAGTCGGCAAGCCAAGACGCAGCTTCCTTTGCGGCGTCGTCGGGGAGGCAGAGAAGTACAATGTTTGCGCTTTGCAGCGCCTGGCGGCGCGCCGCCGGATCCTTGCGCTGCGGTTCGGGAAGCACGACGACTTCAAGATCATCCCGGCCTTCAAGCCAATCGCGGACCCGAAGCGCCGTCGTTCCAGCCTGACCGTCGATGTAAAGTTTGGGTCGCATTCTAGATTTTCTCTCAGCGGAATCGAGACAGATTCTACGCCGATTTGTACAGCTTAGCAAAAGTCAGGAAGCGTGGAGGGATCAGACAGTTTAGCCAAAGGAGTTCAATAGGATAGGTAAGAACCGTCACTCAAGAGGCCGCTTTTCAGATCAGTATAGAGAAGTCTGTGAAAGAGATGTTCTCCCGCTTCGCGCCGAACCGATAGCCGCCCCGCCGTATATGCGCGAGAGACGAGACCGCGCTGGACGGATTCACAGATCGCTACGTCCTCAGCCTGAATCCGCTCACTGACGGCGATGCTCGCCAGGTTGCGCTCCCGCGATGTCTTCGAAGTATCTGCAAAGTAAAAGTCGAAGATGACTTCTGTCCGGTCAACTCCTCTCGAGCAAATGAGGTTGGTGTCCATCACGCCCTCGTACCAGTTGATCATGAGGTTAGGATAGATCCAGTAATAAAAAGCATGGTCGCCCTTACGGACTGCGGCTGTTTGCTCGTCGGGTTTGACGGTCGAGATCGGGCTCGACTGGAGACAAAAGCGTTCGCCGGTTTCGATCGTGTACTTGGCGGGATCGAGAACGCTGTTCAGCCCCCTGTGAATACGTGGCACGTGATAACCGCCGTCGAGGTAGTTATCGACAAAGACCTTCCAGTTGCAGTTCAACATGTAAGTACGCCGCTCCATCCAACGGAGTTTTTCAAGGCTCAATCGGTGAATCTGTTGAGTTAGATCGACACCCAAAAAGCCTTCGAGGGATGGACCTTCAGGCGAAAGCTTTACAAATACTAGGCCTTCCCATAGCGCAGTCTGAAGTGGTATTAGTCCGTTTGCCGACCGGTCGAAGTTGTAAACCCCAGCAAACTCCGGCGTTACAATGAGGGCGCCGTCCAAATTGTACGTCCAGCCATGGTATGGACAGCGAAGGATTTCGGTTCTTCCTTCAGGTTTCGTCATCACCGTAGCAGCGTGGTGCCGGCAGACATTGAAAAATCCGCGCAAAACCCCATCGTTACCTCTGATGACTAAAATTGGCTCTCTGGATAGCTCGCAAGTGATGTATTGACCCGGCTCGCGAACCTGGTCGGCGCGCCCAACCGTCTGCCACGAGCGCGCGAAAACTGTGCTTCGTTCCAATTCAAGGATGCGAGGATCAACGTACCACGAGGACGGAGGGGTTAGTGCTTCAGCGAGAGGCGCGTCGGGATTATAGGTCTCAATAATTTCTTTGACGGAGACTGCCATTCAGCGGCGCTTCGTTCTCGATCGACTACTATGTCTGGCGAACTAAGTTCAAAGTTAGCCCGAGTTCATAATCTGCCTATTCTCCCATTGAGAACCTGGCCAGCGGCAGACTTATGAATCATCATCTTTTGCTGTCACATGGGCGCCGCCGAAGGCTTCGGAGCGATTGCCCACGAGCACCAAGGGCTCGGTTCCGACGTTGGTGATCTGGTAGTAATCCTTTGCGCCGAAAAAAACGATCTCATTTTTTTCGATGATGCGCTCTTCTCCTTTGAGTCCTTTCACGGATGCTTTGCCTTGTAGCACCAAAAAGGTCTCGGGGGACATGTGATAATGCATATCGGTGTGGTCACCGGGGAGGAAATAAAGTATCCAAGAACGAAAACTGTCCGCGCCGAAGAGCGGGACAAATCGTTTATTTTCCTCTTTAGCCGTGCGCATGGTGTCGTTGATATTTGCAAATTCCATAGCCTCTCCTTTGATTGGGGATGTCTATTCCGAGTCCGGGTTTGTCTTTGCCGTTATTCAGTCGGTCAGATCGAGCAGAACCCCGTCGGGATCGGCTAGGGGATAACGACAGAGCTTACACGCCTCGAGATTTTTCTGGCGTGTCTCACCGTCGCGGCCGATGGCGATCTTTCGGGGGGCGGAACCAGGGACGGTGTTGGGAAGATTCTCGACATCCTTTTTGGCGGCTTCAAGATTCTCGACTTTGAAACCGAAATGGTCGAGTCCCGCCATGAGTCCGCGGTATTTGACCATATCCCAGGGACGGAGAGCAATCGTGACTTTGCCGTCGGTGACGTAATAGCTGTTGTCCCCCGACAGGCCTTCGACCGGCTGGAGCTCGAAAACTTTCTGGTAATACTCAGCGAGGTGCGCCGGACGCGTGCTGCGAATAGCGATGTGATTGATCCAGCGCGGCTGCTCCCAGCCTTCTTGGAGATAGCCTTCGCGCACGTTGGCCATGCCCTTTTGGGAGAGGTCGAACTGGTTGTTATCCGGATCGTGGGTTCTAAGACCGGCGAAGGGAACGTGACTTTGGCTCTGGATCACAAAAATCTCGGGATAAAACTGCTTCAGCCGGTCTCGGACGGTTTGCACGTCGTCCACCTCCAGGCCGAAGTGATCGAGCCCGGCGGGAAAACCGGGTTGGCGCTGCAGTAATGCGAGGCCAATCACACCGTCGCTCAAATGGCCCCGTTCCTTATCGTAGTTGCCATTCTCATCGGTCATTCCGGCGGTAATTTTCTTCATGCCAAAAAGCGTTTTGTAGAAGTTGGCCATGCGGAAATGGTTGTCCGTATGAATGGCGACGTGCCGGATTTTAGCAAACATAGCAATTACCTCCTCGTTGCTCGGATTCTTCTCAAAGATAGCCGCATCTGTCAACAGCGCGCCGTGCAGTTCCGAGACGCCCAAACCAGAAGCATTGCGTAAACTTGACTTCTTCCAAACAAGAGGATTAGTTGCGGTAAAGCTACCATGACGATTCGATCCTTCGATCTTTTGCAACCGCGCTCGCTTGCTGAAGCAAGCGAGCTACTGTTAAAGCACCGTGATGAGGCCCGGCCCATCGCAGGCGGGACTACGTTGGTGATTTTAATAAAGCAGCGGGCAGTGCATTATCCCTACCTCGTGGACCTTCAATCGATACCCGGGCTCAATCAGATCGCGCAGGAAACGGACGGCATCCGGATCGGTGCGCTGGTCACCCACAGAGCCGTCGAACTCTCGCCCTTTGTGCGGAGCTTGTTTCCGGTTGTCGCCCAAGCCTTCAGCACGATCGGTAACGTACGGGTGAGGGAGACCGCGTCTGTGGGGGGCAATCTGGCCCATGCCGATTATCGCCTCGATCCACCACCGGCGCTGCTGCTTCTAAAGAGTGAAGTGACCCTGTTCGGGCCAGGTGGTTCGCGCGTGATCCCATTGAAGGATTTTTTCACGGGAATGTATGAGACTGCATTAGAGCCGGGGGAGATTCTTGTGAACGTCAAAGTCCCTTACATGCCGCCGGGGAGCAAAGCCGTTTATCTCCGTCACAGCGCATTGTCCGCCAATGATTGGCCCTGCCTCGGCGTGGCGGCGCTTGTCTCTGAGGAAAACGGTCGCGTGAGGGAACTGCGACTAGCGCTGAGTGGTTTGGCGGCTACGCCGGTGTTCGTCGATGGACTGGAATTCGTTCGAGATCACTCGCTCGATGATTCGGTAATCGACCGAATATTGAGCGTCGTCGATGAGCAGATCGCGCCGTTCTCCGATCTGCGTGGATCGGAGTGGTATAAACGGCGTATGGCCCGCGTTTTTGTAAAAAGAGCGATCGCTCTGCTGGAAAGTCAAGCGTGAGCGCAAGGTAATGCGATGGCGAACTTGGCAGTCGTAGGGCAGTCGGTTTACCGAAAAGACGCCAACCCTAAAGTAACTGGAAGGGCGCTGCATGTCGGTAATATCGAGATGCCGGGCATGCTCCACGTCGCGGTCTTGCGCAGCCCCTATCCTCACGCGCGCATCAGGCGCATCGAAAAGTCCAGTGCCGAGAGGCTCGACGGTGTCGCGGCGGTGCTGACCGGAGCGGAGGTCGCAAAGATGCCGGGCGTCGATCCGTATTACGGTCCGGCTTTTCGCGATCAGCCGATCCTCGCCGTCGATAAGGTCTGCTACGTCGGGGATCCAGTGGTGGCGGTGGCGGCGGTGGATAAGCGGACGGCGGAGGACGCGTTGCAGCTTATCGAGATCGATTACGAGCCACTGCCGGCAGTTTTCGATGTAATTGAGGCGGTTAAGCGGGAGTCGCCGCTTGTCCACGACAGGCACAGACCTGCCAAGGCATTCGCTGATCTGGCCCACGTCAAGGCCGGGCAGCAATCCAATATCTGCTACCACTTCAAGCTGCGCACAGGCGACGTGGGTAAAGCCTTTGCCGAGGCGGACCGAGTCTTCGAAGATACGTTCAGTTCTCCGCCGGCGCAGCACATGCCGATGGAACCGCATGTAACCTTGGTCTATCTTGACGAGCAGGAGCGGCTCAACATCTGGACCGCCAGCCAATCGCCTTCCTACGTGCGCACGGAGCTTTCCAACACCTTCAGCATACCGATGCATCATATTCGAGTGCGCGTCCCGTATATCGGCGGCGGTTACGGTGCCAAACTCTACGCAAAGCTGGAACCGCTGGTGACGGTGCTCGCTTTGATCACCAAAAGGCCGGTTCGTTATGCTCTGACCCGTGAAGAAGAATTTTTGACCATCACCAAACACAAGGTGATTACTAAGATCAAAACCGCGATCAAAAACGGTTCCATCACCGCGCGCAAATGCGAAGTTTTTTGGGACACGGGCGCCTACGCGGAAATAGGGCCGCGCATCGGACACAAGTCGGGTTACACCGCAGCGGGCCCATATCGTATTCCCAACGTCTGGATCGATTCCTACTGCGTTTATACCAATCACGTGCCGGCTGGCGCCTTTCGCGGCTTCGGCGTTCCACAAGTGATTTGGGCCTATGACTCGCAGACGGACATCATAGCTCGGGCCATGGGCGAAGATCCGGTTGAGTTTCGTCTGAAGCCTGCTTTGGAAGAGGGTGAGCCCTTTGCTACCGGGACACTCGTGCGATCTTTCGGGATCAAAGAGGCGATCCGACAGGCGGCGCGAGCCATTGAATGGTCAAAACCCCGACCCGTCCAAACCGGGACGAAGCTTCGCGGCAAAGGCATTGCGGCGGGGGTGAAGGCGGTACTGACGCCGTCTATTTCCGGCGCCATTGTCATCATGAACGCCGACGGCACTGCCAATGTGTTGAGTAGTACGGTGGAGATGGGACAGGGATCGGAAACGACTATGGGACAGATTGTCGCTGAAGAATTGGGAATCGCGTTCGATCAGGTCCATATCGTTCAGCCAGATACGGATGTTACACCTTACGACACCATCACTGCCGGCAGCCGTTCAACTTACCACATGGGAAACGCCGTGCGTATGGCCGCGGTAAAGATCAAAGCGGAGTTGTTTGAGGTCGTGGCAGCGAAGCTGGAGGCTCATCCGGATGATTTGGTCGCTGGTGGCGGACGCATCTTCGTGCGGGGCATGGCAGAGCGTGGGATGACGATCAGCGAAATTTTCTTGGCCAAATTCGGCAGTCTCGGCACCACCCTTGCCGCAGAGGCTGTCTGCCAACCTACGGCGGCCCACATGGACCCGGAAACAGGCCAGTCGGAAAAGTGCACGGAGTACTGGTTCCCTTCGGCTACGGCCGCCGAAGTAGAGGTTGACACAGAGACCGGACAGCTTAAAGTCCTGCAACTCTTTAGCGTGGGCGATACAGGAACGGCAATCAATCCGCGACACTGCGAACAGCAGCTCCTTGGGGCCGCGATTATGCATCTGGGATTAACCCTTTTTGAAGAAATGATTTTTGACCACGGACAATTGGTGAACGGTTCGCTGCTCGATTACCAGGTCGCTTCCATTAAGGACATGCCGGAGTCCTTTCGGTCCATCGTTGTCGAGGTGCCGCACGAGACCGGGCCATTTGGGGCCAAGGGAGCGGGAGAGACTGGCGCCTTGACGGTGGCTCCCGCTATTGCGAACGCGATTCAGGATGCCACCGGTGTTCGTATCCGCGCTTTGCCCATCACACCGGAAAAAGTTTTGCGCGCGCTTGCGGAGAAAAAAGGCGAAGCGCTGCCAAGGGATTGATCCCAATGAAGCGGGAAATTACCCTGGAAATCAACAGGCGAGAAGAGACGATTACGGTCGAGGACGCTGACACGTTGCTCGAAGTCCTGCGGGACCGATTCAAGCTCTGGAGCGTGCGGGAGGGTTGCGGTGTTGGAGCGTGCGGAACCTGCACCGTCTTGCTCGACGGTCGGCCCGTCAGTTCTTGCTTCGTGCTCGCGGCGCGCGCCGCCGGTCGTCAAATAACGACCCTTGAAGGTCTAAGCGATGGACAATCGCTCCATGGTATTCAAGAAGCCTTTGTGAGCGAGCGCGCTTTACAGTGTGCCTATTGCACGCCCGGGTTTGTCCTCTCCGTCAAAGCGCTTCTCGACGAGATCCCAAATCCGTCCGACGAAGAGATTCGCGAATACCTGTCCGGAAACCTTTGCCGTTGTGCTGGCTACGCGGATATTCTACGCGCGGCCCGGCTAGCTCAACAGCGGCTCAGCGTAAAAGCAGAGATGCCGCGGAAATAGCAGTTAACCCTTTCTCATAACAGCCGAAGTCTTCTCAGCTTAAGTCCATTGATTCTTGGAACCATCCGATTGCTCCACGGAGAAACAAATTTGTCCTCAAATGGCAGCAATTGTTCAACCCCGCCTAAATTAACCTAATGATTAACGGCTCTGTGCGATTTGGCTAACCGGTTAGAATGATTCGCGATATTTTCTCGTGGGGGAGTATTCTCCGCTCAACGAGTCATTGGCATGTAACGTGCGTCGTTCAACTAAGCGAGAGTCCACTCAGGTTGAAACAGGCACATATCATGGGCGTTGTGCAGACCATCGAGCCTTCTGCATCCGCGTCACCCCGCAGTTTCGATAGATTATTCGAAACAGCGAAAAAGAGAACCGTTATCCAACTGCGGTGGCCTCTTGTTATCCTTTGCTCCTATTTGCTTCTTTATGCTCCAAACAGCTGGCTAACGCCGGCTCATACAAATGCCATCCTCATCTTCTATCTGCTTACAAATGCCACGCTTTATTTTGTGGCAGACGAGTGTTTTGATTCCCCCTATTTTTATGGTCCGCTGTTGTTTTTTGACACTGTATTTCTAGCTATTGCTCTGACGGTCAGCGGCGGCGCAACCACGGATTTCTATGTCGCTTGTTTTTTTACGCTTGTGCTGAGCTGTATTTGTAACGATTCCCGGGGGCTGTTCTTAGTGACCCTTTTGGCTCCGGTCCTCTATGCTTATGTGGTTTTCAATTCAACGACGACCCACGATTCAAGCGTCTATCTGCGTCTACCTTTTCCTTTGGTCATCTCGATGTTCTATGGCTACTTCGCGCAAGTCGAACGCATAAAACGGCAAGCGAAGGAGAAAGAGGAACAGGTGAGACAGCAGCAGAAAGCAACGGAAGAGATCAAGCGGCAACGTGAGCGGCTTGAGGTTCTCCACGAGGTCAATGTCGCGGTGACTTCAACCATCGATTCGAAAAAAATTCTCGACGTCTTCCTCGAAAAAACGTTCATTTATCTACCCTACGCTGCCGCCATGATGCGATTGCGCCACGGAGAGACAGGGCTTCTCGAAACTGTGGCGGCCAAAGGAATTTCGACAATAGAATTCGAAACGTCATTGAACCCGCTTGGCTTGGTCGATGAAATTCTTGAGGTGCGATCTCTGGTTCAGGTTGGCAATGTTTTTACAGATCCTCGGATCAAAAATTTTGAATTATTGCGCCGCGAAGGGCTGGTTTCTTTTGTTGGATTGCCCATGGTCGCCAACGGCATATTCCTGGGCAGCTTGATCTTTTTGACCCGAGAAGAACATCATTTCAGCGAGGAAGAGATAGGATTTCTTTCAACTCTAACCGGGCAGGTTGCCATGGCCTTTCATCACTCTCAGCTCTTCAACCAGATCCAGCAGCAATCAAACGAATTGCGGCAAGCCAACCAGGTCAAAGATGAATTCCTCGGTGTCGTCTCGCATGAGCTGAAAACTCCTTTAAACGTGATCTCGGGTTACAGCAGTATGCTGACTGAGGGAATGCTCGGAGAGATCACTCCGATTCAGGAAAAGGCTCTGCAAACGGTGTCGAGACAATCTAAAGAATTGCACAACCTCATCAATAGCGTTTTGCAGGTAAACAGTATCGAAGCGGAGATGCTTCAGGCCGAATTTCAGCAGGTCAATTTCTGGGAATTCCTCTCCGAGTTGCGAGCCTTCTACGACTATCCCCTGGCAAAAGATGTCAGGCTGGTTTGGGAGCTTCGCACGGATCTCCCCATTCTCTCGGCTGACCGAGGAAAATTGAGGCATATCCTCGAGAATCTGATCAACAACGCGATCAAATTCACCGACCAGGGTAGTGTGACCATCTCGGCACGATTCCTTGCGAGTAAGAAAGCCATGGAATTTAAGGTAACCGATACCGGTATCGGAATACCCAAGGAATTATTGCCGAGTATTTTTGAAAGGTTCCGTCAGGTGGATAGCTCGGACACAAGGATCTACGGCGGCGTGGGCTTGGGGCTCTACATTGCAAAAAAATACGCGAACTTGCTGGGTGGTACTATCCATGTGGAGAGTAAACTAGGTCAGGGCTCAACCTTCGCGCTGCGGATTCCTTGTCAGGCGCAAAGTTCGTCCCGTGCGCAGGAGCAGTTGTCGTTTTCGATCAAAAGTGAATCGCCGAAGGTCTTCTCAACTTCTTCTATGTGAAGCGTCTCGCGCTGGAATCAGCGCGCATCTAGCGAGGAAAGTCCGAAAGGGCGCGATTATCGCGCCGCAGATACATTCTCACCCAAAGATCGTATAGGTTGTCGGGTCGAAACACATCGATCTGCCGCTGACCCTGCGTCGTTTCGACGACGATGCTTATCGAAAAATCCTGCCAGGAGATGCCGAGAAGTCGTTCGCGTCTCTGCCCAACCACGGCTCCGACGGTTCGCAGCAGCTGGGAGAGACTGTGCCCGTCCGTGATGGTGCTTTTCCGGCCGCGACGACTCTTGCTCTTATATTCCATGCGGTCGATATCGCGCAAGGAATACCTATAGCGTATCGTCGGCAGGGACGAAGGGAGAGTGAAGCGTTCTTCATGTCCGTGGGATCGGGGTTGGGATTTGTTCTTCCATAACTTCTGCAAGCGATTCTTGCTAAGACGTGAAAGAGGATGCTCCTCGGGGTCAGTTTTGGCGGATGGAGACCAAACAAGGTAGGCATCCCCCGTGCATTCGAGGTTGAATGTTTTGAGACGAAGCGTTTCTAGATCTTGTCCGATGACTCTTAAGTGGCGAGGATAATCCAGTAAAGAAAATGGTTTTTCCACATCATCGACTTGATACTGAGCGTCAGGGTTGGTTGTTTGTTCGAGGTTCGTCACGGACGCCAATCTGAGCGCAGCGCGGCGGAGGGGCGAAGTCGTGCGCCGGATGCCGCGGATAATCCTGTTTATAGGGAGCTTGTAGCTACAGTTGAGACAGAAGCTCGTGACGGAAATTTCTTTACTCTTGGCCGGCGACTTGGTGATCGAGAAGCCCAAGTAATAATTACACTTGGGACAGTTACGCGCACGATATTTTGCCATACGCCTATCCTTAAGACTCGATGTTTTTAGTTCGATCACCGGCAAAAGTCAAGGTGGACTCCAATATAAACCCGGCTACGGAGCGCCTGTCAGGTGTGTGCAACTTCGGAGGGCTTTTGCAATTCTAAGCAATTTTTCTCCCTCAATGTCATGTATTGACTTAAGTTGGAGCACCTCGCAGTGGCTCTTTTTTCATCCAGCACACTAACTGCGACCTCCCGATTAGGTGGAAGCGCCGCGGCGTCCGCGGGTTGACGCCAGCAATTATCGGAAAGGTTCAGGGGAGGAGTGGGTAGCCTTTTTGGAAAAGTCACCCGTCGTTGAAGCCGTGCTGTTTCCTTCCGAGGGCTTTCTTTCCGTGGGCTTTTTTCAGCAGGTAGATTACGCCGTGCGTGTCTGCCGCGCGTTCAATGACTACGTGGCGGAACGGTACCGCAAAGTAGATAAGCGGCTTCGCGCAATGGCCTTATTGCTATGCAGGACGTGAAAGAGGCGGTGGAGGAATTGAGGCGCTTGGTGTTGGATCTGAAGCTACCCGGCGCGATGCTGCCGTCGCGCGGATTGCCGCTACATCTGGGTCACGATTATTACTGGCCGGTTTACGAAGAAGCGGCAAATCTCGCCTGCGCGCTGGGAATTCACGGGGGATCAAGTATAGGACTCGGCGCTGACACCTTTACTTTAAAAATCCTGGTTCAAGCCGTTCAAAACGTTCCAATGGTTCAAAGGTGATTCAGGAAAGGCCGGGAGGGGAAACCCTCCCAGCCTTGTGGTTATTGCTGTGGCGAGGCGGGGAAGATCAGGGATTTTATGACGACCGGAACTGCACCTGATGACGGGATCAGCGCGCCGATATCGATGTAGTCGAAATCATTGAGAGGGATGCCATCGACGGAGATGATAGGGTTTTGCAGATGCAACTCCTCTTGAAAATGAAGCCCGACGATGCCGCCGATGTCGCCGTCGTTCACTAACACTAGTGGGTGGCCTTTGGCAAAGATATCTTTAAGCCCCTCGGTAACGCCGCTGCAGAAAGCCTGCAAACGAAAGAACGTCGCGGAGCCATCCCAGTGAAAAGCCACTGCCACGGGTTGGCGTCCGTGTAGCAGATCGAGTCTGCGAAGGGCGTTAAGAGTTGCATCGCAAATGTCTTCTTTGGTGAAATCATCTTTATTCAGAGGAAATTCGGGAGCGACGACAGCGACGTTGCGCACGGGAACGGCGTCTTCTGGGGTGATGAAGATCGTATTGCCACTGACTTGAACCGTGTACTGCGAGGCACCGATCACGGTGGCGCGAATGCGCGCCGCGGGTTCCATGACAAACAAACCCAAATCGCCCATGCGGCGATGAACTTCATCGGCGAACAATGGGCCGAGATCATCGAAGCTGGTCTTGGCACGCTTGTAAATGAACTCTGAGACGCCACCGGAAAACATCACGCAGTCGATTTCGCCTTTGTATATAAGCGGCGGCAAGCGTAGGAGACCTTTGATCTCTTCGGTGATGGATTCCGGCTTCAGCATGGCGAACAACTTGTCCATCATGCCAGAAACCATCTTGCGCAAATTGTCTTCCGGTATCTTTTGACTGAGCTCGACTGAAAAACCCGCCCAGCCGGCATGTTTTCTGCCGGCCTCCTCGATGCGTACTATCGCCCCATCTTTGTCGAAGGCGAGCAGGCGCGCGCCGATGTCGATGGCCGAAACTTCTTGGACTTTGCCGTTGTTGCAAATGGCAAACTTGCTGGTGCCACCGCCCATGTCGATATTCAGCACGACGCCGCCAATTTTTCCTGAGTGCGCCACGGCGCCCGAGCCATGCGCGGCCATCGT
>Ga0209814_10000319_pt1 | contig 15261 bp, 21 predicted proteins | sample SoiMetdeltSBSDD1_FD_187597 | JGI IMG/M metagenome (GOLD analysis project Ga0209814, IMG submission 187597) | Bulk soil microbial communities from a Populus tree surrounding site in Tennessee, USA - Soil MetaG P. deltoides SBSDD1 (SPAdes) (version 2) | ecosystem: Environmental > Terrestrial >... | reverse complement strand
GGTTAGGCCCGGCTCGGCTGGGCGGGGTTGGGCGCGGTTAGGCATGGCTGGGTGAGGCTGGGTGAGGCAAGGTTTGGCGCGGTGAGGCAAGGCTGGGCAGGGAACTTATGGTGTGGATTCAGCAGTTTCGTGGCTGGGCGTGGCGGGGCGCGGTTGGGTAAGGCGTGGCTAGGCATGGCAAGGTCGGGCAAAGTCGGGCAAGGCTGGGCACGGCTGGGTTCGGCAGGGCGTGGCTAGGCAGGGTTCCATTTAGGAGGGGTCCATGTTCAATGTGAAGACTGACCGTCCACAGTGGCAAGCGGTCTACGAGCGGTTGAAGGACATGAGGATCGGCGAGGTCATCACCGACGATGACCTGTACTTGGTGCTCCCCGATGCTCCCCAGGGAAGCGTCCGGACAGCCTTCTGGCGTGCCCGTAGGCAGATGCAGGAGGATCACAGGCGGTCCTTCGAACGAGTCCGTCGCGTCGGCTACCGGATGGTGGACCCGGCCGAGCACGAGCGCCTCGCTAAGGCGCAGCACAAGAAGGCCAAGCGTCGCCTCAAGGCCGGCTGGCGTGAGGCGCACAGCGCCGACCGTTCACTCCTGACTCCGGAGGAGCGACGGCGCATCGATGCCATCGAAGACCACCTCGCACGGCATCAGCAGATGATCCGGCGCCTGGAGGAGCGACAGGTCCGGACGGACGAGCGTGTAGCTGCCACCGAGAAGGGCTCGGTGCACCTGTCCGATCGACTCGACCAGTTGACGGCCCTGCTACAGCGCCACGGCATCACCAACGACTAGGTGAGGTCCTATTACGAGGAGAGCAACATGATGATCGTGGTACTGGTGCTGACCACTCTGTTGGCCGGCTACCTGATCAGGCGGGACCAGGAGGAGGAGTTCGCGGTTATCGAGCGGCCCTCCCTGATCACTGTGTACAGGGAGGATCTGCGTCGGCTAGCGGGGGCGACGTACGACCGGATCCGAGGTGGTCACCGGGGCCTGCACCGCAAAGAGCCCGGCGCCATGAGCACCATGGAGTCGCAGGCTTACTACGCCGCCTTCCTGGCTCGGCTTCGAGCATGAGCCACGGTAACGGGGCTCTGGGGTATTGCAGGACATGCGACAAGCTCATGTACCCGGACCGGAAGACGGCCCGGAAGGTGGCGAGGAACCACTCCAGCCACAAGAACGCTTACCGGTGTCCGGTCAATGAGCTGTTCTGGCACGTCGGTGAGCTTCCTAGGATGGTTATCGAGGGGCACGTCGATCGGGAAACGTACTACGGGACGGTGTCATGATGGACACGCTGACCATGCTCCAGAAGCAGCAGTGGGAGCAGGTGCAACGGATCAAGGAAGTGAACCGGGCCAAGGCAGCACGGCACGTGAAGCGGCGGGCTGAGGAGGACCAGTGGACGGATGATGAGCTGGAGTTGGTTCTGGGGGCGCTCGGGGTAGAATGAACACCTGACGCGGGATAGGGCAGCCTGGTAGCCCGCCTGGCTCATAACCAGGAGGACCCCGGTTCGAATCCGGGTCCCGCTACGGGAGCTAAAGAATATTCCGGCCGCAGTCGTTATATCCGCTTTCAAACAGGGTGCAAGCCCCTGGGCTCCCACCTGGGGCGGCATAAGGAGAGCTGAGAAGGTTTGAGTCCCTAAAAAGGACTCCGGAGACCTTCAAGAGACAGGTTCGAGCCCTGTCCGCCCCTCGTTCACGCAGTGCTCGCTGGCCGACAGGGGCCGTTACTGGGGTGAAACCCGGTAGCGGCCCCTGTTTTCGTGTGCGGGCAACGTCTCCCAGAACGGCACTGGGACCTTGGTCTCCAACATCCCTAGGGAGTCATACACCTTGGTGGCCAGACCCATGGCGCGCTTGTGACACCACCACTGATCCCGGCCACACACCTCGAAGCTGAACGTGAGCCGGTTGAACGGTTCCCCAGTCACCTCGGGGTCGTTGTACCACCAGTGCTTCTCGCACATGTGCTGGAGCAGGGCCTTGATCTTCGAATGGCCCCCGCTGTACTCGCCGGGGTGCTGGAAAAAGTACCGGCGATGGGTGGTCACAGTTCACCGAAGCTCATCATCGGGATCGAGGAGCGGTTCTTGGTGTGCCCGTGGGTGTGTCCACCCCCAGTGGCCGGCGCCGTGTAGCTGAATCCTGGCGGGTCTCCGGTGACGGTGGTACCGACACGTGCACTCTGGTCAGCTCCGCCGCCAGTGAGGTCCAGGACCGGGTCTGTGACCGAGGTCTGGTTGAACGCCCAGATGCCCCGGGGGCTGGCCAGGGCCTGCCAGGCGGGCAGGGAGGTGACCACGCCGGAGGCTTCCAGGGTGGCATCAGCGAAGTCGGTGGCGTAGAACGCCTCCACTGCCAGGTCGGCGTGCAGGAACTGACCGGCCGCGAACAGGCCGATCACCATCGAGTCGGCGGCACCACCGATGTTCACGGCACCGAGATCGGCATGGACCCAGAGTCCGGTGGAGTAGCGGTAGCGGTGGTGACGCACCTGGACTCCGTTGCCGGCCGGCTTGGTGAACCAGTCCTGCCGCCACAGGGTCAGGTCGGCGAGGTAGTCACCAGCATCCACGGAGCCATTGACACTGAAGAATAAATGACCAGCTCCGTCGAAGGGGTTACAGCCCACCTGAATGGAGCCGGCCTGGGTGAGCTTGACTAGCCCGCCCCGGTGACTGGAGAGGGGACTCCAAAGAACACCGTAAGAAAATGCAATGGTGGGTATGGTCGCAAGGTTTCCGATGGCGAACGTCAGCTCGTCATCGACCCCATCAAAACGCCGACCCATGACCGGAGTTTAAACGGCGTCGCCCTTTGTTGGGAGGCCGGACGTGTTATCTCCATGGTGGCGCCATAACCATGTCTTCCGGACCAGGTGGCTGATCTTGGCACCGGCCTCCATGCACCCGATGGTGAAGCGCCGATCCTCGCCGGAGTTCATCTCACCCCGGTCCAGGGCCTCGAACCCCACCTGCTTGGCCAGCTCGGTCCTGACCAACGTCGTGATGGTGGTCTCGATCGGGTCCTGCGGGTCCCATGGGTTCATGTAGTGGGTGAGCGGGAAGATCGGGTCATCCTCCATGATCCGACCGTCCTTGGTGAGGACCTTGAACCAGGAGTACACGAAGTCGGCGCCGCTGTCTGTGGCGTGGCGGGCCATCAGCTCCAGGTGCCGGGGCATGAACAGATCATCGGAGTCCAGGAACGCCACCCAGGGCGTCTGTACGCCCATCAGAGCCTTCTGCCTAGTGGGAGCTGCACCCTCGCGATTCACGTCCACACAGACGCTCGTGGCAGCCGCAGGGAGGGTCTGGTTGGCGACCGACTCCATGGCCTTGGCGAACATCCCGTTGTGCAGGCGCCCGATGTGGGTCGGAGTGCAGACCGTGATCCTCATATCCACTCCTTGTTCTCCTGCTGCCACATGATCGTTTTCGCCATCGACTCCTCGAAACTGACCGGCGCAACCCAGCCATGAGCCGCCAGCTTGTTGTCCTGGAGCCCGTAGTGGAAGTCGTGTGACGGGTTGTCCCGGTGAAAGTCCACCAGCTCGTAGGTCAACTCCTTGCCCATGACCCGGGCGATCTCCTGCGCCAGCTCCAGGTTGGATAGGCAGATGTCACCCACCAGGTGGTAGCGGTCCGGATCGTCGAGCTGCCCAAGCTCATGGGGGGTCGGGGGCAGGTTGCGCAGGATGTAGAGCAGGGCATCGGCGGTGTTGCGGGAGTGCAGATAGAACCGGGTCCCGATCTCATTCTCGTTGCCATGGATCGTGACCGGCTGCCCGTTCTCCAGTTGCCGCTGCACCATAGCTGGGAACTTGGAGGGCGCCTGCATCTCGCCGAAGTTGTTCATGGTGTTGGTGATGATCAGGTTTACCTTGCCTGAGCGCCAGTAGGCATAGGCCAGGCACTCCCCGGCGGCTTTGGAGGCGGAGTAGGCGTTGGAGGGACGCATCGGTGCCCACTCCGGGTGGGCGTCACCCTTCAGGACCGGCCCGTACACCTCGTCCGTGCTGAAGTAGATGAACGATTCATGATCAACCTCGGAGGCGTACTCCAGCATGGTGATCGTGGAGTCGATGTTGTTCTTCATCACGTACACCGGGTTGTCCACCGAGAAGAACACGTCGGAGAGAGCTGCCAGGTGCAGGATGTGATCGACTGATCCGATCTCAGTGCGCAGCTTCGGGGAAATGGCGCAGACGAGGTCATGCTGGATGACTGTCAACCGCTCATGCCACTCCGGATTGTTGCGGCAGGCGGTGGTGATCCGGTCCTTGTAGCCCTTGTGTCGAAACGAGTCCAAGACTGTGATGTGCCAGTCGGTATTGGTGAACAGGTGGGCCAACACGTGCACCCCGATTGCCCCGCCGCCACCAGTAAGAAGGACTCGTTTCATGTGCTCCCCTTATCGTGGTCGGTCGGGCCTCCCAGTCTTTCCCGCTGCCCAACCATCATGATGTATAGCGGTAGGTCCCCCCGGCACTATAGCTCCTCCTAGTCCACCATTAAGCCAATCCCGGACCAGTCGGTAATCGCATGCCGCCGAGTCGTGCGGGCTGGCCGACCAGTTGGCAACCGCAAGGGCGGAGGCGCGGCACATGATCCCGTCAGAGTCAAGGTGTCCCAACTGGAAGGACTCATCGCCAATAACAAGGTACGGGTTTCCGCCGACGCGAAAATCGACCTGGCTGACGGTGAAGTCGGCTCCGGTTTCTTCCATCGTTGCAATGTGGCGTGCCACATGGTCCGGAAGGTACTCATCGTCATCTCCCAGGAAGCCGATATAGTCCCCGAGGGCGAGCAGGGATCCGATGTACCAGGGGATGGCTCCGATGCTGGCTTCAGTTAGTGGGTTGCGCCATGACTCGTTGATCTGAGTCCATCGGACCTGGAATCTCATGTTCTCGGAGCTACCAAACAGACTATGTCTAGGTAATTCGTCCGTTCTATCGCTTACTATGATGTGCTCTATGTTGTGGTCACTGACCTGGCCGTGTACTGACGGCATGCATCGCTCAATGAGCAAATCTTCCCGCCCCGGGAACGTGGGTGTCACGATCGATACCAGGGTCATACTTTCACCATCTTCAGGTCGTGTTTGATGAGCTGGTCCATGATCGTCTCGAAGCTGTAGTTGTGGGTCCATCCCAGGACCCGCTGCGCCTTAGCCGCGTCCCCACACAGCTTCTCCACCTCGACCGGGCGCATGAGGCTCGGCTCGTGTCGCCAGTACCGGTAGAAGTCAAGACCCATGGCTTTGAATACGTACTCCACCATCTCCCTGACCGTGCGCGTGACACCGGTGGCCAGCACGTAGTCATCGGGGTTCTTTTGCGCCGCGATGAGAGGTAGCGCCCGCATGTAGTCCGGTGCCCAGCCCCAGTCCCGGGAGCTTTGCAGGTAGCCGAGACTGAGCGTGCTCATGAGCCCGGCCTTGATCATGGCGCACTCGTACGTGACCTTCCGCTCCACGAACTGGAGCCCCCGGCGCGGGGAAGTGTGATTGAACATGATGGCCGTGGAGGCGTGCATCCCATAAGACTCCCGGTAGTTGACCACGGTGTTGTGCGCCATCACCTTGGCCACCCCGTACGGGGACTTGGGGCGGAAGGGGGTCAGCTCACTCTGCGGGGCTGGACTGGACCCGAACTGTTCCGAGGAGGAAGCGTGGACTACGCGGACGTCCCGGTTCACCTGCCGGACCGACTCCAGGAGCCGGAGCACCCCGATGCCAGTGACCTCGGTCATGATGGCCGGCTGCTCCCATGACATCCCCACGAAGGTGAGCGCCCCCAGGTTGTAGATGACCTCGGGGTCAGCGTTCGCTATCGCTGCATTCAGGCTGTACTGGTCCAGGAGGTCCCCGTTGACGAACTGGATCCCAGGGATCAGGTTCTCTAGCCACTGCCGCTTGGGGTGGTATTGGCCCCGGAGCATGCCGTACACCTCGTGTCCAGCTTCGGCGAGCTGCTGAGCCAGGTAGCTGCCGTCCTGGCCCGTGACACCAGTGATGAGGACTCTCACGTGAACCCCTTAAGAGTCGAATGGATCAGGACCAGCCTTACGGTTGCCATCGGCATCTACATAGTCATGCCAGGGCACAAAGCCTTCCGGGGTCCAGAATCCCCAGATACGTTTCCTTGGACCGACGAACACCAGAGTCAGGGTTCTAGGCTCCAGGTGATAGATGCGGTGTGCCAACCACATGGGCATGGTGTGAATAGATCCTGCGTGGTGACACTTGGTCTCGGTTCCCCTGAGGGCATGGTTCGTAACTTCTTCGCGGTATCCACCTCGCAGCACCAGGGAGCTGAACGTCCACGGGTGGTCGTGGGGATCTCGGTCCCGATCGGGCAGATAGATCCAGTGGAGATAGACCCCGAACCATGGTGTCTGAATGATCCGTAGTCGCTTCAGGTGTGTCAGTTCAGGTTGCTGGGCATCTGGGATCGTGAAGTACTTCATGAACGCCCAACGCGGACTCTGCTTCCCAGTCACAGGATCACCGGCATCGGGATCGGCACGATCCACCGGGTGGAGTGCTCGGTAGTGATGTCGGAGCGTCGCAGCAGTGGCCCGAGGTAGTTCCAGGCCAGGAGCAGGTACGCCTCTGGGTATCCCCGCTCCTGCTCCTGTTCCGGGGAGATGATGGGGATCCCTGTCCCGGGGGTGAACTTCCCGATCTTGGCCGGTGTCGTATCGACCACATAGGACAGGATCGTGTCGTCGATCTGGCAGAAGTTCAGCAGGGTTGTGGACTTGGCTGCGGCACCATAGCCAGCCAGCTTGCCGGCGGTCCATCCCTTCAACAGTCTCTCCAGGGCATTTACAACATGCCGCACCCGTCCCTGGAAGGAACGATAGGTAGCGATGTCAGTGAGCCATCTCTCTCGCCCGATCACGAAGTTGCCCGGCCATTTTTGATGGTGTTTAACCACCGCCACCTGAAGTGATCCCCCCTGGGGCTCGGTAAGCCGTGCCCATCGGACATGGAGGTTCGCCCGTTCCAGGAGTTGTTGAAGAGCAGAGAGGGAGAAGTAGAACCGGTGTTCGTGGTAGATGTGATCGAAAGCGTTGCCAGCGATCAAGTCCCCGAGGTACTGGACCTCGATCACGGCCAGGCCGTCCGGCGTCAGAAGGTGTTCGATGCCATTCAGGAAGTCCAGTGGGTCGTGGACATGAGCTAGGACGTGGTTGGCGATGATGAGTCCGGCCTGACCGTGCGATTCACGGATCGCCAACGCCCGGGCGTAGTCGAAGGGTTCCGTGATCGTCGGTATACCCCGTTCGATTGCTACTTCAGCCGGTCCCTCTGAGGGGTCCACGCCTAGGACCGGCCACCCGATCTCTTCGAAGTGGCGCAGCAGATCCCCATCATTGCTCCCGATCTCGACGGTGAGCCGGGGGGCTTCGGTATGACCCTGGATCAGCTCCTCGGCGTAGCGCTGGTGGTAGCGCACCTTCTCTGGGGAGGTGCCGGAGTAGAAGGTGTACTCCTTATTGAACATCAGGTCGCCGGGGATCACTTGACGAAGCTGTACCAGGAAGCACTGCCGACAGACCAGGACGCTGAGGTCATAGAAGACCTCGGCCGGGTCGAAGGGCTCGGTTGTGAATGAGTTGGCTAGCGGTGTCTTACCCAGGTTCAGGAAGATCTCCATGTCGCGCAGGCCAGCACCGCACCCGGCACAGTTTTCACGAAGCATAGACTGACTCCCATAGGTGGATGTTCCGCTCGATGGTGAAGTTCTGCGCTGTCCTGTGTGCGTACCTACTCATGGTGTCCAGGTTGTCGAGACAGTAGAGAATGCCGTCAATCCACTCCCCAGCCCCAATGCCCGGCACCAAGACTCCGTTTAGTCCATGCTCAATGAAGTCCCGGTACTGGCCCCAGTCACTGGCTACCGTGGGGATGCCCTTCGAGGCGTACTCCAGAGCCTTGCAGTGCGACTTGGACAAGTTGAATCGGGAGTGCATCAGGGGTGCTAGACCAATGGAGAAATCCAGGATCTCGTGCGCCCGTTGCAGGGTGGTCCACCCAGTAGTCCGAGCCGGTGCGACTGGACTGATGTAGTTGGCGCCGATGGTGTGCAGGTCCACCTGATGGGTGCCTCTGATCTGAGCCAGGGCATCGGCCACCCTGTTGGCGTCGAAGTCCTGCTTGTGAAACATGGACCCCATCCAGCCGATGACCGGTGGACGGGGCGGCTCACGGTAGTTCATCCAGGACTGGGGTAGGCAGTTCGGAAGCACGGCGGTGGTGGTCAGGGCGTCGAAGAACTCCTCCAGGATCGGGGTTGACACTGTCACCTTGTCGGCCATGGCGATGTTGCGGAACGTTTCAGCCGCGACCCCCCCACCGTAGATGGAGTACGGGACCGTGTTCTCTGGGTCGACGTGGAGCAGGTCGTCATCGAGGTCATAGATCGCCATGATGTTGGGGTTGCGGCAGATCTCCCGCCACAGATCATTGGCCCCACAGATGCGTTGGCCGATGACGATGTCGTAGTCGAAGATGTCGGCACCGGGGGCGCCCCAACTGACCTGGAACTTCTTCTTATTCAGGTTGGTCAGGGGCCAGTAGAGCCGGTACAGGAAGCAGCTCGCAGTGTCCGTCTGCCAGGCAAAGATCCGTTTCATCGGCGACGATGCTCCGTTCTGGCGCGTATGAGTTCCTCCTCAAGGAACTCGACTTTCTTCAGATAGAGGTCGCACGCCTTCAGTGCCAGCTCCAGTCGTTCCTTGTCGCCGAGCCAATGGTGCCCCTCAGCCATCCCGTACCACACGCTGGGCTCAGCGTTGAGATCCTCCATGCTTACCAGGGCCTCCCCCACTTAGCCGCGAACGTCTCCCCATCCCGTCCCGCCTGCTCGGCCAGGTGTGCGTGGATGTTGGTGAACTCACCCAGCTTCTCGTTGGCCACTACGGGTCCAGGTGCGATGACCATACCCCCGTGCCGGCGGGCTGTGAAGTCCATGTGGGTATCCCCCCACCACCACCTCAGGTCCTCGTCAGCCAAGATCCGCGCCTCGCCCCGCATGATGAACGCCCATGGGCACATCCGGTTCCAGATGTCGGAGTCCGGGTGCGTCTTCATGATCGGGAACTGCACCCCCATGGCACTGTGGGTGCTGCCGGCCATAGCCCCGTGCTCGCGCATGCAGGTCGACACGTCCTGGAACCAGGTGTCGTGGACTACAGCGTCATCGCACAGGAAGGCGATGTCGAAGCTGTCTGTGGTGGCGTAGTTGCTGATCACCTTGATGCCGATGTTCCACAGCCGGGACAGGTTGGGGGGCTGCTCCCCGTCCCGGACGATGATGTAGCGCAGGTCCCGCCCCAGGTTCTTGACCGGTGGGTCGGAGGCGTTGTCGATCACCACTATCAGGTCAACCTGAGGGGCGATGGCGCTGATACACCGGGTCAGTAGCTCCAGTCGGTTGTGGGTGAGGATCAGGGCGTAGCGACCGGGGCTCACTGGTGCTCCGTCTCGTATGCCCGGGTCCACGCCTCCAGCCAACGCCAGGCGTTGGCCTCATAGGTCTGATCTTCCATGTACGCCTTCCCCTTGGCTGCCTGCTCACCCCGTAAGACGTGGTCTGTCAGAAGAAGCTTGAGCTGGCTGTACCAGTCCTTCGAGGACTCCGCCAGGAGACCACACCCGGACTCTCGGTGCAGCGTACGATACTCGGCCCGGGGTGAGGCAACCCAAGGGATCCCTACCGCCATCATCTCGATGCCCTTGAGCCGGGACTTGGAGGCGTTGAAGGCGGTAGCAGCAAGGGGGACCATGCCCACGTCGAAGGTGTCGGCGATGGTCCGGGTCCAGTCGGCCACACCGGTGGCGCCGGTCATGACCGGATCCTCGGGCAGCCGCAGGGCGTGGCGGACCTTCGAATCGCCCCCCACCACCCGGAACTCGTGCCCCTCCTGCATCAGTTGACCGACCGCTTTACCGGTCACCTGAAGATCATCGGGGTGGCTCTTGGTGTTCCCGGCCCACCCGAAGCATCCGGTCTCGTCCTTGTCGAAGTCCAGGTACGCCTTGGGCACGTAGTTGTTGAGCACCATGCCGCGCCCGTGCCGGGCGTAGATCCGCAACAGCTCCGGGGTCGAAGTCGTGACCAGGGTTGCCCGTTTGCAGGACTCCAGGGCGAATTTCCAGGAGAAGGGGCTGTTGGATCGGGGGTTGTAGATATGGAAGGCTGCATTCTCCCGGTGGATGTTGGACATGTCGTCGTCCATGTCCACGATCACGGCCACACCGTTCTGGCGCAGGATGTCGATCAACTGCGGCTGGAGCGGATGACAGGGGCGCTGGATCACCACTACATCCATATCCCCGGGCATCTGGACTGAGGTCAGAATCTCCTGCCCGTTGGGTCCCATAGTTGTCTTGGCAATGAATCCCTGGCCCTTCTTGGGAGGGATGACGGCGATGTCATGACCCTGCTTCTGAAGTACGTTCGCCGGCCAGATCAATCGATAGTGACCACACCCATGGGCATCAGCCGGGATGACGTAGACCTTCATATGTCTCCCCCTCGGAAAGGCTCACTTCCTTATTGGGAGAGGCTAGGTGACTGATCGGCTGAATTGAAAGAGCCAGGGTGGTGAGCTGGCGCTGAGTCTCCGCCTGCATCTCCATGATGCGCGCCAGGTTGCCATTGCTGGCTTCTTTGACCTGGTCAAGCTTCTGGTACACGGCGGCACCAAAGGCACCCAGTACGGGCACAGCCACGAGGCCAGCCAGTGTCAAGATGATGGAGACATCCTTATCCAGGATGACCAGAGTGACGGCCCCCAGCACGAGAACCACGACAACAACTACTGCTGCCCAAATGGTATGGGGGTTCTTCATCTCCACGATCCGATACTAGATCATTTGGGACGTGCGCAAAGGTCATGCTAGGCGCATAATCAGATCAACAGAAGGGGTTGCTTAAAGATGACTGAACCTTGTAACGAATCTGAAGAGACCCAAGAGGTCGGTCACGACAATAGCGACGAGGACCTCTCTGCCGGTGATGCCAAGGCCGCCGAAGATGGCGACGAGTCCTGACCACCCCAGCTTGCAGTTCGTGCAAGCTAAGGGGTACACCAAGGGTCGAGCAGACGGCCCGCCGCTATGGGTGGTCATCCATGACATGGAGGCGAGTGAAACACCGACGCGGGCCGAGTCGACTGCGGCATACTTCCAGTCTCCGTCGGATGGCCGCAACGTCAGCAGTCATTATTGCGTGGATGATAATTCTGTGGTGCAGTGCGTGCTCCTGTCAGACGTGGCTTGGACGGTAGGCAATCGTCCAGGCAACTATCGGGGGATCAACTGGGAGCTGGCCGGGTTCGCCAGCCAGACCCGAGAGCAGTGGCTGGACACCTACGGCACGAACATGTTCAACCAGATGATGCCGATCATGCGCGCCGACATGACCGAGTACGGGATCCCGGCTACCCGCTGCTCCATCGATGACCTGAAGGCATTCAAGAAGGGAATCACTTCCCACAACGACCTCCGGGTGGCCTTCGGGGGGACCACTCATACAGACCCGGGTAGCAACTTTCCCTGGGACTACTTCATGGACCTCTTGAGCGGAGATGACGTGGACCCCGTACAAGACGCAAAGATCACGAACACCGATGCGTATGCGTTCTCCGGCATTATCGGACTACAGGACCCGGCGCCGGTGCCCTACCCCGGAGATAACCCGGGGTCGCAACCGGGGGTTGTCGCCAATAAGCTGGCCAAGTCCCTGAAGGACCTGGCTGAGCAACTCAAACTTGTCCGGGAGCAGCTTGACCGAATCGAGTCTGGGGGCGTGGGTGTACCACTGGCTCACCACCATGAGACCGGTCCGGTCATCCCCGACTAAGGCACTTCGGTCACGCAGAGGTTCCACACGTCATCATTGCCCACGTTCAGGGTGCCGGCGCCGTTGTTGCGGCGCCACTGGCCAGTGATGACATACGGTCCGGCGGGGAAGAGGCCACCAGAGACGTCGGCTGGCCGGATGATGTCGAATCCGGCGTAATCATTGCGGATACCGTTTGAGCCATTGGCGGCAGTAAGGGCGGCGATAGGGAAGCTCCCAAGGGAGCCGATGGAGACCCCCGCCTCGATACCGGCGTCGGCGCCACTGGCGAAGAATGTGCCCGTGAGGTCGATCCGGAACCCGGAGAGGTCACTGATCTTGGTGAAGTTCAGGGTAGGGGGGCCGGGCATGTCGGTGAGGGTGGCGTTGGTCGTGTTCCCCACGGTGAGCCCGAAGTCCCGGTTGCACTCCATGTTCAAGGCCAAAGGGCCATTGGTGATGAACCCGGTGATGAAGTTGCCGCCCGGCGGGATCCGCATGACGTAGACCCGAGCCGCAGTGGGTAGCGGTCCCACCATCGAGGTCATAGCGATCGCTATGTTGTCCCCATCCAGGATGGCCATTACCGATGATGGAGTCTTGCCGTCCACCACGGTCGCCTGCGACAGCACCCAGGAGATGCCCAGACTGACAGCCCGGTCCGCTATGGACTGAGCACCGATGCCGATTAGCTCCGGGGCTTCGAAGTCAAACCTCTCAAGCTCTGTCACAGATAGCTCTTCCGCATCGCGTGGTTCATGAGGCCGCCCTCAGTCAGCGCCATGGACCATGCCAGCTCCAGCCACAGCTCACCCTGCCACTTGATCACGTTGTATGAGTCATGGCGGGGATCTGGAGCGGTAGCCAGATTGACTCGCTCAAAGACAGTCTGCCGGTTAGCGAGCCCGACAACGATGCTGTTTGCCTGGGCCTGGCTGTTCAACTGCAAGGTGAAGGTCTTCGCGATCACGAAACCACGGTTCTGGATCGAATGGGGGGCATTGGCTGGGACATCGGATGTGGCCACGATAGGCAGGTCGTTAGTTCCGGCCGAAGTGTTGCTCAAGACAACGAACCGGTTCGGTGCAGTCAACAGGTCATCGGTCTCGACGATGGGCTGACGTAGTACTCGGTGGCCATCGTCGAAGTTGAAGTCCGGCACCTGGTCGATCGGATCGAAGGCATGGATGAAGTGCAGCTTTCCGTCATTGCCGAACCAGGGGCTGAAGTAGTCCCCCGAGACCGATAGTGCCTCCAAGATCTGCCCCCGCTGGGTGCCGATACCCCAGGCTTCGCCGGACGTGAAGTCGGTCCCCGCGATCTCCAGGTCAACCGGCAACCCGGCTAGGGTCGCCTGAATGACGGTGGGGATTGCAACGCCCACACCGCTGATTCCCTGCTCGATCTCCTGGTCCACCAGGAACATCTCATCGGCAAGGATGGCGGCGCTGAGCTTCCCGCTGGTGTACACCACCCGGGAGGCGTCAACGAACATGTACCGACCCAGTGGCCACTCCGATCCGTCGCTGAGGACCATGGTGACCAGCACCCGGTCGGTGACCACGTTAATGTCGGCAGTGTCCTGGCGCCCTAGGGGGAAGCTGAGCTGACGCTTGATGGTCCGGGTCGTGTCGTGGGTCAGTGAGGCTGCCCGCACCGGGTTGATCTCACCGAGGTGCTGTCCTGTGACGCCGTTGATGAGGTCGAAGCGGAAGGTGGACGACCGTTGCCCGATGCCCGTTGCCAGGTCCAGCAACGGGTTGGGCGGGATCGTGGTGTAGGTCGGTCCGGTCACTACGGGTCCACGGGGTAGGCGGTGTCGGTGACCTCCTGGACTGTCACCGGGGCGAAGTAGAGGGTCCGGTTCAACTGGACCCGCCCACTGGGGACGAAGATGGTGGCGAACCAGCGGTTGCCGTCCTCGTCACGGACGCAGATGTAAGGCACCACATCCCAGGCCATGTCCCGCAGGTCGGTGAAGTCACCCAGGGTCGGTGGGGAGATGGCGGCAGCCTGCACCAGCATGTTGCGGGTGAACCGCTCCCCGCCCCGCTCCAGTGGGCGGAACGCGGTGGCGAAGTTCTTGCCGTACATCTTCTGAAGGATCGTGTCCTCGGACTCCGGGAAGTCGAAGTCCTCATTGGCGACAGCACCAGCGTCCCAGGTGGACGAGTAGGCAAGGTTGATCGAGCCATCCTGTCGGGAGTTGGAGGTGAAGATGAGCAGGTGCCCCTCACATCCAACCTGGACGCCGGGCTCGTCGATGGTCTCTGTGACTGTGGAGGACCAGGGACCAGAGAAGTTGTACACGTTGTTGATGCGGATCCGGTAGGACGACAGGATCCCCACTCGGGCCTCGAAGTCACTGAAGCCGGTGACCGCTGGGTTAGTGGCGAGCATGATGGTCTGCCACTCCGCAGTGATGTCGTCGAAGCGTTGCAGCTCGTAAGCTCCGAAGTTCCAGCTCGAAGGGGAGACCTGGTAGTTGTCGTAAGACAGGGTGGTCGTCTCGGCACCAGACCTAACCGAACGGATGCCATACCCGCCAACAGTGAATGAAGCAGTGCCCCCTATTTGCCAGTCAGGTTGTGGGCTACCTACTGGCCATGCCCGCGCCCGGACCTGAGACCCTGACCACTCAGCCTCCAGGTACCAGTCCTCATCTGCCCCATAGGCCCCGACACTGATACTGAAGGGGGCACTGAGGGCTCCGCCGACAACACTGCCAATAACGATTTCCAAGTCGTTACCCGAGGCATTGGGTTGCCAGCGGAACTCGACCACATCGAAGTTGGAGGTATCGACCAGATGCGCCATGAGACTTGACCGACTAAAAGAACTTGTAGGGACCAAGTCGATTTTGGCCTGCACGAGCTGGTGAATGTCCCCAACGCTGGCAGTGATACTGGAGAACCGGGCGATATTTGCGCTGTCAAGTACATGGGAAGCCCGATCCCCATCAACGGGATAGTTCCCTTCAACCGTGCCCCCCGAGTCGGTCCACGGTGACCCCCAACCAGTCTGGGTCCTGTCAAAGGAGTCCACGAATACGGCGGTACCGGTCGGTGGGCTCCAAGTCAGGCGGTTGTACCAGATGGCACTGGGGATGCAGCACGGCTCAGCCCCGCAGTCGAACCCGATCCCAGTGACCGCCTGGGAGGTCATCAGTATCGAGAAGCCCGTCACGGGTGGAGGATCCTGGCTGAAGATGAGCACCGCATCGGAGGTCTGATCATCGGCGGTGGCCGTGACACCCGGGGCGTACTGCGGCACCCAGCCCATGTTGATGGTGGAGCCCGAGTTGGGTGCACCATAGGTGGCGTTGGAGAGCTGGTGGGGGCTAGGAACTGGGGTGATGATGTTGCCTGGGGAGCCCGTTAGGGCTGGGGCTGTAC
>Ga0209814_10000317_pt1 | contig 15289 bp, 18 predicted proteins | sample SoiMetdeltSBSDD1_FD_187597 | JGI IMG/M metagenome (GOLD analysis project Ga0209814, IMG submission 187597) | Bulk soil microbial communities from a Populus tree surrounding site in Tennessee, USA - Soil MetaG P. deltoides SBSDD1 (SPAdes) (version 2) | ecosystem: Environmental > Terrestrial >... | reverse complement strand
TCAAAGGCGTTGCGTACGGGCCTTGTTGCTTCTGCGACGACTGGTTCCCGATTGAAGAACAGTCCTGGAGTTACGAACTCCAAGGATGGGTGTGCTACGCGCACATCTTGTTCTTCAGACGCGATAGGTAGTTGATCTACCCAACCCTTGTCAGCCTTTGGCTGTCAGGGGAAAGTAGGTTTAGTACCAATAGAGATCATAGCATCCTATGACATTTATTGTCAAATCAAGCTATCCGATGTGTACCCTTTGGCGCTGAAGCGTTGGCGGTTTGGTGTTCAGGAGTCAATGAAAATATATATACACACGCTCCATCAAGACATGAAAACCAATCCCAAACCCCCAAACTGGCAAACCTGACAGTGAGGATTACGCCAAAGGTCTCTTCGGGGACAAGCGACAGGGAGAACGTGTTTCTTACGTGGATCAGGCAACTGTTTTCCTGAGCAGCACTCTCCTCCTCGCTTCTTCCCCATACGGGCGCGACAGGTTTTCCCTGTCAGCAGACAGGCAGTAAACCTCAAACGGCGAGCATGAGTATCCTGCTTCCGCTTCGCGCCCGAACTTTCAAGCCTTATTGATTTCCTGTCGAATCTGAGCTAGTCGTGCTTGACTTTGTATCCTATCTACCCGTTTAAGTTGGCTAACCCGCGCGTCAACTGGAGCGGGCATACTCTCAGTGGTTGGGCGGGTAGTCGCCTGTTCTTGTTTGATGATGACTGGCATGCTTTCAGGTTTCTCCATGGTAAACACAGGCTGCCCTATAAGACCATTCGCAGCTCCTTTCAGGCCTTGCTTGGTTGCGTCAACCAAGGTGTCAACGACGAGCCCGGCTGTCGTTTCTTGCTTCTGTGCGCCAGTTTTGCCCATCTGTTGTGTGAGTTCTGCTGCTTCTATCATGCCCGTATGATACAGCAAGATTTTCAGAAGTACTTGACATCCAGCTTATATAATCCTGACAAATGAGGGGAGAAACCTACGGGGGACTTTTCGACCAAAAAATGTCCAAAATTATCTTATACGTGACACACGCACATCTTTGTATAGATTAAACGCCCATTTTTTACCACCTAATATTGTATAGTAAAATATATTGCTTTTCTGTAGCACTGAACCAGAAGATCCCGCCACGGGTCCCCGAGAGACCAGCCTAGACGCCATGCTTTCGTTATGGGTGTTCTTGGTGATATACTCATAATCCTATATACTTGAATTATTGTGTGTGTATAAGCTTATAGACGTATGCACTTGTTCGCTTACCAACTTATAGAGTCATGTACTCACAGCGGGGGACGGAGAATGGTTGAGACCAAGGTTCCTGTGAGCGCGCGCGCGTTGGTCCAGCGGCTTAATCGCCACCTCCGCAAAGAGGGCCAAGTCTTAAAGAAGCTTCGGGGGGAGCGGTGGCGTGGAGACCTGGGGGACTATTACATTGTGGATGAGCACCGCAACATCGTTGCCGCCTCGCATGTCCATCCGGTCGCCTTGGCCCAGGAGAGCGGCGTCCTCGCGGCCTGGGAAACGGTGCGAGACGCAGGCGAGCCGAGCGCTCCTGCTCCTCCTGGGGGCTCTCTCCGGCACCTGACCCAGGGGCCAGAGACGCCTGCGCGTGCCCCGCAGAAAAAGCGGAAAGACGCGATAGCGCCCCAAGTGCTAGAGGCGATTGCGCACGAGCGGCGGCGATGTCCGTCCCTCTCGTGGCGGCAGTTCGCGCAGCATCTCTTTGATACAGGCATCTATCGGAGCCAGGGGCACAATGGGAGAGCCGTGCCAGTCTCGATTGGCGCACTGCATCGGTGGATCCAAGAGGCGAAAGACGCCGGCATGTTCTAAGGTAAGATTTTTACGGCACTCTGTGCGGGGCCATACCCCTGCTCAACCTATCCTGTGGCTGCGGGAAGCTGCGGCCCTCGCACGAGCGTATCGGCACGCAGCCACTCTATCGCCAGCCAGAGGGTCCGGCACGCTCGGCAGACGCTCCATGGTCCACACCTAGGGCACGGGCTGGCTGGCGCCCTGGCCCATGTGGTGCTCGCATTTCGCAGGCCGCGAGCGACCGCGAGGCCAACCACTCTCGGGAAGTTAACATAGGACGGCTTATCAGAAGTTGGGGTTTCGGTAAGCCTATGGCGCTAGAGTGTTTCCCCACGAAGGCTCTAACCCAACACTCATTTCACCAGCCGCGAAGTTACCCTGTGCGGCCGCGACTGATATTTATGCCAAATAGGATTCACCATTTTGCTGGACCGTAAGTGCCATAAAATCAATGCACAGTACATCTATGATACCGTGTCAAAAAGGCTAAAGCCTAGCTGACACCACGAAGAAGTTCACGATGTCCAAGCGCATCACTACGCCATAACTCATTGCTTAACAACACATTCCAGGCAGTTGGTGGCTCATGGGTCACGTGTTGGGTTTGGACCTTTAAGTAAGAGCCCTGGGTCATTTGGCGGAAGTCTCATCATCATGGCGATATCCTCGCAGTGATATCCGTAGGACAGCTCCCCCGGACTTTGCGCTCCCGTCCCCTGCCCTTTTTTATTGGAACCTCCTGTAATGCAAGGCTCTCTAATACAGCGGACCGTTGGCCTGCATCTTGGCACTGAATTTGCTCATAGAGGTCCCAACATGGTGCTACGACTACATCTCATTTAATTCGAGAGGGGAATTCACTATGGTAATGATTGCTGAAGCCTTAAACGGGCAGGGGCTTTATTTCGGGAAAGCCTACTTCTTTCACAGACATCAATACGTCCGGTACGACTGGCTGCAAAACAAGGTGGATGATGGCTATCCAAAGCCCCTCTCCGAATGGCATCTCCCAGAGCCGTTTGCCACTAGTATTGATGCCGCCTTAAACGGGCAGGGGCCTTATTTCGGGAAAGCCTATTTCTTTCGAGGCAATCAATACGTCCGGTACGACTGGCTGCAAGACAAGGTGGATGATGGCTATCCAAAGCCCCTCTCCGAATGGCATCTCCCAGAGCCGTTTGCCACTAGCGTTGGCGACGCATTGCTAGGAGAGGGCTCCTATATCGGGAAAGCCTATTTCTTTCGAGGGCATCAATACGTCCGGTATGATTGGCTGCAAGACAAGGTGGATGATGGCTATCCACAGCTCATCTCCGCCTGGCATCTCCCAGGGCCGTTTGCCGCTAACATTGATGCAGCCTTAGACGGGAAGGGGCCTTATTTCGGGAAAGCCTTCTTCTTTCTAGAAGATCAATACGTCCGGTACGATTGGCTGCAAGACAAGGTGGATGATGGCTATCCAAAACCCATAATTGGCAACTGGCCAGGCATAGAGCGTTTGGGATAGCTTCAGCATCTCAGCATAAAAACCGGAGAAGGGCTTAAATGAGGTTACCTCTGGGGCGATCGTAAAAGTTGCATGCGATCGCCCCAGAGATTGGGTTAAGGAAAATAAGGAGCGTGATTGGCTACTCCTAATCGCCTCGCCCGCTACCCTTTACCGACTTCGGTTAAAAATGGGTAAAAATCCGTCCCGCCGTGCAGCGGATTTTCTTGCGTATACCACCCTTTTCGTAGCTGCTCGTCCTCAATTTGCCCAGATCAGCTATATTCTGAGTAACCATACCATATTTCTTCCCTATGTAAGGTTATCGCCCGTTATCGGTACACCATGCGCGAGGGGCAATGCTGTCGGCATAACGTGCACAGAAACTCAGTACATCAATGAATGTCGAGTTGGTAGCTAGCCAGGAAGTTTTTGGATGATATACGGACGGGATCACCTCGCAGCCGCACCCTGCCTACCCAGCGGGGTACCGAGAACATCAACAATCCGGGTAAATTGAGGTAACTGCCCCTGTTGAAAGCGTGGCATACTCACGGAAATACGCCGTCCGGAGGAGCGGATTTTTACCCACTTTTAGCCGAAGTGGGTAAAGGCGAGCACGCGAGGGGACACGTGGCCGTCGTACAGGCTGTGCCATCCCATGAGGGGGCATGCGGGCACGTCGCGAGGCGTCGTCGAGCCTCTCAGCGCTTAGGCAGTGTGCAGCACGTGCTGCATGGCGCTCCGCACCGTTGCGATGTTGCAGGGCTTGCGCAGCCCCGGGCGGTTACACTGCCTGAGGAACGCCATGCTGGTGGCACTGCCGCTATCGCCCATGAGGAAAATCACCCGCAGGCGCAGGGCGGGATACTGCCGCGCCGCCTGTGTTCAGCCCGCCCGCGGTAAGAGCACGGTAAAGGTGGTCCCCTGTCCTACGTGACTCTCTATCGTCACCTGCCCCCCATGGGCGGCCACAATTTCCCGGGTGATATACACGCCGAGCCCGGTGCCTTCGGGTTTCGTCGTCTGCAGGGGCTCGAACATGTGGGGGAGCTGGTCGTCCGGGATGCCACTCCCGGTATCGCATACCTGCAGCTGTACGTGCGTGGCCGTGCCCGTGCCTCGCAGCGTGAGCGTGCCCCCCTCGGGCATCGCCTCGAGCGCGTTTTGCACCAGGTTCAGCAGGGCACGGCGGAGGGTGCTCGCGTGAAAGGAAACCATCCCCAGGTCCTCGAACCCTTCGACCCGCAGCCGCACCCTGCCAGCCGCTGGCAGCCGCCGCCACTCCTGCGCCCACGCCTGCACGACGGCGCCGAGGTCCTGCACGGTCCGCTCGCTGGTGGCCACCCGCGCCAGCGACAAATAATCCTGCAAGAGGTCATCGAGCCGCGCCAGTTGCCGCTTGATCTCCGTCAACGCCTGCGGCACCATCGCCGCGCTGTCTGGCGACGGCTGGCCTATTTCCTCTTCTAACAGATCGACATGGAGCACAATGGCGCTTAAGGGGTTGCGGATTTCATGGGAGACGCCGGCCGCCAGGCGCCCCAGGAGGGCAAAGTGTTCTGTCCGTCGCGCCTCCCGTTCTAAGCGTTGACGCTCGGCCATTTCGTGCTGTAAGGCCGCCGTGCGTGCCGCGACCCGCCGTTCGAGCTCCGCCTGGGCCTGCCAGACCCGCCAGGCGGCCGCAGCAAACTGGGCCAGTGTCTGGACCAGCCGCGCATCTTCGCGATCAAACTTGCGGCGCTCATCATGCGCGACCACCCACACGGTCCCGATAGGCTTCCCCTCGACAGCAAACGGGAGCAGCAACGCTTCCACCACCGGCGGGACGGCGGTCAGGGCCGGGAAAAAGCGCTCCGCCATGTACATCAGCTGCGGAGCGTTCCGGTCCATCGTGGTCCCGCACGGACTGGCGTCCCTGGGCATCGTGGTATTGAGCCGATCGGCATAGACGCCTGCCAGCGCTTCCCATCGAAACACCTCCGCGCCGTTCTGCGTTTCGAGGAGACTGATGCCCGCCGTATCGGCCCGGCACAGCCGCAGCGCGGTGTCGGCCAGGTGGTGCAAAATCGTCTGTGGGGCCTCGGCCATCGTGTGCGCCAGTGCCATGAGCGCCTCGTGTTCGGCGGCGTAATCCGGCAGCCGAGACGGCCGCCGGTCCAGTTCGGCATTCACGACGATGTCATCGAGACTGAAAGATAACTGCGCCAGCGTCATACAGGCCTCCTGACCGGACCAGAGATCCTCACACGGTTAGGCCCAGTCACTTGACGGTGTAGGTGTAGAGCCCCAGGGCTGTGTGGTATCGTAGGAGATTGTACTGCAGATGTCCTGGGACGCAAAGGCAATACCCCACGAGAGGCCATGCTCGGCAGGACACATGGGACCCTAGCCAGGACATCGCCTGTGAGGAGCATCCGTACAGATTTTCACGTTCAGGGGTCATGAGACCCGAACACGAGCGATACTGGAACGGGGCTCTTGTGCCTTCACATAGAGTGATTTTGCAGGTGAGCAGCCGTGAAATCTCAACGCAAAATCATCCTGGCGGGCAAGACGCTCTGCGGACCTGCCAGACAGTGTCCCCAGCATGCCCCCTGCGCTAAGCCTCGGCGTGCGGGAAAGCCTGGAGCACGTCCTCAATGGCACGGCGAATCGCCGCGATCGGGCTGGGCTTGCGCAGCCACGGGCGGCCACACTGCGTGAGGAACGTCCTGTTGGCCTCGCCCCCGGAATCGCCCGTGAGAAAAATGACCCGCTGGCGCAAGGCCGGATACTGCCGCGTGAGGAGGTTATAGAAGGCGGGGCCATCCAGCTCCGGCATCCGCAGGTCACACACAATCACGTCATAGGGTTGCGCCTGGAGCTGGGCCAGGGCGTACCGGCCATTGCGCGCCGTGCCAACGACGTAACCATCGCGGCGCAGGAGTCCGCTCAGGGCGCGGACGATGCTCGGCTCATCATCAATCACTAAAATTGTCCTTGAGAGGTGTGGAGCCATGGGCCTTCCCTTCTAAGGGAAGTATACCCGCATGGACGCGTGGGTTCCTGGGAGGGAACAACATTCCCTCACGTCGGTCAGGAGGAAAGAAGAGGGGGGTACCTCTGGCGGCACCTTAGCCTAGACGTATGGCCTGCGCGATAACCCGCTTTCACGTTATCGAATATCGTGAGATCGAATCACAATCGTCTCATCATCCTCAAAACGGCCCTGCCTGATCAGGTCGGTAATGTACGCCTCAATCCGGGACGGTTGACTACACGCCGGTCCCAGTACAGGTAGGTGGGTGAATAGTCCCCTAGTGACATAGAAGCCCTTATCGACACACCCTGTCCTTGCGCGGTGCCGATAATCCGTCTTCCCGGAATCAGCCTTGCCGGTTTTCCCTCTGAAAACGGGAGGGAAGCGATGCCATAGAAGACAGAAAAAGCTCTGTTATCAGAACCGATGTTAACCCTCCTTCCCACCGGCATATAATTACCCATGTGTTGGAGAGCAAGGAATGGGCTCGTGGCACTTTGTTGCAGCAGCGGTGTTCCTGGGCCAGAGAGAAGGGTGAGTATTGTTTGGATGACGTCCTCTATCGGACAGTGTTACCTATGGATCGACTTCAGCACAGCAAGGCAGGGAACCATGGCCGACAAACTGACCCCCACGACACTTCCCGAATATCTCATATGGTATGAGAGATTACAGCGCGAGATTGCCTGGTTTTTGTGTCAAACCATGCTCGCACGCCTTCAGCAAGGGGCCACCCGTGATGAAGTGCTGCGCTGGTTGTTGGGGCGCCCCTTCTTCCTCACGATCCCCCCATCCATTGTCCAGCGGGCGCGGGAGTATTTTCAGAGCGCGTATGAGGAGTCATCACGCCCGCGCCAGAAAGGCAGCAGGACTCCGAAGGGAACCACCAAGAATCGTCCGTAAAAGTGTGATAAGACCGAAGAAAATACGAACGAAAATATACTATAAAAATGGCCATTTTCTTAGAGGTCCATCAGAGTTGTATAGGTTAAACACCCATATTTCACCACCGATTTTTGTATGGTGAAATACCCATTTTTCCTTGCCCGATTCTGTTGAAAAGAATTGGTATAATGGGTTTTCCCGTACAGGGAGATCAAAAAATACTGGTTTTTCGAGATACCACTTTCTGCCTTCATTGCGGAGTTGGGTTGTTGACTACCCTTCTGTGTCAGGCTTATAACGTCTGCGTCATGGCGGCCTGTGAGCGTTGATAATTGGTATATGGCAAAAATGCCTGAAAACCTCGCCACTATCGTGTTATCGGGGCAAAATGGTATGTGAATCAATGGTTGGCAGGAGGAACGATGGACATATTGCTCACATCATTCGGAGCATCACTCGACTCGTGGAATGAACGCTACTCCCGTAGAGACATAGGCATGCCATTCTACCGTATGCCTCCAGTAAGTATGTATGCTGCCAGCGAAGAATTTCTGCCAGAGTTCCCTGTTCTGTTCTTGTTCGACCGTGTCATCATCGACGCGCGTACATGGGAAGTCTTCAAGAAGACCTATCGAGAGAAAGGTAATGATCTCTCCCAATACATGCGTAAAGCCTATTCCCGTATGGCTGACCTGCTGTTTACCCTCTATGATGCGGGGTTCGTCCGTATTGAGGATTTTGACTCGTTGATACGTGAGAACGAAGCACTTCTCGATGAAATGACTAGCGCTGATCTCAAGCAGATGGAAACATGGATCTTACCACTAAAGGAATCGCATAGCATCTGGCAAGAGTTTCTGCGCAAACTGGACAACCGTTACTCACCTGATTGGGGAAGGGAAAGAGAGGATCCTGAAGAACACTACAAGAAACAGAAAGAGACTCTAGACGAGAAAGCAAAACACTTCGAGCTCCTCAATCAGACTGATATGGATATGCGTGCTTTCCTCCATGCTCTAGCGGATCTTCACCTGAGCCCCTTTTTCGTATCTCGTTGTGGATAATAGAGTTAAGTGTAATTTTGCGGGGGTGTCCTAGTGGCTACAAATCGCTAATCCTAGAAAAATCAAATGCTTAGTTTGCTCTCCAAGCCCATATTTTTCAAAGGCTTACTAAAAAGTAGCCACTAGAAGGAGCTCCAAATTTTCTTCTAACACACTGACATATAAAAACTTATGGGAAAAGTGCTTGGGGGAAGATGGGCTCTAGGTCCTAGTGCCTATCATGCACTTGATTCACACCACCTTATTATCGAAGCCCTGCAGTCATCCCGCAAACGTAGATACGCCCAGTACAAGGCTCCTCTGATGGAACACCTCAAGGCGCGCCTGTCCTATGTGAACGCAAATCTGGTGCTATCGAGGGTCATGGATGCGGCCCTATATGACTGGGCCGATTACATGCCCTTCTATCGCACGAAATTTCTAGGGGTAGGGATGAAAGAGAAGCTTGAGCATAGGGAAATGGCAAAGATTTCCGAGTTATTCCGAATTGCCTTTCCAGAATTCACGCACGCTGATCCCAAAATGGTCATCAGAATTCTTCGAGATAAGCGACTTTCCGACTTGCGTGACTTCATCCGTCGATCTGCTGAGGCGAACACACAGTTCGATACGGAGTTCGCAAACAAGGTCTTGAGGGAGATTTTCATCAGAGACTACCATGTCAAGAGATTCAGGAACTTTGTTTCCTGGCTCTCACTGCCCGTCGGGTTTATTCCCTGGCTAGGTACTCCCCTGCAGAAAGCAATTGAGGAATCGACGGTGTATCTGAAGGAACAGAAGGAGCTGAAAGATTTCAGATGGTTTTTCCTGATCAGTGAACTGGTTCGAGACCTAAACCAGCCTTGCCAACAAGTGGATACAGACGACGCTTGACAGCGCGTCTGATCCAGTTGGTTCGGCTGCCAGGGTCCGAGCGCAAAGTAGGAGCATCTGCACGCGGGATAGGGTTGAAACGATGAGCGAGTTTTTCTCTCGTCTCCGTTTCTCTTAGCCCGTTCAGTATTCCACCTTAAACGTCGGACTCTCCTCCGGCCGACTCTGCCGGCGATCATACAGGCGTGTCGTGGCAATGTTGGCATGCCCGAGCCACTCCTGCACCTTGGCAATATCCGCATTGTGCGCCAGGGCATTGGTGGCGGCCGTGGCACGCCCGCATTTCGCGCCAGCGACTAACTGGCGTATCATTAGAATTTTTAGACCTATATGTCTGTCTCAAAAAACGTCGGGATACTCCTCCGAAAATACCGTTGCACAAGGGTGCTTTGACAACACCCATATGCAGGTAAGCTAAGACGCATCGCCTAATTTTTCAGCTCTCTGCAAAGAAATTGCGGCGACTTTTCCACAGGTTGCTGGCTCTAAGGTAGGACAGAGCATCCCAAAAAGCCGGGCTCAGGCTCTGGGGAACCATAGCTCGGGGACCTGCTCTTCCATCGCATTGCTTCCAGCAGCCCCCTGCAGTTGCAATGTCTATTTGTGTGTCCCACATGCCTTCTTTGAAGGCAAAAGATCTGGGGGAATCCTTGACATAGAGGAGTTAATAGCATACAAAGAACAGGAGGTATGCAACAGAATTCCCTTTGCCTGTATGAGGTGTGCTGTACGCATACCTTTTTACCACGATGTGCCTCTCGCTGGGCTCATGTGGCTGTTAGTATTGATCATGGTGGCGGCCACGCTACTTGCCTCTGGGCGAGGCAACAGTTTCTACTAGGGTGATCGAAGCCTGACTGTCAATTATGAACTAGAAAAGAGGTACACTGATGAAAGTGAAGACGCAAGTCAAAGCAGGGCTATTGGATGGTATTTCGGTCTCGGTCATTGGGCAGGCAGCGGGGGGCCCGTTCGGCACCGCCACGAATAGCGGCCAAACTGGGGTTATCAATGTTGGTCCTGTCTCCTCCAAGTAAGCCTTCGAACTAGAGAAGGGTGAAACCTAGCACGATTGTCCCGTCCAGCAGGAGAAGATATCTGGTAAAAGGTATGCTTACGGGGAAGTCGCGTACTCCGGTGCGCGGCTTTTCTGTTTGAAGGTTGCACAAGGGTGCTTTGACAACACCCATATGCAGGAGCTAAAAGTTTGGAGTAGTTTTATACACCTCCCCCACAGACATGCTTTTAACCGCATGTCCTTGCTCTCGAAATGTCTCCTCGACCCGCTCCAGAATCTTTCTTTGTCTGCTATTCTTTTGCGCGTAACAAAGAAACACCCCGCCCTGCGGTAACGTATTGACCTTCTCTTTGAGTAATTTCGTCAGCGGCAGCATACTCGCCGGCACGATCGCGATATTGTCCAGCCGGGCTTTAAGGAGTGCCTTTGGTGGCTTTGTGAGTCGATAGCGGTATGATCTGTTAAATCGGTAACTCATACTAAACTTGTTTGCTCCATGATCTTTTTAGCGTTCTGTTTGCCAAGATGGACATAGATTTGGGTGGTGTTGAGATTGGCGTGTCCGAGCCATTGCTGTAATTGATACGCCGAGACCCCCTTCTCTGCCTTATACGTCGCGAACGTATGCCGCAGGGTATGACAGGAGGCCTTTTTGGTAATCCCCGCTTCTTTTCTATACTTCACAACAAGTTTGCGAATCCCCCGCTCTGAGATCGGCTCACCCTGATAGTTGAGAAAGACCCGCTTAGAGAAATGCTCACCCCGTACAGCCAGATAGCTTTTGAGGGCATGGACGCCCTTTTTTTCAAGGAAAATTTCCCGCTCCTTCATCCCTTTCCCCCTGACGGTAATTGAGGGCTTAACAAAATCGATATCATCCCTACTGAGGCTTGCTAGTTCCGACACCCGGATTCCGGTTTGCAAAAATACCTGTAAGATCGCGTAATCTCGGGTGCTAGCCCCAGCCAGTGAGAGCATTTTTGTATATTCATCGGAACGAAGCACCTGGCGCCCGTTCTTCTCCCGTTTGGGCGTCTCAATGCCCGTTGTTGGCGATTTTGTGATCACCCCTATTCCCTCTAAAAACCTGAAGTATTCCCTAATCGCTGACATCTTCCGCGCCCTGGCAATCCCCGTTAATTCCCGTTTGGCAAGCGCTGAGAGATACTCCATCACATCAATTTTCTCGACCTCCACAGGGGTATGAATCGACACGTTATTGGCATGAAGAAACGAGATAAACTGAGAGATATCGGATGCATAGGCTCGTATAGTCGCCGCGCTTCTGTTTTTGCCGGAGAGTGCATTGAGGAAAGTCGCCAGTCCCTTTTCAAGTGTAATGGTGTGCATGTCCGCTCCTGTCTGTCTCATGTCTCCCCTACTTTCTCATACAGCCCGAAAATCGACAAGAGCAGGACACCTGTCAAAAGTGGTTCCGATAACATGATGTTTTTTCCATTATATGGTACCACTTGGTAAGCGTGTCAAGGCGGAGATCGTGAGGGGTGGTTCCGAGAAGCCAGATTATCGGAACCTGTTGCATAACTCATTTTTGTGCTTTTTGCCAAAAAAGAAGGCCGCTGTCGAGGCTACTTTGCTGCACGTTATGGGCTATCCCAACCGATTTACTACCCTTCCAGTCCGATAGGCCGATTTTCTGAAGAAAAGAAGGTGAGCAAAAATACTGTAGGATAGTTCAGTAATTGTTATAGATTTTTCAGCTTCAATCTGTGTCCTGACAATTCCCATTCTGCGACATAACAGGAGAGGCACAAGCAATCACTCTGAGACGTGGATCAGGTGCTTAGCGTAAAAATGGCCGAACTGGTATCAGAGCCCCGACTACAGCCACTGCGAAATCCTTAACGTTGGAAATTTCTCTGTTGCTACCGGAACCCCAATATCGCTGGTTTGTTCTGATTTCCGAAGGGAAAGGACTCTAGGGATGAGGCGGAGCGGCCACGCGAATCCGGCCGGGGGTCACCACAATAAACTCGCCGCGCTTGAGTTGCTGTGTGTAGTCCGCAAGCACGCTGTTGAGATGGTCAATCTTGGTTTGCAGGGTCGCACCGGGCAACCGAAAGAAGATGACTCCGGCGTGGCTCATGTGCTGATGGAAAATAAGCTCGCCGAAATCCTGGTCAGCGACAACAAGAATGCGCCTTTCCTTCCGGGCAATTGCGAGGACGTCCTCATCGGCAAGACTATGGGGATACTCGCGAGAGATTGCGACAACATCATGGCCAAGGGTACGAAGGTGGGAAATCAGGCGAAAGTCAGCACTCTGGTCGAACAGGAAGTTCATAGACTGGCATCAGAGCGTACTCCCTTGGGAGGCTTGGGGGAAACCTCCTGCCCATTCAGAATATCCTTGGCGTAGGCAAGACAGGCCTGCACGTCATCTCGCGTCAGGTCGGGATGGGCAGCTAACAGCTCGGTGACATCGGGGTTCAGGGAAAGTTCCTCAAGCACCAAGTCAACGGCAATGCGTGTCCCCTTCACCACCGGCTTGCCAGCCAGAATCCGAGGATCGGTGACGATTCGTTTATGCTTAAGTGGCCGCTCTTCCTTCATATACAAGCCATTATAGCACAAATCTTGCCTTTTGATTCTGATACTGTTGCACACGCTTCTGCGATACCTATGCAGGGCTGATTATTTTTTGTGCGGTTTTGGAGCGGTAAGCACAAGAACAATAGCAGCGAAAATCCAGACAACAATGCTTATAATGATGAATGAAACGGTAAATGACATATACTTAAGCTTAAGTATAGCATAGCACATCACTATGTCCAGCATCTGCTTATTGACAAGTTGCCACTCAATACTGTAGTCTAGTTCCGAGACTTAGCACAACTTATGCCAGTGCCCTACCTTACTTATTTCAACTTAAAAGAAGAGCCATTCAATACCACAGCTAATCCACGCTTCTTTTATCAATCCCCTATTCATGCCATGGCCTTAGGCAAAGCTGAATTTACTGTTGATGCGAAAAAGGGTCTCACCATTGTGTTTGGGGATACCGGCTACGGAAAATCGACCTTAGCCCGCCTGCTGCATGGGAAATTTAAGGAAAAGGGGTATATCTCGGTCCTGCTGACGAATCCCAACTACCCCACGACCAATAGTCTCTTACGCACCATCATCCAAGAATTTCAGCTTCCCAAATCATCCAAAGCCTTCAAGGAGAACCTCGACATCTTCAAGAACTACCTCTTTGAACAAGCCGTTGAGAAAGAGAAAACGATTGTGTTGATTATTGATGAGGCACAAACCTTGCGGATTCCCCTCTTAGAACTCTTGCGGCAAATTATCAATTACGAGACAAACGACATGAAGCTGTTACAGCTAGTGCTGTTTTCGCAAGAGCAATTACGCGCGAAATTAACCCATCCCTTGGCGCGGAATTTCCGCAGCCGCATTGCGATGGCCTCCACTCTGGAAGCGATGGGCCTCAAAGAGAATGCGGAGATGATCGATTTTCGATGGCGGGTGGCCAGTGGGAATCAGCAACACCCCTTTACCCCAGATGCCTTAGAAGCGATGTATGTGTATTCGCGAGGGATGCCACGCGAGGCATGTATTATTGCTGATAACTCTCTCTTGGCAGCGTACTTAGCGGACAAAAAAGCGGTCGATAAGGCAACAGTAGATGCGGCCTACCAGGATCGTGTGGAGAATATCGGCGAAGACAAATCCCCTACTAAAGCAAAAGCGCCACGACCGACGAAGTCGAAACATGTACCATGAAACAGGACAACCCTTTTGCAAAATTAGGGGCACTCGATCAAAAGCTCTATCAGGAGACGGCGCCCAAGTCAGTAGTGAAAGCCACCGAGAAAGCACCGACAACTAAAAGCCAGAATGCTGGCATTCAAGCAAACCAGCAATCAAGTATTCCAGAAAGACAGACTTCCAGCAAACTGGCAAGCCAGATTTCTGGAAAACCAGCTAACCAGCAAAATGCTACTATCAAAGTCCCTGCGAATGTTACAGCAACAGAAAAAGTGACATATCGCTTCCATGCTGAAGGGAAATATGCCGTAGAGGATATGAAGACTATCCTTGTTAGAAAGCATGGCATTAAGGCGTCTTTAGAGGAAATTGCTGAAGCAGCTATCCTTATTACGTACGAAGATTTGCTGGAAAACCAGAATGCCAGCAAACTGGCTCACCGGCTATCCAGAATGCCAGCAAACAAGAAAACCAGCTAACCAGCAAACTGTCAAATTAGCTCTTGACAGCAATCCAATTGAACTGCATATAATCTGAGTACACAACAAAAAACGGTCAACAAACAATCTTGGAGATTATTCATCAACCGCTTCTTAGCAAACATTTGAAGCATATCAATTTTTTCCAAGACTTGTCAAGACCGTAGATATAGCATGGTCAAGACAAACATATCACACCACAACATACTCAATCTTAGTATCGCTCAACTCATCACTACCATCATTTTGCGAATCGGCCTAGACAAGCCCGGTGTAAGGGCAAAGGGTATTAATCACCCGAAGTATTCCGTGGAAGCGGAGTACGCCTGTCTTAAGCGCGAGTCTGCTATCTCTTAGCGGAAACTCTGATTTATTCAGAGTAACGAAACTAAGTAACACGGTGTAAAGAAGGGACTGGCCGAGCCATAAGCAGATATAACACTTTCGTCTTTCTGGATGGGATGAGATGACATCAAACAGGCTCTTACAGGAAGGAGGGAGAAAAAAATAGCCTTGCGCTGGTGAAAAGCGGATCAAGTAACGAAAAAACAACAAGTTAGAGACCGGGGAGAACCTCTCCTTAGGTAGATGCGGTAGTGGTTGAGAAAACCGGCGATTTTCGGCCTGGAGTAAACTCAGCTGGTCACAGTGCGCTCTCGTGGCCATTTTTCCCTGTTTGTTGAGTTTTACCCATCCTTCATAGCGGGTCAATACGGATGACTCGTCACCTTATCGTTGTGGAAATCAACAAGTAGCTGTGCTACGTGCTTGGCGGCTTCCTGCGTGTTTTTCAGTATGAACGCTTCTTTCGCACTTTCTGAGGCTTTCCTGGTGTAGATAATATCAGCGGCTCCCTGCTCAACAGTGTAAAACTTTCTGATCTGGATCGTGGCAATTTCAATCTCCGTCTTC
>Ga0209814_10000313_pt1 | contig 15366 bp, 9 predicted proteins | sample SoiMetdeltSBSDD1_FD_187597 | JGI IMG/M metagenome (GOLD analysis project Ga0209814, IMG submission 187597) | Bulk soil microbial communities from a Populus tree surrounding site in Tennessee, USA - Soil MetaG P. deltoides SBSDD1 (SPAdes) (version 2) | ecosystem: Environmental > Terrestrial >... | reverse complement strand
CATGGCCTCGTTCGATCCTGCCGCCAGCCTGTCCCTCATCGAGCCGACGCTCGCCACCCGGTCGGGTTCTCGAAGCTGATCGACCGGGTGGCGAGCGTCGGCTCGATGAGGGACAGGCTGGCGGCAGGATCGAACGAGGCCATGTGTGATTTATAGGGTCTGACACACTGCAGGAGATGAGCGACATCGAGCAGGCGCCCGCGGTGGACGTCGTCGTCATCGGAGCCGGCTTCGCCGGGCTGTACGCGCTCTACCGGCTGCGCGAGGCGGGCCTGGTGGTCCGGGTCTTCGAACGAGGCGACGGCGTGGGCGGCACGTGGTACTGGAACCGCTACCCGGGCGCCCGGGTCGACATCCAGTCGGTCGAGTACATGTTCACCAAGTTCCCCGACCTCGAACAGGAGTGGGACTGGACCGAGCTCATGCCGGCGCAAGCCGAGATCGAGCGCTACCTCAACTGGGTCGCCGACAAGCTCGAGCTGCGGGACGGGATCACGTTCAACACCGCGGTCCAGCGGGCGACCTACGACGAGGCTACGGCGACGTGGCAGGTCGAGACCGCTACCGGGGAGCAGGTGGTCGCCCGGTTCGTGGTCGGAGCGACCGGCTGCCTGTCGGCTCCGATCGAGCCGGCCATCTCCGGGCTGGCGTCGTTCACCGGCGACAGCCTCTACACCAACCGGTTCCCGAAGGACGGCTACGACTTCACCGCCAAGCGGGTCGCGGTCATCGGGACCGGCTCGTCCGGCGTCCAGTCGATCCCCGTGATCGCGAAGCAGGCCGCCCAGCTGTTCGTGTTGCAACGATCGGCGGCGTACACCCTCCCGTCGCCGAACCGGCCGCTCGGGCCGAACGAGCTCGATGAGCTGAAGGCGCAATACGCCGACATCCGGTCCGCCCAGTGGGCGTCACCGGTGGGAACCGCACGCTTCGGCGCGGTCTCGTTCCTCGGCCGGCGCTCGCTGACGAACATCCTCGATGCGTCCTGGGACGAGCGCATGGCCAAGGTCGACGAGCTGGGGTTCGCAGGCTGTTTCGCCTGGGCCGACGTGTTCTTCGACGTCGAGGCCAACGAGGCCGCGAAGGGGCTGTATGCCGAAGCCGTCAAGCGGGTGGTGAAGGATCCCCGGACCGCGGAGGATCTCGTGCCGCACTACCCGTTCGGCTGCAAGCGGATCATCATCGACGAGGGCTACTACGAGACCTTCAACCGGGACAACGTCCAGCTCGTCAACCTCCGCAGGAACCCGATCCGCTCGGTCGTGCCGGGCGGGATCCAGCTGCAGGACGACCTGCTCGAGCTCGACGTCATCTTGTACGCCACCGGCTTCGACGCCATGACGGGATCGCTCTCGCGCATCGACATCAGAGGTCGCGGTGGCATCTCGCTGCGAGAGGCCTGGGCCGACTCGCCGACGGCGTACCTGGGCCTGGGAGTCGCGGGGTTCCCGAACCTGTTCACGGTGACCGGGCCCGGCAGCCCGTCCGTGCTCACGAACATGGTCACCTCGATCGAGCACCACGTCGAGTGGATCACCGCGTGCATCGGCCACCTGCGGGCCAACGGCCACCGCAGCATCGAGGCCGATCGCACCGCGCAGGACGAGTGGGCCGAGCACGTGAACACCTTCGCCGGCCCGATCCAGGTGCACCCGAGCTGCAACTCCTGGTACCTCGGCGCCAACGTGCCCGGGAAGACCCGGCACTACATGCCCTACGCCGGTGGCCTCACCCGGTACATGGCCCGCTGCGCCGACGTTGTCGCAACCGGCTACACGGGCTTCGAGCTGGTCTGAGCCGGCCCGCGGTCAGCAGGGCCCGGGCGGTCGCGGCTCAGGCATGCGGGCCGACCGTCACCGGGCCCACGGTCAGCGTGGGCTCCGCCCCGCTGATCTCGCCCATCAGGTCGGCCTCGGCCTGGAGCTGCCGGCGTTGGGCCGCGGTCAGCTCGCTCAGCGCCTCGACGGTGAGGGCGAGCCGGCGACCGGAGCGCTTCTGGTGCCACACCCCGCCGACCACGCCGTCGACGAGCAGCACCGGGTAGTTGCCGGCCTGGCCCGTCCGGGACAGCGCGCGGGTCGCAGCCGCCCCGGGGTACAACCACTCCCGCGGCTGGCCGACGACCACGAACGCGTCGAAGTACGGCAGCAGGTGCACCCCGCGGGCCGGCTGTGGCGGCGTGCCGGTGTCCCCCGCGAGTGTCCAGGCCGGCTGGCCGTCGACCTCGACCTGCTCCAGGTCGGGTGCCAGCTCCCCGAACAGCTCGACGGCCCGCCGCGGCCGGATGTTGAGCCACCGGGCGAAGTGCTGGGGCGTGGCCGGGCCGTAGGCGTACAGGTAGCGGTGGACGAGCGCCCGCAGCGCCGTGTCACCGTCGTCCGGCCGGAAGCCGGGCAACCAGCGGCCGGGATTGGTGTAGGTCACCTTCTGGCCCCGGTTCGGTCCGAAGCACAGCACCCCGCGATGGGCGGCCACGCTCGTCAGCTGGCGCCAGCGCGGCCACATGTCCTGGAACGCCGCCATGGTCCGCTCGACCGCCCAGGGTCCGGCGCCGTCGGCGAGCGCCTCGGTGAGCTCGTCGACCGTCAGCTCCGTATCCGCCAGTGCGCGCCCGATGGCCGCGACCACCTCGTCGGTCTCGTCAGGGGTGAACCGCACCGGCTCGGCGTGCAGCGGCACCGATGACGGCAGGACCGACAGTGCCCCGGTCCACATCGGCAGGTCGGCGGTGGCGAGCAGGTGCACGGTCCCTCGCGGACCGAACGTCTTGACCAGGCTGCGGTCCTCCCAGAGAGCGCGCTGCACGCTGGCGCGCGTCGCCCCCGCGACCCGCCTCCCGATCGACAGCTCGGCGGCCCCGAGGACCTGCGCGTGCACGCCGCACACCCTCCCGGCGATGTCGGCCGGCCCCATGTCCTTCGCCGGTTCGGTCAACCCATGGCGGGCCATCCGGCGGGCCAGCACCGCGCTCCAGGTCAACGAGGGCGGCGTCACGGACTTCGGCGTCACGGACGCACATTCTCCCCGTCCGGCCCACCCGCGGTACGTCGGCTGCGCGACGTACGTATCAGGCCACCCGGCCGCACCATCTATGGACCCGGCGACAGGAGGCACGGTGACAGCCCAACCAGAGGTAGAAGTCGAAGGTTCACCATCGCCCGCAACCGCGCAGGCCTACGACCAGACCTGCGCCACATACCGCGCGATCGACGCCTGAGCCGCCCTACGCGTGCTGCCAGCGAGCCGCACGCGTGGCGAGCTCGGTCCGGTTCGCCACGCCGAGCTTGGCGTAGATACGGGTGAGATGGGCCTTGACCGTGCTACGGCTCATGAAGAGCTTGGCGGCGATCGCCGGGTTCGTGAGTCCGTCGACCACGAGGCGGACGACCTCCTGCTCTGTCGGCGTCAGGCTGTCGCGCCCCGACCTGGGGCGGCTGCGGGCGCCCCGGGCTCGGCTGGCGTAGGCAGTCGCATCGGTGAGGCTCAGGCGGGCCCCCTCGGTCCATGCGGTGTCGAAGGCATCGCGGCCGAGGCTGCGGAGCAGCTCCTCGATCGTGCCATCGACGCTGGCTCGGCGGTCGGGAGCCCGCTCGATCGCCAGCGCGGCGCGGGCGGTCTCGCTCGCCGCCAGGATCCGGACGGTGTCGGCCGGCGCCTTGATGGCCGCACCGTGTCGTGCGACCGATTCGAGGCTGTCGACGACCCCGGCGCGGAGCCCGTGGTCGGCCCGCAGGGCGAGCGCCGCGTGCGCGAGATCGAGCGCGCGACGCGCCGTGTCGGGATGGCGGGCCGCCAGGTCGGCCTGAGCTTCCAGGGCCTGGGCCCGTGCACCGGGCATGCCGAGCCTGGTGGCGACCGCCAGGGCCCGGTCGAGGACCGCGGCGGCCTCGTCGCGACGGCCCACGGCGATCATCGCGCCGCCGAGCTCGGGGAGCGCCTGCGCGGCGAGATAGGTCGCGACACCCCGTTCGGTGGAGCGCGCATCGCGGTCGAACCACGCGATCGCCTCGTCCGGGTTCCCGGCTTGCCGCGACAGCACACCCATGACGAGACCGAGACCGGGGACGAACGCCTCACCTTCGGCGCCCTCGAGCAGCCGCAGGACCGGGGCGACGACCTCGCGGGCGCTCTCGACATCGCCCCGGACGGCCAGGATGTGGGCGAGCCGTCCCCGGGCGGCACCGACCCGGAGGTAGTCGGAGAGCGGCTCGGCCAGCCGCAGCCCGGCCTCGGCGAGCTCGACGGCTCGCGCCGCATCGCCGGTCACCAGCGCCCCCCAGGCCTGAAAGCCGAGCAGGGTCGACATCACGCCGCGGTGGACCCGAAGGTGGCCCCGCACAGCCTCGTCGATCAGCGCCTCGGCCTCGTCGTGCCGGTCGCGCAGGTGGAGGATGATCGCCTGCAGCGCGCGCGTCCCGCCGAGCACGAACCGGTTGCCACCAAGCGCGGCGGCGCGATGAGCCTCCTCGCACAGATCCCAGGCCCTGTCGAAGTCGGTGTAGAAGGCGCCGACCGCGGCGAGGTTGAGACACAGCGCCGTGAGGGCCTCGTCGCCGGTGGACATCGCGATCTCGAGGGCGCGTGTCGCCGCGTCGTACTCCGTGTCCAGCGGGTCGGCCGTGTCGGCCACGAGCGCCACCCCGGTCAGCAGGTGCGCCTGCAGGAGCGATCGATCCTCGGGCGCCACCGCGATGGCCCGGCGGAGGTACTGCAGCCCTTCACGGCCCCGCCGGTCGAGGTGCCAGAGCCACGCCAGCGACGCGGCGAGCCGGCGGGCGACGGCACCGTCTCCCGTCGAGAGGCCCCAATCGAGCGCGGCCCGCAGGTTGCCGTACTCGTCGAGCAGCGCCTGGCGCCAGGCGTCCGGGTGGCGCTCACGGTCCGGGGCGGTCGACTCGGCGAACTCGGCGCACCAGGCAAGATGGCGCTCGCGCCGCTGATCGGTCTCGCCGGCGTCGGCGAGCTGAGCGGCCGCGTAGGCGCGGATCGTCTCGAGCAGGCGGTAGCGAACCACCCCGCCGTGCTCGTCCGCCATGACGAGCGACTTGTCCACCAGCCGGGCGAGCGTGGGGAGGACCTCGTCGCGTGGCACCGAACCCCCGGCCCCGATCGCCTCGGCCGCGTCGAGTCCGAAGCCGCCGGCGAACACGGCGAGCCGGCGGAACAAGGTCTGGTCGGGCTCGTCGAGGAGCGCATGGCTCCAGTCGATCGACGCCGCGAGCGTCTGGTGCCGCTGGTGAGCGCGGCGAGGCCCTCGCACGAGCAGCTTGAACCGATCGTCCAGGGCGGCATCGATCTGCTGGGGACTGAGCGTGCCGAGCCAGGCGGCGGCCAGCTCGACGGCCAGCGGGATGCGATCGAGCCGGGTCACGATGGACCGCGCCGCCCGGCGGCTCGAGGCGTCGAGGGTGAACGAGGGTCGGACGAGCCGGGCGCGATCGACGAAGAGCGCGAGGGCATCCTCGTCGCGCAGGGGCCGGACCCGGGACACGAGCTCGCCGGGCAGGCCGAGCGGCTCGCGGCTGGTGACCAGCACCGTGACGCCGGGGCAACCGACCAGGACCGATTCAACCGCCGCGGCGGTGGCGGGGATCAGGTGCTCGGCATCGTCCATGCACAGCAGCGCACGGCGATCGCCGACATGGACGACCACCGAGGCGAGCGGGCCACGGATCGGCTCGACGAGCACGCCCCCTGCCGCGGCGACGGCCTCGGCAACCCCGGCGTCGTCGACCAGGTCGGCGAGCTCGACCCACCACACGCCACCCTCGAACCGGTGCGCCTGAAGGGCTGCGACCTCGAGGGCCAGCCTGGTCTTGCCCGCACCGCCCGGCCCACACAGCGTCACGAGCCTCGACTGCTCGAGCCAGGTGGCGAGCTGAGCGACGTCGTCGTCGCGGCCCACGAACGACGTCAGCCGCACGGGGAGCCTGGTCGGGACCACCGTCTGTGGCGAGATCATGGCCGACGTGTCCCGGCCGGCACCGACCCGGCCGTCATGCCGTGCCCGTCATGGCCGTCATGCCGCCAGTCTGCCTATCCCGCGCCGCGGCGCATACGGCCGAATGCTGCCTTCGTACCCACCTGGCCGATGTTCCGGGCGACGCTGGGTGCGAACCTCGCGCGCTGGCACTGCTGCTGAGCGATGACGAGGAGTCCCCGGATGAGCGCCGCGCCCAAGACCGTCGCCGGTCCGTTGACCGTGTCGACCAGGAACCCCCGGTACTTCACCGCCCCATCGGGCGACGGCGCGGGTCGCGCGGTGTACCTCACCGGCTCCCACATCTGGAACAACCTCCACGACGGCATGGGACCGGGCCCCGAGGCTTCCGCCGAGCCCGAGCGGTTCGACTACGACGGCTACCTGCGCTTCCTCACCGAGCGCGGCCATAACTTCATCCGGCTGTGGCGCTGGGAGCAGGTCCGCTCCCAGGCCGCCGGCGGCAGCTACCACCTGAACATGAGCCCGCAGCCCTGGGCGCGCCCCGGACCGGGTCTCGCCAAGGACGGGCAACCGCGCTTCGACCTCGAGCGCTTCGATCCGGCGTTCTTCGACCGGTTGCGGGAGCGGGTCGTGAAGGCCGGCGACGCCGGGATCTACGTCGGGGTGATGCTGTTCGACGGCTGGGCGCTGCACCTCAGCCCGGCGCCCGACCACATCGAGGGCCATCCCTTCCACGCGCTCAACAACGTCAACGGGATCAGCGCCGGGTCCATCGACGACCTGCAGGTCCTGCCCCTCGATCCCCGGACCCAGGCGATCCAGGAGGCCTACATCCACCAGGTCGTCGACACGGTGGAGGACCTTCCCAATGTGCTCTGGGAGGTGGCCAACGAGTCGTCCGGCGACGGCTCGGCGACCCCGGAGTTCGCCGAGTTCCTCGGGATGTCCGAGCCCCCGGCCTGGGGAGACTCGACCGAGTGGCAGTACTGGGTGATCGACACGGTGAAGCGCCACGAGGCGGACCGGGGCTACGACTCCCACCCGATCGGCATGACCATGCAGTTTCCCGTCGCCGATCAGCCGACGGTGAACGAGCCGCTCCTCCGCAGTGGCGCCGAGTGGATCTCCCCCGGCTATGACGACGAGGTGTTCGCGGGCGGCGGGCATCCGATGGCCCCCGGATCGCCTCCGTCGCGCTGGTACGCCGACCCGCCGGCGGCCGACGGCAGCAAGGTCGTCATCAGCGACACCGACCACTACGCGCCGGGCCACGGCGATGCGCTGTGGGCCTGGAAGTCCTTCCTGCGTGGTCATCACCCGATCCTGATGGACTTCGGTCTCATCGGTGGGTTGGAGCCGGCGGGCGATCCCGATCCCGAGGCGGGGGTGCCGCCGTTCGAGTTCTACGAGCCGGCGCGCTGGGCCATGGGCGACACGCAGCGGTACGCCGAGCGGATCAACCTCATCGAGATGGAGCCCCGCGGCGAGCTGAGCTCTACCGGCTACGCGCTCGCGAACCCGGGCGAGGAATACCTCGTCCTCGAGCCCGAAGGCGATGGCCGGGCCGTCACGATCCAGCTCGCCGCCGGGCGGTATGCGGTCGAGTGGTTCAACGTCGCCTCCCGTGACGCCGCGGCCGCGGACTCGGTCACGGTCGACTCCGACGGTCCTGTGGAGCTCACACCACCGTGGTCGACCGACCCCGCGGTCGTCTACCTCGTCCTCGCCCGGACCCCAGATCCTCACGCCGGCACCGTCACACGGCCCTGATCGCGACGGTCATGCCTCATCCGGGTCCTCCGGGCTTCCACCCACGACACCAACACACAGGACGGATGGCCAGGTGATCGTCGTGGACGACTGCACCGCCGATCGACAACTGGGACCTGGTCGACCTCGCGGCACCGTACGTCGTCGGCGGCTACCTGTTCGACAAGCCGCGGGACGTGCTCTACGAGCTGGCACGGTCGGCCAACGTGTGGGAACGGCGCACGGCGATGCTGAGCACGCTCTACTTCGCCCGCCAGGGCGACCTCGACGACATCTACGGCGTCGCCGAGGTCCTGCTGGCCGACGACCACGACCTCATCCACAAGGCCGTGGGCGGGCTGCTGCGCGAGGCGGGCAAGCACGATCGGCCCCGGCTCCTCGCCTTCCTGGACCGCCACGCCGCATCCATGCCCCGCACCATGCTCCGCTACGCCAGCGAGCACCTCGACCGCGACCAGCGGGCCCACTACCGCAACCTCACCTAGGCGCTCCCGTCATACTGGCGGCCGTGCGGGTGCTGCGGCTGTCCACCGTCGAGGCCTTCATCGTGTTCGACATCGACGGTGATCAGGTCAGTGGCGGTGGGACACGCCTCGCGCCGGACGTCACCGAGGCCGAAGTGGCCCTGCTGGCCCGGGCCATGACCTACAAGTTCGCCGTGTTGGGGCGGCGCATGGGCGGGGCCAAGGCCGGCGTACGGGCCACGACCCGCGAACGCGCCGACGCGATGCGCCGGTACTGCGAGGAGATCCGCCCGCTGGTCGAGCGGCGCGTGTTCCTCACCGGCGCCGACCTCGGGACGTCGGAGGCCGATTTCGCACCGCTCCGCGGCGACGCGGGAGCCACCCATCCGGTCCTGCAGCTGGTGGACGGCGTCGTCTTCGAGGACGTCGTCACCGGCTTCGGCGTCGCGGTCGCCGCGGAAGCCGCGGTCGGGTCGCTCGACGGCCGCTCGGTCGCGGTGGAGGGCTTCGGGAAGGTCGGCGGGGCGGTCGCCCGCGAGGTGGTGCGCCGGGGCGGTCGCGTCGTCGCGGTGTCGACCCTGGCCGGCTGCGTCCACCACCCTGGCGGCCTCGACGTGGACGCGCTGTGGCAGGCCCGGGCCGACCACGGCGACGACCTCGTGCACCACGTCGGTCTCCCGGTGTCGCCGCCGGCGGCGCTGTTCGACGTGGAAGCCGGCGTGCTCGTGCCCGGCGCGCGAACGGGCGCGGTCGACGGCGCCCGCGCTCGGACGCTGGGTGCCACCGCGGTCGTGCCGGCCGCCAACGTCCCGTACACGAAGGCGGGACTCGACGTGCTGCGGGCACGCGGCATCGCCGCCCATGCCGACTTCGTGTGCAACACGGGTGGCGTGCTCGGCTACCAGTCCGCCCCCACCGCGACGCCGGCCGAGGTCCTGGCCGGCGTCGAGTCGCGCATCGGCGAGCTCGTGCGCGCCGCCGCCGACCACCCCGACGGCCCGTACGCGGGCGCCTGCGAGACCGCCGAGCGCTTCCTCGCGACCTGGCTCGAGCCCGACGCGCTTCCCGCCGGCCCGCCCCTGGCCTGATCGGTCGATCACTTCGGTGATCGAACAATTCGAGGCTATTATCGTTCGCCATGGCGACTCGCAGCTCTCCGGCCGTGAAGGCAGATGCCGAAGGCTTCGGCCTGGTCGCGGGGCGCACCATCGCCCGTCTCGCCAAGCTGGTCGAAGCGGCCATCGCGCCGTTGGAGCTGTCGCTGCCCCAGTACCGGCTGCTGGCGCTGCTCGTCGACGGCGCCGCCATGTCGTCCACGCTCGCGGCGCGGCTCACGGTCAAGCCGCCCACGGTCACCGCGGTCGTCGACGGGCTCGTCGCCCGGGGGCTGGTCACGCGCCAGGCCGATCCTCACGATCGCCGCCGCCTGCCGCTCGCGCTGACTCCGGAGGGCACGGCGCTGCTGGCGCAGGCGAACGCCTTGGTCGGCGCGGCCCTCCTCGACGGCTTGGGACTGGTCGGCGAGCCCGATGCCCACGCGGCAGTCGACGGCCTGGACGCCTGGCAGAAGGTGCTGGACGCTCGCCGCGACCTTCGTGTGGCCGGGCGGCAGGGCTCATGACGGCCGTCGAGCACGACCCCACAGCCGCGTCGCCGTTCGTTCCGCCGCTGCCGCCGAGCCGGTACGAGCGCCCCCGTGCGAACATCCGCCCGGAGCAGGACCTGACGTGGTTCCGGCGGGCCCTGCCCATCGTGGCGGCCCACAAGTGGTTGCTGGGATCCTCGTTGGCGGCCACGTTCGCGGCGCTGATCGTCCAGGTGGTCGTGCCGCTGGTGGTGATGCAGACGATCGACGTCGCCCTCGTGGACCGAGCGGCGCCGCTCGGCGGCTACATCGAGCTCCTAGCGGTCCTGGCCGTGCTCCGGGGCGTGTTCAACTACGTAGGCCGGCTCAACCTGTTCCGCAGCGCCTACCGCTTCGAGTACGAGCTGCGGAACATCGTCTACGCCCACCTCTCGACGCTGTCGTTCTCGTTCTACGACCGGGTCCAGTCCGGCTACATCATCTCTCGGGCGAACTCCGACATCCGGGCCGTGCAGCTGTACCTGGCCTTCGCCCCGAGCATCCTCCTCCAGTGCGGCGTCGCGGTGGTGGCCTTCGTGATGATGGCCACCATCAACCTCCCGCTCGCCCTGGTCGCGCTGGCGCCGATGCCGTTGGTGCTCTGGGTCGGAGTCGAGCTGCGCCGCCGGCTGTGGCCGGTCTCGTGGCTGGTCCAGGCCCGGCTCGCCGACGTCGCCAACACCGTCGCCGAGAACACCGAGGGCGTCCGGGTCGTGCGGGCCTTCACCGCCGAGCAGCGCCAGCTGGGCCTGCTCGACGAGCAGAGCCGGCGACTCCGGTGGGCCAACATCAAGAACATCGACATCCGCTCGGACTGGGCGCCGGCGCTCGAGAACCTCCCCCGTCTCGGCACCGCGCTGGTGCTGTCCTACGGCGGCTGGCTGGTCCTCCACGACCAGCTGACCGTGGGCGCGATCGTCGCGTTCAGCGCCTATGTCCTCATGCTGCAGGTGCCGTTCCGGATGCTCGGCATGCTGATGATGCTGAGCCGGCGGGCGGCGGCCTCGGCCCTGCGCATCTACGAGATCCTCGACGAACGGCCGGTGATCGTGGATCGTCCCGGCGCGATCGACCTCGTCGAGTGCCTCGGCGACGTGCGGTTCGACGACGTCGGATTCGACTACCCGAGCGGCACGCCGGTACTCCGGGGGGTCGATCTCCACCTGCGCCCGGGCGACACAGTGGCGCTGGTCGGCCGCACCGGCACGGGCAAGTCGACGCTCGCGCGGCTGCTGTGCCGCTTCTACGACGTGACGGGCGGGCGGATCCTGGTCGACAGCGACGACGTCCGGGACCTGACCCAGATGAGCCTCCGCCACCATGTGGGGCTGGTCCTCGACGAGCCGTTCCTGTTCTCGGACTCGGTGCGCGACAACATCGCCTACGGCCGGCCCGACGCCACCTTCGAGGACGTCGTCGCCGCGGCCCAGGCCGCGCACGCCCACGAGTTCATCCTGGAGCTGGAGGACGGCTACGACACCGTGGTCGGCGAGCGCGGCTACACGCTCTCGGGCGGCCAGCGCCAGCGCATCGCCATCGCCCGCACGCTGCTGGTGAACCCGCCGATCCTCGTGCTCGACGACGCCACCTCCGCGGTCGACGTCCAGGTCGAGCAGGGGATCCACGATGCCCTCCGCACGCTGATGGCGGGACGGACGACGCTCATCATCGCCCACCGGCTCTCGACCATCAGCCTCGCCGACCGGGTCGCCGTCCTCGAAGACGGGCGCATCATCGCCGAAGGCACCCACACCCAGCTGCTGGCGGGCGAGCCCCGGTACGCCGCGATCCTGGCCCAGGCGCTGGAGGACGAGGCCGAGGCCGACGGCAACACGGCCGGCCACGGGAAGGAGCGGGCGTCGTGAGCTGGGGTGGTGGTGGCATGTTCGGGGGCGGAGGCGCCGGCGGCGGCATGTTCGGGGGCGGTAATGCCAACCGCACCAACGCCGGCAGCGGGCTCCCGTTCGCGGGCATCCCGAGCGAGTTCCGGGACTTCGTCGCCTCGCTCGCCGAGACCGAGGAGGACGACACCAGCCCGCTCGCCCGGTTCACCCCCCGCACCCAGGACCGGCGGCCCCTCACGCTGAGACGGATGTTCGCGCCGCACTGGAAGGTGGTGTTCGTCGCGGCCGTGCTCGTCGTGATCGAGGCGGTCACCCTCCAGGCCGGCCCGATCCTGGTCCAGATCGGCATCGACCACGGCATCCGGAACCAGAACGGCGCGGTCATCGTGGCGGTCGGCATCGCGTCGGTCCTGGCGGTGGTGGCCACGATCCTCGCCGCCCGAGGTCGCCTGCGGACGACCGGCCGGGTGTCGGCCGAGGTCATGCACACGGCGCGGGTCCGGCTCTTCGCCCAGCTCCAGCGGCTGTCGCTCGACTTCTACACCGGCGAGAAGGCCGGCGTGATCATGTCGCGGATGACGAGCGACATCGAGAACCTCCAGCAGCTCACGCAGGAGGGGCTCGTCCAGTTCGCCGTGCAGGGCCTCACGATGCTCGTCGTCACCATCGCCCTGTTCGTCTACAACCCGGAGCTGGCGCTGATCACCCTGGTGATCATCGTGCCCCCGCTGACCGCTCTGTCCTTGTGGTTCCGCTCGACGTCGGACACGGGCTTCCTCCGGGTCCGCGACGGGATCGCCGGAGTGCTCGCCGACCTGTCGGAGAGCCTGGCCGGCGTCCGCGTGGTCTCCAGCTACAACCGCCAGCCCCGCAACGTCGTGACCCACCGCAACGTCGTAGGTGCCTACCGGGACGCCAACGATCACACGGCCCACCTGTCCGCCACGTACAGCTCGGCGACGGAGATGCTCGGCTACGGCGGGCAGGCGCTGGTGCTGCTCATCGGCGGCCGGATGGTGCTCGAAGGCCACCTGACCGTCGGCGAGCTCACCGCCTTCGTGCTCTTCCTCAACGCGTTCTTCGCACCCATCCAGCAGCTGGTCCAGCTGTACAACACCTACCAGCAGGGTCAGTCCTCGGTGGCGAAGCTGCGCGAGCTCCTGGCCCTCGAACCGAGCGTGCCCGAGGCTCCGGACGCCTACGAGCTGCCGCCGATCTCCGGTGAGGTGCGCTTCGACGACGTCTCCTTCGGCTACGACCCCGCGGCGCCCGTCCTCCACGACGTCGATCTGCGCGTCGCCTCGGGCGAGACGGTCTGCTTCGTCGGCCAGACCGGCGCCGGGAAGTCGACCATCGCCAAGCTGATCACCCGCTTCTACGACCCCACCGCCGGGCGCGTGCTGATCGACGGCCACGACCTGCGCGACGTCACCATCGAGTCGCTGCGGCGCCAGCTCGGCGTGGTCCCCCAGGAGCCCTACCTGTTCGCCGGCTCGATCCGCGACAACGTCGCGTTCGCCCGGCCCGAGTCCAGCGACGCGGACGTCGAGGAGGCCGTCGACCGGGTCGGCCTCCGGCACGTCATCGACCGGCTCCCGGGCGGCCTGGACACGCCGGTGCACGAGCGTGGCGTCTCGCTGTCATCCGGCGAACGCCAGCTCCTCGCCCTCGCGAGAGCCTTCCTGGCCCACCCCCGCGTGCTCGTGCTCGACGAGGCCACCTCCAGCCTCGACCTGCGCTCCGAGGGCCTGGTGGAAGCCGCCCTCGACGTCCTGCTCGAGGGCCGCACCGCCATCATCGTCGCCCACCGGCTGTCGACCGCGATGAAGGCGGACCGCATCCTGGTCGTCGACCACGGGCGCATCGTGGAATCCGGCCACCACGACGACCTCGTGGCAGCCGGCGGCCGCTACGCCGACCTGTACGCCCAATGGTCCGCCCACCTCCACGGCGAGACGGCCGACCTCGACGACGAGACGGCCGAGCTCGACCAGTTCACCACCGTCACATCCGAGGGCCTCCTCTAGCCCTGGTCCTCGCGCGACGGGCCCTCAGGGGCAAGAATGTGCTGGGCGAACCTCTGCTCGCACAGCAACGCCGACGGAGGGGGACGGGATGGGCACGGAGAGGGAGTTGCGCCTCGCGCTCGGCATGCGCGGCGGCGTCAGTCTGGCGGTATGGATCGGTGGCGCCTGCGCCGAGATCGATGAGCTGCGGGCGAGTGCCGGCGCCGAGCGTGAACCCCGGTCGACGTTCTGGAGCCGGCTGGCCGAGTGGTCCGGCTATGGCTCCGTCATCGTCGACATCATGGCCGGTGCCAGCGCGGGCGGGCTCAACGGGGTCGTCTACGCCGCCGCGCAGGTGTACGGCTTCGATCTCGGAGAGCTACGAAGCGCCTGGCTGGACGTCGGGGATCTCGGGCAGCTGGTCCGTACCGAGAGCGACGACGGCGCATCGCTGCTGCTCGGCGACCGCTACTTCTTCGCGGAGCTGTGGCGGCTGCTCGAAGAGAGGATCCGAGACGCCCGCGAGCAGGCCGGCGGCGGCGCGCGGGTCGACCTCACGCTCACCACGACGCTCGTCGAACCCGCGCTGCGTGGACCCCATGATGAGCTCCTCGACGTGGGCGACGACGAGCGCTACGCCAGCACGTTGCGCTTTCGCCACCGCGGTCCCGGGTGGATGACGGACTTCCCCGGGGATGCGACCGCTCTTTCCCGAGTGTCGTCACAGCTGGCCCTGGCGGCTCGCGCCACGTCGTCGTTCCCCTTTGCGTTCGAGGGCGCCAAGATCTCCGCCCGCCGCCGGCAGTCGTTCTCCGCCCCACCGGGCAACGCGGCCGGGCTGGACGTCGACATGGCCGGGATACTCGGCGACGCCCGCTCGGACGGCGGCGCCTTCGTGGCAGTGGACGGGGGTGTGCTCGACAACATCCCGCTGGGCCGAGCGATCACCGCCATCGCGGAGGCGCCCGCCGACATGCCTACCCGGCGAGTCCTGGTCTACATCCGGCCCGGAGGCGCCGGCAGAGCGCAGCCCGACTCCCAGCCGGATCTCGCCGCGCCCCAACCGAATCTCGCCGAGCTCCGGAGCACCGCGGGCGTCGTCACCGGTGTGATCCGCTCCGTGGTCCGTCCCGAGACGATCAGGGAAGACCTCGACCTGCTGGCCGATCACAACCGGCTCGTGCTCCGGAGCCGGCGGCTCCGTCGCATGGTCCTGCACGGCGTCACGGGCCGCGAGGAGCTGCGTCGTTGCGCGGAGGCGGGCTACGCGACGTACCGGCTGCAGCGGGCTGAATACGACGCGCAGGTTGTCCGGCGCCTCCTCGAAGACCCCCTCACAGTGCTCTGCGAGGATCCGTTCCCACAGGTCGAGGGCATCGTCGACCCTCAGTGGCGAGCTCCGCTCGCCTACCGACGCCGCGCCGACGTGGCGACCTTCGACGCCCAGCTGGCGGACGAGTTCGCGCAGAGGCTCTCGGACGACCCCGCGAGCGCCATTCGCGAGGGCGTACGGCCCATCACCCGCCTGATCCGGCTGTTGCTCGACTGGGCCCGCTACCTGGAAGGGAAAGGTCACCCGGAGGCCGGCAAGGTCAAGGGCCGCCTGTACGAGACGCTGCTCGTCCAGACGGAGCTGGCCGAGCGGATCCGGCGCCTCGCCTGGGTCACGATCGCCACATGCCAAGCCGATCGCTCGGCACCCAAGGCGCTCGGC
>Ga0209814_10000311_pt1 | contig 15396 bp, 14 predicted proteins | sample SoiMetdeltSBSDD1_FD_187597 | JGI IMG/M metagenome (GOLD analysis project Ga0209814, IMG submission 187597) | Bulk soil microbial communities from a Populus tree surrounding site in Tennessee, USA - Soil MetaG P. deltoides SBSDD1 (SPAdes) (version 2) | ecosystem: Environmental > Terrestrial >... | reverse complement strand
TCGCCTCGGACGAGCTCGGAGATCCACCGTGCCCGTGGGCATGGTTGGCCCTCGGCAGCGAGGCCCGGCAGGAGCAGGGGCTGTTCACCGACCAGGACAACGCTCTGATGTTCGATCCGGCCGGTGTGCCCGCCGCCGAGGCCGACGCGTACTTCGGATCGCTCGGGGCGTTCGTCAACGACGGGCTCGAGGAGGCCGGGGTGCCGAAGTGCCGCGCGGGGGTCATCGCCGGGAACCGGGACTGGCGCGGCGCTGTGGGGACGTGGCAGGACCGCTTCCGCGGATGGATCGAGGATCCGGGGCGCTCGGGCAGCGCGTTCACCGGCATCGCGATGGATTTCCGGCCGGTCACCGGGCCGCTGGATGCTCACCTGGCCCTCGACGAGATCATCCGCTCGGCCCGCGAGCATCACGAGTTCATCCGCCACCTCGGCGCGCATGCCGTCTCGACCCGACCGCCCAAGGGCCTGCTCAAGGACGGGGTGGTGCAGGGCCGGGGGACGACCGGCCGGCTCGACATCAAGGCGGTGGGGATCGGCCTGATCACCAACGTGGCGCGGCTGCTCGCCGTCATGTCCGGCCTGACCGAGAACCGGACGCCGCTGCGCCTGCGGGACACGACCGCCCTCGGTTGGCTGAGCGCGGACGAGATCCAGGGCCTGGTCGAGGCGTTCGAGCTCATGTGGCAGGTGAGGCTCGAGCACCAGAGCCGGCGCGTCGAGCGCGGCCTGACTCCGGACGACCTCGTCGAGCCGCGCGAGCTCGGTCCGCTCACGCGCCAGGCGCTGAAGGAGGCGTTCCGGATGATCGACCGAGCGCAGGATCGCCTGGCCGCGCTGCTCGGCATCCGCCGGTGAGCCGCCCCGGCGCGCCGGGTCGCCGAGCCCGCCGCCTCCCGTGGCGACAGGTCGAGCTCGTGTCGCTGGACTTCGAGGCGACCGGACTGGATTTCGAGCGGGACACGATCGTGTCGTTCGGCACCGTGCCGGTTCGTCAGGGACGGATCGACATCGGCTCGGCCGACTACGAACTGGTCGACCCCGGCGAGGTCGCTCCTTCCCCCGTCTCGATCACGGTGCACGGCCTGTTGCCGGCCGACCTGCGAGGGGCGCAGGGCCTCGAGGCCGCGCGCGCATCGCTCGGCCGGCAGATCGAGGGACGGTTCCTCGTCACATGGGCGGGCATGGTCGAGGCCGGTTTCCTGAACCGCATGTACGGGGGTGGCGTGCGCTCCTGGCTGCGGCGATGCATCGACGCGCGCGAGCTGATGTTCGCGCTGGAGGAGGATCCGCCGCGGCCGTTCACACTGAGCTCCGTGGCCGAGGGTCTCGGCGTTCCCGTCGCGAGCCCGCATCACGCGCTTGACGACGCGCTCGTGACGGCCCAGGTGTTCCTGATCGCGGCATCGCGCCTCGAGGCACGAGGCGTCCGGACGGTGCGGGAGCTCCAGCGGACGGTTCGGCCGGCCGACCCGGTGCTACGCCGGCCTCGCGCCCCCCTCGGCTGACGCGACGGGCACCGCGTGCACGGGCACGCCGCATCGGCGATGGATCTCGCGTCCGAGGTCACCTTCTACCAGGGTCCGCCACCGAGGCTTGTCCGGCGCCGAGACCACGACCGCGTGGAAGTTCCGCGCCCGAACCCACTTCGCGATCATCTTGGGGACGTTGCGGGCCCTCGTCAGGCCGACCCGAACCTCGAACCCGTGCGCGCGAAGCTCGTCCGCGGCCTCCTCGACGCCATCTCGCAGGATCTGCCACTCGACGCGGTTGGGCTGAAGCCCGGGGTGGGGAAGGCCCAGGGAGGTGCCGTAGATCTTGGCCACCCCGAGGACCGTGATCTTGGCGTGTTCGGGACCGGCGAGCTCCCGGGCGCGCTCCACGAGCTCGGGCTCGGGCGCCCGCGCGACCGTCACGAGCAGCACCCTCTTGGGGGGGTCGGGGAAGGGTCGGGGGGCCGCGTTCGCGGCCCCCCGACCGAACCTCGTGTGACGCTGCACCTAGACGCGGTCCATCTGTGGCGGCACATGCTTGAACTCGGTGGTGCCGAGCTTGCGGTCCTCGGCCTTCCGCCACCAGTACAACGGGAAGTACAGGAGCACGATGATCACCCCGATGATGAACATCTTGCCACCGCCGAGCTGGCAGCCCTCGATCGCGCAGGCCGGGATGCCCACCGCCCACACGAAGAAGTAGAGAGCCGCGAGCGCGAGCGCGCCGTACTTGGCCCACTCCGGGAGCTTGAACGGCCGGAAGATCTCCGGCCGCCAGCGGCGCAGGAAGTAGTAGCCGAGCAGCACCGGCACGAACGAGCCGACGTAGCCGACGTTGGACAGGACGTAGATCGAGCCCGGCGCACCCACGAAGATCAGCAGGATGTTCAGCACCGTGTTCAGGCCCATCGAGAAGTCGGGGACGTTGTGCCGGTTCACCTTCCCGAAGATCCGCGGGGCCTGGCCGTCCAGCGCCATCATGTAGAGCGACCGCGCGCACCCCATGATCGCGTTCAGGCTGGACAGCAGGAGCGCGATGATGAGCGCCGACGTGACGATCTTGCTGACGCCCGAGCCGAAGGTCCGAACGGCCGTCTCGACCAGGATCGCGTTCGGGTCCAGGCTCTCCTGGATGAACGTGACGCCCAGCACGCCCAGGACCGCCATCGGCAGGAAGGTGTAGATGAACGTCCCGTAGCCGCCGGACAGGTTCATGGCGATCGGCGCGTCCCGGTCGGGGTTCCGGGTCTCGCCGATGTAGCACGCGGCCGCCTCCATCGCGATCGCGTTCCACGTATACAAGGCCGAGAACTGCAGGAACAGGTAGAAGGCCGTGCCCGAGAAGAACGCCGTCCCGTCGGGCAGGGTCGGCGGCCAGATGTTGCTGCCTTGAACGTCCCCGGTGAAGAAGGGTACGACCGCGATCAGCGTGAGCGGGATCATCGACAGCAGGCCGAGGACCGTCGCGGCCCCGGTGCCGAACTTGATCCCCAGGTACGCCACGAAGAACAAGAGGACCGACAGCACCGCGCCGACGACGATCGTGAAGTACGTGACCGACAGGCTCGCGTCGAAGAGCTGGACCGTGTTCCCCCACCACCCCGACGGCTCGAACCCGAACAGCGCCGGGACATACGCGCCGATAAGGATCATGTTCACGGCCATGACCGGCATCCAGCCGAGCCAGTACATCCACACGGTCACGCCGTTGATGTGGGGGTACGCCTTCGGGAGCCGGTCCTTGAACGCGTAGTACGCGTACGCGGGCGCGCCGCCGGTGCGATCGGGGAGCATCGCCGCGAGCTCTGCCAGGTACAGACAGAGCAGCCATCCGGTGAGCGCCCAGAAGATGAAGTTCGGGATCGCCGCGGCGCCGAGCGGTGCGAGCACGGCCGGCGTCACCCCCGTGACGAGGATCGTGCCCGCGAGGCCTACGACGAAGGCGCCCCACCAGTTCGTCTCCTTGGAGAGCTCGCCCTTGACGTAGTCCTCGACGCGCACGAACTGTTGCTCGTCTTGCTTGGCCATCGCATCCCTCCTCGTCGATCGGCCGGCGCTCGCCCTCGTGCGGGCGATCCGTGACGAACGCCGTCCCCGCCCCGGATCAGAACAGGGACAGGTACTTACGGATCTCCCAGTCGGACACCCCCTCGTGGAAGTCCTTCCATTCGCGCTCCTTCACGTCGCAGAAGTAGTCGATGTAGTCGCCACCGGGAACCTTGCCGAGTCCCGCTCGCAGCGCATCGTCCTCGCGCAGGTTGCGGATCGCGTCGAGGAGGTTTCCGGGGAGCACCTCGATGCCGCGCTTCTTGCGCTCCTCAGTTGAGGTCTCGTACATGTTGCCCTCGTTGGGCTCGCCCGGGTCCATCTTGTGGTCGATGCCGTCCAGGCCCGCAGCAAGGATCACCGACGCTGCGAGGTACGGGTTCGCGGCGCCGTCGATCGTACGGTCCTCGAAACGGCCGGGCGCCGGGGTCCGGATCATCTGCGTCCGGTTGTTGCGCCCGTAGGCGATATAGGCGGGGGCCCAGGTGGCGCCCGAGGTCGGCGCGCCGACCATCAGCCGCTTGTAGGAGTTGACGGTCGAGGCCGTCACGCCGATGTAGGCCTTCGCGTGGTGGAGCAGCCCGCCCAGGAAGTGGTAGCCGAGCTCGGAGATCCCCAGGCCGCGGGGGTCGTTCTCGTCCTCGAACAGGTTGGTGTCGGTGTCGGCGTCCCACAGGCTCATGTGGGCATGAAGCCCGTTGCCGGTCAGGTTCCCGAACGGCTTGGGCATGAACGTGGCCTGCAGCCCGCGCTGCTGCGCGAGCGACTGGACCATGTAGCGGAAGAAGATGATGCGGTCCGCCGTGGTAACGGCGTCCGAGAACACGAAGTTCGACTCGAACTGCCCGTTCGCGTCCTCGTGGTCGTTCGCGTAGTTGTCCCAGCCGAGCTGCGTCTCGTACTTCGACAGCGTGCTGATGAAGTCGTACTGACGCGTAAGCGCCTTCATGTCATAGCAGGGGCGGTCGAGCGTGTCGAGCGGGTCGGCCACCGAGAACTTCCCGTCCTCGTCGAGCCTGCCCAGGATGAACTCGGCCTCCATGCCGATCTTGAAGACGTACCCGCGCTCCTTGGCGGCCGCCATCTCGTTCTTGAGGATCGTCCGGGGACAGTACGGCCAGGGCTCGCCCTCCACGTAGACGTCGCAGGCGAACCGGGCCAGGTTCGGCTGCCACGGGACCGGCGTGAAGCTCGCGGGATCGGGCATCGCGGCGATGTCCGGGTCGTGGGGACCCTGTCCGAGCTCCCCCGTCGCGAACCCGGCGAACCCGGCGCCCTCGGCGAACACGTCCTCCAGGTGCGCCGCGGGGACCAGCTTCGCATTCGGCTTGCCGTACATCTCCACGAACTGGGCGAAGATGAACTCGATCCCCATCTCATCGACCAGCTTGCGGACCTCCTCCAGTGATCCTGGGCGGTCAGCCATCGCTCCCCCTTCCTCCGCGCTGTCTCTCCGCCCGAACCAGATCGATCGGCAGAGACCTGCCGGGTCGGAGATGTTCGGTGGATCGCCCACCGGCCGCGGCGCGGTCACGCGTTCGGAGGTGTGTCGGAGCCACGTCGGGTGATCGAACGGCCCGGATCGGTCCGGGAACGAACATGGCGTGGCCCGACGCTAGTGCCGGGCGCTCGGCCGAGTCAAATCACCGTTGCGTCCACGGGCATCCTGTCCGGCCGGTTCGAGCGCCCGGGTGGATCGGTACGACGCGGACAAGGCCGGTCGGCTGGCGGCTCGAACGGGCGATGACCTAAGATTCCTTCCGCCGGTGGCCGGGATCGGGCCGCCTTCACCAGAGGGGAGGCGTCGGTGACGACCGACATCGAGGCGTTCGTCGACCGGGAGGGCCGGAGCAAGGCAATCCAGGAGGTCCGCAAGCAGATCGACGCCGCCGGCGTCGAGTACATGTATTACCAGTTCGTATCGGTGACCGGCCGGATCATGGGCAAGGGCATCCCTGCGGCGCACTGGGAGAACATCGCCAACAAGGGCTTCCAGCTCGTCTACGGATCGACGGCGAATCTGTTCGTCGACCGCCTGGGCAACTACATCGGCTACGGCCCGGAGGCCCGCGAGCTCGTGGGCATCCCCGAGCCCGAGACATTCTGCGTCTTCCCCTGGGACAACAAGACCGCGCGCGTGTTCTGCACGCTGTTCCGCGGCCGAGAGGAGGAGGTCGACGGGGGAGCGTTCCTGACGTCGGACTGCCGCGGCAACCTGAGGCGCCTGCATACGGAGTTCGAGCAGGAGACCGGGCTCCACCTGCGCGCCGGCTGCGAGCCCGAGATGATGTGGTTGAAGGTCGACGCCGAGGGCAAGCCCACCGTCGAGGGCAAGACCAAGCCGTACTGCTACCACATCGATCAGTTCTCCGAGCTCCAGCCCCTGATCCACAAGGTGATGGAGTACGGCCGCGCGATGGGGCTCGACATGATCCAGGGCGACCACGAGGACGCACCCGGGCAGCTCGAGCTCAACTTCATGTTCGACCGCGCGGAGGCGACGGCCGACCGGCTCACCACCTACCGGCAGATCTGCCGCCAGGTCGGGCGCGAGATGGGGGCGTTCGCCTGCTTCATGCCGAAGCCGTTCATGGGCGTCTCGGCCAACGGGTGTCACCACAACATCTCGCTGTGGCAGGGCGACGAGAACATGTTCATGCCCGACGGCGACAACCCACAGGTGCCCGGCAAGATCGGCTTGCACTCGATCGGCGGCGTCCTCGAGCACCTCTCGGCCCTGACCGCGATCACGGCCCCGACCGTGAACTCGTACCGTCGCTTCTGGGACGCCGGGTTCTGGGCGCCGGTGTTCGCCGACTGGGGTTTCCAGAACCGGACGGCTGCCCTTCGGATCTCGGCCCCCGGCCGGTTCGAGTATCGCTCGGTGGACTCGTCGGTGAACCCGTACCTCTCGTTCGCCGCGCTGCTCGCCGCGATGAAGGACGGCCTCGACCGGAGTCTGGACCCCGGCCCACCCGAGGAGCGCAACATCTACGACGCGATCGCCGGCGGCAAGGACGTGAAGAAGGTGCCGCACGACCTCGGTGCCGCGCTCGACGCGCTCCGGGCGGACCCGGTGATCCAGAGCGCGCTGCCCAACGAGATGTACAAGGTGTTCATGCACTACAAGCAGGACGAGTGGGACCGGTTCCGCGCGACGGTCAGCGAGTGGGACATCGAGACCTACCTGGACGTCCTCCCGTAGGAAAGGAGCGCAGCCCGCATGTGCGGTATCGCAGGAGTCATCCATCGAGACGGCTCGGCCGACGTCGGGTCCGAGATGACGTCCATGCTCCAATCGATGAAGCATCGGGGTCCGGACTCGAGCGGGTACGCGTTGTTCGGCCAGCCCACGGACCTCATCGTGATCCGGTTCAAGCTCGCCGACGCGAACGACCCTCGCGACTTCGACTTCAAGGAGCGCCTGGAACGCCACCGGATGGAGATCGAGACACGGTTGTCGAAGATCGGCGCGTCGATCGACCGGGTCGAGAGCGAGACGGAATACGCGTACCGGGCGACCGTGCGCTACGACGGTGACGTCAAGGCGCTCGCCGACTACCTCGAGGACGTGCCGGGGTGCGAGGTGCTCTCGCTGGGCCACTCGCTGGAGATCGTCAAGGATCTCGGGGACGCGCAGGAGGTCTCGAGCCTGTACGGGCTGGCCGGCTTCGAGGGGACGCATGCCATCGGGCACGTCCGGATGGCCACCGAGTCGGACGTGGACATCTCGGGGGCGCACCCGTACTGGGCCTACCCGTTCTCCGACGTCGCCGTCGTGCACAACGGCCAGCTCACGAACTACTTCCAGTGGAAGCGGCGGCTTGAGTTCAGCGGCCACAGGTTCCAGTCCGAGTGCGACTCGGAGATCATCGCGGTGTACCTGGCCGAGAAGATGGCCGCGGGGGCCAACCTCAAGGAGGCCATGGACGAGAGCCTCGAGGATCTCGACGGCGTGTTCACCTACATGGCGGTCACGCAGGACAGCCTCGGGGTCGCCAAGGACGAGATGGCGGCGAAGCCGCTCGTCCTGTACGAGTCCGACGAGCTCGTCGCGATGGCGTCGGAGGAGATCGCGATCCGCGCGCTGATCGATCACGAGATCGACACGTACGATCCGTACGAAGGGCAGGTGCTGGTATGGAGCAGGTAGCGGCCTCAGGCGGCCGCCGCACCACGTACGACGCCCGGGGCCTCGCCGAACCCGTGGCCGAGGTCCCCCACGTCTCCGAGATCGACGGCGCGACCGCCGTGTTCGACGCGGCCAAGCTCACGACCCGCCAGATCAACCTGGAGCTGCGCAGCCTGATCTACGAGCAGGGGGTCACCGACGTGACGGTGAAGAACCCCGGCGCCAAGCACTCGATCGGCGTCGGGATCCTGCAGCGGTGCCGGATCACGTTCGAGGGCTCGCTGGGCTACTTCGGCGTCGGGCTGATCGACGGCCCCGAGGTGCTGATCACGGGCCGGGTCGGCTGGTCGGTGTGCGAGAACATGATGTCCGGCGTCGTGCGGATCGAGAAGAACGCCGGTTCACTCACGGGCGCGGCCCTCCGCGGCGGCGACATCGTCGTGAGGGGCTCGGTCGGCGCCCGGACCGGGATCGACCAGAAGGGCGGCACGATCATCGTGGGCGGCGACGCCGGCTCGATGACCGCCTTCATGATGCAGCGGGGCCGCCAGATCATCCTCGGCGACGTCGGCCCGGGCCTGGGCGACTCGATGTACGACGGCGAGATCTTCGTCGCGGGCACCGTCAAGTCCCTCGGGATCGACTGCGTGCCGGGGGAGTGGACCGACGCCGACACCGAGCTCATCGAGCGGAAGTTCCGCATCTACGGGCTCGGCTCGCCTCCGGAGTTCCAGAAGTTCGTGTGCGGCAAGGTCCTGTACAACTACGACAACCTCGAGCCGTCCGAGAAGAAGCTCGTCATCCACTAGGGACCGAGGAGGCCTGGAAAACGTGCCTGCAGAAGACGTGTCCTCCCAACAGAACGTCCTCGGACACAGCCGGATCTTCACGCCGGAGGTCATCAACGACATCCACGTGAAGTCCGAGCTCGGCCGATACCGGATGCGCGGGTTCTCGATGTTCAAGCCGATCCCGCACTGGGACCAGCTGATGTTCCTGCCCGGGACCCTCACGCGTTTCGTGATCGAGGGCTACCGGGAGAAGTGCGAGACCAAGACGGTGCTCGGGGCCCGGTTCGCGAGGGATCCGATCGAGCTCGACATCCCGATCTACATCACCGGGATGAGCTTCGGCGCGCTGTCCCTCGAGGCGAAGATGGCGCTCGCCAAGGGCGCGTCGATGGCGGGCACCGCGACGTGCTCGGGCGAGGGCGGCATGATCCCGCCCGAACGCGACCTGTCGATCAAGTGGTACTACCAGAACATCCAGAGCCGGTACGGCTTCAACCCGCACCACCTCATGGTCGCCGACGCCTGCGAGTTCTTCATCGGGCAGGGTTGCAAGGTCGGCCTGGGTGGTCACCTCATGGGGCAGAAGGTGACCGAGCAGGTCGCCGAGATGCGCTCGCTCCCGCCGGGCATCGATCAGCGATCGCCGGCACGGCACCCGGACTGGCTCGGCCCCGACGACCTCTCCCTCAAGGTGCAGGAGGTCCGCGAGGCCACCGACTACCGGATCCCGATCCAGCTGAAGCTCGGGGCGGCGCGCGTGTACGACGACGTCCGGATGGCCGCCAAGTGCGGGCCGGACACGATCTACCTCGACGGCGCCGAGGGGTCCACGGGCGCGGGACCGCACATCGCGACCGAGGAGACCGGCATCCCGCTGATGGCCGCGATCCCCGAGGCCCGGCGTGCGCTCGAGGACGTCGGACTCGCCGACGACATCGACCTGATCGTCGCCGGCGGGATCCGCAACGGCGCCGACGTTGCGAAGTGCCTGGCCCTCGGCGCGAAGGCGGTGGCGATCGGGACGACGGCGCTGATGGCGCTGAACTGCAACAAGGAGATCCCGGGCGTCACCGACTACGAGGGCACGGTCGGCGTCCCGGCCGGCCAGTGCTACCACTGCCACACGGGGAGATGCCCCGTCGGGATCACGACGCAGGACCCCGAGCTTCGCAAGCGCCTCGAGGTGGACGAGGCGGCCGAGCGCGTCTACAACCTGCTCACCGCGATGACGATGGAGCTGCAGATGCTCGCCCGGGCGTGCGGCAAGACCGATGTGCACTCGCTCGAGCCCGAGGACCTGTGCGCGCTCACGGTCGAGGCGGCGGCGATGGCCAAGGTTCCGCTCGCCGGCACCAACTACATCCCGGGCGTCACCGAGGAGGCCACGCTCGAGGAGCTGAAGACGATGATGCAGAAGTACCTGGCGGACACCGGCCAGTACGCGGGGGCGTGAGCGGATGAGCGACCAGCACCTGACGATCAAGGGCACGCTGGACGCCGAGGAGCTCGCGGGCCACCGGTTCCCCTACCAGGAGGACCGCTCGCTGGTCGAGGACATCGACCTGGACGCGCTCACGCCCGGCGAGGACCTCAACTGGCTCGAGGACATCCACCTGCTCGAGGAGGACGGCAAGCCGGCGGTTTTCGACCGCTACTCGAACTCGTTCCTGAAGATCTACTTCAAGATCCCGAAGGGCCGCGAGGACGAGATGGCCCGCAAGGTGCTGATGAAGCACCTGACCGAGGGGAACTCCTACGGCATCCAGCTGAAGGCGCAGCACGCGAAGTTCCCACAGCCCGAGCTCGGGCCGTGGGTGGCGGGGTCCGAGACCGTCGGCGCCGACTGGCGGCCCGCCACGCTGAAGGGCTGGGAGAAGCCCGCCGGGCACTGAGCGTGGGTCACCGACCGATCGTCGGCATCTCGGAGGGCTTCGCCGACTACGGCGACTACTACGGGTTCGGGTACGGGCGGCCGCTGCTCGCCGCCGGGGCGCTCCCCGTGTTGCTGCCGTATTACGAGCGGGCCGAGGACCGCCTCGAGCTGCTCGGCCGTCTGGACGGGCTCGTGCTCGCGGGCGGCCGGGACGTCGAGGCCTGGAGGTACGGCAGGCTGGAACCACACGCGAAGCACCTGCCCGGCCAACCACACCTCGACGAGATCGAGCTGCACTACGCGCGCGCGGCCGTCGAGGCGGGCCTCCCGCTGCTCGCGATCTGCCGCGGGTGCCAGGTGCTGAACGTCGCGTTCGGCGGCACGCTCTACGGCGATCTCGAGGAGTTCCCCGAGGCGGGGGCCGATCATCCGGGCGCGAAGTGGGACGAGTGGCGTGCCCTCGTGGCCGCGACGCTGGAGCGGACGCAGCGCCCGCAGCACCCGACGCACCCGGTCGACATCGAACCGGGCTCGATGCTCGCGTCGCACCTCGGGTCGCGCGCCGTGGTCGACAGCTATCACCATCAGGCGATCGAACGGCTCGGCGATGGGCTGGAGCCCGTCGGCCGGGCCCCGCATGGTGTGGTCGAGGCGGTCGAGATGCCCATGGCCCGAGCGTTCGTCCTCGGTGTCCAGTGGGAGCTGCACGAGGAGTGGCAGGACGACGAGCGCTCGCTCGGCATCTGGCGCGCCTTCGTCAAGGCGGCGATCGAGCGCGCCGACGCCCGAGAGAAGGCCACGGTCGGATGAATTCCTCGATCGAGATCGTCGTGGACGCCGTCGACTCCGACGCCGCGGCCGCCTTCTGGGGACAGGCGCTCGGGTACGAGCGCCTCTACGAGCGTGGGGCGTACACCGCGCTCGGACCGCCCGAGGGCGACACGCGCCCGCTCCTGCTGATCCAGCGGGTGGACGTCGTCTCGCCCGGCAAGACCGCCGTGCACCTGGACATCCGTGTCGACGATCCGGAGGCCGAGGTGGCGCGGCTCGAGGGGCTCGGCGCGCGGGTCGCGTGGCGGGTCGACGAGACCGATCGGGGCGGCTCGAGGTGGACGACGATGGCGGCCCCCCACGGGACACTGTTCTGCGTCTGCCCGATCCGCGAGGAGAAGAAGTAGGCCCGTGTCGTTGCCGCGGAGCGCGAAGGTTGTCGTGATCGGGGCCGGCGTGCACGGCCTCTCGACGTCCTGGCACCTGGCGAAGGAGCTCGAGGCGCGGGGTCTCGGATCGGGCGCCGACGTCGTCGTGCTCGACAAGACCGGCGTCGGCGCCGGGCCGTCGGGGCTCGCGTGCGGGGTGATCCGCAACAACTACTTCCAGCCCGCGATGCGCGAGCTGATGGCGCACTCGGTCGAGGTCTGGGAGTCCGATCCCGAGGCGTTCCACTACCACCCGGTCGGCTACCTGCAGGTCGCCCCGGAGGTGATGCACGAGGACGTCGCGACGATCCACGAGCAACAACGGGCGATCGGCTACACCTCCGACCTGATCGAGGGCGGGGACGAGTGCCGCCTCTACATGGAGTCGATCTTCTCGGACTGGCAGGCGAGGAACGTGACGGTGGTCCTGCACGAGAAGAAGGGCGGGTACGCCGAGAGCATGCCGTCGATGCTCGGGCTGCGGGCCAAGGGCGAGGCGCTCGGCGTCGAGGTGCTCGCGCCGGTGACGGTGACCGGCTTCGAGAGCGACGGGGGCGCGGTATCGAGGGTCGTCACGGACCGAGGCGACATCGCCTGTGAGCAGGTCGTGGTCGCCGCGGGCCCGTGGGTGCGCGATCTCTGGCGCATGCTGGAGCTGCCGGGGACCGTGACGGTCAGGGGACGGGACGGTCGGGACCACGAGCGGCCGATGTGGACCTACTGGTGCCTGGTCGAGGGGACGCTCGGCGTCGATCCCAGGTACCTGCTCGACAACGACGGCAACCTGCCGCCGGTCGTGCACCTGGACACCGACGCCCCGCTGCTCGACGACACCGACGGCTCGCTCGTGACCGACGAGCTCTGGGGCATCTACTACAAGCCCGACTTCAACTTCGGTGGCGTCCAGGGTGGCGCGATGCCCTGGGTCGTCGAGCAGCCGGCCGACGACGTGGCGGTGGACCCCTACGGGCCCGAGAGCCGCGAGTTCGTCGTCGGCGACGAGTTCGAGCGGATGTGGACCTCGGCGCTCGCGCATTGCCACAAGCGGTTCGAGGGCAAGCGCGGACTCTACCGCCGAGCGCCGACCGGCGGGATCGGGGCGTTCACCCCCGACAGCTTCCCCGTGTTCGACACGTTCCGGGAGAACGTGCACGTGATCGCGGACTCGAACCACGGCTACAAGATGATCGGCGTCGGCGCGATCGCCGCCAAGGAGGTGCTCGGGGAGCGGCAGGCGTTGTTCGAGCCGTTCCGATTCTCCCGGTACGCCGAGGGGAAGCTCCACCCCGTGAGCCACTCACCCTTCCCCTGGAGCTAGCGGCATGAGCCGGCGGGACGACGGGCCCGTCGAGTTCGACGTCTCGATCGGCGCGTTCCCGTCGTGGGCCGCCGACGCGCTCGCCGCCGGCGCGTGGGAGGAGACGCCCCCGCCCGACGAGATGCAGATCGAGGGCGAGGAGGGCGAGGACCCGGTCCTCGCGTTCCGACGGACGCTCGGGATGTTCGCGACGGGGGTCACGGTCATCACGACGACCTCCGCCGACCAGGTGCACGGCATGACGGCCAACGCGTTCATGTCGGTCTCGCTCCGGCCGCCCCTCGTCCTGATCTCGGTCGACGGTCGCGCGAAGATGCACGCGTTGCTGAACGAGGGCAAGCGGATCGGGATCAGCGTGCTCTCCGAGAACCAGGAGGCGCTCTCCGATCGCTTCGCGGGGCGGCCGGGTGGCACCGCGCCCGAGCCGAACTTCGACGTCGTCCGCGAGACGCCGCTCGTCGAGGGCGCCCTCGCGCATCTGGTCGCAAGGGTCACGCGCTCGTACTGGGGCGGCGACCACTCCCTGTTCCTCGCGCACGTGGAGTACGCCCACTACGGGCAGGGGAGCCCGCTCCTGTTCCACGGCGGGCATTACGAGGCGCTCTCGGCCCCAGAGGGCTCGATCCTGGGTGCGCTCCCGCCGGCCATGCGCGAGACGCTGCTCTCGGCCGGCGACGAGCACGTGTTCGAACCCGGGGACACGGTGATCCGCCAGGGGGAGCGCGGCGAGGACGCGTTCGTGATCCTCAGCGGGTTTGCCCGGGTCGTTCGGGACGGGCGAGACGTCGCCAGGTTGGGTGCCGGCCAGTTCTTCGGCGAGGTGGCGATGTTCGATGGGAGGCCCCGGACCGCCGACGTCGTCGCCGAGACCCGTCTCCGCTGCGTCGCGCTGTCACGGGACACCTTCAAGCGCGCGCTCCGGGCCGAACCCGACCTCGCGTGGCGCGTCCTCGAGGTGCTTGCGGGCCGGATCCGCGGCTAACGGGCTCGACCAACCGCAGCCCCACGCGCCGGGGGCGTCAACCGAGGTGAGCGGACTCCCGAGCCCGGCGGATCTGATCGGCGTGGTCATGGGCGTGGGCCGCGTAGATCTCGAGCCACGCCTCTACGCCGTAGGGGCCGCTCTCCGTGTGCGTCCCACTTCGCGCCCACTGCTCATCGGTGAGCCGGTCCAGGATGTCGCCCGTCGTCCGCCGGGCGGCGGCAACCGCCTCCGATGACCCCTCGATCGGGCGCTCCCCGTAGAACAGGCGCTGGGCGTACTCCTCCTGGTCATAGCCTTGGATCGTCGGCGCGTCCTCGGCGATCAGCCGACGCAGCCGGATCGCCGACGTCATCTCACTGTCGGCCATGTGATGGACGACCTCCCGAGCGGTCCACTCTCCCGGCTCGGAACGTGCGTCGAGCTCCACGTCGGTGATCCCTTCGAGCGAATCCGCAAAGACGCGAGTTCCTTCCTTGTACCGCTCGACCAACTCGGCGCGCGCGCCCCGTTCCATCGCCTCCTCCTCCCGATCATCCCGCCGCGCCTGACGGCGTGGCCCGACGATTATCCCGCGGGTGGCAGCCGCGTCGTGACGGGTGGATCGCCGAACTCCTGCCTGGCTGTGTGCCCGGTTGCCATGTCCCAGTTCGAGCTCACTTCTCGATGTCGGGGAGCTCGGCGAGCCAAGGCGTCCGGTAGCCGTCGCGATCCCACAGGACAGGGAAGAACGACTCGTCCATGGAGAGGTCGCCCCGCCTGCGGTACCTCGAGTAGTTCACGTCCACGTTCGTGTGGTGGAAGCGCGCGTTCGACGGCAACAGGTGGGAGACGAGCCCCATCCGGGCCACGGTGCCGCTGCGGTTCGGCTCCGAGCCGTGCCACGTCGCGTTGTGGTGGAACGCCCCGCCGCCGGCCTTGACCACGACCGGGACGATCTCGAGCTCGGACACGTCCGCGGGCTGCGCGTCCCGGACGCCGGCCAGCCAGTCCTCGGGCGCGTGGAACTGCGCCCGCGAGGGCGGCGAGACGCCCCAGTGGTTCGAGCCACGGACGTACGCGATCGGCCCGGCGTCTGCGGCGGTCTCGTGCAGCGACATCCAGCACGTCACCATCTCGGGCGGCACGAGGTAGTCCGCGTACGAGCCGTCCTGGTGGAACCCGATCGCCTTGGTCCCCGGCGGCTTCCACAGCACGTTGTCCTGGAGGATCCGAACGCCGTCGTACCCCATCAGCTGCGCCGCGAGCCGCCCGATCCGGGCCGAGAGCACCTGCGCCGCGATCACCGGGTCCGACTTCCACGCGTTGCAGAGCTGCCGGGTCCGGTCCTCGGGATCTCGCCCCTTGACCCAGTTCACCTCGTCCGGCCGGATCCCGGTCTCGTACTCGCCCTCGAACAGCGGCAGGTAGCGTTCGCCGAGCCGTTCGAGCGCGCGGGGGGCGATCAGCCCCTCCTCCACGACCAGGAACCCGTCGCGCCAGAACGACGCGACCTGCTCGTCGGTGAAGCGTTCGAGCGGATCGGCGGCGACGTCGGTCGCCACGCCTAGGACCTCGGGCGGG
>Ga0209814_10000310_pt1 | contig 15398 bp, 12 predicted proteins | sample SoiMetdeltSBSDD1_FD_187597 | JGI IMG/M metagenome (GOLD analysis project Ga0209814, IMG submission 187597) | Bulk soil microbial communities from a Populus tree surrounding site in Tennessee, USA - Soil MetaG P. deltoides SBSDD1 (SPAdes) (version 2) | ecosystem: Environmental > Terrestrial >... | reverse complement strand
GTGAGCGGCGGCGGCTTCGCGACGAAGGCTGCGTTCGCCCTTCCCGCCGGCGAGCGGGTGGTCATCCACGCGGGGTCGGATGACCAGGTGGAGCGGGCGGCGCGCGGCCTCCGCTCCGTGGGCATCTTCGACCTGGCCGGCTACCTCGTGGGCCCCCCGTCGGAGGAGACGATGCCGGCCGTCGACCTGGACGAGCTCGACCGGCTGATGGAGGCGGGCGAGGTCGAGGTGATCGACGTCCGCGAACCACATGAACGGGACGAGGGCTACATCCCGGGCAGCCGCAACATCCCGTACCGGCTCGTGCGGGAGTGGGCCGACGACCTCCAGGGCGGGAAGCCCGTGGTGACGATCTGCACGAGCGGTTCGCGCGCGGTGGTCGCGGCGAGCGTGCTCGCCACCGCCGGGATCGAGGCGCGACCCGTGCTCGGCGCTGGCGTCGAGGACTGGGCCGAGCGGGGCGGCGACACGGTCAGCTTCAGGCGCTGCGGGTCCTAGCGAGCAGCGGCTCGGCCTCCCGGAGCCACCGAACGGCACCGACCTCACGGAAGAACTCGGTCGCGGCCCGTAGGTCGGCGGGAAGCCGGTCCTTCGCGGCGAGCAGGTGCGCCTCGGCCTCCAGGGGCCTGGCGCCCATCTGAGCGAAGATCGCCGCCGCCGCCGGTGCATCCCTGCGGCCCAGAGCGAGCCCGCCGTCGCGCCACGGAGTGGCTGTCGGGACGCTCTCTGAAATCGCCTCGAGCTCCTCGTCGAGGCCGAGGTCGGCGAGTGCGACCGCAACCTCCGGGAACCAGTCGTGGGCAATGTGGAGCGGCGCTCGGCGACCCAGCTCTGCGAGCTCGGCCGCGGCGTCCTCGGCACCCTCTTCGTCCGCCTCCCAAAGCACCCGGCATCGGAACGCGAGAGTCGGAGTGAGGAGTTGGGAGTCGCGCGCGGCCCGGGCGAGCTCCAGCGCAGCCGCGCTCTCGGCGAGTGCGAGGGCCGTGTCGCCGCGTGCCAGCGCGATCCGTCCGCGCAGCCACCTCCAGAGCGGCTCGAGATAGTTGCCCTGCCGGGCCTCGGCGTCGGCGATCCAGCGGTCGGCGATCGCAGACACATCGTCCCAGCGACCGGCCATGTAGTGGAGCCTGATCTCCTGGCTGTCGCCCCAGCGGAGCCAGTCGACGTGCGAGAAGCGCTTCCACGCCTCCTTCATCCGCTTGGTCACTTCGGCCGACCGCCGAAGGTCGCCGAGGTTGTAGTAGCCGTCCGCGAGGTTGTTGTACGCGCGCTGAGCTGCGGCCGAGTTCAACCGTTCGAAGATCGCGATGCTCTCGGCGATCTCGTCCAGACCTCGCTTGTCGCCCTGCATCGTCCGCCAGCTGCCGAAGGTGTTCAGGAGCTGTGCGCGCACGTCGTCGAGGCCGAGCTCCTCGACCATTCGCATCGCCTCGTTGCCGTACCTCGACGCCAGCTCTTCGCGATTCGCGAGCCAGTGCAGCCGGAAGATGCCCGCGTACGCGTTCGCCTTGGCGGCCGAGAGCGGCAGGCCCTCCGCCAGCTCCACGGCTCGCTCGAGGCTCTTGACCACTTCGTCGCCGCGTCCGAGGTTCCAGAACGTCTCCGCCCGCCGGAACTCCGCTTCGCCGGCGCCGGCGACATCGCCCGCCGCAAGCAGAGCGTCTCGCGCGGCGGCCAGCTCGGGTTCGTTCCATGCGTCGGTCTCGTACCGCGCCACCGCCGCCGCGAGGAGCAACCTGGGCCGCTCCGGATCGTCCTCGGGCCAGAGCTCGAGCGCCCGGTCGTACTCGTGCACTGCGGCACGGAAGGCGTTGAGCGAGGTGGCGCGATCGCCGGCGTCTCTCAGAGCGAGGCCGGCCGACCGTCGCAGGTCCGCATCCTCGGTTGCCGACGGCAGCGCCTCCAGAGCGCTCACGTAGTGATGCGCGCGTAACTCGGCGTGATCGTCGGGCCGGCCCAGAGACTCGATCCACGCGGCGGCCCGGCGATGCTTCTCCGCCCTCTCCGCCCGCGGGATCTGGCTGTAGGCGACATCGCGGACGAGCGTGTGGGCAAACGAGTACTGGGCGTCTCCTTCCATCGAGGATCTCCGCTCCCGCTGCACGAACTGCTTGCGCTGGAGCCCCTGGAGCAGCTCCTCGACGCTCGACGGTTCGACGCCCATGCCGAGCTGGGCGAGGGCTCCGAGCCAGAAGACCTTTCCGACGACGGATGCGTCCTGAACGAGTGCCTTCTCCTCGTCGCTGAGTGTGTCGAGGCGGGCGGAGATCAGCCCCTGGATGGACTCCGGCAACGGAAGCTCGCCGCCGCCGAGGGCGTCCTGTTCGAGCGCGATCCGGGCGAACTCCTCGGCGTAGAGCGGGTTCCCGCCTGCCCGGTCGAGGAGCAGCGACTGGACGTCCGCGGGCAGGACGGTCTGCTCGAGGAGGCCGTGGAGCAGCGTCGCCGTCTCCTGACCGCTCAGCGGCGACAGCGAGATCGTCGTCGCGTTCGGCTTGCCACCGCTCCAGCTCGGCCGCCTGGTCAGGAGCTCCGGCCGTGCCGTGGCGACGACGAGGATCGGGATCCCGGTCGCCCAATCGACGAGGTGGTCGACGAAGTCGAGCAGGCCCTCGTCCGCCCAGTGGAGGTCTTCGAGGACGATCACGAGCGGGCTCCGCTCTGCAAGACCCTCGAAGAAGCGCCGCCACGCCGCAAAGCTCTCGATGCGCCGATCACCTGCGGCTCCCGGTTCGGCCCCGTCGGAGAGCCCGAGCAGCGGCTGGAGCTCGCGGGTCACCCATGCCGCATCGGCGGCTCCCGGGACCACGTCCTCGACCGCTGAGCGGAGCTTGGCCTCGGCCCGCTCCTCGGGCTCGCCTTCGAGGATGCCGGCATGTGACTTCAGGATCTCGCTGAGCGCCCAGAACGCGACTCCGTCGCCGTACGGGAGGCAGCGGCCCTGCCGCCAGAAGATGAGCTCGGGTCGCTCGTCGACCGCAACGAAGAGCTCGTGGACGAGCCGGCTCTTGCCGATGCCCGGCACGCCGACGAGGGTGATCAGCTGGGGTGAGCTCTCGTGCTCCACCCGCGCCAGCGTCGAGACCAGGAGCGAGAGCTCGCGCTCCCGCCCGACGAGCGGCGTGCTGGGGCGCCGCGTGATGTCGGTTCCGAACCGGGAGCGGGCCTGAACCGCTTCCCAGACCTGCACCGGCACCGTCTTGCCCTTCGCGTCGACAGGCGGGGACTCGCGGTACTCGATCACGCGGGAGGTCGCGTTGTAGGTGGTCTCCTCGACAAGGATCCCGTTGACCGGCGCGGCGTCCTGCAGCCGGGACGCGGTGTTGACCACGTCTCCTGCGACCAGCCCGCGCTCGGCGCCCGGGCTCGGCTCGAGCGCAACGAGGACCTCGCCTGTGTTGACGGCTATCCGGACCTCGAGCTCCTCTTCCTCGCGCACCCAGTCACGGATGGCGAGGGCCGCCCGCACCGCGCGCTCGGGATCGTCTTCGTGCGCGATCGGAGCGCCGAAAACCGCCATCACGGCGTCGCCGATGAACTTCTCGACGGTGCCGCCTCGGACCTCCAACTCGGTGCGGAGCCGGTCGTAGAACGGACTCAGAATCGCCTCGACGTCCTCGGGGTCGAGCGAGTCCGACCGCGCCGTGAAGCCGACGAGGTCCGCGAACAGGACGCTCACGACCTTCCGCTCCCTGCGCGACCGGATCATGCGTCGAGTCTAGAACCGGGGATGGAATCGGCCGGCGTTCGGTGCCGCACTCCGTTCGCCGGCCTCAGGCACTAGACGCCGCAGCGGTCGCGAATCTTTCTTCGGTTACTTGATTCGCTCAACCTGGTAGCCCCAGGAGGCCATCGCGTCCAGCAGGACGGCGACGTGCTCCTGGTCGCGCGTCAGCAACGTCAGCTCGATCTCGGTCTGCCCGACCGGGAGGTCCATCCCCTCGCGGTGGTGCTCGACCGACACGACGTTCACTCGCTCCTCGGCGATCAGGGTCAGGAGCCGCACCAGCTCGCCGGGCCGGTCCGGCACGCGGGTGCGGACGACGAGGTAGCGGCCGCTGGCCGTCAGACCGTGCCGCATGACCGAGATCAGCAGCGACGGGTCGATGTTCCCGCCCGAGAGGACGATCGCGACCGGGCCGGAGGACCCGCCGACCTTGCCGGCGAGCAGAGCCGCGACGCCGACAGCGCCTGCGCCCTCGACCACGAGCTTCGCGCGCTCGAGCAGGAGGACGATCGCCTCGCTGATCGCCTCGTCGTCGATGTCCACCATGTCGTCGAGGACGTCCTCGAGGATCGACATCGTCAGGTCGCCGGGCTTCTTCACCAGGACGCCGTCGGCGATCGTGAAGCCCGAGAGGCCGGCCTGGACGCCCACGATCCTGAGGTCCGGCCTGACGTCGCGGAGGGCGATCGCGATCCCCGATGCCAGCCCTCCACCGCCGATCGGGATGACAACCGTCTCGGCCTCCGACACCTGCTCCGCGAGCTCCAGCCCGATCGTTCCCTGACCGGCGATGACCTGCGGATCCTCGAACGGGTGGATGAACGTCGCGCCGCGCTCCTCCACGTCGGCCATGGCGGCGGCCATCGCGTCCTCGAACCGCTCTCCCTCGAGGATCAACTCGGACCCGTAGGTGCGGCAGGCCTCGACCTTCGCCATCGGCGCATCCTCCGGGACGAAGATCCGCGCCTGGACGCCGGCCTGGCGGGCCGCCCACGCGACCGCCTGGCCGTGGTTGCCGGCGCTCGCGGCGACCACGCCGGCCTCGCGTTCCGCCTCCGAGAGGAAGGAGAGCCGGTTCACGGCGCCGCGCACCTTGAACGCGCCGGTGCGCTGGAGGTTCTCGGCCTTGAGCCAGACCTCCCGGCCTGCAAAGCGCGAAAAGGTCTCGGAGCTGTACACCGGCGTTATGCGGGCGACGCCGTCGATCCGCTCGCGCGCGTCGCGGATGTCAGCTGCGGTCGGGGCTGTTTCCGTCTTCATCGACCTTGAACACCCTGATCATGATCTCTCTGACCGCGGTCAGGGGATCGAGCTCTCGCCGCTGCACCTCGTCGAGCAGGCGGCGCAGCTCCGGGTCGTCTGCCACTGCCTGCTCCAGGTGGGTCTTGGCGCGTGCGGATGCGACCATGAAAACCTCGCCCGCGAGATTCTTGCGCCGCCGCGCATCCAGGAGGCCGTCCGCCTCGAGGTACGCGCGATGCCCGGCGATCTTCTCCCACAGCTCGGGCACGCCCTCGCCGGTCACAGCCTCGGTGAGGACGATCGGCGGCTTCCAGTCGCTCTCGGTGTCGAGGGCGAGGATCGAGCGCACTTCGTTCAGCATCGTCTTCGCGGCCGGGTGGTCCTTCTTGTTGACGACGATGACATCCGGGATCTCCATGATCCCCGCCTTCAGCGCCTGGACAGAGTCGCCGGAGCCCGGCATGAGCACGAGCACCACGGTGTCCACCACGCCGATCACCTCGATCTCGCTCTGACCCGTGCCGACCGTCTCGAGGAAGACGAGGTCTCGGCCCGCCGCGTCCAGCACGAGGAGCGCCTGGAGGGTCGCCTCGGCCAGCCCGCCGAGGTGGCCGCGCGTCCCCATCGAGCGGATGAAGACGCCCGGATCGAGGAAATGGTCGGAGAGCCGGATGCGGTCACCGAGGAGCGCGCCTTTCGAGAACGGGCTCGACGGGTCGACCGAGATGACGCCGACCGTCATCTCCTCGCTGCGGACGTGACGGACGAGCGCGCTGATCAGGCTGGACTTCCCGACGCCCGGCGGCCCCGTGATGCCGAGCGCGTATGCCCGTCCCGTGTCCGGGTAGAGCTCGCGGACGAGGTCGTAGGCCAGCGGGTCGGAGTCCTCGACCAGGGAGATCGCGCGTGCCAGGGCGCGCCGGTCTCCGCTCCTCACCCCCTCGAGCAGGCGCTCCTGCGTCCACTTGCTCCCGGCCACTCCGGAAGCCTAGAGCCGGGCCGTTTCAGCGGCCTCGGGCTCGGCGCTCGGAGCCTCTGCCGGCCGGGCTCTCATCGCGACACCCCGGGCAAGCAGAAGCCCGACGAGCGCCGCAACTGCCGCGAGCCCCCCGGCGATCGCCCAGACCGTCCTCGGTCCGAGCTCGTCCGTAAGCGGGCCGGCGGCGATCATCCCGATTCCGAGCACGAGGTAGTTGGAGCTCATGAGCAGCGTGAACGCGCGACCGCGGAGCTCGTCAGGCGCGCCACGCTGGACGAGCAGCGCGTTGCAGACGACCGCGGCCCCGTTGCCGATGCCGGCCACCGCCACGGAGGCTGCGGCGACCCAGACGTTCGGCGCAGCCGCCGCTCCGACCATCCCGACGGCGACGACCGCGATCGAAGTCGCATAGACCGTCGCGAGCGCCCGGTGCTCCAGCTGCGAGCCGGCGAGCATGCTGCCGAGCGCGAGGCCAACGCCCGTCACGCCGACGAGGAGGCCGTAGCCGAAGTCCCCTGCGTCGAAGGTCTCCTTGGCGAGGACGACCTCGGCGACATTGGCGCCGGCGGTCGCCAGCATGACGACGTTCCATGCGGCCAGAACGGTGAGGAGCGCACGCGAGTCCCGGACGAGCTTGAAGCCGTCGGTCAGATCGCGCCAGTAGCCGCGGCCCACCGCCTGGGCGGACTGCAGCAGCCGGTCCGGAATCCCCGCGAGGAGGGCGGCCGAGACGAGGAACGTCACGGCATTGATCCAGTACGCGGCATCGGGGCTCGTCGCGGCGACGAGCACGCCTCCCAGGACGGGGCCGAGAGCCCAGGCCACGTTCTCGATCGTCTGGAGCAGCGAGTTCCCCTGGGCGAGGTCCTCGTCGGGGAGCAGGTTCGGGAGCCCCGCGTAGAGCGCGGGGCGGAAGAAGCCGGTCGCGAAGCCTGCGAGTGCGGCAAGCGCGACGATGGCTCCGGGGCTGTTTGCGAACGGCAGCACCGCGAAGATCACGACGCGCGCGAGGTCGGAGGCGATCATCAGCCGGCGCCGCGGCAACCGGTCGACGAGCGACGACGCAGCAATCCCGATCACGATCGCAGGCAGGAAGTCTGCGATCAGGAGCGCACTGACCCAGACCGCGGAGCCTGTCCGGTCGTAGACGTCGATCGTCAGCGCGACGAAGGCGAGCCAGGTGCCGAACGCGGAGCCGACCGTGGCAAGTGCGAGCAGGCGAAAGCTCTGGACTTCGCGAAAGAGCGTGACCTGGCGGCTCAGCACTGTTCTCCTCTACGACAAACGGTAACGCGCAGGTTCGAAAGTGCCTGCAAATTCACTCAAACGAGTTAGGTCCGGGCGAGCTCGGTCACGCGGCCGAGCGCGGCACGGAAGAACGCGTTCTCGTCCGGGGTGCCGACCGTGACCCGGATCGCGCCGGGAGCGCCGAAACCGCCCGTCGGCCGCACGATCACGCCCTCTCGCAGCAACTGCTCGAAGAGGGGGCGCGAGTCGTCGCCCACCTCCGCGAAGACGAAGTTCGCAACCGCCCGCTCGACGGGCTCGAAGCCGTGGTCTCTGAGCGCCTCCACGATCGCCGGCCGGCCCTCGGCGTTCACCCGCCGGCGCCGCTCGAGCTCGTCCTGCGCGCCTGGCGCCGCGAGGCTGGCGAGGGCGGCGACCTGGGCAGGCGATGTGATGTCGAACGCGCGGCGAACCTTGCCGATCGCCGTGACCAGCTCGGCGGGGCCGATGCCGTAGCCGACGCGCAGCCCGGCGAGCCCGAAGATCTTCGAGAAGGTGCGCAGGACGATCGCCCTCCGGCCCGCCTTCACATACTCCTCGATGCCGTCGGCATAGTCGGAGTCGTCGACGTACTCGAAGTACGCCTGATCGAGGACGGTGACGACATGGGCGGGCACGCGCTCGAAGTACGCGTCGAGCTCGGCCCGGCTGTTCATCGTCCCCGTCGGATTGTTCGGGTGACACACGAAGACGAGCTTGGTCCGGTCGGTGACCGCATCCAGCATCGCGTCGAGGTCGTAACGTCCGTCCACGAGCGGGATCGTCCGTGCGACGCCGCCGAGCTTGGTCGCTCCGATCACATAGCTGGGGAAGCTCGGCCAGCCGCAAACGATCTCGTCGCCCGGCTCGACCGAGATCTGCGCGAGCGCATCGACGACGCCGTCCGCACCGGCGCCGAGCGCGACCTCCTCGAAGCGAACACCGTGCCGCTCGGCGAGGGCCGTCCGAAGTCTGTAGCCGCCCCCGTCCGGATAGCGGTTCAGCTCGGGCGCGGCGGCCGCCAGGGCCTCGATCGCCTCCGGGAAAGGCCCGAACGGCCCCTCGTTCGACGCCAGCTTGACCACGCGGTCGAGGCCGAGCTCGCGCTGGACCTCCTCGACGGGCTTGCCCGGCTCGTAGGGGACGAGGTCGCGGACCGGCGGCTTGAAGAAGCTGTCTGCGATCTGGGCGAGCGAGGCCACTCGCGGAATCTAGTGGACGTCGAGCGCCATCAGCACCGCGTCGAGATACTCCTCGCCGCGGCGGTAATGGCCGCGCCGCAGGCCCTCTCGGCGGAAGCCGCAGCTCTCGTAGAGCTGGATCGCCGCGTCGTTGTGCGGGAAGACGTGCAGCTCGAGCTTGCGGACGCCGACTGCCCTCGCCCACTCCTCGGCCTCACGGAGCAGAGCCGTTCCGATCCCTCGCCGGCGGTGCCGCTCGGAGACCATGAGGCCGAGGTCGGCGACGTGCCTGCTCGCCGGATGCGGGTCACGGCCGAGGGAGAGCCTGCCCACGATGCCGTCCGCTGGGAGCTCGGCGACGAAGACCGCGGCGTCGTCGTACCGGCGCAGCGCGCGCAGGAACCGTCGCTCCTCGCCGGGGGTGCGCCAGAGGCCGTCGGAGATCAGCCAGCCGCCGGGCTCGGAGGCGACGGCCTCGGCGAGCTCGACGAGCGCCCCGGCGTCCCCCGGCTGCGCCTTGCGGACGAGGATCCGCTCAGCAGACGATCCCATGGCCTCCCCGACGGGGATCGCCTGCCGCGGCAACAGTCCCGTCCGGCCGCATCTCGACGGCCGCCGCACCGCCGAAGTAGAGGTTCCGGCGGCGCCACCGGACGACGTCGTAGCCGCGGCGGTCGAGCTCGTCCAGCTGGGCTGGATCGTGACCGCCCTCGCAGTGGACGTGGCCGTCGTCCAGGTGAACGCGTGGCGCGACGATCGCCTCGTCGACCGGCAGTCCGTGGCCGACCGCGTTCACGACGATCTGCATGATGGCGCCGCGGAGCCTGGCCGAGCCCGCGCTGCCGACGACGAGGCGCGGCCGTCCGTCCTGGAGGACGAGCGACGGCGCCATCATGCTCGTCAGGCGGCCTCCCGGCCGACGGCGCCGGCGCGCCAGGTTCAAGTGGTGCTCGCCGAGCATGTTGTTCAGGTGGATCCCCGTGCCAGGGACGACCACGCCCGAGCCCGCGCCGGTCGATACCGTCAGCGAGGCCGCATTGCCTTCCGCGTCGACGACCGAGATCTGGGTCGTCCGCGACGGCTCTACCGGCTCCGGAATGATCGGCGGACGCTCCTCCATGAGGCGCGCGGCCGCCTCGGAAACCCGGTCTTCGTCGTAGAGCCTGCGAGCCAGGCCGCCGCCGTGGAGCTGGCGCGCGAAGCCGGGCCCGCGTGCAAGCGCCTGCTCGCCCATGACGCCGACCAGCCGGGCGATCGCGTCGGCGCTCCCTTGCGGGCCGCCGAGACCGGCGCGGTCGAGCAGCAGAAGGGCGTAGGCGATGAGCACGCCGCCGGTGGACGGCGGCGGATTCGAGACGAATCGGTGCCCGAGGAACTCTGCGGAGATCGGACGACGCCAGATCACGCGGTAGCTGCGCAGGTCGTCCCTCGTGAGCGGGCCGCCGCCCGCATGGATGCAGTCCGTGATCCGTTCGGCGAGTACACCGTCGTAGAAGGCCTCGGCACCTCCTTCGGCGAGGATCTCCATGGTCGAGGCGAGGTCGTTCATCGTCAGCCGGTCGCCGGCCTCCAGCCGCTCGCCGTCGGGCCCGTAGATCGCCTTGCCGGAGTCGGTGTGACGCAGGATCACGTCGAGAATCGCGTGCAGGTACGCCTGCTGGGGCGTGATGACGACTCCCGTGCGGGCGACCGCGATCGCCGGCTCGAAGAGCGTGGCCCACGGCATTCGCCCGTACGCGCGGTGTGCTCTCTCGAGCCCGGCGACGACGCCGGGCGTGGCGACCGACGAGACGCCGATGCCGAAGGCCTGGGTGCTCGAGTCGTCGAAGTCGATGGCGATCGCATCCATCTCGCTGATCGCGTCTGCCTCCAGGCCTGCCCCTGGTACCGAGACGAAGAAGTCGAGGAGGCGCGAATGCCCGTCCCGCGCACGGTGGACGAGCAGGAAACCGCCGCCGCCGGGGCCTGTCAGCGTGCTCTCCGCGACCCAGGAGACGAACGCGGCCCCGAGACAGGCGTCGACGGCGTTGCCGCCGTCGGCGAGGATGCGCGCTCCGGCCTCCGCCGTCAGCGGGTGCCCGGCTGCAATGGCGCCTCTCACGGCGCGGCGATCAGCTCTGGAGGAACGAGGGCGGCTCGAGCTGGTCGTCGGACTGCGGCGAGCGCTCCAGGCGAGTGACCGGTCTCGAACCGCCTCGTTGTCCCACGCCGGTCACGACCACCGTCACCCAGACCTGCCCTTCGAGTCGCTCGTCCACGGTCGCGCCGAAGATGATGTTCGTGTCGTCCGTCGACGCGGCCCTGATCACCTCGGCCGCCTCGTTGACCTCGTACAACGAAAGGTCGTTTCCACCGGCGATCGAGAGCAGGATCCCCTTCGCACTGACGAGCTCCGTGTCGACGAGCGGGGAGCGCAGCGCACGCTCCGCGGCCTCGACGGCGCGATTCTCACCGGTCGCGAAGCCGATCCCCATCAACGCCGTGCCCGCGCCCTGCATGATCGTCCGGACGTCCGCAAAGTCGACGTTGATCAGACCGGGCTCGGTGATCAGGTCGCAGATTCCCTGCACGCCCTGGCGCAGCACGTCGTCCGCGATCTTGAAGGCGTCGAGCATCGACGTGCTCTTGTCGAGCACCTCGAGGAGGCGCTCGTTCGGGATCACGACCACCGTGTCGCAGGCCTCGCGGAGCGCGTGAACGCCCGCCTCCGCCTGCGATCGGCGCTTCGTGCCCTCGAAGCGGAACGGCATGGTGACGATGCCGACGGTCAAGGCACCCACCTCGCGCGCGACGCTTGCGACGACCGGGGCTGCGCCCGAGCCGGTCCCCCCGCCCTCGCCGGCGGTGACGAAGACCATGTCCGCGCCGCGAAGCGCCCGCTTGACCTGGTCGTAGGCCTCCTCGGCTGCGCGACGTCCGATGTCCGGCTCCGCACCGGAGCCGAGACCGCCCGTGAGCTCGCGCCCGATGTGGATCTTCACCTCCGCGTCGCTGAGTGCGAGCTGCTGGAGATCGGTGTTGACGGCGACGAACTCGACGGCAGCGAGGCCCGCGTCGATCATCCGGTTGACCGCGTTCAGCCCGGCTCCGCCGACACCCACGACCTTGATATCCGCGAGGTAGGCCGAGTCGGCGCGCGGAGCGCGATGCAGCCGCGGGGGCGGCTCGGGAAGCGGCTCGAGCAGCCGTGCGATCCCACGGTCCGGTGACGGCTCGCGGGGCTGGACGGGGTCGGCCGGCCTGGGACGGGCAGGGGCCGACGGCACTCCGTCGGGGTGCTCCGGCGCGGCGGCGCCGTGCTCGGGCTCGGGTGCGACCTCGAGCTTGGGCGGCGGATGCTCGACCGTTTCCTCGAGCGGCTCGCCTGGAACGGCCCTACCCTCCTTCTCGGCCTGCTTCTGCGCGGCTTCCGTTGCCCTGAAGAGCTCGGCGAGCGGGCCCTCACGCATGCTTGCGCGCTTTCGCGCCATTGAGCACCTCCTTCGCGAGCTCCCGGTACGCGGCCGCGGCACTGCCGGTGGGGTCGTACTTGAGCACCGAGCTTCCCTTCACCGGCGCCTCGGCGTAGCGAACCGTTTTCTTGATGCGGGTTTGGTAGACAAGGTCGCCGAAATTCTCCTGCAGGATCTCGATCGCCTCGCGCGCGTGCAGCGTCCGCCCGTCGTACATCGTCGGCAGGATCCCCTGGATCCCGACGTCGGGGTTCAGGTTCTCCCGGATCATCGACAGCGTGTTCTCGAGCTGGACGAGCCCCCTCAGTGAGAGGTATTCGCACTGGACGGGGACGATCACGCCACTGGAGGCGACGAGCGCGTTGATCGTGAGCAGGCCGAGCGACGGCGGCGTGTCGACCAGGATGAAGTCGTAGCGCTCCTTGATCGGGCTCAGCGCCTTCTCGAGCGCGCGTTCGCGCCCGATCATGCTCGAGAGGGCAAGCTCCGCCCCGGCGAGATCGATCGACGACACGGCAAGGTCGACCTCGGCCTCCTGGATCACCTGGTCGATCGGCAGCCGGTGGACGAGCACGTCGAACATCGACCGGTCGATCTGATCCGGGTTGAACCCCTGGCTCATCGTCAGGTTGCCCTGCGGGTCCATGTCGACGATGAGGACCTTGTAGCCCTCCTCCGACAGCGCGACTGCGAGGTTCAGCGTCGACGTCGTCTTCGCGACGCCGCCTTTCTGGTTGGCAAACGCGAGGATCATCTGTGGCTCGCGAGGGACGTCAGGGGTCGGCGTGACCTCCGGCGCGGAGGGACCTTCGGCCTCCTCGGGCACGGCGTCGGCTGGGTCGCCCGTCGGGGGGCGGGAGAAAAGGCCGGCTAGGCGCATACGCAGCCTGTCGTTCGGCCCGGGACCGGACTGTCCTGCACGCACTCAGTGTGCCGGAAAAGCCGGACCGCGCCACCTCGGGATTTGTGATTGTCAGGGTCGGGAAGCCAGGAGCATCCCCTCCTGCGGTCGAGTGTCCAGTGCGTGCCGGCAGCCGGCAAGCGCCTCGACGGCTCCGTGCGGATCGGGCTCCGCGCGCAGCCAGGTCTCGGCCTCTCGAAGCAGGTCGCGCAGCTCCTCGAGCAGCTCGCCGGCGGGGGCCGCTTCCCGGTCGAGCGACTCGATCCGGTCGAGCCGATTGAGGACTGCGCGTGCCTCGTCCATGACGTCGAACGTACCCGTGCCGGGCGCGTGTGTCTGTGCAGCGTGTGTGCCTAGAGTGCGCCGACCGCAAGGGCAGGCTCAGGCGCCACGGTCGGCTTGGGCCGGAGGCCGAGGAGCGTCTCGTCGAGCGTCCGGAGCAGCGCCTCGCGGTCGCCGTGCTCGACCACCGCGACGAGCGAAGAACGGACGAGATCGGACGTCGCGGCCGCGGCGTCCCCGGCCGCCAGCAGTCGCAGCCTGTCGAGGATCGCGGAGCGCTCGCGGGGCGTCTCCCCGAGAACGGCAGCCGCACGCAAGGACGCGGCGAACAACCCTTCGCCGCCGCCCAGCAGTGACGTAAGGGAGCCACGCAGCTGCTCCGAAGCGAAGGGGTCCGTCTGGAAGAGCGAGAGCTCCCACCGATCGAGCGCCTCGCCCAGATCGCGGTCGTCGTCCGCAGCCGAGAGCCGCTCGCGAAGGCGCCGTGCCCGCTCGGCACGCACCGGATCCAGCCGGACGCCCTCACCCGGCGGCGCCGTCGCCGCGATCGGCAGCACCGGACGAATCCCGTAGGGGCGCCAGTCGAGCCGCTCGAAGAGGACCGGGCCGGCCGCGATCGCGCCGGCCGTCGCGAGCCGCAGTGCCGTGATCGCATCCGCGAGCTCGCCCGGCGCATCGGGCACGGCGGCGGAGCCCGACCCCGACCCGTCGCCCAGCTCGGCCTCCAGCTCGAGGACGCACAGCCGATCCGGCTCGCGCTCGAACCCCTCCGGAAGCAGCCCTCCCGCCTGCGGCCAGTGTGCTGCGAGCTCGCCCGAGGCGACCTGGCGGACGCGGAGCCCGCCGCCGAGATCGACGACCGCTCCGACAGAGAGACCCACGAGCGGCGCGATCGCCCCGTACGCGCGTCGCGAGCCGAAGAGCGAGGCCTCGAACGACGCGTACACATGGTCGAACGCCGAATCGTCCCAGTCGAAGCCGCCGCAGGCCTCCGCCGTCTCGGCGAGGAGGGGCAGGAGCACGGTGCGGGTCAGCGCCTCCCGGGAGCTCGGCCGCCCGCTTGAGTGCGCCTGGGCGAAAACCGCCGCCGCCGGTTCCCGCTCCAGCTCGGCGAGCGCGGGCTGGGCATCCGCCAGGGCCGCGAACCGGCCTGCGCGCGCGTCGAGGAAGGGCTTGACCAGCGGCCGGTACTCGTACAGCGTCGGGCTCCCGGGCGCCTGATGCTCCTCGAACGAGAACGGGACATCGCCGCCGTCGTCGAGCTCGTAGCTCACGGCCGCAAACGCGCCGAGGCAAAACGCGCGCAGCGTGTGGTGCAGGTTGGGTGCGCGGATCACCCGTCCGCTTACGCGGCCGGTCCCGGCTCTCCTCTGCGCACGATCAGTCCGGGACTGTCCGGATCGTCGTTCTCGACGACGACGTCCGCACGGTCGCGCGGCGCCACCCGGTCGGCGTAGAGCCGCTGTCCCGGCAGGTAGCGGACGCGATACAGCCGCTCCATCTCGGCGCCGTCCCGCTGGATGCCGCGGCGAAGCACCTCGTTCTCCCCGATCGACACGAAGATGCGCAGTGTCCACAGATCGTCAAGCTCGGGACGCTGCAGAAAGATTCCGTCGACCAGGAGCGGGGATCCCGACCCGAGCACGGCGTCGCGAAGTCGCTGGTGATCGAACGAGTCCTCGTAGTAGCCCTCGGGGGACTCGCGGCCACGTCGGTGCCGGTGCTCGGGCGCCCGCAGGAAGTCGTCGGCCGAGAGCCGCTCGACGTGGCGGCCCGCCGCTGCGAGGACGACCGCGAGCTCGTCCGCGAGCATCGTCTTGCCGGCCGCATCCGGGCCGTCGATCCCGACACGGACGGGTGCTTCGAGTGCGCCGATCAGCGCGGCTACTCGCGCGAGCACGTCGCGCCTGGTCAGGTCTGACAAGCCGGGCACCAGTACGACGTCCGGTTCGCGTCACCCTGGCCGCGGGATTCGATCGGCCCCTGGCAGCGCGGGCACGGACGCCCGGCCCTCCGGTAGATCGCGCGTTCCTCGCGACCGGTGTCGACGGAGCTGCGCATCAGGTGGGCGGCGTGACCGAGCACCGTCCGGAGCTCGTCGTCCGTCGTCTCCCCAAGGGGCCGCCACGGCGACATGTGTGCGCGCCAGAGCGCCTCCGCCTTCCAGACGTTCCCGATCCCCGCTACGAGGCGCTGGTCGAGCAGCGCGTCTCCCAGCTCACGGCGCTGATCGGCGCGCCGGAACCGCGAGAGCATGGCGTCGAAGTCGGGCGGCCGCGCCAGGATGTCCGGCCCGAGCCGGCGAACCGCGCGCTTGTTCAGCTCGAGCACGGGGCCGCCCCAGAGCACGGCCTCGCGGCCTCGCCCA
>Ga0209814_10000307_pt1 | contig 15428 bp, 15 predicted proteins | sample SoiMetdeltSBSDD1_FD_187597 | JGI IMG/M metagenome (GOLD analysis project Ga0209814, IMG submission 187597) | Bulk soil microbial communities from a Populus tree surrounding site in Tennessee, USA - Soil MetaG P. deltoides SBSDD1 (SPAdes) (version 2) | ecosystem: Environmental > Terrestrial >... | reverse complement strand
GGCGACGATGCCGCTCTTTCGGGAGCTCTGGGCAGAGGAGGTCGTCACCTCGCCGGGCCTCGTCCACTGGATCGAGCGGCAACCGGAGCGGGCCGCGATGCGCGCCTGGGTAGCCGAGGCCCGGGGGGAGATCATCGGGTTCGCGAACTCGCGTCTGCGCTGGGCGCTTCAGGCTGAGGGGATCGCGGGCATCTGGTCGGGTGTGCTGCCCGACTACCGCCGTCGCGGCCTCGGGACGCGCCTCTTCGAGACGGCCGCGGCGCACATCGCCGGGCACGGCGCCCGTCGGCTCGAATCGACCGTCCGTGACGACGAGCCGGACGCGCGGGCCTTCGCCCGGCGGCTCGGGTTCGAAGAGGGACGGAGCGAGCAGTACTGGGAGCTCGAGGTCGGCTCGGCGGCCGGCGCGAAAGCCGAGCCCGCCCGCGAGGTCTCCGTCGTCCGGTTGCGCGAGGTGCGCGAACGCGAACGCGACCTCTTCGAGCTGTACGACGCCGCCGAGCGGGACATGCCCGACGACTACACGCACGCGATGGCATTCGAGGATTGGCTCCCCGAGACGCTCGGCAATCCCGAGCTCGACCTCAACCTGAGCGCCGTCGTCCTCGTAGGCGACCGGCCGGCGGCCTTCGCCTGGCTCATCGCCGACCGGGATGGAGCTCGTGCCTCGAACGAGATGACCGGGACCGCGCCGGAGTTTCGCCGGCGTGGGCTTGCGCGCCTGGCGAAGGAGGCGACGATTCGCTGGTCGGCTGAGGCCGGAGTCCGGACGATCGTCACGTCCAACGACACGGCCAACGCCGACATGCTCGCGCTGAACGAGCACCTCGGCTACCGCCCCTCGGTGCTCCGGATCAGCGTCGCGAAAGACGTCTAGACGGAGGCCATCCCCGGGCGCAGCGACCCGAGGCGCGTTGCGATCACCGAGTCGGCGACCTCGGCGCTCGCCGCGTGGCCGGTCACGGCCGCGATGAAATCGTCGCGGTCGAGCGCATAGAGCTCGACGTCGCCCTTGGCCCGCGCGGTGGCCGTGCGCGGAACATCGCGGAGGAGCGCGATCTCGCCGAAGTAGCCGCCCGGGCCCGTTTCGCGGACGACATGCCCATCGATGACGATCTCGACATCGCCGTCGGCGACGATGTAGAAGCGGTCGCCGAGATCGCCTTGCCTGAAGAGCTCCTCGCCGGAGACCAGCCGCACCGGGCTCAGCACCTGGGCGAGGCTCTCCTGTGTCGGCTGCGGAAGCGGCGCGAACAGCTCGATACCGCGCAGCAATGCGAGCTGGCGCTCCGGGACCGGCACCTCATCCAGCTGCGAGAGGCGGCGCCGCAGAAGCGTGGCCAGGATCGGCAGCAGCGCGCCGGTGATCATCAGCGCGCCGCGGATGTCCACTGCGGCGATCAGGAGTGGCGCGATGATCGAGCCGATCCCGATGGTTGCGACCCAGAGACCCTGGACGGCGCCGAAGGCGCGGGCCAGCACCTCATCGGGCACCGCGCGCTGGAGCAGGGTGAACGCCGACACGTCGACGAGCGTGTTCCCGAGCCCGACGACGGCAAGGAGCAGCAAAGCCACGAGGGGGTTGGGAAAGACGCCGATCAGGCCGATCGGGATGCCCCAGAGCACGATTCCGATCAGGAAGTTGGACGACAGGCGCCTTCCGATCAGCAGCGCCGAGACGATCGCTCCGATCAGTCCCCCGATCCCCACCGCCGAGTTGAGGAACCCGACTCCGTCCTCCCCCAGATCGAGCAGCTGGAGCGCCGTGACGACGATCAGGACGTTGAGCGCTCCGGCGACGAGCGTCTGAGCAGCGAGCAGCGCCACCAGGACGCGAAGCCCGGGCTCGCGGAAGATCGTGACGAAGCCGGCCGTGAACTCGTGCCAGACGGCGTCTCGCCGCTCGCGGGGCTCGGGTTGAGTCTCGACCCGGACGCGGCTGACCAGTATTGCCGCGAGCAGGAAGGCCGCGGCGGCGGCCCCGAAGACCACCTGCTCGCTGGTCGCGGCCAGGAGCACGCCGCCGATCGCGGGGCCGCCGAAGATCCCGAGACTCTCGATCGTGCTCGAGGTGACATTTGCAGCCGTCAGCTCCTTCGGCGTCTTCGCCACCGTCGGGAGCAGCGCCGCCTGCGCCGGGCGAACCGCCGAGTACGCGATCGCAACCAGGCCGGCCAGGACGTAGACCACGATCGGCGACCCCTCCAGCACGACCACGGCGGTCGTCGCTGCCAGGAGCACGGCACGCACGAGCTCCGCGACCACGATCACGCGTTCGCGCCGATACCGATCGCCGAGAACCGAGGCGAACGGCGAGGCGACCGCCGATGGGAGGAAGCGGATGAGGCCGACCAGGCCGACCGCGGCGGCACCACCGTCGCGGTACGCGTACACCGCGAGGGCGATGCCGTAGGCCCAGTGGGCGATGATCGACGCCGCCCATGCGCCCTCGATCCGCCGGATGTTCGGATTCGCGAAGACCTGGCCGAACGAGCGTGCAGAGTCCTCGAAGCGTCTCCGCAGCGCTCTCACACCGCGAAGCATCCCACGGCCGACTGTGCTTTTCGAATCGAACGTGGGAAGATTCCGGTGCGAACCGCCGTCTTGTGGTTCGAATGCGGCCGACCAACGTGAAAGGAGACCAGGGAATGTCGGAGGATCAGATGGACCAGATGGATCGCAACGACGAGCCCGCTCGCAACGACGACGTCCATGCGCACCAGATGGATCAGATGGATCGCAACGACGCGCCGGCTCGCAACGACGAGCCCGATCGCAACGACGACGTCCATGCGCACCAGATGGACCAGATGGATCGCAACGACGAGGCTGCTCGCAACGACGACGTCGAGGCACACCAGATGGGCCAGGTCGATGCGATGGACCAGATGGATCGCAACGACGCACCGGACGCCTAGACCGAGATATTTCCGCGTTGCCTGAGGCCGGGGACATACCCCGGCTTCAGTGTTCTTACGGGCTCTTGAAGAGCGCCTCGAGCGAGCGGAGCAGCTCGACGCCTGCGGCGCGGCGCTGCCCGTCGAGCTCCTCGAGGTTCTCCGCGACCCGCGCGAGGAGCGCGGAGTCGGTGTCGGCGTCCTCGAGCACCGCCTTCGCACGGCGGGCCTTTCGGAGCAGGTCGAGCCCGATTGCGGCCTGGTTTCCGAAGAGACCCAGCAGCTCCATCTCCTCGAGCGAGAACCGCGACTGCTGCGGCCGGTCGAGGACGTAGAGAACCCCCAGAGGCTCCTCTCCGTGGATCAGCGGAACGCACATCAGCCCCTTCGGGACGAACCCCGTCTTCTTCGCCGCATCCTCGGCGAAGCGCGGATCCTGCGAGACGTCGTCGAGGACGATCGGCTGCCGGGTCACGAGCACCCAGCCGCCGATGCCGGTGCTGGACGGGAGGCGCTCGCCGATCAGCGAGTCGGAGCCCTCGCCGGCAACCGCCTCGAAGACGAGCTCGTCCGTCAGCTCGTCGTAGAGGAGGACCGAGGAGGCCTTGGCGTAGAAGATCCCGCGCGCAACCTCGACGGTCGCCTGCAGCAGCGCCCGGTGCGAGTCTTCCGAGGCGAGCACCCCCGCGGCGACCGCTGCGCGCAGCCCGTCATCAGTCATCGCGGCCCTCCACGTTGTTCGCGGTGAGGTAGAGCGCGCTCTTCAGCTGGAACGGCGTCAGCTCCGGGTGCTTGCCGAGGATCAGCGCGCAGATCCCGCTCATGTGCGGCGTCGCGAAGCTGTTCCCTGTCGACCGCGCTCTGGCCCCGCCGAGCCAGGCGATCTCGACGTCGACGCCGCGCGCGAAGAACTCCACCGGCGGGCTGGGGTTGTAATAGAAGGTCTGGGCGTCCGGCTCCTCGTGGCTGCCCACCGAGATCACGGACGAGAAGCGCCACGGGTAGCTCTCGACCGGCATGTTGTGCGCCGAAGCTACGAGCACGGCCCGGCGAAAGTACGCGAGGTCGGCGACCTCGTGCAGCAGGCCGGCGAACTGGCTCTTCGTCGTCGACAGGCTCATGTTGATCACGTCGAAGCCCTGCTCCACCGCCCAGCGAAGACCGCCGAGGAGCGCCGTCCCGCTGCCGGTGAACCCGGCGCCGAGGACGCGGACGCTGAAGAGCTCGCAGTCCTTTGCAATCGAGCGGACGATCCCCGCGCAGGCCGTTCCGTGGCCGCAGAGATCGCCCTCGACGTCCTCGACCACCGAGATCTCGTCGCCCTCCCCCACCTCGACTGCGACGGCGCCCGCGAGCTCGCCGACGTCAGGGTGGTCGGCCTCGACCCCGCTGTCGAGGATGCAGACCCGCACGCCTTTGCCGGTCGACCCGCCCCACGCCCACTCACGGGTGACGCGTCCGGGCCACTCTGTCGGCAGCGCGAGGGACTCTGCGGTCCCCGCGGGGAGGCTCCACGCAGGGAGCGGACGCTCAGGTGCAGGCTCGGCCATGGATCGATGTTACGCCGCGCCCAGTGTCCGAACAGCCTGGCGGGCGGCGCTCGAGGCGGTGTCGGCCAGCCTTTTGGCCTGTTCCGTCCGCTTGTCCTCGGCGGTGATCGTGAGGTTCACCTTGACGAGGCTGGCGGCGGCCCACGTCGCGGCCTCGGCGAGCAACGCCGCGGCGACGGCGTCTGCACGGCGCGCCGGCGTTCCGCGGTCGGCGACGAGCGACGCCAGGCAGGCGGCGTCGGCCCCCGCCTCCGCGATCGCCATCGGAACCTCTGCCGCACGCCACAACGCCGCGCCGACGGCCATGTCCCGGACGACCGGCTCCACGCGCTCGGGCAGCTTCATGGAGACCAGCGCTTCCTCGTACGCCTCTGCGTCCCGCTGAGCGAGCGGTGCGATCCGCTTCCGGAGGCGCTCCGCCTGCGCCACGGCCGAGCCGGCCTCGGGCCAGTCGCCCGACGCGCGGGCGACCATCGCCGTCAACCCGGCGGAGATCGCGACTGCCAGGGCAGCGGCCGTCCCGCCGCCGGGCGTCGGATCCTCCGAGGCTACGGCCTCGAGGAACTCGCGCAGGGAGAGATCGAGAAGGTCGCCCGTGGCTTCCACGGGCTCGATTCTGAGCTACTTGTCGAGCCGGCGGCGCAGGATCTCGATCGTTTCGGCGTGCGCGACCACCTCGGCCTCCTCCAGGGCGGCCTCGGGATCCTCGATTACGCGACGACGATAGTCGTCGTCGGCGTCGGCACGCTCGACGATTTGGTCGAGCCCCCGCTGGGCGAGCGGGATGTCCTGCGCGGCCTTGACCCAACTTTCAGGGGCCGGTGGAAGCGCGCTCAAGATCTCACCAAGCTTTTCTTCGTCGTACCTGGGCATAGTCGTCACCAACATTCAAGACGCGGAAGCGCCCAGGTTTCTTCCCTCCATCTCGACCCGTAACTTGGTCAGGCAGCGGGAGATCCGGCTCGCAATCGTGCCGGAGGGGAGCTCCAGGGCGTCGCCGATCGTGTGATAGCTCTCGTCCCGGGCGAAGAAGCGATCGAGGATCTCCTGACAGTTGTCCGGCAGCGCCGACAAGGCCTCGTGCACGGCCAGGGACTCGTCCAGTCGCGCAATCATGTCGTCGGCGTCCGCAATCTCCACGTCGTCGTCGAGCTGTTCGATCGAGCCGGCCCGCAGCCGGTCGATGCACAGCCGCCGGGTGAGCTGCGCGAGCCAGGGGCGGATCGCCTCGTCGTCCCTCAGCTTGTGCAGGTGCTCATAGGCGCGGGCGAAGACCTCCTGGAAGACGTCCTCTGCGTCGTGCTCGGGCAGCTTGAAGCCCTGAACGGCGATTGCGTAGACGTAGCGGGAGAAGCGGTCGACGAGCTCGCGCCAGGCGTCGGGATCACCCGTCCGGCACCGGGCGACCAGCTGAGCGTCGGTCAACTCCACGCGTAAGCCCATCGCCTGAACGGCATCCACAGGGCCATAGCTTACGATCAGGGAAGGGACGGCTCCAAGAAAAGGTTGCGCCAGGCCGTCCACCAGTCGTCCGCGCGAACGACGATCGAGCGTGGGCCGGTGACCTCGACACCGGTGCGGCCACGATACTTGTCGACCTCGCCCGTGCCGACGAAGTCGACCTCGATCTCGGCCGGGCGGCCCGGGTCGTACGGATCGACAGCCCTCAGATCCTTCAGCGCGTCCCGGGCGCCCTCCTCGATCACCTCCCGCGCGAGCTGGGGCGCGAGGTTTCGTGCGGCGCGGGAGCCGAGCCCCTTCTTCACAGCCACGGTGGTCAAGCCGTCGCCGAGCAACTGCCTGGCCTCGCGGCAAGCGGCATCGTCTCCTGTGACGAGCAGGACGGGACAGTCCCAGTTGCCGCACATCGCCGCATTGATGGCCGACTCTCCTACGAGGACGCCGTTGAAGCGGAGGTTGTGCCACTCGCGGCCCGACACGGTGTGGTTCATGACCCCGTCCGGCGTTCCGGCCATCGCGTGCATGCCGACCAGGAGACACGCGTCGCAGCCTCCCTCGAGGAACTCCGTGTACTGCGTCCAGCTGGACTGCACGACGTACTCGCAGGCGGGGTCGAGCATGTCGTGCACGAGGGAGTTGAAGCTCCAGGCCTTGCCGGCGCCGTGGTGGTCCATGACGAGGATCTCCTTCGCTCCCGCGGCCTTCGCGCCGCGCACGGCGGCGTTGATCTCCTCCGTATAGAGCTTGCGTCCCTCCTCGTACATCTCATGGCCGCCGAGGGTCTGCTCGGGGCGGACGATTCCGGCGACTCCCTCCATATCGCTGATGATGTGAACGCGCATGACGGTAGTTTCACAATGTGGAAACCGGCCTGCGCGGGAAGCGCGTCCTGGTCACCGGCGCCTCCGGAGGGATCGGCTCCGCATGCGTGGCGGCATTCCTCGCGGAGGGCGCCGAGGTCGTCGCCCACTACCACCGGGGCCGGGATCGGGCCGAGGCGCTCGGCGACGTCATGCTCGTACAGGCGGACCTGACCCGGGAGGACGAGGCCGAGCGCCTGTTCGAGGAGGCCGGCGAGCTCGACGTCTGCGCAGCGGTCGCCGGAGTCTGGCCGGCCGAGGACGCTCCGGTCTGGTCGCTCCCGCTCGAGCGGTGGGAGCGGACACTGAGTGAGAACCTGACCTCGACCTTCCTCACGGCGCGCGGATTCCTTCGATCGGTCGAGCGAAGCAGACGCGGCAGCCTCGTGCTCGTCGCGTCGACGGCAGGCATCTTCGGGGAGGCGGGCCACGCGGACTACGCGGCGGCGAAGTCGGCGGTCGCCTACGGGCTCCTCTTGAGCCTGAAGAACGAGATCGTGCGGGTCGCGCCGGCCGGGCGGGTCAACTGCGTGTGCCCGGGCTGGACGAAAACACCGATGGCCCGCCCCGAGGTCGACGACCCCGAGGTAATCGACCGCGTCACGCGGACGATGGCGTTACGCAAGATCGCGACGCCCGAGGACATCGCGCGCCAAGTGGTCGTGCTCAGCTCGGACGAGCTCTCGGGCCACGTCACCGGCCAGGTCGTCGTCGTTGCGGGCGGCATGGAGGGCCGCACCCTCCACTAGGAAAGCGCCCGGCCGGCAAAAGCGAGGAGCCCCGTGAGGGGCTCCTCAAACTCAGGCAGGGCCGCCGCCCGGCCCCGCCTGATTCTCTCGAGTAGAGAGCCGCTTTGAGTTTCGAGCCGGCCCCGCCGCAACGGGCCCTGCTCGTCCGATAGGCCCCGCCGCATCGGGCCCTTTCGGTCTTGAAGTCCGACTAGGCCCCGCCGCATCGGGCCCACATCGGATGTAGGCCTACTTTCGGGCATGAGGGGTCGGTTGATCCATCACCCTTTGGCGGTTGACTACGGCGCTTCACCTAACGTCTTCGAAATGACCGGCTGGCTCGGTTCGGCGTAGAGTGGATTCGATGGCGACACCGTTCGAAAAACGCCTGCAAAACGGCCCAATTGTCGTGGCGGACGGCGGCATGGGCACGCTGATCTCCGGCGCCGTCCCGCGCCTGCGCTTCCCCGAGGAAGCGAACCTGGCCTCGCCCGAGACCGTCGTGTCGCTTCACGTCAGCTTCATCAACGCGGGGGCCGACCTGATCGAGACGAACACCTTCGGCGCCAACCGCAGGAAGCTGGCCGCGCACCGGCTCGACGACGAGGTCGGGAAGATCAACAGCGCCGGGGCGAAGCTCGCACGCGATGCGCGCGAGATCTCCGGCCGAGACGTCTACATCGGCGGCTCGATCGGACCGCTCGGCGACCACGGCGATCTCTCCCAGGAAGAGCGCCACGAGATCTTCTCGGAGCAGGCGGCGGCGCTCCAGGCCCGCGGCGTCGACCTGTTCATCGTCGAGACGTTTTTCGAGCTCGACGAGCTGCTGACAGCGCTCGCCGCGGTCCGCAGCATCTCGTCACTGCCCGTCGTCGCGATGCTGACCTTCGACGAGCAGGGCGAGACGCTCGGCGGCGTCTCGGCGCGAAAGGCGGTCGAGGCGCTCGCGGAGGCAGGCCTCGCCGCGGTCGGCGCCAACCACGGCGCAGGCGTCCACGCGGCGCTGACTGCGCTGAACGAGATGCACGACGCCGACGGCAAGCTGGCCCTGGCGGCGATGCCGAACATGGGCCTTGCGAGCCTGTCCGGGAGCCGCGTGGTCTTCCCGCACGCGACGCCGGACTACTTCGCCGACTTCGCGGCGCACGCGCGCGACCTCGGCGCGAAGATCATCGGCGGCTGCTGCGGCACGACTCCGACCGAGATCGGCGCGATCGCCGCGGCCGTCAAGGAGCAGCGGGCGGCGTCCTCCCCGCTCGTGATCCAGGAGCGGGAGGTGACGCTCTCGGTCGTCGAACAGGCCGAGGACACGCGCCTGGCGAGCATGTTCCGCGAGGGCCATTGGGTGACATCCGTGCAGCTCGATCCGCCACTCGGCGGCAATCACCGCGGGATGCTGGAGATCGCGGCCGCCCTCGAGGACGGCGGCGCTTCCTTCGTGGACATCAACGACAACGCAACCGCCCGCGCGGGAATGAGCGCGCTGATGCTCTCGACAGCGATCGAGCGCTCGACCGCGCTCGAGACGATCCCGCACCTGACGACGCGCGACGCGACCGTGCTCGGGCTCGAGTCCCAGCTGCTCGGCGCGCACGCAGAGGGGATCCGCAACATCCTCGCCGTCACGGGCGACCCGCCCGAGGTCGGCGATTACCCGGGGTCGAGCGGCGTCTACGAGGTGGACGCGATCGGGCTCACCCAGCTGATCACCCACTTGAACCGCGGCGAGGACTACAACGGCCGCGCGATCGACGCCGCCACGTCCTTCTTCACGGGCGTCGCAGTGAACCCGACCGCGGACGACCTGGACGTCGAGGTCGAGCGCTTCCGCCGCAAGCTCGACGCCGGCGCCGACTTCGCGATGACGCAGATCATCTTCGACCTCGAGCTGCTCGACCAGTTCTTCGAGCGGTTCGGAGGCCCCTCGCCGATCCCCGTGCTGGTCGGCGTCTTCCCCGTATGGAGCCACCCACTGGCGCTGCGCCTGCACAACGAGGTGCCGGGGATCGTCGTCCCGGATCACATCCAGGAAGCGCTACGAGCTGCCGGCCCCGAGGGGCCGAAAGTCGGGATGGAGCTTGCGCGGGAGCTGGTCGAGGCCTCGCGGAGCCGCGCCCAGGGCGTCTACCTCGTCGCGCCCTTCCGTCGGCCGCTCGGGATCCTCGAGCTCCTAGCGGACGCGGCCTAGGAGGCGCAGGGTCCGGTCGAGACCCGGCCGCGGACACGTCCAAGCGCACTCCGAACGAGCTCCGGCGGGACCGCGTAGCCGGCGTTGGTGCCCGTGCGCGATGCGAAGACCGTCCCGGCGACGCGGCCGGCCCCGTCGAGCAACGGCCCGCCCGAGTTCCCGTGACGCACCCGGCCGCGGAAGCTGGTGATCCTCCGCGTCACGGGCCCGTTGCCATAGGCGTCCTCGCTGATGACGGTGGCCGTACCGCCGATACGCCCGGGTGTGGCCGTCAGCGGGCCGTTTCCCGGATAGCCGGCGATGGCCACGGGCGTACCCTCCGACGGCTTGACCTGCGTGAGCGGCCGCCGGTTCAGGCCGTCGACCCTCAGGACGGCCACGTCGTTCCTCGGATCGAAGGCGACGGCGACCGCCGGCCTTCCGTCCACGGTCGTGTCGGTCTGGCCTGCGATCACGTGCGCATCCGTAACGACCAGGTTGCGAGCGGCGACCCAGCCGGAGCCGGAGATCCCGACCCCGCACGCCGTCCCGAGCACACGGACGACGCTCGGCAGCGCCGCGCGGATCTCCGGGTCGCGAACGACCAGTGGATCCGGCGGATCGACCGACGGGAGAGGCCCGGTGATCGACGGGAACGGATCGACGCGCGCCAGCGCGTTCAGCACTTCGCGAGGCGGAAGCAGCTCGTTCAGCTCCTGGACGACCGCCGAGCGCTGCACGTCTCGCCTCAGCTCCACCTGCCCCGGCAGCTGCAGCGCAACCGCCGCGAGGATCCAGATCACTGCGAGGCCGATCACGATGCCGAACGCGAGCCCGCCGACGGTGTCGACGATGCGCAACGGGCTCGCCCGGAGCCGCTGCTTGATCGCGACGCCGACGGACGAGGCGATCAGCTCCATCACGATCGCCCCGGCGGCGGCTCCGACCAGCGCGACGAGCGGCGTGTACGGCGACTCCGAGCCGGCCGGAAGCACGTGCGGAGCTAGTCGCGCACCGGCGAGGGCGCCCACCACGACGCCCGCGGCGGACAGCACGCCGAGCGTCAGGCCCTGCCACAGCCCGAGGAGCGCCGTGCCTGCGACGACTACGAGGATGATCCAGTCGAGGCGGGTCACTCGCCGGGTACGCTAGCCAGCCTCATGGACGGGGCCGCACTCGAGGAGCTGATCGACCGCTACAACGCCGCGTGGAACGCGCATGACGTCGACGCGATCGTCGACATGCACAGCGCCGACTCGGTGTTCGAGAACCACACGACCGGCGACCTCAACGTCGGCCGGGAGGCGATCGGCAACGCGATCCGCGGAATCTTCACCGTCTTCCCCGACCTCGAGTTCGAGACCCGCAGGCGCTATGTCCGGGACGATCTCGTCGTGCAGGAGTGGACGGCGCGCGGGACGCACCTCGGCAAGATGAACCGCGCCGGTATGGAGGTCGAGCCGACCGGCAAGAGCGTCGAGTACCGCGGGATGGACGTGATCCCGATCGCGGACGGCCTCGTCGCCCGGAAGGACGTCTATTCCGATGGCGTCACGCTGCTCCGCCAACTGGGCCTGACCGCAATCTAGGCGCCGCTAAACTGCGTACCTGCGCTAGGGGGCGTAGTTCAGTTGGTTAGAACGCCGGCCTGTCACGCCGGAGGTCGCGGGTTCGAGTCCCGTCGCTCCCGTCTCGATTTCTTCCCGCTCACCGCTGCTTTCTTCGTTCTCGGTTCGACTTACTCGGCCACGAAGGCGAGTGTACGAGCGCGCTACTCATTCGGGCGAGGCGCCTCGCTACGCGCAGCCGACGCAGAGCGCCCACGGCCCGCGGCGACTGACTCCGGTCTTCGCCCACTCGGCTTCTCGCGACCCGCACTTTGAAGCAGGCGAGTTCGTGGCGGGCGACGAAGTCGGCCATTTGCGGTCTGACGGAGCATCGCCGACCGGCGGTTATCGCGCGGCCAGACCCGAGGAATAGACCCCTTCGTGTCATAGCGGGTTGGGCGAGGCCAAGGCAGGCTTGATGCATCGGGCGATCACGTTGATCGCCGACAACCGGAAGGAAGTCAATGCGCAAGTTCATCATCCTCGCCGCGCTCGCCGCCCTCGGCATTCTCGCCACCGCGGCCGTGGCCAGCGCCAGCGTCGTCGTCAACTCCGACGGCACCATTTCCGTCGGCAAGGGCGACGTGCAGAACGCCCTTGGCCTGAAGAACGACGCCGCGCTGCAGGACTACGTCGTGGCGAAGGGCGTGACAGGCGTGACGTTCACCGACAAGTCGGTGACGACGTGGCACTTCGTCAACCGCTGCAACGGCACCGACTACATCCACGACATCATCTCGACCTCCGAACGGCCTATCACCGTTCAGGCGCACACCAACGCGCAGGGCAAGATCAGCTCCGGCTGGACGCTGACCCCTGGCACTCTCACCACGAGCACCAAGTACAACAACTACAGCAACTTCACCGCCTACCTGATGTGCAAGTACTTCGGCGGGATCGACGAGGGTAATAGCGGCTCGACGGTCACCACGACCGGCGGCCTGCAGGTCGACGGCCACGACCTCCGGATCACCCCGCTCGTCTGATCCAACCCCGCACCACAGCAACCAACTCGCACCACAACAGCGCCCCCCGGCTTACGCAGTGGGGGGCGCTCGTCGTTTCGATCGATAACAGCCCCCGCCTCCCGATCGCCTCCGCCTTCCGATCGCGACGGGCTCAAGCGCACACGCACTCCTTGCCTCGATTTCCTTGGCACGCACGACTAGCCGATCGAGGGGTATTCGGCCGGCGGCGTGTACGCGAAACTACGGGCGGCTTGCGCGGCTCACGACAGCGAACGAGCCTGACAAGTCCCATCAGAACCTGCGGCCAAAGGGAGACGCATGCCGAGATATCTCGTCGTTAGAAAGTTCGACGTCGGTGAAGAGGAGATGCCGGAAGTCGGACGTCGCTCACGGACTGTGATCGAGGAGAATTACCCGCAGATCGTCTGGGAGCACAGTCACGTGATCGTCGACGAAGACGGAACGGTGATGACGTACTGCGTCTACGACGCTCCGGACGAGGAGGCCGTGCGGGCACATGCCGCGGACCTCGGCGGCCACAGCATCCAAGTTCTCTATGAGATCGCCGGCGACGTCACGCCCGCCGATTTCCCGGCGCTCACGGCCTCCTAGCACGCTCTATCGCATGAGCTGACGCGCGTCGGGAATGTGCATGGCGGCTATGCGCGCAACCGCCACGCGGCGCCGAAGCATCGCGAGCCGGTCGCGGTCTTCCTCGCCGACCAGGTCGAGTGCCTCTCGGTAGAGGATTGCTGCCTGGTCCTTCGCCCAGCCGCGCTCGGCCTGCTCGGCCGCGTTGATGAAGTACCCCAGGGCGCGCTCCGCGTCGCCTGCGTCGCGCCAGTGACGGGCAAGCGCGGCCACAGCCTCGCCGCGCTCGGCAGTCGACTCCTCGAAGAACTCCGCGACTCGCGCGTGCCGTTCACGTCGGTCGGCTCGCGGCAAGAGCTCGTACGCGACGTCGCGGATTAGCACGTGCTTGAAGCTGAACTGCTGCTCGCCCTGAATGATCGAAGCGGTGTCGCGCGCGATCAGGTCGCGCCGCTCCAGGGTTCCCAGCAGCTCGGAGAGACCGTCGTTCTCGGTGACGATCCGCTGCAGGGCGCCGCGCCAGAACGTCTTGCCGACCACAGCCGCGTCGACCAGAAGCGCGCGTTCCGCGGCCGGCAGCGCGTCGAGCCGCGCTGAGACGAGCCCGCGGATCGTGGTCGGAAGGGAGCCGGTGCTCGACGGACCGGACTCGGCCACCGTCGCCGCGAGCTGCTCGATGAACAGGGGGTTGCCGCCCGACGTCTCTGCAAGCCGGATGGCGTCCTCATGGCGCACTTCGCCCAGCCGCTGGGAGGCGAGCTCCTCGATTTCCGACGCGTTGAGCGGCGGCAGCGGCAGGGCCGTGTAGGCGAGCAGGCCACCGCCCCACGCGGGCCGGGAGTCGAACAGGTCGGGCCGCGCGAGCGTGAGCAGCAGCACCGGCAGATCGCGAAGCCGCGCGGCCAGCAGCTCGACGAGGTCGAGCAGCCCACGGTCGGCCCAGTGGATGTCCTCCAGCACGAACATCGTCGGCTGCTCGCGCGCCACCGCCTCGATGAAGCACCGCACGGAGAAGAAGAGCTCCTCGCGGTCTTCCACGCTCCCCGCCGGATCGAGTCCGAGCAGGATTGCGAGGTGTTGCGCGACGGTGTCGGCGCTCGCGCCCGGCGGCAGGTCGACCTCGACGCGTTCACGCAGCTTTTGCAGGGCGACCTCCGGTGGATCGTTCTCGAAGATTCCGCAGAGCGCCTTCACCTGCGTCGAGAAGGCGAAGTAGGCGCTGCTCTCGCGGTACGGCAGCGATCTGCCGTAAACGCTCCGGCCGCCGAGCATCTCGACGACGGACGAGAACTCCTGGGTCAGGCGGCTCTTCCCAATGCCTGCCGGGCCTATGACGGTGACGAGGTGCGGGACCTCTTCGCCGGCAACGCGCTCCCAGATCCCACGCAGCACCTCGAGCTCTCGTGTTCGCCCGACCAGCGCGCCCGACAGGCGACGCTCGCCCGCAGCGTGCAGCGGCCCAATGGCTACCCAAGCCTCGACCGGTTCCGCCTTCCCCTTCGCCTGCACCGGCTCAGCGGCTTCGTAGGCGATGACGCTGTGGGTCGCCGCATACGTCTCGCGGCCGACCATCACGCCATTCACCGGCGCCGCCGACTGGAGCCGCGACGCCGTGTTGACGACGTCGCCGGCGACCATCGCCTCGCCGAGCTCGGGTCGCGCTCCGAGCGTGACGAGCGCCTCGCCGGTATTGACGGCGATGCGGAGGTCGAGGCGCCGCTCGCGGCCGTCGAGATCCGCTACCGCGCGCACGGCGAGCGCGGCCCGGACGGCGCGCTCGGGATCGTCGCCGTAGGCCGTCGGCGCTCCGAACACGGCGACGATGGCGTCGCCGATGAACTTCTCCACGACACCGCCGAACGACTCGAGCTCGTTCCGCACGCGGTCGTGGTAGGGCGCGAGGAACGCCTGCACGTCCTCGGGGTCGAGCCGCTCGGAGCGCTCGGTAAAGCCGACGAGGTCGACGAAGACGACACTGACGACGCGCCGCTCCTCCCGTCTGGTCGCAGCGGCGGCGAGCTCACGACCGCACGCGAGGCAAAACCGGGCGTTGTCCGGGTTCTCCTGGGCGCAGCTCGGGCACGCGATCACCGCCTAAGCGTAAAACGCGGTCGTGATTGCGCCGAATCGGACACGGCATCAGGCGGGACCAAGTGCCGGACCGAGCGACTGAGATTGCATCGCCATGATCGACCGATGAGATCCGCCCCTCGATGCGGTCGTAGCGAGAAGACCACACGAGAAAGGACGAATCCATGAAACTGGCGACCTCGACGCTCGTCTCCGTCAATCGAGCTGCACCATGACCAAGGTGGTCGCAATCATGTCGATGTCTCTCGACGGGTACGTCGCCGACGCGAACGACGGGGTCGCCGAAGTTTTCGACTGGTACTTCTCGGGCGACGTCGAGCTCCCCACAGCGAGCACGACATCCGGCATGACGTTCCACGTCTCGGCGCCGAGCGCCGACCACCTGAGGGGCTTGACGGCTGAGGTCGGCGCCATGCTCACCGGTCGGCGCACCTTCGAGCGCGCCGACGGCTGGGGCGGCCAGCACCCCTGGGATGTGCCCGCTTTCGTCGTCACCCACCACGTGCCC
>Ga0209814_10000306_pt1 | contig 15438 bp, 14 predicted proteins | sample SoiMetdeltSBSDD1_FD_187597 | JGI IMG/M metagenome (GOLD analysis project Ga0209814, IMG submission 187597) | Bulk soil microbial communities from a Populus tree surrounding site in Tennessee, USA - Soil MetaG P. deltoides SBSDD1 (SPAdes) (version 2) | ecosystem: Environmental > Terrestrial >... | reverse complement strand
CGCGAGCGCTGGCACCTGCGGGTCGACGTGATCCCCTCGCTCGAGGGCGACCACGTCGTGCCGAGGCAGGCCGAGCGGCGTTTCGGCGACGAGATGACGCGCGTCCGCGAGTCGCTCGCGGCGTGGCGCTTGCGCGTGCCGCAGATCCGCGCCGACTGGGACGACCTCGGCCGCTCGTTCTTCCAGTCGGTCTCCGACCTCGCCTCGCTGCGGATGCAGCGCGGCGGACGGATCGGCCGCCTGCCGGCCGCAGGCATGCCGTGGTTCATGACCGTCTTCGGCCGCGACACGCTGATCACGTGCTACCAGACGCTCCTGTTCGGGCCCGAGCTCGCGCGGAGCGGGCTCGAGGTGCTCGCCGACCTGCAGGCGACCGAGGACGATCCGACCATCGACGCCGAGCCGGGCAAGATCGTCCACGAGGTCCGCGACGGGAAGGCGGCCAAGACGTGGTTTCACACCTACTACGGCACCCTCGACGCCACGCCGCTCTACCTGATCCTGCTCTCCGAGGTCTGGCGCTGGACGGACGACGCGGCGATGATCCGCGAGTTGAAGGAGCCGGCGCTGAAGGCGCTCGCCTGGATCGACGAGTACGGCGACCGCGACGGCGACGGCTTCGTCGAGTACGAGCGGCGCACCGAGCGGGGCCTCGAGAACCAGTCCTGGAAGGACTCCGGCGACTCGCAGCGCTTCAGCAACGGGTCGGTCGCCAAGGGCCCGATCGCCCCTTGCGAGGTGCAGGGCTACGTCTACGACGCCAAGCGCCGAACGGCAGAGATGGCGCGGGAGGTGTGGCGCGACCGCGCCCTTGCGGACCGGCTCGAGCACGACGCCGAGGAGCTGCGGCGTGCGTTCGACGCGAGCTTTTGGACCGACAGGCGCGGCGGGTACTACGCGCTTGCGCTCGACGGCGAGAAGCAGCAGGTCGACTCGCTCTGCTCGAACATCGGCCACTTGCTCTGGAGCGGCATCGTCCCGCGCGAGCGCGTCGACGCGATCGTCGACGGGCTGATGGGCGAGGAGCTCTGGTCGGGCTGGGGAGTCCGCACGATGTCGACGGGGGACGCCGGCTACAGCCCGCTCGCGTACCACAACGGCACCGTCTGGCCCCACGACAACTCGCTGATCGCCGTTGGTCTGGCCCGCTACGGGCGGTGGGCGGAGGCGCAGCGAATCGTCCGGAGGATGCTGACTGCGGCAGCGCATTTCGGGTACCAGCTTCCCGAGGTGTTCGCGGGATTCGCCAGACAGGAGACGCCGTTTCCGATCGCGTACCCCACCGCTGCGCGACCTCAGGCCTGGGCCGCGGGAACGCCCGTACTGCTGCTCCAGGTGCTGCTCGGCCTGCGGCCGGACCGCGCCCGCCACGCGCTCGAGACCCTGGCGCCTCCGGAGCTGCCGTCGTGGGTCGGCCGCTCGGTCCGCCTGACCGGCGTCCGGGCCTTCGACCGCCAGTGGGACGTGCGAGTCGACGACGGACACGTCACAGTTGAAGAAGCATGAGGATTGCTGTTCTCAGCCCCGTCTGGTTCGCGGTTCCGCCGAGCGGCTACGGCGGGATCGAGTGGGTGGTCTCGCTGCTCGCCGACGGCCTTGTCGACGCCGGGCACGACGTGACGATCTTCGCCTCCGGCGACTCGCGCACGAAGGCGCAGCTCGACTACGTGTTCGAGGAGGCGCCGAGCGAGCAGATCGGCAAGTCGCTGCCGGAGCTCATGCACGCGCTCGCGTGCTTCGATCGCGCCGGCGACTTCGACGTCATCAACGACCATTCCGGCCCGTCGACGATACCGCTCGGCGGCCTCGTCGAGACACCCGTCCTGCACACCGTGCACGGTCCGCTCGACGGCGACCCTGGCCGGGTCTACAAGGGGCTCGCGCAGCTCGCGCCGAACGTCGGGCTGATCTCGATCTCGCTCAACCAGCGCCGCCCGAAACCTGAGCTGAACTGGGCCGGCAACTGCCCGAACGCGCTCGACCTGCAGCTCTACCCCTGTCACCCGCATCGCGGCGACTACCTGCTCTTTCTCGGCCGGATGAGCGCCGACAAAGGCGCGCACCGCGCGATCTGGGTCGCCAAGGAGACGGAGCTACCGCTCAAGCTCGCGGGCAAGAAGCAAGATCCGAAGGAGCACCGTTACTTCCACGAGCTCGTCGAGCCGCACCTCGTCGACGGGATCGAGTATCTCGGCGAGGTCACCCACGGCGAGAAGGTCGAGCTGCTCCAGAACGCGCGGGCGACGCTCTTCCCGATCGACTGGGAGGAGCCGTTCGGCCTCGTCATGATCGAGTCGATGGCCTGCGGGACGCCCGTGATCGCCACGCGGCACGGTGCGGTCCCCGAGGTGATCGAGGACGGCGTCAGCGGGATCATCGTCGACCACTACCGCGAGATGCCGGCTGCGCTCGACCGGGCCGACCAGCTCGACCCGCTCGACTGCCGGCGCTACGTGGAGGAGCGCTATGCGCCCGAGCGGATGGTCGAGGACTACCTGCGCGTCTACGAGGCCGCGGCTGAGCGCGCCTCGGCCTCGGTGTAGGCGGGCTCGTCGACGCGCCGCAGCGTGCGAACGTCGCGGCTGAGCAACGCGCCGCCGATCGAGGCGACGCCGATGGCGAGAAAGAGCCAGAGCGTCTCGGTGACGCCGAGCTGCGCGGCGAGTGGGCCGGCGATCACCAGCCCGAGCGGGATGAAGACGAACGAGCCGAGCGCGTCGTACGAGCTCACGCGCGAGAGCACTTGCCGAGGGACGTGCTGCTGGAGCGCCGTAATCCAGTTGACGCCGAAGACCTCGAGCCCTAGCCCGGCGACGAACCCCACCGCGGCGATGACGGCCGTCTCCCGAACCGCCGCGTAGCAGGCGACCTCGGCCGCCGTCGGCAGCAGGAAGAGGACCGACACGAGCAGCGGGCGTTGAGGTCGCCACCGCAGCGAGAGCACGCCGCCCGCGATGAAGCCGGCCCCCTGGGAGGCGAGGATCGCGCCGTAGGCGGTCGCACCTCCAAGGTAGAGCTTCGCGACCAGCGGCCCGAGCACGCCGAAGCTGGCCGTTGCGACCAGGTTCCCGACCGACGCGCAGACCACGATCACCCAGAGCCACTCGCGCGAGCGGAACTCGTTCCAACCCTCGATGAGATCGCGCACGATCGTCTGGCCCGCCTCCCTGACAACGCGGGTGACCCGGATCCAGACGAGGATCAGCGCGCTTGCGAGATAGGTCGCCGCGTCGAAGGCGATCGCCCAGCCCGGGCCTGCCGCGGCGACCAGGACGCCTCCGATGCCGGCGCCAAGGACTGTGCTGCTGTTCTGCGCAAGACGGATCAGCGCGTTGGCGGGTTGGAGCAGCTCGGTCTCCACGATCTCGGGCACGACCGCCTGGGCGGCGGGGAAGAAGAGCGCCGTCGCGGTTCCGCGCACCGCCTGGAGGAGCGCGAGCTGCCAGACCTGTGCGACTCCCGCGAGCAAGAGGCCTGCCGCAACTCCCTGGGCGGCGGCGCTCAGCAGGTTCGCTCCGACCATGACGAGGGTCCTCGGGAGCCGGTCGCCGAGGACGCCTCCGACCAGGATGAAGACGACCTGCGGCGCCCACCCGGCAGCGAGCACGTAGCCGAGATCAGTCGCGGAACCGGTCAGATCGAGGACGGCGAAGGCGAGAGCGATCGGCGCGACCGCGGTGCCGAGCAGTGAGATGAGCTCCCCGGCGAACAGCAGCCGGAAGTCCGGCAGCCGTAATGGGCCGAAGGCGACTCTCACGCCCGCGTTCCCGAGGTGTCGGCCGTCTCGGAGGAGAGGTAGTTCTGGCGCGCGTAGACGGGCTCGAAACCGGTACGGACGATGTTTCGGTACGAGTTGCTCGGGCGTCCCTCGACGGGCTCGCCGGTCTCCGTGACGACGACGCTGCAGCCTGCCTCTCGGGCCGCGGCGATCCGCGCGGCTAGGAGCCCTGACTGCGCGCCGCGCCGCCTGAACTCCGGCAGCGTGCCGGCCATGCCGAGCCAGCCGACGTCCCCGGTCACGAAGATCGCAGCCGTGGCGGCCGGAACGCCGTCGGCGAACGCGACGAAGCAGTACCAGCCTGTCTCGCCGGGCATCTGTTCGAGGCGCGGCCGAAGGAGCTCCGGCGTTCCGTAGGCGCGCTGGAAGACGTCGGCGAAGACGTCACCGCGCTCGGCGCCGATGCGCTCGACGGTCAGGTCGGTCTCAGGGGCAGGAGCGGATTCGATCCCGCGCCGGAACTTCGCCCACGCGTACCCGCGGCTGAAGCCTCGCGCCTCCAGCCAGGCGGTCAGCTCCGGGGGGTCGACGTCGGGCGTGACGGTGATCCCGTACGAGACCTCCTCATCGGCGAAGAAGGCGTCGATCTCGTCTAGCGCCTCCTCGGTAGCAGGTTCCCCGAGGCCGAGACCGACCACGCGGTTGAGCAAGGCCGAGCCCGCCGCCGCGGGAACGGCGGTGCAGAGCGCGCCGACGACCTCGGTGACGCGGCCCCCGTTCCAGCCGCCGATAAGGCTCCTGAAGGCCTCGAGCTCGCCGAGCTCGGTCGGGATCACGCGGCTTCGCGCCGCTTGTCCCAGTACCGCCGCAGGCCGGCGTAGGACTGCCAGAACGGCATCGCCTGCTCGTACGGCGGCGCGTCCGCGCCTAGCTCGGCCAGCGCTGCGGCCTCGAACTCCTCCTCGCTCGCGCCCTCGCCGACGCGTTCGGTCCACGAGCGCAGCCGGCGCCGTAGCTCGGCCAGATGCTCGGCCGGATCGTCGGCGACTCCGAAGTGGATCAGCGCCAGCCGCTCAGGGCGGCGCGCCTCGATCTCGTCGAGCGTCCGCTCCCAGGTGTCGAGTTCGAACTCCGGCGGGGGCGTCGGCGGCAGCACGAAGCGGCTCGGCTGCACCCTGACGCCGGCGGCGTCGCCCGCCCAGAGCGTGCGGTTGGCGTCGAGGTAGCAGACGTGGTGCGAGGCGTGGCCGGGGGACGGAAAACACTCAAGGCCGAGGACGCGATCCGCCGTCTCGTGCACGTTCTCCTGCGGCACAGGCGCGAGCTCGCCCCAGAGGGCGTCGAACTCGTCGCCGTAGAGCCGCCGTGCGCTCCGCTCGAGCCGGGAAGGGTCGACCAGGTGCGGCGCGCCGATCGGCGAGACGTGCACCTGGAGCGCCGGGTGCTCGCGCACCAGAATGCCGGCCGCACCGGCGTGGTCGAGATGGATGTGCGAGAGAAGCAGGTGGCGGACGTCGCCGAGCTCGAGCCCGTGCTCGCGCAGGCGATCCTTCAACGCCGGGACGCAGGTGGACGGCCCGCAGTCGAATAGCGCGAGACCGTCGTCCGTCTCCAGCAGGTAGACGCCGATGACGCGCTCGCGGCCGAGGTGGAGAAGGTCGAGCGGCTCGAGCACGCCGCGCCCGGCTAGGCGCCCGCAGTTGCGGTTGAGAGCGCCAGCGCCACCTCGAGGTCGGCGAGCAGGTCGTCCGCGGACTCCAGGCCGACCGAAAGGCGAATCAGGTTAGGCGGCGCCGCGAACGGCGAATCGACCGTCGAGGCGTGCGTCATCCGCGCGGGCACCTCGATAAGGCTCTCGACGCCGCCGAGGCTCTCCGCGAGCTTCCAGATCTTCGTCCGGGCGACGAGCTCGACCGCCTCGGGCTCGGACTCGGCCAGAAAGGAGACCATTCCGCCGAAGTCGCGCATTTGCCGCGCCGCGACCGGGTGGCTCGGGTGGTGCGGCAGGCCGGGGTAGAGAACCTTCTCCACGCGAGAGTGCTGCTCGAGAAAGCCGGCGATCGCGAGCGCGCTCGCGCAGTGTTGCCGCATCCGCACGGCCAGGGTCTTCAGCCCGCGCAGGACGAGCCAGCAGTCGAACGGTCCGGGAATCGCTCCGAGCGACTTTTGGAGGAAGTAGAGGCGCTCGGCGATCGTCGGGTCGTTCGTCGCGAGGAAGCCGCCGATAAGGTCGGAATGGCCGCCCAGGTACTTCGTCGTCGAGTGGAGGACGACGTCGGCGCCGAGCGAGAGCGGCTGCTGCAGGAACGGCGTGGCGAACGTGTTGTCGACTACGACCAGCGCGCCGACCTCGTGAGCTGCCTCGGCCGCTGCCTGGATGTCGATGATGTTCAGCAGCGGGTTCGTGGGCGTCTCGAGCCAGACGATCCGCGTCCGCTCGTCGAGGTGGGCGGCGAGATTGGTGTTGATCTCCCCGGACGGAAGCCACTCGAACGCGTAGCCCTTCGGCTCGTACACCTGGGAGAACATCCGGTAGACGCCGCCGTAGACGTCGTTCACCGCGACGACCCGGTCGCCGGGGTTGACGAGGTGCATCAGCGTCGTCGAGGCGGCGAGGCCGGAGCCGTAGGCGACCCCGTGCTCCGCGCCCTCGAGCGATGCGAGGCACGTCTCGAGCGCGGTTCGGGTCGGGTTACCCGCCCGCGAGTAGTCGAAGCCCTTGTGCTCGCCGACCGCATCCTGGACGTATGTCGACGTCTGGTAGATCGGCGTCGTTATCGCACCGGTCGCCGGATCGGGCTCCTGGCCGGCATGGATCGCGCGGGTCTCGAATTCCACGCGCGTGAGTCTAGTTAGTCGCTTTCAGCTCGCAGGGACTGCTGTCCCCGGACGGGGGCAGCCTTGCTTCAGCCCCAGTTGAACGGCTTGGCGACCATGTCGAAGACGATCAGGAACATCAGCGCGACGTCGATGCGCGCGACGAGCAGGATCCGTCGCAGCCGGCCCTGCGCCTGCGGCGACTTCGGCCCGTGCTCCGCGGCGACCTTGTTCAGCCGATGCGCCTCGGGGCCGAGGAAGAGGATCCCGGTTGCTGCGGAGAGGCCCCACGCGACGAGCCCGAAAATGATCCAGAACTGGTCGTAGCCGATCTTGCCGTTGATCGTCATCGCGATTCCGAAGCCGAGCACGACGAACGACATCACTGGGAAGAGCCGCCCCGCGACGATCTCGGCCCAGTGCCCGATCTGGAGCAGCTGGTCGTCGTCGTCGGCGAGCTCCGCCAGCAGCGCGATGATCGTGATGAAGAGGCCGCCGCCGACCCAGATGACCGCTGCGCCGACGTGCAGCATCTTGAAGACGAAGTACCAGGGAGCATTCGCGGCGAAGATGATCGAGACGACGACGAGGGTGACCGCGATCGCCGCCGTCACCATGATCGAGGTGCGACGGCGGCCCTCGGCCGTAGAGGCAACGGCTTGTTCCATGCCCCTCTCTTTTCAGGCGATTACTCGGACTGCGAACGATCTTAAACGGGTGAAGCGACGGCGACTACCCTCTCCGCGCCGGTCGCGCGGTAGTCGGGGCCGAGCTTCTCTTCTAGCGTCCGCTCGAGCTCGCCGCTCGCTGCGAGCTCTTCGACGATGTCGGCGCCGCCGATCAACTCGCCGCGGACGAAGACCTGCGGGATCGTCGGCCAGCCGGAGATGGCGGAAAGCTCCTGACGAATCCGTGGGTCGGGCAGGACGTCGACGGCGGTCACCGGCGCGCCCGCGGCGCGCAGCGCCTCGAGAGCGCGCATCGAGTTGCCGCACATGACGAGGTACGGCGTGCCCTTCATGAAGAACGCCACGTCCTCGGTGGCGATGACGTTCTGAATCTGGTCGCGAAGCTCGTTCAACTCGTTCCTTTCGTCTTGATCCTTAGTTCGTGAATCGTGCCATCGGCGAGTGGGGCCGCGAGCGCTTCGTTGACGAGCCGGTGCTGCTCGATCAGCGGCAGCCCCTCGAAACGAGTGCTCGCCACCGTCACCTGGAAGTGGTCTCCGCCGCCGGTGCGGTCCTCGACGGACAGCTCCGCCGCGTCGGGGAACGCCTGCTCCAGGAGCGGACGTAGCCGGTCTTCGTTCATCAGCTCTGCGAGTTGCGCCGCTGGTGGGCAAGGTACTCGAGCAGGTCGGAGCGCGTGATCATGCCGACCGGCCGGCCGTCGCGCGCGACGACAACCGCGTTCGTCCGACCGGTCAGGGTGGGGAAGACCTCGTCGAGCGAGTCGCCCGCGTCGATCGTCGCGAGCGGCGGTTGCATCGCGTTCGCGACGTCCTCATGGAGCGCGTCCGGATTCTTGAAGACGCGGTCGAGCAGGTCGCGGTCCTGGAGAGAGCCGACGACGTCCGCCAGCGACTCCGAGTCGCCGTCGCGGACGACCGGAAGTTGGGAGATCGAGTAGCGCTGCATGAGCTCGATCGCCTCGCCGACCTTCTGGTGCGAGCCGATCACGACGAACTCCGGCACGCCGGGCTCCTCGGCGCGCTTGGCGCTCAGCACGACCTCGACCGTCGGCGCCGGTGCGTGCCGCTCGAGGAAGCCGTGGTCGAGCATCCAGTTGTCGTCGAAGAACTTCGAGAGGTAGTTCCGGCCGGTGTCGGGGATCATGGTCAGGATCTGCGCCTCGGCGCCGAACCGCTCCGCCACCCGCAGCGCCGCCCAGATCGTCGTCCCGGCCGAGCCGCCGGCGAGGATGCCCTCCTCGCGGGCGAGCCGCCGCGCGGTCAGGAACGAATCCCGGTCGGAGACGCGGATCCACTCGTCGACGGCGTCCGGGTCCATCGTCTTCGGCCAGCTGTCCTTGCCGATTCCCTCGACGAGGTAGGGGTGGACGTCCCCGTCGTCGTGCGCGGTGTAGACCGAGCCCTCGGGATCGGCGCCGACGATCAGCACATCCGGCTTCCGTTCCTTGAAGAAACGGCCGACGCCGGAGATCGTGCCGCCGGTGCCGACCGAGATGACGATCGCGTCGACCGCGCCTCCTGTCTGCTCGAGGATCTCTGGCGCGGTCACGTGGTAGTGAGCATCAGGGTTCGCCATGTTCGAGTACTGGTCGGGCTTGAAGCCCCCCGGGATCTCTTCGGCGAGCCGGTCGGAGACTGAGTAGTAGCTCTCCGGCGAGTCGGGCGGGACGGCGGTGGGGCAGATCACGACCTCGGCGCCGTACGCGCGCAGCAGCGCGATCTTCTCCTGGCTCATCTTGTCCGGCATCACGAAGATGCAGCGATACCCCTTGATCGCCGCCGCGATCGCGAGGCCCACACCGGTGTTGCCCGAGGTCGGCTCGATGATCGTCCCGCCGGGCCGGAGCTTGCCGTCGCGCTCGGCCTGCTCGATCATCGGCATTCCGATCCGGTCCTTCACCGAGCCGCCCGGGTTCAGGTACTCGAGCTTCCCCAGTAGGGTCGGCTCGACGTCGCGGCCGATCTTTTCGAGCCGGACGATCGGCGTTCGGCCGACGAGGTCGAGCAGGGTCGGATACTCGGCAGCCACTCCGCCCGAAGCTTAGAGCCCGAAAGAGGCTCTCAAACAGTCGCCCCGACAGGCTCCTGCTCGATGACGTCTTCCCTGTGGACGCCACGAAGCAGGATGAACGCCGCCGCCGCGCCCAGGACCGCCAGCGCGATCAACGCCCAGAATGCGTCGTGATAGCCGTTCACGAACGCTTGCGGTGTTCCGCCCTCGTTCTTGGCGGTGGTCCTGAAGATCGTCGTCACGAGCGCGATCCCGATCGCCCCGCCGATCTGCTGGCTCGTATTGATGAGACCGGAGGCGAGGCCGGCCTCGCGTGGCGCGACCTGAGCGAGGGCCGCGATGGTTACCGGGACGAATGCGAAGGCGAGCCCGAGGGCGAAGGTGAGATAGGGCGGAAGCAAGTCGGGCCAGAAGTGGCCGTGGAGCGGGAGCCTGGTGTACGGGAGCATCGACCCCGCCAGGACGAGAAGCCCGATCACGATGATCGGCCGGGGGCCGAACCTGGTTGTCAGAGCCTGTGCGACACCGGCCCAGATCACCGTTGTCCCGGCGGTCGCCAGGAACGTGACCCCGGTTTTCAGCGCCGACCAGCCCAGCGTCTCCTGGACGTAGAAGGTCAGGATGAAGAAGTCCGCGAAGATCACCGCGCCGAGCAGGAACCCGACCACGTTGGCCCCTAGCAGCGAACGGATTCGGAAGATGCTGAACGGCACGAGTGGGGCTGAGCTGCGGAGCTCGATCAGCACGGATGCCGCGAGGATGATCGCGGACACGATCAGAAGCAGAATCGTTCGGGTCGAGCCCCAACCCTCGTCGGGCGCCTTCGAGATCGCGTAGACGAGGAGCGCGAGGCCGCCGGTTATGGTGATCGCTCCGGCTGCGTCGAAACGCCGGTGGCCGAGATCGGCCCGGCTCTCGGGAACGAACGTCGGCGTCAGTGCGAAGACCAGCGCGCCCACTGGCACGTTGACGAAGAAGATCCATTCCCAGCCGAGGTACTTGGTCAGAATCCCCCCGAAGAGGACCCCGGCCGCGGCGCCCGAGCCGCCGAGAGCTCCCCAGATCCCGAGCGCCTTGTTTCGGTCTGCCCCTTCCTCGAACGTCGTGCTCACGATCGAGAGCGCGGCCGGCGAGATGATGGCTGCGCCGATTCCCTGCACTGCGCGGGCCGCGATCAGGACGCCGATGTTCCAGGCCAGCCCGCAGAAGAGCGATGCGACGGTGAAGAGCGTCAGCCCGACGAGGAAGATCAGACGCCGTCCGAGCAGATCGGCCATCCGGCCACCGAGGAGGAGGAAGCCCCCGAACGTGATCGAGTAGGCGATCAGCACCCACTGCACGGTCGCGGGGGTCGTGTCAAGCTTGATCTGGATCGACGGGATCGCGACGTTGACGATCGCTACGTCGAGGATGGTCATGAAGAACGCGGCCCCGACGACAGCGAGCGTCAACCAGCGGCGCGGATCCGGTTCGGCGGCGACATCGGTCACGTCCAGCCCTCCCTCTGCGATTTCACCTTCGTTGCGCGCTTAAGACGAACGAAACGGCGACCAAACGACAGCTATTCCGGCGGAAGCTAGCGAAGACCGGCGGTGACCCCCGGCGTGTCCTGGTGCCTGGCACCAGGACAGGGTCCCGAGCGGGACCGGTTGCCCCTTCTGAACCTGTCCTGGTGCCAGGCATGTGGACGGGTCCGAACGGTCCAAAAGGCCTGCACGTGACGCGCTTACCACGCGGTCGGCGAGTCGTGTTCGCGGCCCGATCTCGTGCCAGGCACCAGGGCACGCCCCGAGGGGCCGGCTCAGTGCCGAAAGTGGCGGCGGCCTGTCAAGACCATCGTCGCGCCGGCTTCCTTTACGGCCGCGATCACCTCGGCGTCGCGCTTCGAACCGCCGGGCTGGATGAACGCCGAGACGCCCGCGCGCAGCGCCAGCTCCGGGCCGTCGGCGAACGGGAAGAACGCGTCCGAGGCGAGCACGGCGTCCTGCAACGAGTGGCCGTTCTCGCGCGCCTTCTCGAGGGCGATCCGCACCGAGTCGACGCGGCTCATCTGGCCGGCGCCGATCCCAAGCGTCTGTAGCTCCCGCCCGACGACGATCGCGTTAGAGGTGACGTGCTTGCACACCCGCCACGCGAAGAGCAAGTCGCCCCAGAGCGCCTCGCCCGCCGAGCCGCAGACGATCTCCATCCCCGCGCGGTCCTCGATGTCAAAGTCACGATCCTGGACGAGGATGCCGCCGAGGACGCGCTTGAAGTCCCGCTCGCCGGGCACGTTGCGGCGCCGCTCGCGGTCGACCAGGATTCGCGTCGCCGGCTTCTGCGTGAGCGTCTCGAGCGCCCCGTCCTCGTAGCCGGGGGCGAAGAGCACCTCGACAAACTGCTGCACGATCAAGTCGGCCAGCTCCTCGGAGACGGGCCGGTTGAGCACCACGATGCCGCCGTACGCCGACACCGGGTCGCCGGCGAACGCCCGCTCGTAGGCGTGCTCGATCGAGCCCGCGACGGCGACGCCGCACGGGTTCGCGTGCTTGACGATCACGCAGGCGGGCAGCTCGAACTCGCGCAGGCAGAGCCGCGCCGCATTGAGGTCGTTGAGGTTGTTGAAGGAAAGATCGCGTCCATGCAGCTGCTCCACCTGTGAGAGCAGGTGGCGACGGGCGCCGATCTCCGCGTAGTAGGCGGCCCGCTGGTGCGGGTTCTCGCCGTAGGGGAGGTCGAGCAGCTTCTCGTAGGCAGGAATCAGCCGGTCGGGGAAGGTCTCGCGATCCATGAACCACGCCGCGATCGAGGCCTCATACGCGGCCGTCACCGAGAACGCCTCGGCGGCGAGCTGCCGCCGCGTCTCCAGCGAGAGACTGCCGTCGCGACGCAGCTCTTCGAGGACGCGCTCGTACTGCCGGCCGCGGCAGACCGGCGCGACGTGCGAGAAGTTCTTCGCTGCCGCGCGCAGCATCGCCGGGCCGCCGATGTCGATCACCTCGACCGCGTCTTCCTCGCGCACACCGTGGCGGGCAACGGTCTCTCGGAACGGGTAGAGGTTGACGCAGACGAGGTCGATCGGGCGGATTTCCTGCTGTTCGAGCGCCGACACGTCCTCCGGCTGGTCGCGTCGGGCGAGGATGGCCGCGTGGATGCGCGGGTGCAGCGTCTTGACGCGGCCGCCGAGCAGCTCCGGCACCTGCGTGATCTCCTCGATGCGCGTCACGGGGATGCTCATCTCCTCCAGGTAAGCGCTCGTGCCCCCGCTCGAGACGATCTCGACGCCGAGATCGATCAGGCCCTGCGCGAACTCGTCCAGACCGGACTTGTCGTAGACGGAGATGAGGGCGCGTTCGATCACGCGGAAACGAGTTCCGCGACCACGCGCGGCAGCAGTTCGTGCTCGACGGCCTGGACTCGGGCGCGTAGCGATTCGACCGTGTCGCCGGGCTGGACCGGGACGCGCTCGACGGCGATGACCGGGCCCGTGTCGACGCCTTCGTCGACGTAGTGGACGGTCGCCGCGGTCTCGGGCACTCCGGCCGCGAGCACGTCCTCGATGGGGTGCGCACCGGGGAACTCCGGCAGCGGCGCCGAGTGCGTGTTGACGATGCGGCCCGGGAAGCGGTCGAGGAACGGCTTCGTGAGCAGGTTCATGTAGCCGGCGCAGACGACCCAACGGACACCGCGCTCCTCGAGGAACTCGGCCATCGCGAGGTCGCGCGCTTCGCGGCTTTCAAATTCCACCCCCGGGAAGGCGGCGGCTTCGATTCCGGCCCGCGCGGCACGGTCGAGGGCCTTCGCCTTCGTGTTGTTCGAGGCGACCGCGACGATCGGCAGGCCGTTGTCGATCATTGCCTGCAGGTTCGTCCCTTCGCCCGAGACGAGGACCCCGATCACCGGATCTCCCCGATCACGAGCTCACCCGCGGCATCCGCAGGCGCGACGACCGCACAGAAGCCGATCCCGAGGTTGAAGACGTTGCGGAGCTCGGGCTCCTCGACGTGGCGCGCAAGCCATTCGAACACCGGCGGCCGCTCCCACGAAGCCCAGTCGATCACGGCTTCGCGCCCGTCCGGAAGCACGCGCGAGAGGTTCCCGAGGATGCCGCCGCCGGTCACGTGCGCGAACGCTTTGGCGCGTCCGCGAGACCGCTGCACGTCGTCGAGGTACAGACGGGTCGGCGCGAGCAGGTCGGGCCCGTCGTAGTCCTCGTCCTCGAGCACGCGCCGCACGAGCGTGAAGCCGTTCGCGTGCACGCCGGCGGACGGGAAGCCGATCACGGCGTCGCCGGGCTCGACCCGAGATCCGTCGACCAGCTCCGAGCGTTCGACGATCCCGATGCAGGCCGCTGCGAAGTCGAGCTCCTCGTCTCGGTACACGTCCGGCATCTCGGCCGTCTCGCCGCCGACGAGCGCGACATTCGCTTCGCGGCAGACCTCGGCGGCGCCCTCGACCAGCTCGGCGACCTGCTCGAGGTCCAGACTCGCCGAGGCCACGTAGTCGAGCATCAGCAGCGGCCGCGCTCCGGTCGTGATCACGTCGTTGATGCAGTGCGCGGCCATGTCGGCACCGCAGTTGCGGAGCGCCCCGCGTGCCCGGGCGACGATCGGCTTCGTCCCGATCGAGTCCATCGAGGCCGCCAGGAGGCTCCGTTCGTCGAGCGGGTAGAGCCCGGCGAAGGCCCCGAAGCCCGTGGCGCCGGTCGACTCGACTGCCTCGCGCAGCCGCTCCACGACTCCTTCGGCCGCGGCCAGCGAGACGCCCGCCTCCGCATACGTCTTGCGGCTCACGAGCGCGAGTCTATGACGCGTCCCGGCTGCCCGAGGAACTCCCGAGGAGTCGCGCCGAATCCTCTTTCACGGGGCGGGGTTTAGACGGACGCCCCGGCAAAGCCGGGACGTCCTCCAGTCGGCGTCGCAAGCGAACGCCTCAGCCGAAGAGCTCGCCGTCGAGCTGCGGCCGTCCCGGGGGGCCGCCCTCGACGAAGTGGACGAATGCGTTCCCGACCTGGACGCGATGGTTGTCGAGAACGCAGTCGAGCAACTGAGCGAGCGCGCTTGCCTGTGCGGACGGGTTTTCGGACTTGAGCCGGATGCCGGCAAGGCGCATCGTCTCGCCCTCGCCGAGCAGGTCTTCGATCCACTCGCGCGGGGGGTGGACCTCGACCCGGTAGCCGGCGCCTGTCGCCACGAACGTGCGGCGGCCCGGATACTCCTGGACGCGCAGCTCCATCCGTTGCGCACGCTCCATGACGTCGATGAACTCGTCCTCGTCGAGGGCGAAGCCGACGTGGTCGATGCGCGGCAGGTCCCACTGCCCCGGCTGGACGACCACGTTGACGGAGCCGCGCTCGAGCTCGGACAGCCGGAGCCGGAATCCGAGCCGATCGAGCTCGTCCCACGGGACACCGGCCTCGAAGTACGTCTGCTCGTCGCCGATCCGACCGTAGCGGGCCACGAGCTCGAAGCCGAGCTTCGCGATGTAGCGGGCCTCGACGTCGCGCACCTTGCTCGTCACCAGGTGGTAGTGGAAGAGCTGCACGGCATCTACGCTAGACGCTCGTGCTGCTGTTTCACGGGGGAGTCTCCGAAGCCGCGCCGTCCGTCCTGACCGGCTGGACGTTCGAGCCCTACCAGATCGTGCCCCTCGCGCTGATCGCGTTCGCCTACGCGAAGCGCGTTCGGACGCTGCGCCGGCGCGGCACGCCGCCTCCGGGCTGGCGTGTCTTCGTGTTCGGCCTCGGTGTCTTCCTGCTCGTCCTTGCGCTCGCCTCGCCGATCGACCCGATCGGCGAGCAGGACTTCCTGTTCGTCCACATGCTTCAGCACGTCCTACTCGGCGATCTCGCGCCGCTTTGCTTCGTCGTCGGCCTGACGGGCCCGATCCTCCAGCCGCTGCTGCGTTTCCATGCGGTCAACCGGCTGCGCGTGCTGACGCACCCGCTCGTTGCCTTGCCGCTCTGGGCGTTCAACCTCGCGATCTGGCACCTGCCGTTCATGTATCAGGCGGCCCTCCACCACGACTCGATCCATGCCGTCCAACACCTCTGCTTCGCGGTCTTCGGGGGCCTCATGTGGGCGCCGGTCGTCGAGACGCTGCCCGGCCCGGAGTGGTTCGGGACCGGTTTCAAGCTCGGCTACATCGCCGTCGTCCGGCTGTGGGAGACCGTGCTCGGCAACGTCTTCCTGTGGTCGGGCACCGTCTTCTACCCCTTCTACG